>Ga0315336_1004310_pt1 | contig 17123 bp, 12 predicted proteins | sample ASW5metaG_FD_204512 | JGI IMG/M metagenome (GOLD analysis project Ga0315336, IMG submission 204512) | Ammonia-oxidizing marine archaeal communities from Monterey Bay, California, United States - ASW #5 | ecosystem: Environmental > Aquatic > Marine > Intertidal zone | place: USA: California...
CGCGTATAGCCGTCACACAGCGTCAGCAGATGGGCGGGTAGCATGTGCTGCGCCGGATTGAACACGTAACAACTCCTCGCATGCACTCGGTGCGGGCCGCGTCTGGCTGCTCAGAATACGGTGTGGCCGATCAAGATGGGGCCCTTGTGAAACTAACTGAGAATCTCGAGTTTGGCAATCACGGAGGCCATCGCCGGCAGAGAGGGCGTCCCGTGACACCGAGAAAAAACACATGGCGGGGAGGCCACCCGATCGCGTGGGTCCGGCTGCCGCGGAACCGCTGCTGGATGTGCGCTATGGCATGTCCCGGAGACATACGCAATAATGACTGTTGATGTGTTCGCCGGGCAGCCCGATGTGGCGGTGCCTGCGCGACTTTGGGGCGGACGATGATTTCTCACGGGCTGTGACGTCAGAATCGGGTTGTGGGAGCAAATGTGAAGTGAACAGTTTTGCCTGGGTTCTTGCGTGGGGTCAGCTGTTGGCCGTCTGTGCAGTCGCGTCGGCCGACGCGATCCAGGTTGTGCCGTCCGAAGTGGATTTGCAGGGGGATTTTGCCCGCGCGCAGTTATTGGTGTTCGACGCGACCGATGGGACCCGCGCTCGGCGAGCGAACGATCGGACCCGAGACGTTCGCTATCGATCGCAGGATCCTGGGATTGTGACCGTTGACAATCGGGGGCAACTGCTGGCTCGAGGCAACGGTACGACGCGGATTCAGGTTTCCAGAGACCAGCAGACGCAGTTTGTGACGGTGCGCGTTTCGCAGGTCGGGTTGGACACACCGGGAATCGGATTCCGGAGCCATGTGGCCCCGATTCTGGCAAAGGCTGGCTGCAACATGGGAGCCTGCCATGCCAGCCAATATGGCAAAGGTGGCTTCATTCTCTCGGTATTTGGTTTCGATCCGCACAAGGATCGCGATGCGATTGTCCGCGATCGCCGTCAACGGCGGGTCAATGTGTTTCAACCCGCCCACAGCCTGTTCTTGCTCAAGCCGACAATGGAAGTACCACATGGCGGCGGTCGGCGATTGCGGCGTGATTCGGTGGACTGCAAAGTCCTGTCGGCCTGGCTGAGTGCCGGCGCACCGAAACCCGTTTCCAAAGCCGTGCCGTTGGAGCGGATCGAGGTCACTCCCAGTCATCGGGTGGGAGCGGTTGGCACACAGCAACAGTTGCGCGTGGTCGCGACGTACAGTGATGGCGTCGTCCGTGACGTGACGCATTGGACACAATTCGACGCGTTGGACGAGGCCGTGCTCGATGTCGACCGCGACGGGTTTGTCCGGACGACGGGGACCGGCCAATCACCCGTGATGGCGCGGTTTGACGGGCAGTCGGCGGTTGCGATCTTCGTGGTCCCTTTCAACCAGCGGGTCGCGTTGACGGGCTGGGAAAACCGGAACTTCGTGGACGAACTGGTCGAGGAAAAATTCCGTGAACTGGGTTTGGAACCGTCACTGTTGTGCGACGACGCGACGTTTTTGCGTCGGGCTTTTCTGGATGCGACCGGGTCGACTCCCACCGTCGCAGAGACCGTGGCCTTTCTGGATTCGGATGATCCAGACAAACGTGACGTTTTGGTGGATCGTCTGCTGGGGCTGACGGGGAATCCCAAACTGGACATTTACAACGATCGTTATGCGGCCCACTGGACGCTGAAATGGTCAGACCTGATCCGCAATACCAGCGGAGGTGGATCGGTGGAACAGGCGATGTGGTCCATGCACAACTGGATCAAGGAGTCGTTTCGGACGAACGTGGCGTTTGACAAGATGGTGGGTGAACTGGTCACCGCCAAGGGGTCCGTGTACATGAATGGCCCCGCGAACTACTTTCGCATCAACCGCAACGCAACCGACCTGGCCGAATCGACCGCACAGTTGTTCCTGGGCGTCAGGCTGCAGTGTGCCAAGTGTCATCACCATCCGTTCGAAAAATACAGTCAGTCCGACTACTACGGTTTCGCGGCGTTCTTTTCCCGAGTCGGTACCAAGAGCAGTCAGGAGTTCGGTCTCTTCGGCCGTGAGTCGGTCGTCATGGTCAAGTCGAGCGGCGAGGTGCGTCATCCCCGGCTCGGTAAGAACATGCTGCCGACGCCGCTGGAAGGGACCTCAGTGGACCATCCGCTCGACCGGCGAATCCCTCTGGCCGACTGGTTGCGTTCCACCGACAATCCTTTCTTTGCCCGTTCGGTGGTCAACCGCTACATGGCCTATTTGCTTGGTCGCGGACTGGTCGATCCGGTCGATGACATGCGAGCCACAAACCCACCATCGAACGTCGCACTGATGGACGCTTTGGCCCAGGACTTTATCGATAGCGGATTCAATCTCAAGCACTTGCTCCGGACGATCATGGTCTCGCGTGTTTATCAATTGGATTCGCGACCGACTTCGGCGAACGCCAGTGATCGCAAGTTTTACAGTTTCTTTGCGGCCAAGCGGATCGCCGCCGAACCGCTCCTGGATGCCATCGACCAGGCCACGCATGTGCGCACCAAGTTCAAGAATCTACCACTGGGGACTCGGGCCATTGAATTGCCCGATGCGGAGTACCCCAACTACTTTTTGATGACTTTTGCCAAGCCCAAGCGGGCGAGTGTCTGCGAATGCGAACGCGTGCCGGATGCCAACCTGGCCCAGGCTCTGCACACGTTGAATGGTGAGATCCTGGTCGGCAAGATCGGCGACAAGCGGGGACTGGTCGCGCAATTGCTGGAACAGAAAAAGACGCACCGTGAGATCGTCGATCGTCTGTTCCTGGCAACGCTCTGCCGCAGACCGACATCTTCCGAGCAGGAAGCCTGCCAGCGGTTTTTGGATGAGAGCCCCAATCCGCGGGAGTGTTACGAAGATTTGCAGTGGGGGCTCATCAATTCCAAGCAGTTTCTATTTGTGCATTGAGACACGGGCCGGCGTGGGACGGTTGTTCAGACATCGCTGTTTTTCGTTCGACACGACGCTCGGTGTTTTTCGCAACGTTGAACGTTGGAAGTGGTTGGGAGTCAGGCACGATGCGATGTTTCTATGTGCTGCTGGCAAGCCTGGTGGGGATGCTGGCGGTCCCGTTTTCAGTCGCGGCGCAAACGGCTTACCCGATGTTGATGAGCATCAAACCTGTGGCGGCGCAGGTGGGTCAGACGTCACAGCACGTGATCAATTCCCGCTACGATATGTATGGTGCCTATCAGGTCTTGGTGAGCGGTGAAGGTGTCAGGGCTGAAGCGATCTTGCCTGAGGTCAAGCAGGGAGCCAAGCCGCCAAGTGTCACGAAGCTGACCGTGAAATTCCATGTGGACGCCCAGGCGTTGACGGGAGTGCGCGATGTGCGAGTGGCCACGCCGCGCGGTGTCAGCACGGTGGGCCAGTTGGTGATTGTCGGATCGACGGTGATCCCCGAGCAGGCGAAGAACAACACGCTGGATTTGGCGCAACGGGTTGAAATACCGGCCACGCTGTGTGGCGCCATCGAATCCGCCGAAGACGTGGATCACTTCAAATTTGCAGCACAAGCCGGCCAGTCGCTTTGTTTTCACGTGCGTTGCATGCGATTGCAGGACCGCATTCATGATTTGCAGAAACATGCCGATCCGATACTCACTCTGAGAAACGCGTCGGGTTCGATCGTCGCCACGTGTGACAACTATTTCTTCGGTGACCCGTTGTTGAGTCACCAGTTCTCGGAGACCGGTGACTATACGCTCGAACTTCGCGACGTGCGGTATTCCGGAAATGCTTATTGGGAATACAGCATCGAGGTTTCTGCGCAGCCATTCGTGACCAACGTGTACCCCACCGCGGTGCGGCAGGGGCGGAGCCAGCAATTGCAGCTCATCGGCCTGCAGTTGCCGCAACAGCGGGATGTGGCGCTGTCGGTTGCAGCGGATGCGGGCCCCGGTGCCCAACGGTTGCGGATTCCATTTGGCGACGACGTCTCGAACCCCGTTCCCGTGATCGTGAGCGACTTGCCTCTGATTCTGGAAGACGATGCGGAAAACAACGACGCGTCACACGCGCAACCGGTGACCCTGCCGGCGGGAATCTGTGGCCGAATCGACAAGCCGGCCGACCTGGACTGTTTCGCGTTCGACGTCAAGAAGGGGGATCGTGTTTCGGTTGAGATCGCGGCTCGACGACATGATTCGCAACTGGATTCGGTCCTCAGAATTCTTGACGCTCAGGGAAAATTGCTGATCGAAAACGACGATTTGAAGTTGTATAAACACAGTTTTGCCGATTCGCAGATTGACACGTGGACCGCTCCAGCGGACGGTCAATACACGTTGGAAGTTCGTGATCTGCACTTGCGCGGTGGCGAGCGGTTTGTGTACTTCATCAGGCTGACTCGAGCCGAGCCTCATTTCACCCTGTATCTCGACACGGACAAGACGCAGTTGACGCCCGGGACCAGCGGTGTGCTGTTTGCCAATGTCGAGCGAAAAAATGGATTCGCAGGATCCGTGCGTCTGGAAATCGACGGTTTGCCCGACGGTGTCCAGGCCAGTTGTGCGACCATCGCTGCGGAGGCCCGCGACGGCGCGATTATCCTGACGGCCGACGCCAAGAGTCCGCTGAGTGTGGCGAAGATCCGTGTGCGTGGAGTCTCCCAGTCGAGTGACGCGGGCGGGCGGGATTTTTCGGTGCCGGCCGTGACCTATCAAGAGACTTACCAGCCGGGTGGTGGACGTGGTCATTGGCCGGTAGATGGCCACGTTGTCTGCGTGACGGCCGTTGCCGATATTCGCGCTGTGCGTCTGAGCACCGAGCAGATCACGCTCAAACCGGGCCAGTCCCAGCGGATCGCGATCGAGATCGAACGGGCTGAGGGCTTTGATAAGAACGTGCAATTGGACTTGCTGTTCCGACATCTCAGCTCCGTGTATGCCGACACGCTGCCCAAGGGAGTGACCATCGATACCAAGAACAGCAAGACGCTGCTGACGGGGAAAACCAGTCAAGGGCACGTGACGCTCATCGCCGCGGCGGATGCCAAGCCATCAACCAAACGGCAGGTTTCCGTGATGGCGAATGTCTCGTTGAACTTTGTGATGAAGGCCACGTACAGCAGTCGCCCGTTGTGGGTCAGCGTGGTGCCCTGAACCGCCGCTGTTGCTGACGCGGGCATTCCGCAGGATTGCGGCTGTTGGGCTTGCCGCCGGTGCTCCCTGCACTGGCTCCAATGCACGAGATTCGGCTCGGCCGGGTGCCGCAGCGTTGTCTGTCTCGGTAATTTTTGCCGACCGGGGTCGGTAAAAATGACCGCGCACCGCGGGCCAACGCCCTGCACGGACGTCCGTCACACGTCTTGCTGGGTTTGCGGGTTTGCACTACGATCTCGAGCCTCTTCACCGACGCATTCACCTCTCTGGCCGGCTGCCTGCCGGGCCTGCCTCATGGATTACCAGGTCAAATCTGTCGCCAAGCACTGTGTGGAGAGCGGCGACGCCCTCCAGCCCGGTGATGTGTATTTTTCAGCACTGGTCGAGAGATTTGGGCAATTGCAGCGGCTGGACTATTCGGAACACGCCTGGAAAGGTCCGCCGGAAGGCACCGTGGGCTACTGGCGCAATCGCGTGGCTCCAAGCCCGGTGGGTCAGAAACGCACACTGGATGCCGATGTGGTGATGGCCTACTTTGAACAGTTGTCTGACGACGGAAATCCCGCCGAAGAAAAATTTCGGTACATCATGGCACTGTTATTGCTACAGAAACGGCGATTGCGGATTGAAGCGTCACGTTGGGACGGGGATGTTGAATTGTTGCAGTTATGGGGCATGCGGGGCGACGGTCCCTATGAAATCCGCAATCAGCAGCTGACTTCCGAGGAAATCGATCAACTGCAGTCGGAATTGAACGCTAAGCTCGCCGCGGAATGGACATAGAGTGGATGGCTAGCGGGTTGGCAAGGAAGCCGCCGGGACAGAGGAGACATGGATGGAAACTCGCGACGTGGCTGGCCGGTGTTTTGCTCGGTTTCAAAGATGTCTGCCGGTCCTCAGTCTGTGCTGCGCAGGTTGTCTGCCGGGTTGGATGCAGTCCCGCAAGCCGTTAGAGCGGCCGCAGCCCTGTGTGTTGGCTGAGAATATCAGCAAGCAACAACTGGTGGCTCATTTGAACCACAATCGACAACGATTGCAGTCCTGGCGGTCAACCGATGTCTCGATCCAGGCTGTGGGAGCGGGGCCCATGCGCTTGGGTGCCAGCCTGGCCGTGGAAAGCCCGCGCCACTTTCGACTGATCGCCAAATCATTGCGCGGCGTGGAAGCGGATTTGGGATCCAACCGGGATCGCTTTTGGTACTGGATGCGGGCTGACGGCACACCCTACATTTTCACAGCCGATCATCGGGATGCCGATCTGGTTCGGCGGCAGTTGGAAATTCCATTTCAACCCGAGTGGCTGATGGAAGCTCTAGGGGTCGTTCCCTTGCGCGCTGACGACTTTGAAATTCAGCGGCATGGTCTGGGTGACAATCGGGTCAGTCTGGTGTCAACGCAATCGTCGGCCGCAGGACTCAGACTGTATCGTGAGATGATTGTCGATACGTGTCGCGGATGGGTGATCGAGCACGGTTTGTACGATGCGGATCGGCAGCCGCTGGCGCGGGCGGTGATGTCGGAACACGCGGTGCACGACGGTATCTTCATGCCTCATCGGGTCGAATTGACTTTTCCAAGGAACGGACAGTCGTTGGTGTTGCGGATCGGAGACGTGGAGGTGAATCCCGAGCAGATGGAGTCGCTGATGTGGGAGTTCCCCAGGATTCCGGACCATCGTCCGTTGGATGTCGGTCAACAGATACGCCGCATGCGCCGGCGGCGGGGCGTGGTGTCGGAAAGCCATCCTGTGAGCCAGGGCCACCGGTCTGACCCCGGACGTGTTTCGGCGGAAGATCCGCAGGGCTGGTGGGAGACTCCGGCAATTGAACTCCCGGCGGCGACACTTCGGACCGGTCGATCGCATGCGTCGGCCGGCGTTCCATCGCAGACAGAGGGTCGCCAGAAGTTCGTAGGCCATCGGCAGCCTGGGAACGGCACCGCGGACCTCCCCTGGGCGGCCCCCGATGATGTTGCGGAACCGACTCCGTTCGCGATTCCGCACCTTGGTGGCAACTCTGATGTGGACGGTGACGAGCCGATGTGGGCCGATCCGGAATAGCCCGGTTGTCCAATATCCGGTTATGTTGGGGGAGACGCCTGCGAAGGCGTCGCATCTTCGCAGCTGAAAACGAATCCGTCCAACTGCCCGTCGACATGGATGGTCGAACCCTCGGGAAAGCGTCCGGCCAGCATCTCCTGAGCCAGTGAGTTTTGTAGTCGCTGTTGGATGACGCGTTTGAGAGGGCGTGCGCCGAAGGCCGGATCGTAGCCTTCTTCGGCCAGCAGCCGTCGCGCGTCTTCGGTGACTTCCAGGCGATAACCATTCTGTTGTAGCTGTTGCTGGAGCCCTGCGAGCTGCAGTTCCACGATCTCGCGCAGTTCGCTCTTCCCCAGTGATCGGAACACAATCACTTCGTCGATGCGGTTAAGGAATTCGGGCAGAAACTGCTGTTGCAACGCGGCGCGGATTGTCAGGTCGAGTTGATCATGAGGCTCACTGTCGGCCAGTTCCAATATGTCCTGGCTGCCGATATTTGACGTCATGACAACAATGGTGTTACTGAAATCCACGGTACGCCCGCGGCTGTCTGTCAGCCGGCCGTCGTCGAGTAGCTGCAACAGGATGTTGTAGACGTCGCGGTGAGCCTTTTCGATTTCGTCGAGCAGTATCACGCAGTAGGGATTGCGGCGCACGGCTTCGGTCAGTCGCCCACCCTCCTCATATCCCACGTATCCGGGAGGGGCGCCGATCAGCCTGGCGACCGAATGACGCTCCATGAACTCGCTCATGTCGATGCGGACCATTGACCGCTGGTCGTCGAACAGAAATTCCGCAAGCGCTTTGCACAATTCGGTTTTTCCCACTCCGGTGGGGCCGAGGAACAGGAACGAGCCAATCGGACGATTGGGATCCTGCAGTCCCGACCGGGAGCGGCGCACGGCATTGGAAACCGCCGTTACGGCTTCGTGTTGATTGATCAACCGGCCGTGAATCGCCTCTTCCATCGTGAGCAATTTGTCGCGCTCGGTTTGCAGCATCCGCGTCACCGGAATCCCCGTCCAGATACTGACGATGCGGGCGATGTCTTCCTGCGTGACATCTTCGCGTAACAGTCGTTCCGCTGCGGATGCATCGATTTGCCTTGATCGCTGGCTGAGGTCGGCCAGATTCTGTTCCGCAGACTTCAGAGAGGTTTGTGCTTCCTGGGCCCGGATGAAGTCGTCGTTCAGGTTGGTGCTGCGTGCTCGGGCAAATGCCTGGTCGTAATCCGTCTTCAATCTCTGAATCTCCTCCTGCAGTGGCTTGAGTTGTGAGTGCACGTGCTTTTCGTCTTCCCACCTCGTCTTGAGCGCATTTGTGGTTTCCTGGCGGTCGGAAATCTGCCGTCGGATGTCGGCCAGTCGTTCCTGGCTCTCGACACTGGATTCGTTCGTCAGTGCTGCGGCTTCGATCTGCAGTCGCGTCAACTGACGTGTGGCCTCGTCGATCTCGGCGGGCATGGAGTCGATTTCCATCCTCAGATGGCTGCCGGCTTCGTCGACGAGGTCGATGGCTTTGTCGGGCAAGTAGCGATCATTGATATAGCGGTCGGAAAGTGTGGCGGCCGCGATGAGCGCATCATCCGTAATCCGCACACCGTGATGGGATTGGTAGTGTTCTTTGAGTCCACGCAGGATGGAGATCGTGTCTTCCACGTTGGGTTCCGCGACCAGAACCGGTTGAAATCGGCGTTCCAGTGCCGCATCTTTTTCGATGTGTCGGCGGTATTCGTCCAACGTCGTGGCCCCCACACAGTGCAGCTCGCCTCGAGCCAGGGCGGGTTTCAGCAAATTGGAAGCGTCCATTGCGCCTTCAGCGGCACCTGCGCCGACAACGGTGTGCAGTTCGTCGATGAACAGGATCACGCGTCCGTCCGAGTCCTGAACTTCCTGCAACACGGCCTTCAGGCGGTCTTCGAATTCCCCGCGGTACTTGGCGCCGGCGATCAAAGCCCCCATGTCCAGCGCGATCACGGTTTTGTTCTTCAGGTTTTGTGGAACGTCTCCCAGCACGATTCGGTGGGCCAGTCCCTCCGCGATGGCGGTCTTGCCCACTCCGGGTTCACCGATCAAAACCGGGTTGTTTTTTCGCCGCCGGGAAAGCACCTGAATCACTCGACGGATTTCGGTGTCGCGACCGATAACCGGATCAATTTTTCCCTGTTGAGCCAATTCGACCAGGTCTTTGCCGAACTTGTCCAGCGCCTGATATTTGTCTTCCGGGTTCTGGTCGGTGACCTGTTGATTGCCACGAATGGAGTGCAGAGCGTTTTGTACATCCCGGGTCTCAATCGCGTTGAGTTGCAACAGGCGTTGGACCACGTTGTCGGTTTCCGTCATGGCCAGCAGCAGGTGTTCGGTTGACACGAATTCGTCGTGCATTTCCGTGGCGGTGTTCTGGGCTGCCTGTAGCAACTGCAGGCTGTCCGGTGCCAGACTGACTTCAACCGAACTGCCGGTAACCTGGGGGATGCGCTGCAATTCGTCTTCGACCATCGTTTCCAACTGGGCGGTGTTGGTGCCGATCTTGCGCAGCATTGCGGGGATCGTCCCCTGGTTATCCGACATCAGACCCCGCAGTAAGTGCAGAGGTGTCAGCTGCTGGTGCTTGAGCGACTCGGCCAACTGTTGTGCGGCCTGTAGGGCTTCTTGCGACTTGACAGTCAATTTGTCGAAGCGAAATGTCATCTGCCACCTCCGATCGGTGCCGGGGAATGATGATCGCCTGATTGATGATCGCCTGATTGATGATCGCCTGTTGGAATCGCGATTGCGAGAGGGAATTGGCATGCGGGATCACGGCGCATGCCGCGCGAGGAATCTCGGAACGGCGGCGGGGTCCCAGTCGTGTCATCTGAGTGCTCCGCGGTCTGTGTACGCGGAGCACCGATCTTGCCATCCGCCGTGCTTCCCGGAGCTTGGATTACTATTCCTTCTTTTCAAATTCGGCGTCGATCACGTCTTCATCGGCCGCTGCGGTCGACTCATCGGCCTCGGCGGCTGCTTCTCCAGGTTCGGCGCTTTGTTCCTGTTGCAGATGAGCAGCCAAGGCCTGGCTGGCCTGAGTCAGTTCGTTGATTGCGGCGTTGATGGCATCGACATCGGTTTCCTTGATCGCGTTGTTGACTTTTTCAATCGAGGATTCGATGGCAGACTTGGAAGAGTCATCCAGTTTGTCAGCATGCTCTTGGAGTAGCTTTTCGGTCTCGTAGACCATCCGTGATCCGTTGTTTTGAGCTTCGGCGAGCTCGCGGCGTAGTTTATCGTCGTCAGCATGCGAATCGGCATCGTGGCGCATTTGTTCGATTTCGGACTCCGACAGGCCGCTCGACTCCTCGATCCGAACGGATTGCTCCTTGCCAGTCGCTTTGTCCTTGGCCGACACGTTCAAGATGCCGTTCACGTCGATGTCAAAAGTGACTTCAATCTGCGGTACTCCACGGGGAGCGGCCGGGATATTTGCCAGATTGAATTCGCCGAGCTTGCGGTTGTCGGTCGCCATTTGGCGCTCGCCCTGGAACACTTGAATTGTCACGGCCGGTTGATTGTCAGCCGCCGTTGAAAAGGTCTCGTTCTTGGTGACCGGGATGGTCGTGTTGCGTTCGACGAGCGCGGTCATGATTCCGCCTTCGGTTTCGATTCCCAGAGACAGAGGCGTCACGTCCATCAGCACAACGTCTTTCACGTCACCGGCGATGATGCCCCCCTGTATGGCAGCACCAATCGAAACGACTTCGTCGGCGTTCACTCCCTTGTGCGGCTCTTTGCCGAACATCTGTTTCACGAGATCGTGGACCCGGGGAACGCGTGTGGAACCGCCGACCAGAACCACTTCGTCGATGTCGCTGGTGTTGAGTTTGGCGTCTTGCAACGCCGTTTCCACAGGTTTGCGGCAGCGTTCAATCAGCGGGTCGACCAGTTTTTCGAAGTCGGCGCGGGTGATCTTCATTTGCAGATGCTTGGCAACACCGTTCGCCTGCGTGATAAATGGCAGGTTGATGTCAGTCGTCTGAGAACTCGACAGCTCTTTTTTGGCTTTTTCGGCCGCTTCACGCAGCCGTTGCAGTGCCATCGCATCCTGACGCAAGTCGATCTTCTCCGTCTGCTCGAATTCCGTGGCGATGTGATTGATCAGCACTTCGTCGAAATCATCGCCGCCCAGGTGCGTGTCGCCGTTGGTACTCAAGACCTCGACGAGTTCATCGGTGACTTCCAGGATCGATACGTCGAATGTGCCGCCACCCAGGTCGAACACAACGATTTTCTCGTCGCGTTTCTTCTCGAGCCCATAGGCGAGCGCCGCAGCCGTCGGTTCATTGATGATCCGCGACACTTCCAGCCCGGCGATTTGCCCCGCATCTTTGGTGGCCTGCCGTTGGGCATCGTTGAAGTATGCCGGAACGGTGATCACCGCCTTATTGACTTTATGTCCCAAGTAGGCTTCTGCGGCTTCCTTCAGCTTCCGCAGCGTCAGGGCTGAGACTTCCGGAGGAGTGTAGTCTCGCTCACCCACACGGATTTTGACGTAGTCCTCTGGCCCGCCTTGGATTGCGTACGGGACGATTTTCTCTTCCGACTCGACCTCGTTGTGGCGGCGGCCCATAAAGCGTTTCACTGAATAGACCGTTTTGTGCGGATTCATCACGGCCTGACGCTTTGCCGGGTCTCCGACCAGTGTCTCGTCGGTATCGGTAAACGCCACCACGCTCGGCATGATCCGATTGCCTTCCTGATTGGCGATGACCTTGGCTTCGCCACTTTCCATGACCGAGACCACGGAATTCGTCGTGCCCAAATCAATTCCAATGATTTTTTCGCCGTCGAGTGCCATCTGTTGTCTCCTGCTTTATCTGTTGCGTCGTAACGCGGGGTGACTGGGTTATGTGAATTGATGATTCCTTTTGCAACCCACGTGCCAAGACGGCTTGATTCCGGGCCATTTTTTTCTAAGTGTATTATTATAAACATCTTATGAAATACGGAATCTGTGTGAGTTTGTGAGTGACTGACAAAATGGCTACATCGCTTGGGGCCTGCGAATTCCACGGTAGTGACAGTTTGTCAGTTGTGTGTTGCGTCCAGGGGATCGGTTTCCGGCCGCTTGACACCGGAATTTCAGACCTGTACAACACGAACCAATTGGCTCCAAGTATCTGTCAATTGTGGCAATTTCGCGACCGGCTCACCCACTCCAAACGGCCCTGCAGGCCGCATGTCGCGAAGTGGCTTGGACTTGACTGCTGTTCCGCCTGAAAGGCTCCAATGGCAAAAAAGAAAGTCCCCGCGAAGAAAAAAGCCAAACTCCCGGCGAAAAAGAAAGCCAAGCTGTCGCCGCGGTCCACCAAGACTTCAACGCGGTCCAAGAAGAAAACGAGTGTTGTTAAGAAGGCGAAGCGGAAAACAGATTCTCCGGAAGTCGAGATTCGGAAGTTAGATGCGCAGATTGTCAAGATGGTCAATCGCCGGGCCACGTTGAGTGGCCGGTTGTTGCAGTCGCAACCGATGGGCATGGCCACGCAGGACGACGAAGCGTTGTGGGCGCGGTTGGAACACGCCAATGGGGGGCCGTTGCCGAACCGTGCCATGCGGGCCGTATTTCGCGAGATTCTGAGCGCGGCCCGTCAGAAAGTCAAAACGCAGCGCATCGCCTATTTGGGGCCCGCGTTCAGTTTCACGCATCTGGCCGCGATCGAGCGGTTTGGACGTTCCGCGGACCTGATGCCCGTCAGCACCATCGCTTCGGTGTTCGAGGAAGTCAATCGCGGGCATGCGGACTACGGGTTGGTTCCCATTGAAAACAGCACCGACGGCCGGGTCGTGGACACGCTGGATATGTTCACCCGCCTGCCACTGAGGATTTGTGGGGAAGTGCAAATCAACGTGCACCACAATCTGCTGGCCCGCTCCCCACGCAGCGAGATCACCGAAATCTATAGTAAACCGCAGGCTCTGTCGCAATGTCGGGATTGGCTGGCCAAGAACATGCCGCATGCCCGATTGATTGAAGTCACCAGCACGTCCACTGCGGCCCAGTTGGCCCGTGACAAGCCGGGAGCGGGAGCCGTGGCCAGCGAGCAGGCTGCCGTCGAACACGCACTTCAGATCGTGGCGTCCGACATTCAGGACAAGCGTGACAATGTGACCCGATTTGCGGTGATTGGCGATGAATCGGTTCCGCGTACCGGCAAGGATCGTACGGCGCTGTTGTTGCAGATCAAGCACCGGTCCGGGTCCTTGGCCGACGCCTTGGTCGCATTCAAGAACGCAAAGATCAACCTGACTTGGATCGAGTCGTTTCCGTTACGCAGTCCGGAAGTCGGGTACCTGTTCTTTCTGGACTTTGAGGGGCACGTCCAGGACGCGAATGTGAAACGAATGATCAAACAACTCGAATCGCGGGCCGTACGGCTGGAGACCTTGGGATCCTACCCTCGGAGTGAGATTCGCAGCTAACCGTCACCGCAACCAACCGCTTCCGCGTGTCGTGCCGCGACCAGCAGCACAACGAAAAGTCCAATTTCTGAGGGAACAGACTGCGATGAAGCGGATGATGGTTGCCGCCAACTGGAAGATGAACACCCAGTCCTCTTCCGCCAGCCAGTTGGCCGGCCAATTGGCCGGCTCCTGGCCAGAGACCCATGTCGACGTGGATGTGCTCGCCTGCCCCCCCTTTCCGTACTTGATACCCGTTCAGGATCAACTCGGTGATTCCGGTGTCAAATTGGGGGCTCAGGACGTCTACTGGGAGAAACCCGGGGCGTTCACGGGACAGGTGGCTGTCGAGATGTTGCTGGACGTCGGATGCCAATATGTGATTTTAGGGCACAGCGAACGCCGCCATGTCCTGGGTGAGACCGATGAGGACATCCGTCGCAAATTGGTCGCGGCCCGCGCCGGTGGGCTGCAGGTCATTCTGTGTGTCGGTGAATTGTTGTCCGAACGCGAACGCGGAGAGATGGAATCCATTTTGGAACGGCAGCTCTCCGGTGGCTTGGATGGTGTTGACGAGAATACCGTGCACGGTGTCGTAATTGCCTATGAGCCGGTTTGGGCGATTGGCACGGGTGTCACCGCGTCGCCCGAACAAGCCGATCAGGCGCACGCATGCATTCGGGATCATCTCACAGACAGATACGGCGGCGAAGTTGGCGCATCGACACGCATTCTGTACGGTGGCAGCGTCAAGCCTGACAATGCGCTCGCGTTGCTGCAGCAGCCCAATGTCGATGGAGCGCTGGTGGGTGGTGCCAGTTTGAGCGTGGATCAGTTTCGGCCCATTATTGACGCGGCGGTTGTGGTCGCGGAATCCTGAGACCACGGCCCTTTGAGTTCTTTATGCGCGGTTTGCTTTTGTTTTCTCAGGTGAACAGATGGATACTTTTCTGACAATCTTGTTGCTGCTCACCGGGCTGTTCCTGATGCTGATTGTGCTCCTGCAGCGGGGACGCGGTGGTGGGTTGGCCGGTGCCTTCGGCGGGGCCGGTGGCCAGAGCATGTTGGGGGTCAAGGCCGGTGATACATTTACCAAGATCACCGTCGTCGTGGCTGTGATCTGGGTGGCGTTGGCGGGGGGGAGCGGCATTGTCTTGCGGGAAAAAAACGAAGACAGTCCTTTAGTGTTGGAGCCAACTGGTGAGCGCGGTTCATCGGTCAAGGCAGATCAGGGCTCGGATTCCAGTGAGAAAGATGAAGCGGGTGTGCCTGAGAGGGAGACGGAAGAAGACAACGCATCTGCGGATAACACCGACGACAAGCAACCCGACGACAAGCAACCTGACGACAAGCAACCCGACGACAAGCAGCCCGACGACAAGCAGCCCGACGACAAGCAACCCGACGACAAGCGCGATGGGAAATAATCGGACGGTCAGCAGGCCGATGGCGCGGGGGCGGCGACACTCCGGCTCCCCTCATGAGGGATGGATTCCGGACGGCTTTCGGCCAGCCAGCCTGTACGGCCAACCAATGTGAGAGGATGCGGCAATTGTGCTGTTGAGCATGACGGGGTACGGGGCGGCTCGCGGGCAAGCTGGCGCGATTGGTGTTTCCGTCGAAGTGAAGACGGTCAACAACCGCTACCTCAAGGTCTCGATGAAGTGTTCGGATGCGTATTCCAGCCTGGAACACAGGATCCAGAAAACCGTCCGTGCATTCGTAACGCGCGGCAGCGTGCAGATCGCCGTGCGGCTCGAACGCGTCGGCGGATCGGCCGCGCATACAATCGATGCCATAGCCCTGAAACAGTATATTGATCAGCTGCAAGAGCTTGCGGACGGCCAATCACTTGACCTGGGCCCCCATATTAGCTCACTTGTCAGTCTGCCGGGCGTGATCGTGGACGGTCTGCACGGTCAGGCCGACGCTGACAGGGATTGGCCCTTTGTGGAATCCGTGCTCCGCGAGTCGCTGGCAAAGTTGACAGCATTTCGTGAAGACGAAGGGCGGAGCATGCAGCGGGAACTCGTCCACAATTGCGACGTGATCAGCGAACAATTGGCGATGGTGTCGCAGCTGGCCCCCGACGTCGCCGGACAATACCGGGATCGTATGCTGGAACGCGTCAATGACATGTTGGCTTCCAGCCCGATTTCGCTGGCAGCAGACGATGTGTTGCGTGAGGTCAGCCTGTTTGCAGACCGGAGCGACATCAATGAGGAGATTACTCGGCTCATGTCACACCTCGAGCAATTCCGTCAGTTCCTGGACCAGCAAGAATCGATGGGACGCAAGCTCGAGTTCGTCGGGCAGGAAATGTTTCGTGAAGTGAATACGATTGGTGCCAAGGCAAACAATGTGGACATCGCGCGGTGTGTGGTGGAGATGAAATCAGCGATCGAGAAGAACCGAGAAATCCTTCAAAATGTGGAGTGACCTTCGCGTGTCTTCCAGTGATCTCGACCAATCCGATGCCGTCCGCCTGGTGGTATTGTCCGGCCCCAGCGGCAGTGGAAAGACGACGGTTGTCAAAGGATTACTCGACGCGGCTCACTTGCCTCTGATGAAATCGGTTTCGGCTACCACGCGACCACCACGTGCCGGAGAAGTCGACGGCGTGGACTATCACTTCTTGACCCATGAAGAATTCGAACGGCGTCGCAATGACGGAGATTTTATTGAGCATGCGGAAGTGCACGGAACCGGACAGCTTTACGGCACGCTGCGGTCCGAGGTCGAGCAGGCGCACGCGGTCGGCGCCTGGGCACTACTGGAGATTGACGTGAACGGGGCCATGCAGGTCATGCAAAAATATCCGTCAGCCGTCACAATATTCCTGCGCACTCCTTCAACGGACGTATTTGAGCAACGGCTGCGGAGTCGCGGGACCGAAAGCGATGAGGTCATTACCCAGCGGTTGAAAACGGCCCGCAACGAATTGGTGTGCGCGGATCGTTACCGGTTTCAGGTTGTCAATGACGATCTGGATCGTGCGGTTGCCGAGATTGCCAATATCCTGAAAACCGAGGAGAAGCAGGCGAATGCTTGACGCATTTAAAGAAGAGATGATCGTCAATAAGCTGGGGGGGCGATTCAAATTGTCCTCGTTAATTCAAAAACGCATGGTGGCGCTCAACCGTGGTGCCCGGCCGTTGGTCGAAGGCGCGACCAACAGCATCATGGAGACGGTGGTGGCCGAGATCTTGCAGGACAAGATCTATCTGGACGCGGCCGGGAATGTCGCCGTCGCCTCGACCGATGGTGTGGACGTCGACGCAGTGGATGTCGTCGAGGGGCCTTCCCTGGACGATCTGTGATACCCGGTTGAGTAACCGAACCGGCTGAATAAGTAACGCAGCTGGACCGCCGCATTGTTGAGGGTATCAGGTTTGTCTGCCCGGATACTGGGCGGAATTGCAGTGCCTTCCGTAGCGCCGTGGTCGCCGGACGTTGGCAGGACCTTGCCAACGCCCCGCGGACGGAATGGCGTTGCCGGATGCGCAGATGTGGGATTCCCGCTGCGCCGGTTTGGGTGATTTGGGGTG
>Ga0315336_1004311_pt1 | contig 17120 bp, 12 predicted proteins | sample ASW5metaG_FD_204512 | JGI IMG/M metagenome (GOLD analysis project Ga0315336, IMG submission 204512) | Ammonia-oxidizing marine archaeal communities from Monterey Bay, California, United States - ASW #5 | ecosystem: Environmental > Aquatic > Marine > Intertidal zone | place: USA: California...
GTAGCATGGGGCCGGAGGTGCCATGGGGAGCCGGAAGCTGTGATGTGGCTCTGGCTGGGCATCGCGCTAGCCGCGACGCCAGACGGTGTCTGGTCGGAGATCGCGGACCTCTACGAGTCCGCGAAGCTCCCCGAGGGCCGAGCCCTGGTCGCCCTCCACCTCGAAGGGGATCTGGCCCCGGCCGACCGCGCACGCATGGTTTGTCAGCGCGGTCGCTTCGGGGTGGCGTTCGGCGAGTACCGCGAGGCAGTGGTCGACCTCGAGTTCTCAGTGGGCGCCATGGAGGGGGCTGCGGTCCCTGCCAAGGACGTTGGCCGATGCTGGGAGTCCCTCGGATTGGCCCGGGAGAGGCTCGGCGCATACGACGAAGCGATGGCGGCCTTTGTCCAGTCTTCCGAGACGCGCGCCGATACCGAACCGGACGACGGGTGGTCGCTGCGCCAGGAACAGCATCGGGCGCGGCTGACCTTCTTGCTCGGTGACCACGCAGCGGGCATCGACGCCTATCGGCACGTGGTGGCGCGGCAGGAAGAGGTCCTCGGCCCCGATCATCCCGACGTCGCGAAGACCCTGGCTTCGATTGCCGCCGTTCAGTGGAAGCTGGGTCAGTTCCAGGAGGCCCTCGCCGCATCGGTCCGCTCCCTCGAGACGCTGGAAAAGAGCTTCGCTCCGGATAATCCGGAGCTTGCCTTCGCGCTGACGAACATCGCAGTCATGCGTCGCCACCTCGGCGACCTGGCCGGAGCGCGAAGGGACCTGATGCGGGCCCTGCCGATCTGGGAGGCGATGGATCCCGAGCACGACCGCACGGCGGCTGCCCTGACCGCGCTGGGTTCCATCGACGGCGAGTTGGGCCGGCTCCGCGACGCCGAGGACCGACTCCGCCGTGCCCTGGACATCCGGGTTGCGCGGCAGGGTCGGGACCACGTCCAGACGGCCAATGCGATGTTGAACCTCGCCGTTGTGCAGCGGAAGGCGGGGCACCTGAGCCGGGCGAGGCAGAACCTGGAGCGGGCGATCGGCATCGTCGAGAACGCCCGCGGGCCCAACCATCCCGACAACGTGGAGTACTACAACACTCTGGGGGCGCTGCTCCACAACATCGGCGACCATCAGATGGCGACGCGGGCGTACGAGCGCGCCCTCGAAGCGACCGCCAGCGATCCGGATCACCCGCGCCGGCTGGCGGTCCTTCAGAACCTGGCGCAGCAGATCCAGCGCGACGGAGACCCTGCGCGCGCCATCGAGATGCAGACCGAGGTCCTCGCCGACGTCTCCCGGGTCTACGGGCCTGAGTCCCATCGAGCGATGCGGACCTATCGCGCTCGGGCCAGTGCGCATTTGAGCCTGGGCGACTTCGAGCGGGCCACGGCAGATGTCCAGCGAGCCCGCGTCCTGCTGGAGAAGCTCGACGTGGAGGGACCGTTCCAGTGGGCCGGACTCCTGGCGACCGAGGCGTCCATCGCCTGGTCCGCAGGCGACATCGAGACCGCCATGGACCTGCGGCGTCAGGAGGAGACGTTTCGGGTGCGAGACAACGAAAATCCGCTGTTGTTGGCGGATTTGCGCATGAAGTTGGCCAGAGGCGCGCTGGCTCTGGGGGATGCCGAGGAGGGGACGCGGTACGCGCTGTCCGCGGTCGAGGCCACGAAGAAGGGCATCGACCCGGTGGTTTCCCTGATGGCGGACGAGGAGCGGCGGACTTTCCTTTCGATCCGCAGGCGCGTCCTCGGTCCACTCCTGTCGTCGCCCCTGCTGACAGCTTCCGAGGCGTGGGCGCCCACGCTGGCCTTTCGGGGCCTCTCCACTCAGATCCTGATCCGCCAGGCTGCGGCGGCGCGTGCTTCATCGGACCCGGCCACCGCCGAACTGCAGTCCGAGCTGGACGAAATTCGCCATCGAATTGCCATCCGTGCCCGGTCCCAAGACGACGCCGAGCTCGGTGAGTTGACGGCGCAGAAGGAGTCCCTGGAGCGCGCATTGGCCGGCACCGCGGACGCCATCGACGTCGTTCCGACACCCGAGAGCCTCTGTCAATCGCTTCCGGCAAAGACGGCGTTGGTAGATATTATTCACTATATGCGGCAGTCCTTGGGCGACGCGAGATTCGAGCATCGGTACGTCGCGTTCGTCACCACGCCGTCCTGCGAGCCGGTGCGGGTTGAGCTGGGCGCCGCCGATGTCATCGATGATGCCGTGCGAGGCCATCGAGAGGTCCTCGCCCGGGGTCAGAGCGCAGTTCGGGCGGATGAGCGTGGGCGTCGCGTTCGGGAGTTGGTGTGGGCGCCACTCGAGGAGGCTCTGGGCGCGGCGCGGCGGGTGTGGGTGATTCCCGATGGCACCCTGGGGAGTGTGGCTTTCGCGGCGCTTCCGGACGATGCGGGGCGATATCTGGTCGAAGATCGCACCATCGGCCTGCTCCTGTCGGCCGCCGAGATGCTCCGCGAAGACAGAGCGACGGGTGAGGGGGCGCTCGTCATCGCGGATGTGGACTACGGCGTGTCGCCCGCTGGTGAGCGGGAGGTTCGCCCGTGTGGAGTCGAGGAGGTTCCTCCGCTTCCAGGTACAATACGGGAAGCCGACGCGGTGGCCAGTGGGCTCATTCGGCGCCTTGGACGCCTGGATCGAGTCGGCGGTACGGAGGCCACCGTGGCCGGATCGGCCGCGCTGGCTTCGGGCCAGCGAGTGATTCATATCGCGACCCACGGGCTCTTTGCCGACGCCGCGTGCTCGGAGTGGGCCGGTCAGGGCATGGTGGCTCGCAACCCCATGGCCTTTTCCGGCCTGGTGATGGCGGGTGCGAATGCACTGACGGCCGACACCAACGCCACGGACGACGGCGTCTGGAGCGGTGAGGAGGTCATGGCGCTCGATCTGCGCGGCACCGAGCTCGTGGTGCTGTCGGCGTGCGGGACCGGGCTGGGCATCACGGAAGCAGGTGAAGGGGTGCTCGGCCTGCCGCGGGGGTTCGCCGTCGCCGGTGCGCGCTCGGTCATCATGAGCCTCTGGAGCATCGAAGATCAGGCTACGAGCGACCTGATGTCTAGGATGTATCGGCGCTATCGACCCGGTCGCGACCCAGCTGTCGCCCTTCGGCGCGCCCAGCTCGCCGCCCTCGCCGAACAGCGCCGTACGGGTCAGACGAGGCCGTGGGAGTGGGCGGGCTTCGCGCTGTCCGGAGGCGCCTACGGCCCGCGGACCAGCCGCTCCGGCAGGTAGGCGTGATAGTCGCCAATATGGCGTCCAATCTCCAATCGTTGCTGAAGTGCGTGGCGGTTGCGCTTGCGCTGTCCGGTTGTGCGAGGATCGAGGAGGCAAAACTCGTCCGCCGGCCTGCGGACGCGCCCGATGTGTTCGTGCTCGTGGTGTCGGGCCACTGCTTGCCGATCATGGGCCTCTGCGACGGCAACTTCAATCCCGAGTACATGTCCCACGCGGGCACGCCGGACGCGCTGGCAACCGCGCTGACCGACGCCGATCACGACGTGCGCACGGGGGCGTACGTCGATGGTTGGTACACCTGGGTCGACACCGAAGATGTGGTGCTGGCCGCGGGATTTCTCGATCTGGTCGCGACGCTGCAGCTGGTGAACGACGCGTGGATGCGGGGGTTCTCCAATCCGACGCGCCTCGTCCTGGTCGGGCACGGGCACGGTGTCGTCTGGACCCACCTGGCTGCCTATGCTGCGCCAAGCGTCCCCATTGAGGTGCTGGTCGACCTCGACGGCCATTCGTCGGGATGGGACGACGACGAGGGGTACTTTGGCGTCGGCGACGACTGGCCCGCCTTCATCCCCGGATACGTGGAAGCCGACGAGCAGACGTGGACCATCGACGCGTGGATTGCGGCCGACAGCTGGTCGGTATCTGGAGTCCCCGACTCGCAGGACATCGAGGACGTCGTCGCGCCAACCGCGGTGCTGAACCTCGAGGTACAGAGCACGCCCGATGTGTTCCAGCAGGAGTACGAGGTGTTCGACGGGGACGCCAACCACCGGCCAGACGGCGGAACCAAGGGCATCCGCACGTTCACCTCGACGGGGGACCACTACAGTGTCTACGAGCCGGGCTCGGACAGTATGAACTGGGTCATAGAGGAGATCCTCGGTTCCCTTTGACGTGTCTTGAAATTGAGGTCTGAACGGTTTTCGGGCTCGCGCAGTATAGGAAGCATGGTGGGAAACCTCGTCATGTCTGAGCGCTCGGAGACCGCGTTGGTTCGGGATGCCGCGTCCGGCGACCGGGAGGCGCTGCGGCTGCTTTCCGAGCGCTACTGGCCGTCCATTCGGCGGCAGGCGATGCTCGAGCTCGGGGACCGACCTCTGGCCGAAGACGCCGCACAAGAGGCGCTCGTCCGACTGATCCGATTCATCCACAAGGTCGATCCAGAGCGTCCTTTCGTGCACTGGATTCGCTCCGTCGTCCGCAACTGTTGCCGCGATGTCCGCATTCGCGTCGCCCGCCGGGCCTCCCGCGAGACGCCGGTCGTCGAGCTCGGCGCGTCCAGCAAGATCGACAGGCGTCTGGATCTGGATCGCTCCGCGCGCATCGCGGTGTCGGCGTTCTCCTGCCTCTCGGCCCGCCAGCGACAGGCCTTCGATCTGTGCGATCGACAGGGGTACACCATCGGCGAGGCAGCGACTCTGATGGAGATCGCTCCGGGAACCGTCCGGGTGCTGCTGCACGGGGCCCGCAAACGCCTCCGGCAGGAACTCATCGCCCATCGTGCCGAACTCCTCGACGTATTGAGGGACTCATGAGCTGTGAAGTCATCCGCGAGCAGCTGCACACGCTGCCACTCAACGAGCTCGAGCCGATCCGGGAGCACCTGGACGGCTGCCTGGATTGCCAGGGTCTGGTGCGTCTCCTGGCCGACGCCGAGTCGGCAATTGACCTCGACCTGGCCGACTTCGAGTCCGAACGCGCTTTTGCCGGCGCCTGGTCCGAGGCCGAAACAGAACCCTCGACTGTCCCTTCCAACTGGAGATTCCCCATGACTGGTGTCTTTGTCGCAATCGCTGCCGCGGCGTCGTTGCTGCTCGCCCTGCAACCCGGCACCGACGTTGGGCCCGCCCCAGCCGTTGTCCCCGACTGCGGAGAACTCCAGTCCTACGAGGCGAAGGCGATGGCCGGCAGCCTCGAGGGCGACGACTTTCAGTGCGTCTCCGATGTGGCCTACGGAACGGGGGACCAACGCGGCGACGCGACTCGGGTGCTGCTCGCCCACCACTGGACGGCGGGGGAGATGCAGGCCTGGCAGACCGAAGCGCGCCGCTATCTGGACGAGATCGACGCTTCGGATCCGGACCTCGCCTACAAGTTTGCGCTGCACCTCCTCAAGCAGGGCGATGACGAGGGGGCCATCGCGTACGCGGACCTGGCCATCGAGGCTGCCGCGGGCTGGACCGACGAGAGTCTGGCTTCCAAGCGCGTCTACGGCGTGCGCAAGATCCAGGCCTCCGCCGCCCAGAAGTTGTGGAGAGCCGACGTGGAAGCCGGCCGACCCGCTGACGAGAGCCGAGCGCGGACCCTGGCCCTTGCACTGGATTGGCTGGAGTCCGCGGCCGACGCCGACAAGGACGGCGCCAAGGCCAGCGAGCTCTGCCTCTCGGCTGGCGGGACCTCCGAGGAATGCGCTTCGAGGGGGGCCGCTTCGAGGGGGTCAGGACGTTAGGTGTTGGATCATAGCGCCCTGTCGAGCAGGCCCAAAGTGTACTGGCATGCAGTACGGAATTTCGGGCGATCGAGGAGAGATCCTGGGAAATGCGGCGTACTTTGACTGCCTGACGGAGGTGTCATGGGACTCCAGATTATCGGTCTCGCACTGCTCATTTTCTCCTGCAAAGGCAAGGACTCGGTTGTTGGACCCGGTGCCGACCTCGGTACGTGCCCAGAGCCCGCCGCTGTCCAGATGCGTAGGTTGTCCGCCGATCAGTACGCGAACACCGTCTGGGCTGCGGTGGACTTCCTGGGCGGCCAATCCCTGACCCTGGCGCTGGGGGACACGCTGACCTCGCGCCTGAACGCGGTGCCGACGGACGCCCTCGACGGAAAGCTCTCCCGGGAGGATCAGGCGATCACCCAGTCTCATGCGGACGCCTGGTACACGGTGGCGGCCGTGGTGGCGGACACGGCCATCGATCCGGACCACTTCGACGCCGTGTTCAATTGTGACTCAGCCGCCTGTGTGCCGGATTTCGTCGAGGATGTGGTCTCCCGACTCGCCCGCCGACGCCTGAACGACGAGGAGGTGAGCTTCTACGTCGACGAGGTCTACGACGGGGCTCCGACTCACGTCGATGGCATGCGCGATGTGCTCCTCGTCGCCTTGGCGAGCCCTTACTTCGCCCATCAGATCGAGCACGGGAGCGATGCGGAGGGCGATCTGGTGACGCTGACCGCCCACGAACTGGCGAGCCGGCTGTCTTTCCACTTCTGGGGGGAGCCGCCGGACGACGAGCTGTGGACGGCGGCGTCGGACGGGAGCTTGCTCGACGATGCGGTGTATCAGGCTCAGGTCGCCCGGATCTTTGCCGATGAACGGACTGCCGACCAGCTGGAGACGTTTTTCTCTGATTGGCTGGAACTGGACGAGCTGGCGTCGATGAACCAGCTGGTCGGCGATCCCAAATACGACGCCTTTACCGCGGGCTTCGAGCCCTCTGCGCAGCTGACCGACGACATCCGCGAGGACGCACTGGGCCTGGTTCGCTGGCACCTGGCCAACGGCGGGACGCTGGACGACCTGTGGACCTCGGATCTGAATACGGCGCCGAGCGAAGAGGTGGCCCGCATCTACGGATCGACGGTCTGGGATGGGGCGTCCACTCCGCAGTCGCTGGGGACCGGAGTGCATGCCGGGCTGCTCACCCGGCCCGCCTTCACCGCGAGCGGTCTGCCCTCGACCCGTCCGATCCATAAGGGCGTCTTGATCCGCAAACGCATCCTCTGTGATGACCTCGGCTCGCCTCCCGCAGACATCGGCGGGGAGCCCGACGTCGACCCGCTGTCGAGCACCCGCGAGCGGACCGAGGCGCTGACCGAGATCCCGGACTCCTCCTGCTCGGGCTGCCACACCTACATCAACGGGCTCGGATACGCGTCGGAGAACTTCGACGGTCTCGGGCGAGTCCGGACCTCGGAGCCGATCTACGACGAGGACGGGCAGCGGATCGGGGAGGCCCCGGTGGTGACCCAGGGCACGCCGCGGGTCGAGATGGAGTCCGATCAAATGCTCATGGACAGCGTCGAGCTCGCCGACGCGCTCGCTGCGACCTCCAAGACCGATGTCTGTGTGGCCCGGTTCTGGTTCCGCCACACCTACGGCCAAGCCGAGGATCTCGCCTCCGACCGTTGCGCGATCCAGTCGGTCAGCGAGGCGCTCAGCCAGGGCCAACCCCTGGCAGATGGACTTCGCGCAATCGCCCTGGACCCCAGCTTCAAGCTTCGTAAGTTCGACAACTCACCCGCCGGAGAGACCCTATGAATCGACGACAGTTCCTCACCGGTGCCGGCGGAGCGACGCTGACCATTCCACTGCTCGGATCTCTGCAACCGGCCCACGCCGCCCCGCTGGCCGCCCCGAAGCGCTTCTTCACCTACGCCACCCACCACGGTGGGCTGTGGGATGAGTACATGTGGCCGTCGGATTCTCTGCTCACCGAGAACCGGAACATCGGACACACGATTCGCCGGGGGGCCCTCACGGCGGACACGATCGCTGGAAACACTGTGCTTTCAACGGTTCTCACCGCGCCGAGCGATCTGCTCACCCCGTCGCTGGTGGACCGGATGAACTTGATCCGCGGCCTCGACATCCCGTTCTACATCTCCCACCACACCGGCGGATTCCTGGGCAACTACGGTCGAAACGACCAAGAGTTCGGCGGATACGTCGACCTGGACCGCATCCCGACCATCGACCAGGTGATGGCCTGGTCCGACGGCTTCTACGGCGACACCTCCGGCATGATCAAGCGGTCCATGCACGTGGGTTGGGACATCAGCTTCGGGTGGGCAAACCCGAACAGTCCCGGAGGTCAGGTCGATCCGATGCCGACGGAGTGGGGGAGTGCCGACCTGTTCCGGCAGCTCTTCGGCGACGGCCAACAACAGGAGACGGTGGAGCCTCCGCGCCTGGTCGTCGACAAGGTGCTGGAGTCATACCGGCGGGTTCGCCACGGCGCCTTCGGACCCGGCAGGCGGATCTCGATTGGGGACGGGCAGCGCCTCGACGCCCACATCGAGCGGCTGTACGAGGTCGAGCGGAAGCTGAACGCGGTAGTTGAGTGCACCGACATCCCGCCTCCTTCCGGGGACACCTCAGGGCATCCCGGAGCCTGGGGCTACAACAACCTCGAGGACGTTCGGGAGTACTACCAGCTGTGGAACGAGGTCATGGCCCTGGGCATGATCTGCGGCGCCAGTCGCATCGGCACGATGTGGATCGACAGCAACTTCTACCTCTACGGCGGAGACTGGCACCAGGAGGTCGCCCACGAGGCCTGGGTCAGCCAGACCGCGGTCGACCGGTTGGTCTCGGGCAACCGGGAGTTCTTCGAGTTCGTCTTCTGCGACATGCTGCGTCGCCTCGACGTCCCGGACTGCGATGGGCAGTCGGTCCTCGACAACTCGCTGGTGTTCTGGGGCCAGGAGTCGGGGGCCATGACCCACGACAGCTTCTCGACGCCAGTGGTGTGCGCCGGGTCCCTTGGCGGACAGCTGTCGACGGGCAACTACGTGGACTACCGGAACCGCAATGACCTGTCCTTTGCCGACAGCGACAACGCGGTGCAGCAAACCCAGCGACCCGGGCTCCTCTACTCCCAGTGGCTGGCGACGGTGCTTCGGGCGAGTGGCGTGCGGGAGTCCGAGTGGGTGACTCCGAACAACCCCGGCTACGGCGTCTGGTACACCGATCGGCCAAACGGCGTTCCCGGCTACATCCAGTCGATGGGCAACGAAATGCTCCCGTTCCTGACGCCGTGATTCTGTTGAGCGGATCGCGCCGAATTGCGGCATTGAGTGCGGTGTAGCTCGGTCATTTGTTGTCGAGGCCCGTCGCCCGACGACCCGGTGCGAAACAAGGCCGGCCTCCGGCCCACCAACGCGTCGCTGCCGGGCGGGCATGGATGACCGAGAACTTCGCGGGCGACCGGCACCCGGGGGACTTTGTCGCGCGCCACAATCACGGCGCTGGCCCGCCTTCGGCAATTTCTCAGGGAGCCTTTGGCGTCCGCAGAAGGTGCTGGTGTTCCGCGCTGAGTTCGTCGACGAAGCGGTATCCATCGAGGACCGGGCGGTCGTAGTTGTCGATGATCAGCTCTGGCACCACGACCACCTCGACCTTGCCATTGCCCCAGTCGTCGGTGGCCTTCGCCAGGCGGTCCAGAAGCTTGGGCGTCAGATCGCACCGACTGGCCAGTAGCTTGCCGTCCACTGTTTCTTTGGTCTCCCCTGCCTTCTCGCGCCATTCCGCGCTCCAGACGTCCACGGTGACGGAGCCGCAATACTCGGTGGGGCCGTCGCCCATCACCTCGGAGAGGAACCCTGGGTCGGCCTGCACGATGACGCCATTCTGCGCGTACCAGATGTCCCGCGATGTGTCCCGACGGACGCGCTCGCTCCAGACCTCGAAAAACACCAGGCCTCCCAACACGGTCACCCCGGCGGTGACGACCGCGATTCCGATGACCGCCTCGACGCTCTTCTTCCAGCGAACCGCCGCCCCGATGGCGAAGGCGGCGCACAGGAGGCCGAGAAACACGTTGACAGCGCCCCCGCTACCCAATGCAAACGGCAGACCCGCGGCGACCGCGCCGACTGCGGCGCAGGTGTAGATCAACCAGCTCGGCGGTTCTTGGCGCGTCGCTCCTCCGGACCACGCGCTGCGCGGGTGCATTCTGTGCGGTGGTTCGACGTCTCGTAAACCCCTGCGCCGGCGATCGCACGTCTTGGTATGGCACCTCTCGCTCCCGTCGCGCTCCAGTGAACTTCGCGGCTTGGCAAGGGAAAGATGGGCAGGAGGTCCACCATGCCGACCCGTTGGTCACTCACTACGACGCTCGCAATCACCGGCACCGTCGCCGCCACTCCGGAGCGGGGCTTCGTCAAGGTGCGTTCTCACTTCACCGACGACCTGGACTCGCTGTACGAGCAGGTCATGAATCTGCGGACCGATGGAGGCGACGAGTACGTCGGCTGGACACTCGATACCGCGGTCACCCAGCTCGAGTGGTCCACCTCTGGCAACGCGGCGAAGATCCTGTTCGTCGCCGGCAATGAATCCGCCGATCAAGCCAGGGAGGTCCACGACTTTCGGACGGTGGCTTCCGAAGCTCGCGAGCGGGGCATCGTCATCAATGCACTCTTTGCGGGAGACCGCGAACAGGGGATCCGGGAACTCTGGCAGGCCGTGGCCGAGGCCGGTGGTGGCATGTACACCGCCATCGACCAGGCGGCGGCCACGCATCAGCTGGCAGCGCCCCAGGATGACCAGCTCCAGCGGCTCAACGTCGCCCTGAACAAGACCTATGTCGGGTATGGCGCACGGGGGGCGGAGGGCAAGGCGAACCAGGTGCGTCAGGACACCAACACGGTCGCAGTGGGTGCCGGCACGGCCAACACGCGGACCGCGTTCAAAGCCAGTGGCTCGTACTCGAACACCTACTGGGACGTGGTCGACGGGGTGAAGGCGGGCAAGCTCAACCTCAAGAAGGTTCGGGAATCGGACCTGCCGAAGGCGATGAGAAAGTTGAGTGCCGAGGAGCGGGAGGCGTATGTGAAGAAGCTCGAAGCCGAGCGCGCCGAGATCCAGGCGCAGATCGACGAGATCTCGAAGAAGCGGGCCCGCTACCTGAAGAAGAAGGCCAAGGTGGCCGGTGATGGCGGCCTCGACGAGGCGATGTCCGAGGCGTTGGACGAACAACTCTAGGAGGGAGCCGCTGTAAGGAACCGCCCGCGCGCGCGTGTGTCTGTACGAACCGCCGGAGGTCTCGATGCACGAACACGCCAAGCCTTCTCTCCTCGCCGCGATGTTGCTCGCACCCCTGGCCGCCTCGGCGGGAACGGTCGTCGCGTGCCCACCGATAGGCGAGGGTCTCGATGCCAAGGCGCTGCTCGGCGTTCACCAGCTCATCGCCGCCGAGCTCGACTTCATGGCGGAGTTCGACGGCGTCAGCGAGCTGGAGGCCCGGCCGGATGCCTTGAATGCCGCTTGCCTGGAGTCCACAGCGTGCCTGAAGACCCTCACCGTGGCTGGGGCTGGCGATCACCTCATCACCGGCGTCGTCACCGCCGATGGTGGCGACTATGCGTTTGACCTGCTGCTCTACGATGTAGGCACCGACGCGATCGTGCGCCGCATTCAGCGCGTCTCGGCTGCCGATCCGTCGGCGTTGAGCAACAACATGACGGCCATCGTGCGCGAGGTGGCCACTGGCGAGGTCCCGGAAGCGGAGGAATCGTCCGCGGTGGCGGTCTACGCCGAGAGCGAGGAAGAGTTTCTCATCGGCGATGACCCCGCCGTGGTCGAAGTGCCGATGGGAGACGACGAACTCGCCGAGCTGATCACCTTTGGGCCCCCCGCTCCAAAGGACCCGGAAACCGCCACGGACCCGGCAGAACTCGCCCTCCTGGTCGCCGACATCGAGGCGACGCCCGAGGTCGAAGTGGTGGCGGTCACACCGGTCGAGATCATCGACACCATCGAGCCGTCCCCCGGGATCGAGCGGCCCTTGGCGTCGATCCTGCAGCTCACTGCGCGGGGCGGGGTGGCCAAGTATTACAGCTTCGATTTCGTCACGGCCGGCGGCGAGCTCGCGGTGCCCGTCGCGTCGGGCTTGCACGTCATTGCCGGTTTCGAGACCTACGCAGTCCAGCGCACACTGCCGCCTGAAATCCAGGTTCTCACTGGGCAGTTTACCGAGTGGAACACCATCTTCCCGCTGAACATGGGGGTCATCTACAAGATCCCGCTCGGTCTCGTACAGGTCTATGGGGGCGCGGACGGCATCACCGTTCAGTACTACCGAGACGAGATCGGTGCCGACTGGGCGGGCGGTGCGAGGGCCAGGCTCGGCGCCGACGTGATGTTGTCGGACAACCTGGGTGTGAACGTCAACAGCGCCATCGGGTTCTGGAACGGTGCGAACTGGCCTTACATCGAACCCGGCGTCGGGGCGTCCGGACCGCTTCCGCAAGTCAACGGCGGCGTAGTGGCCATGTTCTGAGAGCCCTCAGAACGTGGTTCCCGCCGTGAGGGTGGCGCCGAAGGTCGGCAGGGGCGCGCCCAGTTTGTTTCCGTCGTCGATGAGAACTGAGCTTCGGAAGGGGATCATCGCGCCGCCCCAGAAGTCGGTGTCCAAGAGCGGTCGCACGCGTCCGGTGGTGTCTTTCTTCCACGGACCCTTGAACGCCATGCCGACGTGGCCGGTGAGGTCGACGGCGTGGGGCAGGTTGTACCAGCCGGTTCGCAGGTAGCCGCGCGGTCCGAATCCCGCCGCGCGGTTCTTGCCGATGACGCCGCCGACGCCGAGGAAGACCAACCGCTGCCAGTCGCGTCGCCGCAGGATGTCGACTTCGACGGGCTGCAGTCGCGTCTCCCCATCGACGGTGACCTCTCGCTCGACGGTCTCAGTGAGGTCGTGCGGGTTGGTGTAGTACAGCTCGCTCCAGCGCTTTCCGGGGACCAGGTTGACCGAGTATTCGATGCCCGTAGTCATCATCAGCCAGCCGTAGTGGGCGCGAAGGTGGTACATCAGGGGCAGGGCGGCCGGGTCGAGTCGCGGCTCCGCCTTGGCGCTGTCGAGGGCGCTCTGCAAGCCGTCGAGTTCCTGGCCTCCGGGACCGGTGTTGTCGGCGGTGGCCTGCGCGAGGTCCGACGGGTTGGGCGGGGTGTAGGTCGCGGTGTTGAAGGTCAGGCCCGTCCCGAAGAGAATGGCGAAGCGAACTGGGAAACCGCCGGTGTCGTCCAAGACCTTCACCAGCGAGCCGTCGGTTCGATCCCATCTCCACATGAAGATCTTGTTGGGCGCAGTGCTGCCGCCATCGGGGATGGCCACGTAGACCTGTGAGACCGGGTGCAGCTTCGCGTAGATGGACAGGTAGTCGAGGATGTGTCCGTCGACTTCGGGCTTGCACTCGTACGGGTTCTCCATCAGCTGGTCGATGAAGTCGATGCCCATGCGATTTCGGGCGACATCTCGGACGAAATAGAACTTGTCATCCATCTTGTCCAGCTGGACGCGATCCGACAAGCTGTGGCCATCGGCGCGGGAGAGGTAGACATCGGCTCGTCCCGGGGGAACATTCCAGAGTCCCTTCTCGTCGGCGACCACCACCTCGCGGCCGTTGATGAACGTCTGATACTCGGCGGTGAATGCCTTGGCGTCAAAGTCGCCGGTCATCTCGAAGGAGAGGATGAGCGGGTTGAAGTCCCCCCTGTCGAGCATCTTCTTGTAGTTGATGACCGACGTCGCGACATCGGGGTCTTCCATCGCGCTGAGGAGGTCCGGTTGCTCGTGGGCCATCGCGCCGGCCATGTACCAGTAGTAGTTGACCGACAGTTCGCTCACGAGCTCGTAGAAGGGGGGCGCGGCGCTGTTGGCGTTCTCTGCGGCCCGGCCAATCTGCCCGTAGAGGAGAAACAACGGCTCTCGCAGCTCGGGCCGATCGACGAACCAGATCTCCTCGGCGAGGCTCCGCAGGGCGCCGGCCTTCAGTCCCCAGTCCTGCTCCGAAAGGGCATTCCAGGGGATGGTGGCGACCTCTTCGACTTCGCTCAGGATGCGATCGATGGCGTCATCGGGAACCACCGCCCGTTGATCGTAGTGTCGGACGGTGCGATCCGGCTCCGTCCTGCCCGACTGATACAGGTCGATCTCGGGGTAGAACCGCGCGTTGGGTCTGGCGATGCGCGTCTTGATGTTCCGCTGCAGGGCCAGGTCGTGGCGGTCGATGTCCCAGCTCGGCTCCGTGAGGATGACCACCCGCGCCTCCTTCTCCGCGTTCCGGGCGTCGATCTCCGCCTGGCGGGCCTGGGCGGCGAGCGCCTCCTCGCTCTTGTTCTCTTCGAGCTCGTCCTCGACGGCCTCGACGGGCGTTCTCCCGCCGAATGGTCCGGCGTGAGCCGTCCACGTCGCGATCAGCAGACACACCCCTACAACCCCATGAAACATGGACAACTCCCAGCGCTCTCAGTCCGTCGTAGGACGGCGCTCCCACAAAAAGTGCTGGAAACGCAGCGAGGATTCTCAGTCCGACACGATTGCGGCGCCGACATACACTGCTGTCGAGGGGGTTTTCAATGATGCGATGGGCTTTGGTGGCGATGGCACTCGGGTGTACGCCGAAAGCGACCTGTCCCGCCGGGGTGCCCGATGGCGAGGGCAACTGTGTGCTCGACACCGACGAGGCGGATGCCGATGCCGACACGGACGCGGATTCAGACAGCGACGCCGACAGCGACACGGACAGTGACACCGACACCGATGATGTCGGCGCTGGCACGAACTGGGCCTGTATGAGCGACGGAGATTTCCCAGCGGGACAGGTGGACGATCCCTCGCTCCGAAAGACGGTCACCGTCGCGGTCACCGCCGCTCAGGCCGACCTCGACCTCGGGGATGTGACCCTGAGCCGGCCGTCCCTGTCCTCAAGCTATACCTACCTGATGCTGCCGGTGACCAATGTCGGGCCGGTCCCGCTCTGCTTCGTCCGCATCAACGACATTTCCTTCACCGATGGCATCGACGAGCTCGCCTACGAGGACTTCAGCTACGTGGAGGGCTCCATCCAGGATGTGGGACCCCTGTACACAGGCACTTGCTTGCTCCCCGGAGAGTCGGGTTTCTTCAAGGAGATCACCGAGGTGGACTTCGACCTGGTGACCGAGGTGCGCTTCACCATGGAGCCGGCCGACCAGGACGGACTTCCGCCCGCTGGCCACGTGGTTCCGACCGGGTACACCGTCGACGGCCACGAAGCGGCCATCGAGGCCGAACACCTCCTCGGGGGCAGCCTGAGCGTCAACACGATCTCGACCTGGCTCCTGCGCGATGGGGCCGGGGACCCGGTGCATTGGGGATTCGCGAGCGCGGACGACCCGCAGGTGATGACGCCGGGCGACACCATCACCTTCGACATCCTCGCCATCGGCTTCGATCAGGTCGGGAGTGAGATCTGCCTGTGGACCGACTTCGAGTCGTCCGCCCGTTCGGGGAGCCCTGCGGTCAACTGTCCAGATCGCCTCGGTCAGGCGGCTTGCGAGAACCTTCGATGGGGCGACCGCAATGGGCGCGAAGCCGCCGCGCAGGGGCGCTAGCTGCCGTGGGAAAGAAGAAGAAGAAGATCGAAGATATGTCGCTCCGCGACCTCGCCAAGTTCGGTCACTACGAGGCGCTCGTCGATCGGCTCGACAATCCGCCCCCGGCCGCGAATGCCGCAGAGCAGGTCGGGGCCATCGATCCGGACCTCCTCAGTCGGATGCAGGGTGCACTCGAGAAGATGGGCTCCACCCTGGAGGCGTGGCTCGACCCCCGTCGCGTCGACTATCTCGAGCTCTTCGAGGCAGCGGTGTCGGATTTTCGATCTGTGAGGCGCCGCCCTGGGCATCAGCAGATTCTCGAACTGTGCATCGAGAGGGGCATGGACGGCGGGTCCAGTGTCGGCTGGATTCCCGGTCCCGCTCTGTGTTTTGCCGCTGGCCACGCCAATGTCGCCGCGGTCGAGAAGCTGCTTGCCACCGACGTGGTGAAATCTCCCTGGATCCTGGCCAGCATCGGCGATGTGGACGGCTTGCGCGCCCTCGGGGCTGGGGTGGTTTCGATGCGCGACGCCAGCGGACAGACGCTGCTCTCCTACGTGGCCGGTTCTGGCCTGGGACGCGTAGACGCGAGATATCGTCAGCCCCTGGTGGATTCCTGTGCGCTGTTGCTCGATGCCGGCGTGGATCCAGATCATGAGGTCGTGCATCGCCTGCCGCTGTCGGCGATGTTCTCGTGCGGCGCCAGCGGTGGCCTCGTCGAGATCATGGAGATGCTCGTGTCCCGCGGGGATCCAACTACAGAGAGATGCTGCCTATCTCTGGAATTCTGCTTCGAACCTCACCAACGGAGCGGTCCGCCCTTCGCGGACTGCGCCGCCGCAATCGTCGCTGGCGGCTTCGACCTGAGCAGCATTCGGCCGTCCCAGGGGCGCACTTTGCTCCACGGTTCGTCCAATCGGGGCACGGCTGTTGCGGTGACCTGGCTGCTCGCGAGCGGGGCCGACCCGAACGCCCTGGATGTCGAGGGGTGTACGCCCTTGCATCGCGCCGCGGAGCGAAACATGTCGGCCCGGGTGTCCCGCATGTTGGTCGAGGCGGGCGCGGACGCATCCCGGCGGAATCACGCCGGGCAGACGGCCGCAGATGTGGCCCGCAAACGCAAGAAAGCCAAGGTGTTGGCCTACCTCAGCGCACTTCCTTAGATCACCTGGCGCTGTGCGATCTGGACTTGTTCACGGTCACCACTAGCGGCCCTTTGAACGTGCCGACCTTCTCGCTGTGTACGTCGGTCACCGTCAGCACCTTGCCGGCTGGACACTTGAAGTTGACGTTGCTTCCGGGCGCGAGTCCCCACTTCTTTTCGCCGACGGCGAGCAGGAGCTGTTCGACGAACTTGTCCTCCGGGGCTTTGCCCTCTTCGCCGCAGGTGATCGACAGCGCCGAGCTCTCTTCGTTTTCCCAGGTCTTGGTCTCGCCTTCGGCCCCGGCCTTCAGGATCAGTTCGACCGTATGGGCGCTCGGGGTGCTGATCGACGCGGTTTGGTCCTTCAGATCGACCTCCAGAGTTGCTGCGTTGGCGGCGGATGAGAGGAGGATGGCGAGCGTGGCAAACATGGGAACTCCCGGGCTTGGAGCGCCATCCTAGCAGTCCGAATGCCGTCAGCCTAGTGGCCCGTGCCGGGACTTCCTGACGGAAGTCTCGACCCGGATCCCCTACTACCATTGCCGGAATCCCGCCGCTGGCCCTCCCGTCCGGCCGCAGGCGCAGGCCCGCCAAAACCGTCGTTTCCCCGAACGTCTGCCGTTGGCCGCGCGTGCGACGACGTACGGCAGGGACCGCTCAGCGCCGGGACTC
>Ga0315336_1004312_pt1 | contig 17115 bp, 13 predicted proteins | sample ASW5metaG_FD_204512 | JGI IMG/M metagenome (GOLD analysis project Ga0315336, IMG submission 204512) | Ammonia-oxidizing marine archaeal communities from Monterey Bay, California, United States - ASW #5 | ecosystem: Environmental > Aquatic > Marine > Intertidal zone | place: USA: California...
ATCCTAGACCACTCCTTAGGAATTGAATGTAGCGCCTCTCCTGGCTGCGATTCACAACCTTGGATGAGGAAGGCCTTGCGAATTATAGCATAGGCATACGGGTTTGCAAGACAATCGATTCATGCCGCAGGCGAAAAAACACCTTTGGGAAGTAGGTTTCCTAGCGGGGAATATCGTCAATGGCAGTTGGGAGACTAGAGTTGAGGCTGCTAGAGCACCAGGCCGTAGGTCCGCTTTTTGATGGCCAGGTTGACGAAAGTCTCGGTCCGTTGAACTCCTTCAATGACACCGATTTTGGTGCGCAGGAACGTGCCCAGACTCTCTGCGGATTCCAGTCCGGCCCAGATGAAAACGTCGTACGCTCCGGTGGTGATGGCAACGTAGTGGGCTTCATCCAATTTCGTGATAGCTTCGGCTACGGAGTCTGACTTGCCGGGTCCCGTCTGCAGCCCGATAAGGGCGGTGGTGGAGTAACCGAGTTTTTCCAGGTTGGGCACGGCAATAACTTTGACAACGTCCTCTTGCATCAACCGCCGAAGCCGCCGTCGAACCGTACCTTCGCTGACGCCGACCTCCCGAGCTATTTTGGCGTTGGAGGCCCGTCCATCCATCTGCAACAGGCTGATTATCCTGCGGTCCAGTTCGTCCATTAGTGCATACTCCGTCGTGTTAACTCTCAGTTTCTTACAACGAATCATATGGCATGCACTTATGGCTGTCAATACCGGCATATATATGCCTAATAGCATGGTATATCATAATTTTATCTAGGTTAGATAGTCAATATTGCTAACCTATGTCGAAAATAGAGACGAATTACAGTTTTATACTGAGCGATAGCGTCCGGCGTTTCTCGTACAAACCAGTTGTAAACATGCAGGGTTATATTCCTGCCCGAGGTAGGCTTGGACAAGCTCGAATGAGCCGGATTCGAAATCTGGTGTTGCGTTACATGATTTCGCCGGGTGTTGCTGTGCCTAAGCCCATTTGATACCATGGAGCTGGTACGGAGGGATCGCATAGTGGTCTAGTGCGGGCGCCTGCTAAGCGCTTATTCTGAGAAATTGGGATCGTGGGTTCGAATCCCACTCCCTCCGCCACGCCAAAACTGATTTAGATGCAGCATAGTTCCGGCTTGACCAGCCGGTTAGGTTTGTCACAATGAGCCAAAGTCAGCATTTCCTCACCCAAGCGGTTCAGATAGGTTAATCATATGGAGAGCTTCTACATCTGGACTATCGGTTGCCAGATGAACAAGGCCGATTCCCAGAGATTGGGGTCAGCTTTGGAGCAACTGGGACTGCGCGAAGTCGGGACCGCCAATGAGGCTGATCTGGTGGTCTTGAACTCCTGCGTCGTGCGTCAGCAAGCCGAAGATAAAGTCGTGGGGAACCTCACCTGGATGAAACCCTGGAGAAGCGAAGCCCCTGACCGGGTAGTGGCTTTGATGGGGTGCATGGTGGGTTCCAAGACTGACGAATTGGCCCGCCGTTTCCCCTTTGTGGACCTATTCTTGTTTCCCCAACAGTACGGTCCATTACTGGAATTAGTCGGTGAGCGGGTCGGCCTTGATTGGGAAGGCTGCGTGGGCTCCCTGGCGCCAGCCGAGCCCGATGTGACCTGCTACGTGCCTATCATCCACGGATGCGACCTGATGTGCACCTTCTGCATCATCCCTTATCGCCGGGGGCGTCAGGTGAGCCGGCCGGTGGATGAACTAGTGCATGAAGTGGAATTGCTGGTGGACCGCGGCGTTAAGGAAGTGACCGTGCTGGGCCAAACCGTTGATGCCTACGGTCTGGATCTTCCTGGAAAACCCGATCTGGGTTATCTTTTAGCCCAGTTGAACGATGTTGCCGGGTTGGAGAGGATCCGCTTCTTGACCTCGCATCCCTCTTTCTTTACCGACGAAATCATCCATGCGGTGGCGGACCTGCCCAAGGTTTGCGAACATATCAACCTGCCGGTCCAAGCCGGTGACGATGAAGTCTTGAAGGCGATGCGCCGGCCCTACACTCGCCAGGAGTTCAAAGATTTGGTGGGGAGGATCCGAGATATTGTCCCCCACTCGTCATTGGCTACTGATATAATAGTGGGGTTCCCTGGTGAAACCAGGGAGCAGTTCCAGAGGACCGTTGAGCTGATCGCAGAGCTACGCCCGGACAAGGTCCACTGCGCCGCCTATTCACCCCGGCCGGGGACCATCTCCGGAAGGACGATGGAAGACGATGTTTCCAAAGAAGAGAAGATTCGCCGGAGGGTGAAGCTAGAGGACTTACAGCAAGGCATTCTCACCGAGATTAACTCAGCCCTCGTGGGGAAGGAAGTTGATATACTAGTGGAAGGACGCCGGGACGGGAAATGGCACGGGCGCACCCGGACCGACAAGTTGGTGTTTTTCCAGTCTGAGGACGAATATCTGGGACAGTTGGTTAACGTGAATATAACGAAGACCGGCCCTTGGTCATTACAAGGGGAGTTGGTTCAATCTCAAGTTCATTCGCATTCCTGAGGGGACGATTGATGGCAACCCGAACTCGTCAGCCTAGCGTACCAATCACCGAGTTGGAGCATGCCGCCTTCTGTAAAACAGAGGACGAGCTTCCAGCTAAATCCCTTGCCGAAGAACTCTCGGTAAACGTACGTTGGCAGAAAATCTCCAACGAATATCTCCACCTCACCGCTGAGGAACTGGACCAACGCATCCATATAGCCAAAGAGAAGCTGGGCAAGTCGGTGACGGTGCTGGGGCACCATTATCAGCGGGAAGAGGTCATAAAGTACGCCGACTTCCAAGGCGACTCGTTCCTCCTGTCCCAGGAGGCGGCCCGCCTTCCCGACGCCGACTATATAGTCTTCTGTGGCGTCCACTTCATGGCCGAGACCGCCTGTATTCTGTGCAGTCCTCATCAGAAAGTCATCCTACCCAACATCACCGCCGGTTGTTCCATGGCTGACATGGCTCCTATGGATGACGTTGACGACGCATGGGAAGACCTTCAGGACGTTCTTGGGGACCACGGCGGCATCGTCCCGATAACCTACATGAACTCCATCGCTTCCATCAAAGCCCTGTGCGGCAGGACGGGCGGCGCCGTATGCACCTCGTCCAACGCAGGGGCCGTCATGGAGTGGGCCTTTCAACAGTCCCAGCGAGTGCTTTTCCTCCCTGACCAGCACCTAGGCCGGAACACCGGATTGAAGCTGGGTATGTCTCTTGATGAGATGGTGGTTTGGAATCCCTTCAAACGCTTGGGCGGCAACACGCCGGAGCAACTGAGAGCCGCCAAGCTGATTCTTTGGCAGGGCCATTGCGCCGTACACACACGGTTCACCGTCAAGCAGATTGACGCGGCACGGGACCGGTATCCCGATGTCACCGTCCTGGTACACCCGGAGTGTCCCATGGAGACGGTTCAGTCGGCCGACCTAGTTGGATCAACGGAGTTCATCAGGAAGGCCGTCAATGAAGCCCCTGCGGGTAGCAAATGGGCTGTGGGCACCGAGGTAAGCCTGGTGAACCGTCTTGCTCTGGAAAACCCGTATAAGACGATTTTCTGCTTAGATCCGGTGGTATGCCCCTGCTCAACCATGTACCGCATCCACCCTGCCTACGTGTTGTGGGTACTGGAAGGTCTGATAGATGGGCAGGTCATCAACCAAATCACCGTACCAGACGCCATCCGGAAAGACGCCCAAGTAGCTCTGGAAAGGATGCTGGCCTTGCGTTAAGCTCGGTTGTCCGGTCCTGTGCTGAGAACAAAATGTGGCCCGCCGTGTTTAAACACGGCGGGCCATTACTTTTGCTTACTCCAGCCTCAATGATTTGCGGTACAATTGGGCGACTGGTAGGTGGGTGCCTGTGCCTTACTCCACCATCAACTTACTATCGTTGCTAGAGGAGAACACCCTGTGAGTCAATTGCCCCCTGAAGTCTACAACTTAATCGACGCTGCACTGTCGGAAGACCAGGCTTTCAACGACCCTACCACCCATGCCTTAGTCCCCCAGGGAATCCAAGCCGTCGGCATGATTCGAGCCAAAGGAAATGGGATGCTGGCCGGAATAGAAATATGCCAAGCCGTCTTCCAGCGCATCGATGCGAGCCTGGACGCCCAAGTGCTGTTGCCCGACGGCTCCGCCCTCACTCCAGGAACCGATCTGGCGCGGATAGAAGGCGACGCCGGCAGTATCCTGCGGGCCGAGCGGGTCGCTCTGAACTTCTTGCAGCGTATGAGCGGCATCGCCAGCGATACTAACGAGTACGTCAAGGCCATCGAAGGCAGCCAAGCCCGCATCGTGGACACCCGCAAGACTGCTCCGGGTCATCGTTACCTGGACAAGTATGCCGTGCGCATGGGAGGGGGTTACAACCACCGCCTCAACCTTGCCGACGGCATCTTGATCAAAGACAATCATATCGAGGCGCTGCGGTCTCAGGCGATGGGGCTTCAAGACGTCATTAAGTTGGCCTTGTCCCGCGCTTCCCACACCATCAAAGTGGAAGTAGAAGTGGAGTCGCTTGAGGCTGCAGAAGAAGCCGCCGCCGCCGGGGCCCACATCATCATGCTGGACAACATGTCTCCGGAGTTGATGCGTCAGGCGATGGAAATCATCGACGGCCGGGCGGTGGTTGAGGCTTCGGGCGGCATTTCCATGGAGACTGTACGGGCTGTTGCCGCGTCGGGAGTCGACCTGATTTCTGTGGGCGGTTTGACCCATTCAACCAAGGCACTGGATATCAGCTTGGATCTGGAATACCTATAGAGCCATCAGCCGTCAACACTAGGGCTGACCGTTCCAAAAAGTTAGGAGGTATCAATTGTCAAGATTATCCGATGTCAGCAGAGAGGAACTCAAACCCGAGGACCAGAAATATTTCGATGAGATAGTCGGCAGCCGGGGTGGTGTCAGAGGACCGTATGGTGTTCTGCTCCACAGCCCGCAACTGGCAGCCAGGGTCGCCCACACCGGAACATTCGTTCGATTCGACTTCGATGTTCCGGAAGCTTTGAAGGAACTGGTAATCATTACCACCGCACGGGAGATTACGTCCCAGTACGAATTCTCCGCCCACGCCAAATTGGCCCGGGCAGCGGGAGTAACCGAAGAAACCATTTCGGCGGTTGCCAGGGGCACCGCTCCTCAGGGACTCTCCGGAGACGAAGAGATTCTTGTGCGGTACACCAAGGAACTCGTCGGCAATCGCAAAATCAGCGACGAGACTTTCAATGCGGTAAAGGACCGGTTCGGCGTTCAGAACACCGTGAACTTTACCGGCTTAATCGGTCACTACCTTCTTGTCGGTCAGATATTGCTGGCGTTCGACGTTGAGTTGGCCGAAGGCATGGCCGCAGAGATTCCCGTATAGCTGGCTTGCTAACTCCGTGCGCCGTCGGTAAACCGGAGGTACCAAATGGGGCGATGTAGCTTCATCGCCCCATTTCGTCACTCCGGCGAAGTCCGGAATCCAGAAACTGCCTGCAACACAATACCTTCTAGACACCGGCTTCCTGCGGTGTCACGATTAGGGCTCCACTATTCTGATGGCGTAACCTGATGAGCCGCACCGTCGCGACAATAAGGAGGAGATAATGCTCCCTGCCGAATCTATCATCTACGCCTTACAACGCAACTGGGACATGGTGGACTCCGCTCTGGAAGGCTTGGACGAAGCCGCCATGGTTCGGCAACCTTCCGATCAGTGCAACTCCGCGGCTTGGATCCTGTGGCACATGACCCGTGTTGTGGATATGTTCATCCATACCAGGCTTCGGTCCATTCTCCAGTTGTGGACCCAAGACGGTTGGCATGAAAAGTTCCACATGCCGGAAGACGGGGAAGATCGGGGAGTGGGCTGGACGGCCGAGCAAGTAGCCGCTTGGACGCCCCCGTCCAAGGCAGAACAACTTGGATACTACGCAGCGGTTAAATCGGCTGCCAAATCATATCTGGAATCTTTGACCGTGGCCGACCTGGAAAAGCAGCTGGTAGTCCCGCCGGTGGCCGAGCCGCGCTCAGTGGCCATGCTTCTGGGGCAGTTCACCTGGGACAACATTGCTCACGGCGGCCAGATCGCTTACCTAAGGGGTCTGTTTATCGGGATGGGCTGGCACCGCTAGCCTCGGCGAGGCCGGTTCCGGTCGGCGCTATCAAGCATAATCGTGACCGGGCCGTCGTTCTGTATACGGACCTGCATGTATTCCTGGAACTGGCCGGTAGCCACCGTCAGCCCGGTCTTTCGGAACAGCTCTACCGCCTGATGGTAGGCTTCTCTCGCTTGATCGGGACCGGCGGCCTGATTGAAATCCGGGCGGCGTCCCTTCCGGGTATCCGCATACAGGGTGAATTGGCTGACTAAAAGAAGCTCCGCCCTCACATCAAGGGCGGAGCGATTGAAACGGTTGTCGTCGTCTGCGAATATCCGCAGATTCACGACTTTATCTACAAGGTAAAGGGAGTCTGTTTCCTCGTCGCTGCTGGTGAATCCAAGAAAAACCAGCAAGCCGGAGCCGATGCGCCCAACCTCTTGATCTTCTACGGCCACCGAGGCTTCGGATACTCGTTGGATCAAGGCTCGCAACGCCGCTAATTCTCTTCGATGCCGCTACGAGTGCGATCCTTGGCACTCAATCACAGCCGTGCGCTTAGTCGCTGGACTTGGCCGAACTCTCGCTCTTGGAGTCGGACGAGCTTGAGGAAGAACTTGAAGATGAGTCGCTAGGGGATGAAGAACTATCCGAGCTACTGGAGGAACTTTCCGAGGTGGAAGTATTACTTTCCTTGCTAGAGGAACTGTCCTTGCTGCTGGATTCCACCGGGGGCTTGGGCCGTCCGTAATCCGTTGTGTAAAAGCCGGAGCCTTTGTAAATCACCGGTACGGCGTGAAATACTCGTTGTCCTGCTCCGGAACATACCGGGCAGGTTCCCTTCCCCGCCTCACTGAAGGTTTGGGTTAATTCGAATTCGTCGCTACAAGAAGTGCAACGATAGTCGTAACGTGGCAAGCAGATACTCCTATGAGGAAAGGTACTTATTAAGAAAGCCAATCAAACAAGACCAACTAACCCAATCTACCAGCACCACTTTGGACTGTCAATGAGATTCCATGCCGAGAGCACGGCTTTAATGTTCCGCTTGTGCTTGCGAATGTGCAGGGAAGGTTACTTTGGTCACTACTGGATGGTATTCTGAGGGGCAATAGCCGGTGGTCATACTGGAATAGGAGAAGCGGAAAGAAAATGGCGGAAATATTCGTACTTGGCGGGGGTACTCCCACTCCAACGGCGGAACGGTTCGGCAGCGCCCACGTTATCAAGATTGGCAATCAGTCGCTGATGTTCGACTGCGGCCCGGCGGCCACTCACAAGCTGGTGAAAGCAGGTCTGTTTCCCACTGAGATAGACTACCTGTTTTTCACGCACCACCATTTCGACCATGATATCGACTACCCCTGCTTCTTGCTTTGCCGTTGGGACCAAAGCATCGGCAAGGAGAATCAGCTAAAGGTGTTCGGACCTACCCTTACTGAGAAAATCACCGAGGGCATCATCGGAGAGGACGGTCTCTTTTCCCACGATTGGAAGGCTCGCGTTAATCATCCCCTGAGCCAGAAGGTGTTCGTAAACCGTGGCGGCACGTTGCCCAGACCGATTCCCTCAGTGGACGCGAAGGATATAGGGGTTGGGCCGGTTTACAGCGGCAGCGACTGGCAAGTGACCTCGGCCAATGCTGAGCATGTTCAACCCTATCTGGATTCCCTGGCCTACCGGGTGGACACGTTCGACGGCAGCGTGGTGTTCACCGGTGATACCCAGCCCTGCCAGAGCGTTATCGATCTGGCCAAGGGCGCCGACATGATGCTGTGCATGTGTTGGGACGATCAGGAGGTCATGGACGAGAGTGGAGAAGCCTTCGGTCAGTGCGGCACCACCGGAGCGGCGCGCATGGCTCAGGAGGCTGGAGTAAAGAAGTTGGTGCTGGTTCACGTCGGACCCCACCTATCCGGTCATGGCCCGATGGAAAAAGGCATCGGCGACGTCCGCCGCATATACGATGGGCAGTTGATCTTCTCTGAGGAGTTGATGCGGATACAGGTTTAGGAGCCTCGCATTTCCGCAGCCGTGGTTGAACATTTCGAATCCAACTGGAATCAGGGTAAAGGAATGGATATCGGCAAGAAGAGGCTGAATACTCGGCCGGCCAAAAGATGGTTGTCTGTGAGACCGAGATGTGCCCATTGATTGCTGATTGCAGGACTCCATCCATTTGGGGTTTGGAGACAATGCTTACCGGGTACTCGGTCTCCTAGAAAGTCGAGAAAAATCAGATGGGCGGACACGTCTGCGCGTTGCAAAAAATAGAGCGCGACATCCTGTTAGCGGCCTAATAATACTTGTGGAACCAGTCGGAATCTGGGCGGACTCCCAGGTTTCGCTTCACTTTATCGAAGGCGGAAGTTATTTTCTCGATGCTTGTTGCACTAGTGGCCCCGCAGTTGGGTGTCATCTCCTTAACGTGGGACTTCGCCTTTAGCAAGAGCAGTTCTTGATTTGCTCCTTTTCCTATCGAACCTACCTCGTCTCAATTCTGTACGCCTCCTTGAGTAGGCCAGAACTTCTGCCACTTGCTTTTGAGTCCTGGCCGATCGTACAGAAATTCGAGTCCCTTGAGTTCGTCGTCAGGCCATGGATTATTCGGAGCAAAGTGGAAATCCGGCCAATGTATTGGAGAACCCGATCTTCCAACAGGCTCAGAGACAGATTGGTCGAATAGATTCCGATGTCTGCCCATCCAGCGTATCAGGTGGTATTAGCTACTGTACCCGTTTCCGATTTTGGCCATATTGGCCATATGTTGTTCCTTGAATGCGGCCCAAAAGAGAATAATCGCGGTGGAAAGAGGTTAGGAATAATGATGTGGGTGACCCAAGGTTTGGGCGCCAGTGCAGGTTAGGTTATACGGAGGGCGAAAAAGAAACGGGCACTGTCGAACAGTGCATAGTTGGGTAAGATGCTGGCCTACAGGAAGATAACCGCGCTGGTAGCCCAGCTTAACGACGGTGTTGACGGCGGCGGCGGCGTGCGGCACGCTGGGCTGCTAAGCGTTCCTTCTGAGCTTTGGAGCGGAAGAAGCGACGATCCTTTAGCTCCCGGAGGATTCCGGAATGCTGGACTGAAGCTCGGAACCGGTTGACCAGGCTCTCGGGGTTTTCCCCCTCCCTAGGGGTTACGTAAGCCATTCAAGACTCCTTATGGCCGATTACAACTGTGCGTAATTTACCACATCCTGACTAATAAGGCCAACTGTAAACGACGTCCCATTCGGAGAGGATATGGAGTCTTGAGGAGCGGTCGTGGATATAGAGGTGCGCACCCTTATGACTATGGTGTTTTCCCGGCGGACGTACGTATGCTTGCGGGGTTATACTAGCGGCCATTCGACCCTGCCGCTAATTCTCGATAACCTCAAGCGGAGTACGTGGATTTGATGAATACCAGTACGGGTCCGCAGCGTGAGACGGAACTCCTCAGTTTGCGGCTCTATACTTTTTATCAGGTGAACAGATTCATCAGCTCCATCGATAACCTGGAGGAGCTGCTTAACCTCATCATGCAGGAGGCGGAAGCCGCAGTGGAGGCTGAAGCCAGTTGCATCGCCCTCTACGACCCCGAAGACAACCGGTTGCACATCAAGTTCGCCTCTGATGAAGAAAGCGATAGCGTCAAGCACCGGAGCTAGGCTATCGAACAGGGAATCCTGGGAGCTGCCGCCTCCACCAATACTTTTGTGTTGGTGGAAGATGCTCAGAATGATCCACGATGGGACCCCACCAACGATAGAAAATCTGGATTTACCACTCGCAGTATATTGGCAACGCCCATCAAGAGACGGGATGAACTCTTGGCCGTGCTTGAAGTGATTCACAAGCGGGGCGACCCAAGGTTCACCGAGACAGATGGCAAGCTATTGGAGGCTGTGGCCAACCGAGCGGCCGTCGCCATCGAGAACGCGAGTTTGGTCGAGAGCATGATTCAATCCCAGCAGATTTCGGTCATCTGCCGGATGGCATAGTCAATAATCCACGACCTGAAAAATCCCATGCCGGTCATACCGGGATTCGCTGAACTGCTGGCCAACCCGGACATGGACGCCGAGCGGCGGCAGACGTTCTCCGACTTGATACTGGAATACGTGGAGTTTTTTGTTTCCAAGCCCCAGGAATTGTTGGACTATTCCCGGTGCAACATCAGCCTGTAAGCCCAGGAGGTTGAGGCGGGTCGACGGCTGGACCGAATCATCGAATACCTGCGGGAAGACTTGGCCGCATCCAACGTGGTTTTGATTACCCGATTCGAACATCGGGGACCGGTGCACATCGACGCCGATCGTTTTCGCCGGGTTGTCATAAACATCGCAAGTAATGCCGCCGACGCCATGCCCAAGGGTGCGCGATTGACCATCAGTAGCCGGGTTGTGTGGGATTCTTGGGAGTTGGCCGTGACCGATACGGGCACTGGCATTCCTGAGCAACTTCGCCCCAGGATAGTTGAACCCTTCGTCACCTCGGGTAAAGAGCATGGCACCGGGTTGGGATTGGCCATCGCCTGGGAGATTGTCCGTGGGCACGGAGGCGACATCCAGGTAGAGACCAGGACCGAAGGAGAAGAAGCGGGCCAACCCGCAGGCTCCACCTTTATCATCAGTTTGCCGCTGAGCGGAGTTGCTGCGGAGTAAAGCCCCCGTCAGGTCCGTCCTTTTTTGCTAGAATGTATCCTGGCGCTGTCCATTTCTATAGCGCATAGTCCGGGGACTTATGCTCCTTTTTTGGAGGGGAACAAATGTCGCAAGAGCTATCCCGCATTGAACGGCCCAGCATCGACCGGTTCAGCGGCAAGAGAAAGTTGCTGTTGGTGCCGCTACTTTACGGTCCTCCAACCGCCTCCGAGGAAGGCGCAGCCATCTTGCAGCGTTACTGGGAGCAGGTCCAAGTCCAGATATCGGACTTGCAGTCCAAGCTGGGCGGTCTGCATCACATCTATCACGAAAGCCTGACCTCTGGTGGTGAAGAAGGCCTGAAACAACTTGAAGCTATGGACCAGCGCAGCCACGGGCTAATCGCGGATAAATGTGAGGCAGGAGCGGTCCTGGAAGCCACGGAAGACCAGGAGATTCTGTTGGAGGCGTTGGACCTGCAACGGTGTTTGATGGTCCCGCTGATGACTGAAAAGGTAGCTCTGGCCCTCAACGAGTGGATGACCGAGCGCAACCACAGCAGATACGAAAATATCGGTATCCAGATAGAAGAGACCCTGGGTGAGAATGAAGTCGGACTATTGATGATTAACGAACGCCACCAAGTCCAGTTCGCTGAGGACATTGAAGTATTTTTCGTCGCGCCTCCGGCCCTTGCCGACTTCCGAACCTGGATCCAACAGTGGGCTGCGCAACAGCAAGCACAAGCGGCTGCCGCCCAACAAGCTGGGCCTGAGGCCCAGGAATCCTAGGAAGAACCTGGCCAGGCTGCATAAGGCACGTGGTTCGACAAGCCTGTCCTGAACTCAGCCAAAGGCTAACCACGAACGGGGATATAGCATCATCGTGAGCGGGAGATAATTTCACCCCGAACGTAATCAGACCTCACCCCCCCGTTCGTCCTGTGTTGAGCGCACGCCACCGACATACATTTTAGCTTCAGGGATTGAAGTCTTGTCAATTAGCGATTGGATTGAGCGACTTTCCAATGCCGCTTGATTCATTTTTATGGTGGAGTTGGAGTAGAGTTGAACTACACCAAGAACGCGGGTTGATTGTATTGGTAGCGGCGTAGTTTCATAAGGGTAACAATCATTTTAGACATAACAGGCCAATTACCTTGTCATGGAAGCCGGTTACTTGAACCCCTTTTTAGTACTCCTGGTAGCCTTTCCCACGACCCTACGCCCGACGCGTCGGCCTACTGTCCCGCTACAGGCCAGCATCATAGCGCCGCAATCGTCGCAAACGCCTATGATAAGGACGAATAAAAGCTAAATTCGATTCGGTGGGCGGACCTATCACCTACGTCTCTTCGGTCATGGCCGTTTATTGGTATCCCAGCACCCAGGTGGCAGTTCCGACCATTTGTTGACAGAAACCAGCCGGCGCATCAAGGACTGATGTCACTTCCAGCACTTCGCACTGGCACTTGTGGAGGGATGTCAGTGTCTGAAACTCTTGGGGATATATGAGTAGTGCTCGAGGAAGCCGTAACCCTTGCCCGGGGTACCCTTCGTTGCCATGTAGCTGATTCATCCATGGTATGCCTGGAAATCAGTTAGCAGGAAGGAAATATCAGCGTCTTCGGTTTTGTCTTCGTCTGATGTTTCCCGACCGCTTCGCCGAGTTGGATATTCTAGCTAATACACTTGTGTTGAACCAACCAGAAAGGGCTCCGCCGCGCATCTCTGCGAGTGCGATCAACGGCAAAGTCAGCAGCCCCAATGTCAACAAGATCATCCTCAAACGACGGGGCCTATATTCCAATAGTACCTTGTGGACCCCTGGAGGCAGCTGGACTCCAATAAAACTTGGCATCAGCATGACGGAGTCCGTCTCTACCCCGTCTACGGTGACCCGCCAGTTCGGATGATAGGTAGCTTTCAATAGCAGCCAGCTATCACGTTCCACCCGAACCTCGGCAGCAAAGGAATTACTGCCGATCTCCTCGGAGAGAACTGCGCCCCGAGACGGGCCAGCAGAGGCTCTGATAGTAGGGATGACGTCCACGGCTTCGGAGAGGGGCAGCGGGCGTTCTGCCCCTTGGGAAGTACTGCCGATCAAAACCTCCGGGTGCTGCTTGACGCCCGGTAACCCACTGGCCAGCCAGCTTGATACCGCTGGATACAAGTCCGTTTTTCCTCCGGCAAAGGTCAGGTCTGAGCCGACCAGGTCGAAGTAGCCTGTCGTCTCCACTTGATACAATCTATGGCGTCCAAACTGCTGGATTGGCTTAACAATGTCAGGAACAATTCGCTCTTCGGGGGCCACCACGTACCGCACGTTGAAAAGATTGTAATGGTCCAAACGTCGCTCATTGAAGTCGGTCAGAACTTCACTGTTTAGGGAATACCGATGATAAAAGGTTCCCATCATGTCCATGCCCTCTGCATGGAGAATGTCATAGGGATGCACATTGCGGATATAGTACGTGTCAGCGGTGGTTTGTATCCCGGCGTAGACCCGGCCGGGTGGAAGTTGCTTTAGTTTTTCCGATAGTGCACTAAAATCTTGGCCATCTACGCCGATTCTCTGGTGTTCTCTAACATAGAGGCCACTGTCTTCGAGGTATGAAATTCTTTCGCGATACGCTGGATACAACACCAACATGGTCAACGCCAGAGCCGCTGAGAGATACCAGGTGCTCCAGATGCTTGATCGAGAAAGCGCCCAACGCCAAGGGACTGTCAATGCGACAGCCATGAGGAAGATACCACCCAGATGGACCCCTCCGATAAACCGGCCCATGTGAAGATAGCGGCTCATTGGTAACAGGTCTATCAAAGGGCCCCAAGTGGGCCTGCCGAAATAGAGCAGCAACCATAGCAAAAATATCGCTACTGGAATCAGGTATCGTTCCTCTCGCCACCGAAATAAACAAATCACAAAGCCAGCGAAGGCAAGGTATGTCAACGAAGGGAATCTGTCGAAATCATATATTCCTCCGCCAACCAGACCCGTAAGTACCGCCGAATGCCCCCAAGAGTCGAATTTTCCCAGGTCCCCACTACCACGGATATAATAATCGAGGTCCAGAAGCAGGGGAACCGAGAAATACGAGGTCACTACTACGACCATCAGACAGAGGATTATGAGCCGCCTCCACCGCTTCCATGTGCCCTCCGCAAAAGACTTGGGGTTCGACATTAAAATAGGCTGGATGAATGTGAAGATGCCAAGAGTAAGGAAGGCCATATATCCGTATAGCAGATGGGACATTAGCGTCGCGGCTAACAACAGCGTTGCCCAGAAGTACCCTCGGCCCTCGTGCAAAACTCGATAGCCCACGGCTAAAGTTGGGGGCAAAAGCACCATTCCCCAAAGCTGCGTATAAAGTCCCCAACCTGCGAAGGTGTAGCTTCTATAGCTGAACCCAAACATTCCGTTTGTCGTGAGGAGTGCTGAAACAAGGCCGCCCATAGCAGAAGAGATTCGGTCGAAGCCAAAGCGTCGTAGTGACCAGTAAATGGATAATGGAAAAAGGCTGAGAAGCAAATAGTTCGTCCAGTGAAGCACATCGACCAAGGGGAATACCTTAAGTGTAAGAACATGGGCGAGTGCTATAGCTATATGGGGTAGGTGTTGGTAGTAAAGTAAGAGAGGGAAACCCATACCCATGGTGCCCTGCCACGGGTCTGTGAAGTTCTGTCCTTGAGTAAGTGCCTCCACCACTGCGTTCATCATCACCAGGTGCAAGACCATATCGTTCTTGTCTCGAATCTCACCGACTACCTCTGGATAAAGGTAAAATAAGTTGAAGGCGACCGCGAATAGGACCAAAGCAAAGGAAATGAAAATTTCAAGCAGGTAGCTTAATTTGGAAGGGTCAGAGTGTTCGACGTTGTTACCGGAGCTATGTGGGGTGGTCATAAGAACTAACACGAGCAAGGGATAGCATGGTTTAGGGGAATGATTAGGCGACCTGTAGCCAAAACCAAGTCCTTTTGGTGATTCTGATTTTACACCTTTGGTGGCTAGGGTGGATCGCACTCCCCTTTCGGAGCGGTCTACGGCCAAACTTCAAGCACTAGCATGGCGTCCCTCCGGATCTCGTTATCGGACCTGCCAACTTTCCGATGACTCGGGTATCGCCATACCGTCGACCACGGAACGCTTGTGGCCGGCTCTCAAGTTTCAGGACTTTCTAAGACTTTCTCGGGGGAGCGGCCACTACTTCACAACTTCCATCGGGAAAAGAACGAAAAGTCCTCAACTTTCTCGAGAGGAAGTTGAGGACTACTAACGCCAAAGATGAGAAAGGTCGAGGAAAAGTCGGGGCGTAAGTAGTGAAAAGTAGAGAGGAAGTCGAGGCCCAAAGATGAGAAAAGTCGAGACGAAGTTGAGAACCAAGTACTGAAAAGTCGTAAGGAAGTTGAGCATCGGGCCTGAGCGCCGGCCGGCATCCGCCTCCTGGCCAACCAGCGCGGCTACGCCGGGGGGCCGACGATTCCCCCCGGTCCGCTGGTCCACCCGCCGGTATTGCCCCGGACACCCTGGTCCAAGAGTGTTCTACGCCGAGACCCAGGCGTCCAACAGTTCCCCGATTTTTTTGCTGATCAAGCGGGCCGTTGCCGCGTCCCCCGAGTCAAGGGCCGCACGGTGACCCCGGCGCAGGTCCCTCAACTTCGCGTCACGGTTGAAGATGGCCTCTACGAAAGGCCTGTGACTCGGTCCGTACCTGGTGGCCTGGCGCGTGAAGGTCGCCCTATTCCCGTTCGCTATCTCTTTGGACTGGACCTCAAACTCCAACTCGCCTTGGTAAGCGGCAACGGCGGCGGCAAACTCCGCCGGGTATCGCCGCAACAGGGTCATCCAGGGCTCCCCTAATTGGTCATCACCCTCTTCCCGAAGTCCATCCTCTACTACCCAGCCCAGCGATCCTTCCATCGTCAGGTCCCGCACCTTCCTGGCCAGGGTTTTGGACACCCTGACTGGGCCGTCGCCCTCAGTCACCGCGAATACGCTGGCTTCAGGTTTTAGGAAATGGGCCACCAGCAGCCGGAGCCTGGCGGGCGTGTTCCGGATGGGGTCCAACCGCAACTTCTTGAGCTCCCTGACCTCTGCCCTGGTCCAAGTCGTCCCATCCATATACCGCTCCGTCCGTCTTCACATGTGATCGCCCATATTTGCCCGGGTCCGCCCGCATAGCGTCGCTCTGCGGGCCTCGTGTTCTAATCATAGAGGGCATCTTGTTCAACGCCAAGTTGGAACGCGCTATTTATTACCCGCCGATATCTGAGTTGCGGTGGAAGGGACTGGCAGACCGGTCAGTATGGAAGAACGACCCGTACATGATGCGGATGAAGCGCGTCACAGACCTCCGGATGTGCTGTCTCCCGGTCTGGCCAAGGTCCTGGCGGATATGATTATCTCTGCCCTGTCATGGGAAGATGCTCACGATATTCAAGCCGATAGGGATAAGAACGATAAAGATGTGACCGGTTCTCCGCGCGCCGGTGTATCATGTTCACCCTGGTGTGATCCATCCCCGGACAGGGATGGTCGGGTTGGCCAGGGAGGTGATGGCGATGGCGTACAGGGACCGGGAACTGACGTTCGAAGACCTGCGGGGTCTCCGGGCTGAAGGATACATAAGGGATTCCACCCTTGACCAGAAAGACGGCTTCGGCCCCGCCATACAGAGGGGCAACGAAGAGCGGTTCGCCGCGGCCTACGGCCTGGTCCTGGGCCGCCGCTGGTACACCGAGTTCGTCAGCGGCAGGAGCGTCGAGAAAAGGCTGGAGTTCCACCGGTTGCTCGAGGACGCCGGAATGGACCTGTTCGACGTCCTTTTGGTGGACCACACCAGCCGGTTCGGGCGGAACCAGGCCGAGTGCATACGCTACAAAGAGGAACTTCGCCTGCTGGGGAAGACGGTGGTGTTCGTCTCCCAGGGCATCATCAGCGGCAGCGACCGGGACTTCCTGGCCGAACGCATCAACGAGACCCTGGACGAGCAGTACAGCCGGAACCTGTCCAGGTACGTATCGGCGGGACTGGCGGAGAAAGCATCCCTGGGGCACGCTATTGGACGCGCGCCTCTGGGCTACCGGCAGGCGAAATCCCCCGGCGGAAGGGGTGCCAGGATCGTACCCGATGAAAGGACGATGCCGGTATTGACGGGGTTACTGAGAGAGTACGCGTCGGGGCGATTTTCCTTCCGGACCCTGGCCCTGGAGTTGAACGGCAAGGGGCACCGTACATCCAGCGGCAAACCATTCACCGAGAGTTCCATCAGCACGGTTTTGAACAACCGGTTCTACGATGGCAAGGCCGTCTACCACAGGGGCCAAACCGATGAAGTAGTCAGGGACGGCCTCCACCATGTACCCGGAGAGGTGAAAGAGCTGTGGCAGA
>Ga0315336_1004313_pt1 | contig 17113 bp, 6 predicted proteins | sample ASW5metaG_FD_204512 | JGI IMG/M metagenome (GOLD analysis project Ga0315336, IMG submission 204512) | Ammonia-oxidizing marine archaeal communities from Monterey Bay, California, United States - ASW #5 | ecosystem: Environmental > Aquatic > Marine > Intertidal zone | place: USA: California...
GGCCGGTTCTGGGCAAATGCCTCCTGTTACATGGCCTGCTCGGGCAGTTTGCTTGGTTACTACGCGGCAATGCCATTCTGGTATACGAAGGATCTACAAGTTCCTACACAGGTCTACCCATGGTTAGCTATCTTTGCTGTGGCCTCTTACATCCTGGGGTTAACCCTGTCCAAACGCTTCGGGCCACGAATCGGTTCAATCCGAATGATTTGGATTGGAATTGCGATAGGGGCCAGTCCCGGCGTGATACTCATGGGACTTTGGCCCGTGGAATTTACCGATACCCAAACGATGATTGTACTTGTGGCAGCAAGCATGGCGATTGCCTTGGGAGCCGGGTTAGTTTTTCCCGGTGCTAACGCTGGCACCATCGCCCTGTTTCCACATAATCGCGCGATAGTCTCATCCATCACACTGACCGGAGTGTTCATTTCTGCCGGGATCATGGCTTCTGTAGAAGGCCAACTGCATGCGACCGATATCGGTCTGCTTGGGGTGGTGATTGTCGTCCCCCCGTTATTGGCAATCTCTATAGGCGAAATTTTCGGGCGCAGCCCAAAACGTTTGTTGTCTTAACGCTTAAAAAACGGACCCAAACCGCGACAAGGTGGTTCTGATGGTCGATTCGCAGGGTGGTTTTTTATGGGGTGCTTTGGTCCACTTTTTGTGAATGGTGGGCATCGCGTTGCATCTATGTTTCGACTCAACCGGCACGGGATAGCACTGACTGTCCTGCTTGTTGCTTTGAAAAAGATGTGCAACTTGAGGTGTGATCCGGCAAGCCACTCTTGGCAACTCGCTACCCGCTCAAGCCCTCAAGCAGGTCATCAAATCGATCGGCAACAAACACGCCTGCCTTTTCTAGCGCCTGCTTCTTGCCTTTGACCGAGCCGCGACCCCGTTCGACAATCACGGCTGCATGTCCGAAACGAACTCCTTCCAGATCGTCGACAAAGTGACCGGAGAGGAAGGCGTTGATCCGCAGGCGGCTTTTACGTTTGAGCAACAACTCGGCCAGGTCCTCTTCGGCGGTCCCGCCCGGCTCACCATAAAGGACCACCGAATCGGTGGCAGGGTCATTTTCCAGAGCCGCCACCAATTCGGCAAAGTTGGTACCTACGATCGGGTCTCCACCAACGCCGACGGCAATACTTTGCCCGATCCCGTGGCTTGTCAAAAAGCTGGCAATTTCGGTCGTCATCCCTCCACTTCGGGAAAGAATGGCTGTGCTTCCCGGAGTGAAGGATCTCCGCACATTGTCAATTCTCCCACCGATTGTGCCAAGTTTTGCCTCGTGTGGCCGGATAATTCCCAGTGAATTAGGGCCTATCACCTGGCAGCCCGCCTGCCTGGCCGCGATGATGATTTTGCTCGTGTCGCGGCGTGGAACCCGTTCGGACATGATCAGGCAAAGCTCAATCCCATGCGCGAACGCTTCCAGGGAAGCATCGAGAACTGCCGGTGCCGGAACGGAAATGACCGAGACGGTGGGGGCATAGTCCTGTTTGAGTTGGGCCACCGTGTCGTAGACTCTCTTGCCATGGACCTCCTGGCCACCCTTGCCGGGCGTGACCCCGGCGACGACGTGGCTTCCATACTCGAGCATGTCGACCAGCATGGCACTTGCTTCACGCCCGGTGATTCCCTGCACCATGATTTGAGCCTGTGGATCAAGGAGCATGTTGACCTCCTGTGACCGCCAATCGGGCCGATTCATCCAGCGAGATTTCACGGCCATAGACTGGTACTCCGGCCGATGTCATGACGGCACACGCCTCGTCCTCCCAGGAACCGGGAATACGAAACAAAGAGATCGCTTCCGAGGCTTTCCTGCCGGCAGCTTCAACGCCGGCCAGGACTCCCCGGGCAACTACATCGGCGCGGGTGTTGTTCACCACGTTCATGATCACCGCCAGGGTTTCCACCCCCGGCTTGGAGAACAGCAAATGCGTGAGGGCAGCCACTTTTTCCTCGGTCGGATTCCCCCCGACTTCACAATAATTGGCCGGTTTGCCACCATATTTGAGAATCGCATCGAACACGGTGAGACTGGCACCGCCGCCGCCAATCAAAAGGGCCAGGTTGCCGTCAAACTCCACGACCCGCCCGGCAACTCCCCGATGGTCTTGCGCGTCGATTCGCTGCGCTTCGAGCTCCAGCGAGGTCGGGGGGCGGCCGGTCGCCGTAGAGACGATTTCACCCAGCGGTTCCAGTCGCGATTGCTGGCGATACGCGGCGTCATCCTCCATCTCGAAGTGGGCATCGACCCCGAGAAGATCGCCAGCGGAGATCTCCACCAGCGGGTTGACCTCTGCAACTACCGCATCGGCTTCCAGAAAGGCGCGCGCGAGCCTTTCGATCACATCTCCAACCACGGTCAGGGTCTTCCCGTTGAGACCGGCCTCGGCCGCCATTTCACGACCTTTGCAGGCAGGCAAACCGGTCCACGGATCGAAAGTTCGACGCACCATCGGCTCGCTTGTTTGCTCGACGTCAACACCTCCCCGCACTCCCAGGAGAGCTATCGGCAACTTTTGAGTCGTGTCCCAGGTCACGCCAACGTAGAACTCCCGCCGGAACGCGACCTTCGCTTCGACCGAGATTTGGGTCACCGTCGTGCCACCCAATTGCATGCCGAGCAAACGGTCGGCCTCCGTTGCAGCGTCGCCCGGGGTATTGGCACTTCGCACGGCGCCTGCCTTGGCACGACCACCGAAGGGGACTTGGGCCTTGAGCATTACGGCGGGGCCAAGTTCCCCGGCAGCTTCAACAGCGGCAGCGACGGAGTCGACGACAACAGACTCGGCAAACCGCAGACCATAGCCGGCCAGTAGCCGTCGAGCTTGATATTCCATCAGTCTCATGATGCACGTCTCTCCAGGCAGAAATTCGCCATTGCTCCACGTAGTTTCTGCACTCTTAATTTCTACACTTTGCTAGTCGGCAAGATGTTCGTAACGCTTCACTGCGCGACGCGCCCGATCCACTACTGGTTTGTCTACCATGCGACCTTCCCAGGAGAAAGCTCCTGAACTTTTGTCGGTTCGGGTTTCGAACGCCTCGATGAGCTGGCTGGCTTCTTGGGCTTCCCACTGTGTGGGAGCGAATTCGGTGTTTAAGATCTCGACCTGATTGGGATGAATCGCAAAACCCCCTTCAAAGCCCAACGATCGGGCACGTCGGATCCACTGGCCGAAAGTGTCGGCATCGTTGTACATCGTGATCGACCCCAGGTACCCGATCGGGGTCACGCCCGCTTCGCGCGCCGCGTAGAGCAATAGCATACTCGGAAAATAAAGGGCATCTGGATCCACACTGCTACCAAGCTCTGCCGCCAAATCTTCCATGCCCAGGCCCATGGCGGCCAGTCGCGGAGTTGCGCTGGCAATCTCGCGAACATTGAGGACCCCGGCAGCCGACTCAATTTGGGCGACCAGTCGAATCTGCCCAGCGGGAAGCTGACGCTGCTTTTCGAGGGTGGTAACCGCTTCGTCAAGCTGCTGCATTTGCTCCGCGGAAGCGACCTTGGGAACCGTAAGGCCCGCCAGGCCGGGGCCCACGACTGCTTCGAGATCCGCCAACGCCAGAGACATTCCGTGGTTGATACGGACCGTACCGACTCGACCCGCGTCGTGAATACGGTCGACCGCCACACGCGCCTCGGCACGGGCCTGTTCTTTCCGGGCCGGCGGAATCGCGTCTTCGAGGTCAAGTTGGATCACGTCGGCAGAACCCTGCAGTGCACTCTTTAAGTACCTCGCATTGCCCGCCGGCACGAATAACAACGATCGACATCTCTCCGGGTTAAACTCCATGGGATACCACGGGCGTTGGGGTTATCGGTTTCATAAAAACGGGATGCGTGGTCGTCCAAGTCCCTGGAAGTCTTCACCTCAAACGCAGCCGAAGGTGCGGTCAAACGGCTGGCCCGACATTTTCCAGTTTACGTCAACGAAAATACGTGGCAACAATTCTAACCCCGTTCCGTCGTTGCTACCAGGATCCCACCTGTCCGTGCGCGCCCACCAGGAGTCGTCGCAAAATATTCAACACAAAAGAAAACAGGACAAGGCGAGGTGTCATCTGCTAAAATACGCATATCTATTTGTGGAAGTCTCGTACAAACGGGCCTAATTCCAATATTTGACACCCCGGTTTGAAAAACTAAACGAGGAACTGAAAATGTTGAAAGTGGCAACAAACATAGCCTGTTATGCTGCGCTCGTGGTCGTTCTGACATCGAGTATCACCTGCGCCGAGGACAACAAGGGATATGTGGTCTTCGAGCACACCACGCTGGGGAATTTTTCACCGACCCACAACCCACAGCCAGAGGCGATCGTGGAAACGGTTTCATGCACCTTGGCCCGTGGAGAGTACGAACCGATTCAGATTGGTGTTCACGCGGTGGCCGGTGGATTGAAGGACATTCGGGTCACGGTGGAATCAGACCTTAAAGTGAAGGTCTATCACCGCATCGATCCAGACATGCAGCAACAGCTCTCTACAGAGCCCGAGACGGTTGTCCTGATGGAGGTACCAGGCGAAATCTACCTGCAACGAGGAGAGGTTGTAGCCGAACTTGAAGCAGGCCACTCAGTTAATTTCTGGCTACTGGTACATGCTGGTCCCCAAACATCTCCCGGCGTGCATCAGGGGAAAATCGTCATTAAGCCAGCAGGACGGGCGGCGACAGAGCTTGACCTCAAAGTACAGGTCAGGCCGTTCAGCCTGGCAGCGCCACGCGCTGTATTTGCCACGTATTATCGTGAAGATTTTTTGCCCACGCGATTTGGAGTATGGGATTTGGAAGATGACCTTGCGCTGAAAATTTACCGCGATATGGCAGCCCATGGCCAGAACTCGGTTACGTTCTATCATGCGGGAGACTTCCGCACCCAGATACCGCCCCTTAACAGCCACATGGTCGATAAGTCTCTCCCACTGGCCCAAGAGGCAGGACTCGCTCGACCAGACATTCCTTGTGTAGCCGTGCAACTCAGCATCTGTGGCGAAGACATTTCCCAAACACAAATGGAAGCGGCGGTAGCGTGGCTGGCGTCAGAACGGCATCAGCACGGGTGGCCAGAACTTATTGTGTTCGGCCGGGATGAAGGGCTTTATCCGGGAATCGGGCTGAGGGAAACCTACGCGCCCCTGCGCCCGCTGCCCATTCGCCTCTCGACCGACATGAGTCACATCTCGCCAGCGTACGCGTATGCCGATATTCATGACGTGTGGACCCTGCACGACGGTCTGGTCACCCCGGAACTTCTGGCCGAGGCCAAACGGATGGGCGCAGAGGTCTGGGTCTACTCGTATCAGATCTGGAGAAAGCATTACAGCCCGGTGAGTCAACGATACTTCGCGGGACTGCACACCTGGGCCCACAAGTTCAGCGGCAATTGGATTTGGGCTTACGCGCACAATCGCCACAGCCAGGTCTGGTGGAAACCCAACAGCAACGAGCCGATGCCCCACATGGGTTGGGAAGCTCGCCGCGAAGGCGTTGACGACTATCGCTACCTGCAAATGGTCGAAGATCTTGTCGAGGCAAAGAAACCCGACCCGTTAGCTGTCGAGGCGGGAACATGGCTGGGGGAGCTCAGGGCACGTCTCACGCTTACCGATGTTCAGCCGCATGACGTGGAAGCGGGCAAGCCTCTGGAAATCGAGGAATATGACGCCATTCGAACCAGGGCGGCCGACTATATCGAGCGGCTCGGACCGATCGTCAACCACCAAGCGCCGATGGCCAGGCAACTGAAAGACGAGGCTGCAGCCTTCCGCGGCAAATCGGTGCAACAGTGCATCGGCGGGCTGAAGGATGCTGATGTTGCCAGGCGTCGGGCCGCTGCCTGGGCTTTGTTCGAACTGGGTCCCCAGGCCGCCCCAGCCACACCGGCGCTTACCAAGTTGCTCGATGATCCGGAAGTTCGCATTCCCGCCCTGCACGCCCTTGATGCGATCGGTCCCGAAGCGTACCCGGCGGCATCGAAGATAGCCTCGCTGCTGTCAGATCGTGATCCTTTCGTGCGTCAGGCTGCCACCTTTGCCCTGGTGGGAATTACCCGACCACAAAACTGGGACGACAAAGTGGGTGGATTTGCATCTGAGGATGTATCGCCTCACGCCCACACGGTCGTGCTGGCGTTACAACAAGCGCTCGGTGATTCGCATGAGGACGTCAGGTGGATTGCTGCCTACGGTCTGGCCCGGTGCGGCGAAGCCGCTGTGCCGATACTGCCTACGGCAATCAAGATGGCCGGAAAACCAAAAGGTGACGAGCGATCCATCGGGCTACGACTTCTCTCAGGAATGGGACCAGCCGCTGCCGACGCGGTCCCGCTTTTGGTCAAGTCTTACGCCGAATCCAAGGGTGAGGACCGTCCGGTGACCTACGCGCTGGCAGCGATTGGTCCGGCTGCATCGGACGCCATTGCAGTCCTGGAAAAGTACCGCACCCCGAAAAACCCATACCTGGCCAACACCTGCTACGCCCTGTTCTCGATTCGCGGTGACGAATCTGACCTCAAAACTATGGTCAATCTTTTGGGCGAGACGAGTTGCCCGAGAGGTTCCGAAGAGTGGGAGGACGTCATCACGCTGCTCAACGCCCTGGGCGGCGAAGCAGCACCAGTCGCCCCCCTGGTGCAGGACCGCTTGAGCCTGTTGGACTCGAAACCAAATCTAAAACGACAACTCGAGTTGGTATTGTCCCAAAGAATCAAAGCAGGTGGCAGTCCCTTTAGATTACTGGCCCAATAAGGCAGAACTCGCCGTTGCTGTTTTCTCCTGGAATCGAATCACGGGGACATTTACCGACAGGTTCAATACCCCTAGCTACCCTGCGGTTCTTGGGAATCTTGCGATCGAAAGACCCCGGGGCGTGGACCGCTTGGGTAAGAAACCGTCGCGAAAGTACGTGGCAAACAGGTCTCGCGGACCATGTGAGTCCTCCCGCGCAAATTCCTTTTATGTCAAATCCAAGTCGACGCCTGAACGGAGTGATTCATCAACCTTGAGATCAAAGCTAATGTGACCCGTGTGGCCCTCCGGCTGCGCAATCCCGTTTCCATCCTGCAGCGTCCTGTCGTCGCCCCTCTCATCGATCCGCAAACTTCCCAGAACCTCGTCGTAGGCAAGGATTGCCAGCTGGTCTTGTCCGGCGCCGAGTTGCTGGTCAAGAAATTCAAGGCCCGCTTGGGGTGGGTTCACATCAGGCTTTGGTAACGCCGGTTGTTGTTCACCAAGCCGGGCAAAAAGCAGGACCTTTGCCACATCGTTGTCGCTGACGTCGGGCAGAAACGTAGCGATTACCACCGAACTCTCGGCGATTGCCTGCTGGGGTGTTGCCAGGAGATCTACTGAACTGCTCCCGGTAAGCGGGGCCGGTTCTTCGATGAGTTGGGCAGAGGCTTGCGCCGCCGTCAGACCAAAATTGATTCTCCAAACACTGTAGTCCCCAATTTCTACACTACCATTGTCATTCCCATCGGCGCGCAGGTCCGAGGTCGAACCCAAGGTGTCGCGGTACACTGTGTAGTCAGCAGCGTCGACAAACCCGTTCCGGTTATAGTCGCCGGGCAAATAGACCGTTGGCTCCCCTGCCCCGGGCGATCCATACGTCGCATAACTGGTTGTCCAGCTCTCCACCAACGCATGGTCGGGATCGGCTGAGGGATTGACCAGTACCAGCGAGGGTCCCGAACCATCGGCCGCAGCAGGCCAGGGTGAATCGTCGCTGTAGGTGAAGCGGTGGATATCAAAGCCGATCGAATCAACCACCACAACCTCTTCACCCCCATTGCCAAGTTTGCCGGTATACTCTCCGGCAATCTGGTCCGAAAGACCGGTCCCGTAGCGGGCTTCAAACGCCGATTGGCTGCGCACCACCAGTACAAACTCGCCAGATCCGAGTGAAGTCACGTTGCTCCCGGCAAAATGGAACTCTTCGCTCGGTCCACCGGTAATTCGCACACCATCCAAATCGAGTGTTTGGGTCGTACCGGAGTTGTAAAACTCAATGAATTCGAAATCGTCATCTTCAAACACGTTGAACGGGTCTTCGGTGGCGGTTGGATTTGCCGGATGGTACATCAGCTCGCTCATCTGTAGCAGATCTTGATACGGTTGCTGGCTTACCGTACTGACCACCGTGATGGAAGTTGAGGCAGATGTATTGATCCTTTCCCCTTGAAAATCGTAGGCCTCGAAGTTGAGCACATTTTCACCGAACAAGAGCGGCACGTCGGCGACCCAATCCGTTTCGCTGGTCCAGGTGACATCGAGCGGCTGTGGTTGCCCCGCGACACGAATCTCGCGGACATTGATCCAACCCTGACCGTTGATCGTCACAACATCGTCATTCACAACATTTGAAAATGGCGTGGTCGTCATCAACTCGGGAAGAATCAACAAGTCGGAACTGGGCCCACCGGATGAATAGTTCAGCCCTTGAATCGCCAGTATGTTATTGCCCACTTTCAGTGTATTTAAGTATGCCGACAAATCAATTTCGATTGGCACAACGGCACTTCCATCCGAATTGGAGTTGGTGGCTTGCGAATTCCAGGCGGGATTGGTGGGCGCGTTCCGTTCAGCAACCTTGGTCCCGTTGAGGTAAACTACCGCCCCATCATCAAAGCGGAGCTTGAGTTTTAGACGGACCATTGAATCAATGTCCGCTTGGCTCGGGATAGTAAAGGGGACCCGGATGTAAACGGTGTTGTTGCCCCCATCCATGGCCGAGACATCCAGATTCAACAGGCTCGAATAGTTTGTGCCGCTGCCGAGGCGTTCGTAACCGACCCCTGTCAGGCCACTTTGCCAGGTCGACTCGCCGCCAAGACTGGCAAAAGTTGTTTCGTTACCCCCGGTCCAAACGGTGTCGATGGCTGAGGCCCCACTGGGAACCAATGCCCTGGCCAACGCAAACTCACTCACGAGGTTCGCATCGACCAGTATGGTGTTGTCTACGTTGCTCGTGATGCGAAACGGGATCTGGGTGGGTAAAGCACTTAGCACCAAGCCGGACCGCTGGCTGATCCAACTGAGAATGTTGCTGTAATTCTTCCCACCAAGTTCGCCGTAGTGATTTAACCAGTACCCCATATAGGTCGAGTTCAAGGTGGTGTTAATGATGTCCAGCGCGTGCCCCTCCAACAGGCGCCGATTCGCCGGCAGGTTGGCCACCGATGAAAGTGCGCCCGTGCCGAGCCCTCCTCCTGGTGAGCCTCCGAAAGTCGCATCCCAATCCCAGGGGAACATCAACACCTTGTCGTCCTCCGGCCTCACATAGAAGCGCATATTGTGATTCTCAGAGGGATAGGTATCACCAATGCCAGTCAGCGTGTGCAGGGCCAGGACCCGCATCCATTGGTCGACGTCTATCACTGCTTGTGTCGCGGTGTCCAGTGCCGATCCCGTAAGGCTCATTGCCTGGGACAATTCAATGACTTTCGAGTAATCATCGCGCGTGCGGTTGTTCGTGATCAGGAAATGGTGGCGGTAGGCTTCGGTATCTGTGCCGTAATCCCGAATCGGAACGTCCAGATAGCCATCGAACCGGTATCCTTCCAACTCGTACTGCGTTCCATCCCCGCCATTCTGGAACTGCGAGTCCAGGTAGACGTTGTCCAAGCGGGCCATCTGCAGCAGTCCCTCGCCTGTCTGTTCGTCACGCGGAGCGATCACGTACGCAATGTCGTCAAACATCCCCGGGATGTCACCCGCATGATTGGCAATGTGCTTGACCAGGACCTCATCCGTTCCGATCACGGTATGCGCCGACCGGTCGATGGCGACTTTCTCCTGGACGCCACGAAACAACTGGTCGGGGTGAAACCTCAAGTTGAACCCAACCCACGGGACGCCCCTGCCAGCCGCACTTCCCTTGAGACGAACCGCCACATCATAGAACACCGTCTGCTCGTCGTAGACCACGGTTGCCCCGAGGCGCTCGTTACTCAACACGTTCCCATCGTGCATGAAGTCGGCGTCGGCGGTCGTCATGAGAATGCGGAAATTGTGCAGTGTTGACAGCATAGCGCGGCCATCTTCGACGACCAACAGCGCGCGTGAATCGGAACCTGCAGCGGGAAACGTGGAAGAGGCCCCCAGGGTGTCGGTCCCCTCTACATAAAACTGAACGATGGTCCCGGCAGCCTGGCCCGGTATCGTTCCGGTGTAAACACCATCGGTCCCGGCCGATGTCGTCGAGTTGTTCCAGCCACCGCCGTTGGCCGACCACCAAAGAGTCACCGCGGCCACGCCATCCGGATCCGCCGCAGCAACCGATACCGCGACAACCTGCCCGGCGGCGGGTACCACCGGGCCGTGGAGAAACTCGCGATAGGTAGGTCCCATGTTGGCGGTAAACGTCGAGTTGACAGCACCCGGCGTACCGCTCGTGGACGGAACATCGATCACGGTGGTCCGCGGCAGCCGGTTGAAGTAGAGCCGTGTGTTGAGCTGATTCGATCCCGACAACCACTTTGCCCGATAGGAAATCTGGTATTGGCGGCCATCGACAATACTGGCCCCATTGGCGAGCGTGGTGCGGATCTCGTTCCCCTGGTATTCGGTCGATCCACGGGCAACCAGGTGCAGTGCGTGGTTTGTGGGCACATCCGGGTCCACCACCACCTGGCTGTGGCGATGATTCCCGAGGGAGTCCCAGCCGGCAGCTCCGCTCTCGAAGGATGAATTCAGTATCAACTCGACTCCGCCGGCAGTCAGATCCCTCACGCTGATATCGTCCAGCAGCAATTCCCCGGCAGTGAGCAAGCCGAGATTGAATTCACGGCGCCCGGTCGGCGAACCCGAGACGAACGTTTGGGCCGCGCCGGTGTAGGTGTAGGTGTTCCACTGGCTCTTACCGGTCTCGTCGCTGGCGGCCCATGCCTCGGCCCGCGAATTGTCTGCATCCGGATCCCGAAGTTCGACACTCGCCCCCCCACCGTCGGCATACTCGGGCCACCGCCCGCCGTCAAAGTAATGGACCTCGTCGGCTGGATTACCGTTGGCGTCGGTCAGCACAATCGAGTCTGATTTATTGTTCAGGCCTCCTGAAAAGTCGCCCACGACGGCTGCGGCTGGAAATTTCGTGGTCACCGCGGCGGCGTCCTCCGCCACGACCAGGTATTCTCCTGAACCGATGATGGTGCCCGCCACAAATTCAAAGTCGACGGCGTCTTGCAACTTCCAACCCGTCAAGTTAACCGGCGTGGCGCCGCGGTTGACCAGCTCGATCCACTCCTCGTCCGATTCGACAAACGGTGCCAGGCTCGGACGGTGGTGATACATGATCTCGTTGATCACGATCTCGCTCTGGAATTCGAAACTGTTCGACCAACCGGGGGTCGCGGTCTTCGGATAAAGCCACCGACCGTCGTGCTGCCACGATCGGCCGCGCGACACGGCATCGACCACCACGGCATCAAGGCTTGACTGGCGGTTGGGTGTGAGCAACATCAGCTTGTCGCCGGTGGTCACTGCAAATCCCAGATCCAATTCTGTGAGCGATAGAAAACCGCCCGCCGCGAGAGTTTGGGATGGGAACACGTACTCGGTTGCCGGCACGGAAATCGTCGACAAGACGAGGCCGTCCAACGCAACTGTCTGGTCCGCAGTATTGACGATTTCCAGCCAAAATCCTGAACCATCTCCAGGACCAACTTCATTGAGCCGCAAACCGACCTGCGCCAGTCCCACAAGTGAAGCATCGTAGAGGACAATCCCGTTCCTGTTGAACCCTTCCGCGACCAGGTATTCAAACGCCAGGTCCTGCTGACCGGCGGGGTCAAACGGCTGCTGGATCGAAAGACCCTCCCCGATGCCAAGCGTGGTGGTTCCCGCCAGGTTGAGTTCGCTGAGGTTGGTGGCAGTTGGACTGGCCTCAAACCAGTTGCCACCATCGATTCCCTGGTCTTGCAGGCTGTTCCAGTTCCCGTCGGCCGGCAACAACGATCCCGAGGCCGAACTGATCGTGTAGCCGTCGAACGTGATCGGCTCGTCGGCCGGGTTATAAATCGAAGTCGTACCACCGTTGGTGTCGACGGTCAGTACGAGGTCGGAGAACGATAACGGGTCGTTGTGCCCGCCCGGCGTACCACCCATCAGCAGGCTGGCGCGCCAGTTTTCCGGCGGCAGGCTGGCGGTATCCGGATCCATCTTGGCCAGCGAAAAGCCGCCACCGTCGGGTGCAACCGGCCACACCCCGTCATCGCTGTAGTCAACCACGTCCATTAGCCGGTCGTTGTTGTTGCGGAGCTCAATTTGTGCGCCCTGGTTGGCCAACTGGCCCACGTAAGGGCCGAAGTCGGCGACCACGCCGGTTGCGGCAAGCGCAACAGGATCCTTGGCGATCAACAGGTAGCCGCCGCCAGGAACAAGTGCGGCCTGAGGATTCGCCGAGACGGGAGGAAACTCGAAGTCGACATCTCCGCTGAGGGACCAGCCGGAAAGATCCATGTTGAGCGCCATCTGATTGTGAAGTTCAATCCATTCGAGCGTCTGGTCGTCGCCCGGCGGATTGAACATGATCTCGTTGAACACCACCGTGCTGTCGAGTACCCGACGAGGCTCGAGTGTTTCAAATCGAGATCGGCGACCACCACCCTTCGACACCCAATGGCCGTCACCGCCTTTAAGTTGCAGCCCAGCGAATATATTTTGAGAATTGCTCCGCTTCACGGCCGGCACCCAGGCAGAAGCGAGCCGAAACTGCCGAGACAAACCAAGCAACACGACCGCCGCCATGCCGAAGAACATCAGCGTTAACGCCGCCGGCTCCGGGATCAACAACTGCTCAGGTCCAAGCGGCGCCGAGCTGGGATTTAACGCTTCGTATTCGTTCTTGAACAAACGAAAATCGACCAAATCGACGTCATTGTCGAAATCCATGTCGCCCAGCATGCTCGACGCGAGAAAACCGTCCCGCAGAATGACGAAGTCGGCGAAGTCGACATCCCCATCTTCATCAAAGTCACCGGGCAGCGGCGGGGCGATCAGGTCGGTCCCAAACGTGAGATCGTCAAAGTAGACGTCGGACGAACTTCCATTGCCCGGGATGTAAAGCGTCATGAGCCCAAATCGATCCAGATTTGCCATTGCATCCTTGTGGCCCGAGCCCAGGTTCAAGGTGACCGGGCTGCCGTCATTGATGCTGCCTGTAATCGTGCCGGTACCACCGTTGCCGTTCGGATCGTAATTCACCAAGAACGTGAAAGGGTTGGTGACGAACGATTGCAAGAGCACCTCAGAGCCCGAACCATTCGCACCATACCGCAAGTAGAGGTCGTCCTCGTCCGAACGCAACATGATGGCGTTGGCAGGAGGCCAGGAGAGGTTGCTGTCTTTGTCGAACCAGGCCAACAGCGCATTGCCGTTGCTGGAAATGACGATGCGCCCGGCACCAGACCAGCCGAGGGTCTCGACCGAGGGGTCGAGCTGCCCCACGTCAACCGCGTAGTAGGCCTGTTTACTGCGGACAAACGTGCCGCCGACCTCTCCAGGGTTGTGGCCATCGGCGAGATTGGTAGACCCGCTGAAGCCAAAGTCCTCGGGCCACGATCGATTGCGGACACTTTCCCACCCGGGGTCCGCATCGAAATTCTCGGTGATGACAAAGCCGTAAGCCGGGGCAGCCAACACCATGGCCAGGAGACCTACACCCGCTGCCCATGGCAGTGTGGCCCAGCGAAAGCCAGTGATGAGTTGGATGTAAAACGACAAGAGAAACCACCTTCACTTGGCTGGCACCCCTTCACTTGGCTGGTACCCAAGTCCATTATAAGAGGAATTACGCCCGGTTGGATGAAAAACGGGTGCCCTCCCATTCCTGTGACCGGTCCATGATAGGGTTCAACGCAAACGGGACCGAATCACTTTGGTCAGCGCCGAAAGCGGCCAGTGCCGAAAGGACCAGTGCCGAAAGGACCAGTGCCGAAAGCGGCTGGCGTTCTGACCTTAGTCACCCAGCACGTACCCTCAAGGTCGGTGGGCGCGATGAGAATTTCGCCGACCCGTTGCGTGAGTGCGCTCGTCTCCTGGCGCCTGTCCGGGTGGCGGGAAGCGAGCGACGACCAGTTCGCCGCGATCTTCCGGCTCGATTTTCATCAGCCCGTCCTTTGGGCCGACCTACAAACGCAGCGTAGCCTGGTTCTCAAGATCCTTCTTGGAACCAAGCCTGTATCGCTGCGGACATGACTAAAGTCGAGCAACTATATATCTATGTCTCTAGGTTTACGTCTTACTACAATCCTAGCGACGGCGACGGGAAAACGGCGCCAGTCCCAGTCCGAGCATCATCAGTACGATGCTGGTGGGTTCGGGGATAACCGACGCGCCCGTGAAGGTGATGTCGTCCCAATAGGTGTTGGCGCTCTGTGAGCCGCCGTTAGACAGATTCATCAAACCGAAATGGGTCAGGTTGCCCAAGTCGCCCACGTTGGCACCTCGGCTACCGGCCGCAGCACCGTTGTAAGTCCACGACAACGTCGAGTTAGTGTGGTCGTAGTCAAAACCCCATGTGAAAGCGTTGCCGTGACCTGGGTCACCGATTTGTCCGCCACCTCCGTCGGTGAACCCATAGAGCTGGGCTGTGTCGGTGCGGAACCCGATAAAGCTGCTGGGGCCCCAACTGAGGCTACTGCTTGAGTCGAAGAACCCGATCATGGTGTTGCCCTCGCCATTCTCGATCATACCTTTACCCGACGCCGAAAAACTGTCGTTGGCAGCGTTCAGTGGCGTGGCTAACGCCTGAGCGTAAAACACCGGCGGGTCACTTCGAACCCAGGTTCCACCGATCTCACCTGCACCACCGCCCGCGTTACTGGTGTTCTTCCAACCAACGTCGTTGCCCTGATCCTGGGTATTTTGCGAGTCCCAACCGGGGTCGGAGCCGAAGGTTGCCGTGTCGGCGTAGACAGGCGAACTTATACCAAACAAAGTTGCCACGCCAACCAAAACTGTGAAAAGTGCAATCCAAGTCGTTGCTCGTCCTAACATTAGTCTTCTCCTCTAAATAAAAAAAGGGACCTCAAAATTAACAAAAAACAAACTCCTGCCCTATTAACTCCTACCTCTTAACTCTTCTCTTAATTAACTTCTCCCTGTTAACTATTAACTTTACCGCCGAATCCTCAATTAAACCTCCCTCGTGATGACACCGCGCATACGCTCCATGCTCAGCGCTAAAAACGCGACCGGTGAAACTCCCAGTTCACCGCATACTACTCTACTTAATTTAATTACGTGGTCCGAATTGTCAAGCCTTTGGGGTGAAAATAATAAAAAACCCCCCGCGTGGGCGAAAAATACCTTCTTTTAAGCGATTTTTTGCGCAAAAACCGTGTTTTTTGCCCAGAGATTATAAGGGGGGAAACCAGTTTTTTAGGCTCTGTTTTGGGCAATTCGGGATTCAGCGGTGTCTAAGCCGCTATCATCGCGTCGCAACGCCTGCAACGGCCAGGAAGGCAAGGATCAACAGTGATAGCACCGACGGTTCGGAAACAACAGACGACCTGTCGCCCAGATTCAACAGACAACAGTCCCGAGCAGCTGCCAAGTGAGACGATGCCAGCACGATTGATCAGATCGCCATGGAGCTCGCCGCTACCGACGACGGTGCTGGCAGCCACGTTGATGACCCCATCTCATCCGTATTGAAGGCCGTACGAGAAGGATATTGTTGACGGCCAATGTCCTGCGCCCTGTCTGCGTGCACAGTTTCCCGTTCGGATTCAAGCCGTTGTTGAAGATCCAGCAAGAGCCGCTGGCCCTCTTCCCGACCGAGTTGGGCAAACCCTCACAGATCAACGGCAAAGGAGGAGGGAACCGGTTTTCTATCGCCAACGCATATCCCCGGCCACAGTTTTTCTGAGCGTTGCAGATTTCCTGAGCGTCGCAGCAAAGGCTGACTTCGCAGTTGCCGTGCGCCGCGGGTCTCTAAACAGCACACCCTGGTTTCGCTTCCTGCGGTACACGCTTGCTGTATACTCTACCCAGCTGGTTCGCCGCGCGGGGGCGACCCGGTTGCTCCACAAGCCTGCCCGCACCCTGTCCTCCGAAAAACACCCTGTCCTCCGAAAAACCTCGCGGGCCGTGAGCCAAACAACCCTGTAGGAACCGAACCGATGAGACGACTTCTATTGATCGGCTGCCTTTACTGCATCCCGCTGACTGGTGCAAGTCTCCTGTTCGGCGAGGATGATCCGGGAGCCAAACAACCTTATTCGTTCACCCGCCTGGTCGCCCATTGGAGCGAATACGACCGCGACGACTATCTGCAGTTCCTCGAGGAAGCAAAACCCGAGGTCGCCCAGGTCGGATTTTACGGGGCACACTTCTGGAGCCTCGCCAACACCCCGCACGGAAAGGGCTATCCTGCACATTTCCCGGTCCAGGGTCACCGCGAGTGCGCGCAATGGCTTGAGAACCTCAACCGCGGCATCCACCAGCGCGGAATCAAAGCCATCGGACACTTCAACGTGATGTTCCTCATCGGAGACCCCCAGACGCCGGATGGACCGCAGGGTTTCTTCAAGTTCTACCGCGATCAATGGGACGAAGCAGAGTTGGGACCCAAGCCGGTCGAAGACCCGGTCGACCTGCTGGAGCGAAACCGCGATGGAACCCTGGTCTCGAACAATGCCTATAATATCGGCGGCATGAAAGAGTACTGGGCCTGCCTGAGAAACCCGCACTGGAGAGCGGTCCTGAAGGCCTGGGTTCGGTTCGGCATCGAGCGGGGTCTGGACGGTTTTGTCATCAACTACTACTACCGCCATGACTGCCATTGCGACCACTGTGTTTCGGCGTTCAAGAACTACCTCGCCGATCGCTACACGCCCGCGCAGCTTTCAAAGCTTTTCGGGATTACCGACCTTCGGGCGCATACGTTTGACGAAATCGTCAGCTGGCACTCCCCGGAATCGTCGACACCACTCAAACGCGCAGCCCTGCGTTTCTCGCAGGTCACCAACAAGCAGGCTTTCGACGAAGTTTTTGTGAAGTTCGGCCGCAGCCTGAAGCCAAATCTCATTGTCGCGCAATGGGATCATCTCAGCGACTTCTCCCAGATCGATGGAGACGAAAGATGCATGCTCCC
>Ga0315336_1004314_pt1 | contig 17112 bp, 20 predicted proteins | sample ASW5metaG_FD_204512 | JGI IMG/M metagenome (GOLD analysis project Ga0315336, IMG submission 204512) | Ammonia-oxidizing marine archaeal communities from Monterey Bay, California, United States - ASW #5 | ecosystem: Environmental > Aquatic > Marine > Intertidal zone | place: USA: California...
GGTTTGCCTCTCTGTACCCCTTACCGCCGTCGCCAGGGCCTCGGCCGCCGCCAGCACGCTGGCCGAAACCGTGGCGCGTCCGCCGCTGCTGCCGCCGAGCCTGGCCGTCACCCGCTCCACCAGCGCGGTGCCGACAACGACCGCGTCGGCCAACCCGGCCGCCGCCGCGGCCTGCTCCGGCTCCCGAATGCCGAAACCGGCGGCAATCGGCAATGTGGTGAGCCTGCGCAGTCCTGCCAAGGCATCTCTCAACTCTGCTCGGGCCGCCGTCGCGCCGCCCGTCGGCCCCGCGACCGTCGCATAGTAGACGAAACCGCCCGCGCCGCGCAGCAGTTGCCGCACCGTCGCCGCATCGTCGTTGGGTGTGATCAGACGGATCAAGTGAACTCCCGCACCCCGCGCCGCAGTATCGCGCGTCTCCAGCCAGGCCAGGTCGGCATCGGCGACCAGCACCGCGTCGCAGCCAGCCTTGGCCATTCGCTGGAAGAAATCAGGCCTGTCGACCGTTTCGCGGTAGCCCATTAGCACGAGGGGCGTTGAGGAATCGTTGTCGCGAAAGCGCCGTGCAGCGGTGAGCGCGGTCTCCGCGGTGGCCCCGGCGGCACGCGCCCGCTTGTGTGCGGCGCGGATGAAGGCGCCGTCCTTGGCCGGTCGCGCGGAGGGAACGCCGATCTCGATCAGGTCGACGCCGACCTTGGGCAATCCAGACAAGATCTCGCAACTGGTTTCCAAATCCGGATCGCCGGCGAGGACATACACGACCAGCCCGGCTCGTCCTTCGCGCGCGAGGGCTGCGAAGCGATCTGCGATCCGCGTTGAGGCAGGATTGTTCACCCGCCGCGCGCGGCTTTCAGGAAGGCCGCAATCTTGTCTGGGTCCTTATCGCCCGGACTGCGTTCGACGCCGGAGGAAACATCGGCGCCGCGCGCCCCGGTCGAGGCCAACGCCTCGCCGACATTTTCCGCGTCCAGTCCGCCTGAAATAAGATGCGGCACCGCCCAGGCGCGGCCTGCCAGCAGCGACCAATCGAAGGAGAGCGCGTTGCCGCCGGGCAGCGCCCCTGGCGCGCTTGGCGGGCGGGCATCGAAAAGCAGCCAGTCCGCCGTTTGGGTATGCGCATGCGCGCGGTCGACATCGGCGGAGGAGGCGACCGCGAGGGCCTTGATGACGGGCAGGCCGAAGCGCGCCTTGATCTCGGCAACGCGCTCCGGCGTCTCCGCGCCGTGGAGTTGGATGATGTCGAGCGGCGCCCGGTCAAGGACTTGGGCCAGCATACCGTTGTCGGGGTCGACGAAAACGCCCACGCGGCGCATCTCCGCTGGTGTTTCGCGGCCCAGCGCGGCAGCGCGGCCGGGCGAGACATAGCGCGGCGAGGGCGGATAGAAGACGAAGCCCACGAGGTCCGCCTCGCCCTCCACCGCAGCGCCCAGTGCCGCCATGTGGCTGATGCCGCAGATTTTGATCAGCGCGCTCATGCGACGATTTCCTGCGCGATACGCCGTGCCGCCGCGGCGGGATCGTCGGCGCCCGTGATTGGGCGTCCGATCACCAACACGTCGGCGCCCGCCGCCACCGCCTCGGCCGGGGTTGTCACCCGCTTTTGATCGCCCTTGGCCGCCCAGTCCGGGCGGATCCCCGGCACGACCAAATCAAAGTCCGGCCCGAACGCGGCGCGCATTGCAGCCGCCTCGCGGGGCGAGCACACGATGCCGTCGAGCCCTCCTGCCTCGGCTTCGCGTGCGAGCGTTGCTACGGTTTCGCCGGTGCCCTGGGCCCAGCCCATCCGCCCCAGATCGTCGTCGTCGAGGCTGGTCAGGACAGTCACGCCTACGATGCGCGGCCGCCCTTCGCCTGCCTCGGCGGCCGCTTCCATCGCCGCTTCGTGCATGGCGGTGCCGCCACCTGCATGGACGGTGAGGATGGCCGGCCGGAGCGTCAGAAGCGAGCGCACGGCGCCGGCCACCGTATTGGGAATATCGTGCAGCTTGAGGTCGAGGAAAACCGGCAGGCCGGAGCCGGCCAGCGTCGCCACTCCGGCGGGCCCACAAGCGGTGAAGAACTCAAGCCCCAGCTTGAGGCCATCGACCGTGTCTGCCAGTGTTTCCGCAAGGCGCGCAGCGGTGACCAGGTCCGGCGTGTCGATGGCGCAGTAGAGCTGGCTCATTTCCCGCCTCCAGCCTGCAGCCGCTCGACCGTCAGTTTGGCCGCCGCCAGATCCTCCAGCGCGGTGCCCACCGATTTGAAGAAGGTGATCTCATCGTCGCTGCCACGCCCCATCGCCTCCCCGCGCGTGAGTTCGAAGAGATCGCCTACGATCGCGTCTTCGCTCAAAGCACCCGAGCTAAGCGGTTGGACGATGTCGCCGGCCTCGCTCAATGCGCCGGCGCGCGTGTCGACATAAACTCTTGCCCGGCGTACGGCCTCGTCGTCGGCCTCGCGCATCGCCGGGGTGAAACCGCCGACAAGGTCGAGATGCTGTCCGGGCCGCAGCCAGGCGCCGGCGATCAACGGTTCTTTGGCGAGCGTTGCGCAGGAGATCATGTCGGCTTCCCTGGCGGCGTCTTGCAGGTCATCTGTTGCCTGCACAACGATCCCATTTCGCGACAATGAGGCACCGAGCGTTGCCGCAAGCGCGGATGCCTTCTCCGGCGTGCGCCCCCAGATCTTGACCGTCGTAATCGGCCGCACCGCCGCGTGGGCGCGGACAAGATGCGGCGCCAGCGCGCCCGTTCCCACCATCAGCAGCGATCGCGCATCGGCTCGTGCCAGGTAGTCGGCGGCGAGCGCTGAGGCCGCCGCGGTACGATGCGCGGTCAATGCCTGGCCGTCGATCAAGGCCCGGGGAGCACCGCTGTCGCCATCGAGCAGCATGTAATTTCCCATCACCGCCGGCAGGCCGCGCGCGCCGTTCTCGGGAAAGACCGTGACGACTTTGACGCCGACGGGGCCGCCGGTCTCCCAGGCGGGCATGAGCAGCAGCGTCCCGTCAGTGGCCTTCGCCGCTCCGGAGCGGGATATCGTGTGGTGGTGGCGCAGCGGCATCTCGCAGCCGCTGGCGAACATCGTGCGCAAGGCTTCGACAAGCGCACCGTCGTCGAGCGCGCCCGCGACCTCCTCCTTCGACACTATTCGCATGGCCTGAGGAGGCACGGTGGCGCGTCGCGTCGCCGGGGGGCGTCAGCCATCCTTCACTGCGCCGCGCGATCCCACGGCGAGCTCGGGCGCTTCCTGCGGCGCCGGCAGGGCACGTCTGCGGGCGTCGGCCTTGAGCGTGTCGAGTTCGCGCATCAAGGCGTCGTTCTCGCGCCGCCGCCGTCGCGCCAACTGGCGCCAGCTGCGGCCGGCCACCCAACTCGCCAGTGCGCCGGTGATGAAGCCGATCGCCAATGCGGCCAGCACGATGAGGTAGAGCGGCGCCGCCACTTGGTAAGGAAGAGGCCAGAAATTAAGGGTATACGGCCCATGGTTGTGAATCGCGAAGACCACCGCGACAAGTGCCACGATGACTAGAATTCCCCAGCCTATAAGCTTCATGGGTTTCATGGGGCGCCCGGGCGAAGCTTGGCGCCGGCAGTACGCGGCGCGGAGCCGCGACTACAGTTTGCCGTTGAGGCGTTCGCGCAATTCCTTGCCGGTCTTGAAGTATGGGACATGCTTGGACTCGACATTGACCGTCTCGCCGGTGCGCGGGTTGCGGCCGATGCGGGCGTCTCGCCGCTTGACGGAGAAGGCCCCGAAGCCACGCAACTCCACGCGGTCGCCGCGCTCCAGCGCTGCTGCGATTTCCTCGAAAACCGTGCCCACGACACGCTCTGCATCGCGTTGATAGAGCCGGCGATCGCCCCTGAACAAGTGGCCGACGTCGTCACGTTCCATCAGCCTTTGTATCAATTCAGATTTTGTCATGACGTTCGACCGACCCGATCCCAAACCAAAATCCAAGCAAATTTCGCGTCAACCACTTTACGAGCGATGCGATCTTTTTGCGCTTCGCATGCCGTCGATTTGATCGCCTACGGTGTGAAGCCAAACCAGCCGTCCCGCGGCGCACCTAACTCTCGACATGTTGCTGCTCAGCGCCGCCGATCAAGCCCCGAAAACGATCGATACGGTGGCCAAGGTTGCCAGAGGGCATGGGGAGCGTCAAGGGTAAGGTACTCAGAAAAAACAATTTTTTGGCAGGCGTTGCATTTCTCGCGCAGCCGTCGTCACGGCACAACAATGCGATGCATGGCCGCGCCGCCGACAAGGATCAGAGGGCCGGGCGGGCGTTGCCGCCGCAAAACAAACGAGGACGCCGCGGCAAGCGGGCATCCTCGTTTTGGTGTCGTGGCATTAAGCTAACGTGCCAATGCCAAGGCTGTGACGGTCGGTCAGCCCGCCCTGCGGAACAAGAACCGAAAGCAAACTAACCGTCGGCGTCCTTCTTTGCCTTGGTAGCCTTTGCCTTGGCGGCCTTTTTCGGCTTGGCCTCTTTCGCGTCGCCGTCCTCGTCTTTGGCAGCAGCCTTCTTGGCGGCTGGCTTCTTCGCGGGTTTGTCGGCCGCATCTGATTTGTCGTCCGATTTGTCATCGGCTTTGGCGGCCTTCTTGGCCTTCGCCTTCTCAGCCTTTTCGGCTTTGGCCTCAGCGGCCTTCTCGGCCTTCGCCTCAGCGGCATCATCCGCCGCCTCGGGCTCGGGCTTAGTTTCCTTGGCCTCCTTGGCCTCCTCGGCCGGGGCTTCCTCGACAACCTCGTCTTCGGCGGCCTCGCCCTTGTCCGACTTCTCCTTGGCCTTGTCCATGGCGGCGCCCAGGATGTCTCCCAGGGATGCCCCGCTGTCGGACGAGCCGAACTGTTTCAGCGCCTGCTTGTCTTCGTCGAGCTCGCGTCCCTTGATCGAAAGGGTGAGCTTGCGCGACTTGGCGTCGACCGCGGTCACCTTGGCGTCGACCTTCTCCCCGACGGCGAAGCGATCAGGTCGCTGCTCGGAGCGGTCGCGGCTCAACTCGGCCTTTCGGATGAAGCCGTCGAGACCGTCGCTGACGGTGACCTCGATGCCGCCATCGACCACCGACTTGACGGTACAGGTGACGATGTCGCCCTTCTTGATCTCGGCCGCAGCACCAGCGAAGGGGTCTTCGCTTAGCTGTTTGATGCCGAGGCTGATGCGCTCCTTCTCGGTGTCGATGTCGAGCACCTTGAACTTGACCTGTTCGCCCTTCTCGAAGCCGGCAATGGCTTCCTCGCCCGGTTTGCCCCAGGCGATGTCGGACATGTGGACCATGCCGTCGATGTCGCCGGGCAGTCCGACAAAGAGACCGAACTCGGTGATGTTCTTGATCTCGCCTTCCATCTCCGCCCCTGATGGGTGCATCGCCGCAAAGGCTTCCCACGGATTGTCGAGGCACTGCTTCAGTCCCAGAGAGATGCGCCGGCGTTGTGGGTCGACGTCCAGCACCATGACCTCGACCTCCTGGCTGGTCGAAACGATCTTGCCGGGATGGACGTTCTTCTTGGTCCAGGACATCTCCGAAACGTGGACGAGGCCTTCGATACCGGCCTCCAGCTCCACGAAGGCGCCATAGTCGGTGATGTTGGTGACGCGGCCCTTGAGCTTGGCGCGCACCGGGTATTTCGATTCCACGCCGTCCCAGGGATCGGCCTCCAGCTGCTTCATGCCGAGCGAGATGCGCTGGGTTTCCGGGTTGAAGCGGATCACCTGGACGTCGACCGTCTGGCCGATCTGCAGCGCGTCGCTGGGATGATTGACGCGTTTCCAGGAAATGTCGGTGACGTGGAGCAATCCGTCGATGCCGCCCAGATCGACGAAGGCGCCGTAGTCGGTGATGTTCTTGACCACGCCCTGGAGGACCTGGCCCTCCTTGAGGTTGGCGACGAGTTCGGAACGCGCTTCGGCGCGGGTCTCTTCAAGGACGGCGCGGCGCGACACCACGATATTGCCGCGCTGGCGGTCCATCTTGAGGATTTGGAAGGGTTGGGGGGTGCCCATCAGCGGCGAAACGTCGCGCACCGGCCGGATGTCGACCTGGCTGCCTGGCAGGAAGGCCACGGCGCCGGAAAGATCGACCGTAAAGCCGCCCTTGACGCGGCCGAAGATAATGCCGGTGACGCGCTTGGTATCCTGAAAAGCCTGCTCGAGCTGGGTCCAGGCTTCCTCGCGGCGGGCCTTCTCGCGGCTCAGCACCGATTCGCCCTGCATGTTTTCCATGCGCTCTACGAAAACCTCGACCTCGTCGCCGACGCCGATATCGGGTTCGCCGCCCTGGACTGAGAATTCCTTCATTGGGATGCGGCCTTCGGACTTCAGTCCGACATCGACCAGCGCCACTTCGTTCTCGATCGCGATGACTTTGCCCTTGACCACCTGGCCTTCGAAATTGGTGGTCGCGGCCAGCGATTCTTCCAGCATAGCCGCGAAGTCCTCTTTGGCCGCGCCGGCGGCCTCCGTGCTCGTAGTTGCCATAAAGTTCAAGTCCTTCCTCAGGTTCACGATTTTCTGGCCAGCCGGTTGTGTCCGGCGGTCTTTTCCGATTGCTCTAGTGCTGCAAGACATTCAGGAGGCATCGCCGGTCGACGAAAAATTGGCGATCTCGAACCCGATTCGCCCCACTGCCGACGCCACGACGATACCAGCCGCACCAGCGCCTCAAATGGGGTCGTTCCACGCAAAATGCCAGTCGGTGCGCCCGATCGGGCTCAGGTCCGGCCGCGCTCTTTGCGGGACTCGATGATCGCCAGGGCTTTTTCGAACGCTTCGTCGGCGTCGAGGTCCGTCGTATCGAGGATATCCGCATCCTCTGCCGGGACCAACGGCGCCACGTCCCGCGCCTGGTCGCGAGCGTCGCGCTCCTTCATGTCTTGCAAGACGGTGGTGTGTATAGCTTCGATGCCGCGCTCCCGCAACTCTTTGAGACGCCTTTCGGCCCGCGCTTCGGGGCTCGCCGTAATGAAGATCTTCGCCCCGGCGTCGGGGCAGACCACGGTGCCGATGTCGCGCCCGTCAAGAATGGCGCCGGATTGGCCGCCTGGAGGCCGGGTGGCGAAGTCGCGCTGGAACTTCAAGAGGGCCGCTCGCACGCCAGGGATCGCCGCCACCTTGGAGGCCGCTTTGGCCGCCGCGTCGCCACGGATATCGTGGTGTTCGAGCATGGCTCGGTCGAGCCGCTCGGCTATGGCCGTCGCCGTCGTCTCATCGGTCGGATCGCCGCCGTCGATGAGGATGGTCAGTCCGACGGCCCGGTAGAGCAGGCCGGTGTCGAGATAGGCCAGGCCCAACACTTGCGCCAGGCGCCGCGCCATCGTGCCCTTGCCGGCCGCCGCCGGCCCGTCGATGGCAATGATCATCTTGCGTCTCTGGTTTGATCGAGCACGCCGATATCGGCACCGAGCGCATTCATGAATTCCGCGAAACCAGGGAAACTGGTCTCGATCATATCCGCGCCGTCGGCGGCGACCGGGCTCTGCGCCCCGGCGCCGAGCGCCAGGAACGCCATTGCGATGCGGTGGTCGCCGTGGGTCTCAATCGGCGGTGCGTCCTTGGCGAGCCCTGGTGGCGGCGCACCGGTGCCGTGGATGGCGAGGCGGTCGGTTCCTTCCTCGACCTTAACCCCGCAGGCAGCCAGGCCGCGCGCCACGGCGGCCAGGCGGTCGCTCTCCTTCACCCTCAGCTCGGCCAGACCTTCCAGAACCGTCGTGCCTTCCGCGAAGGCCGCGGCCACTGCAAGCGCAGGATACTCATCGATCATCGAGGGCGCGCGACCGGCTGGAACCGTGACCGCTTTCAGCGGTCCCGACCGCACGAGGAGATCGGCGACGGTCTCGCCGCCCTCCGAACCTTCGCCGCTTATCTCAATGAGCGCGCCCATCTCTCGCAGGGTGACCACCAAGCCGGCGCGTAGCGGGTTCATGCCGACGCCTTTCAGGGCAAGTTCCGAGCCCTTCGTCACCAGTGCCGCCACCAGCGGGAAGGCGGCCGAGGAGGGGTCTGCCGGCACGGTGACAGCCCGCGCTTCAAGCTCGGGGTAGCCGGTCAGCGAAACGATCCGCCCGGCGCCGCCATCCTCCACGGCGACCTCGGCGCCGAAATGCCGCAGCATGGTCTCGGTGTGATCGCGCGTCGGAGCGGGCTCGATCACCGAGGTGACGCCCGGCGTATTGAGGCCCGCCAGCAGCACCGCCGACTTCACTTGGGCCGAGGCGACCGGCATGGCGTATTCGATCGGGATCGGCTCGAGCGCGCCCGCCACCGTGAGCGGCAGGAAGTCGCCGCGGCGGGCTGTGATCTGCGCGCCCATGCGTTCCAGCGGCTCGGCCACCCGGCGCATGGGCCGGCGCGACAGCGAGTGGTCGCCGGTGAAGATCGCACGCATGTCATGGGTCGCAACGGCACCCATCAAAAGCCGGGCGCCGGTTCCCGAATTCCCCAGATCGAGAACTTGTTCCGGCTCGGCCAACCCGCCGACGCCGGCGCCGGCTACGCGGACGCGGCCGTTTCCCGATCGTTCGATGCGGGCCCCCATCGCGGACAGCGCCTCTCCCGTAGCGAGCACGTCGGCGCTATCGAGCAGCCCTTCGATTTCACTCACTCCGACGGCGAGCGCACTTAAGATCAGTGCCCGATGCGAGATCGACTTGTCACCCGGCGGGCGCGCTGCGCCCGTCAGCCCGGCGACGGGCCGCGAAATGAGGGCGTTCTTGTCGGAGGCCGCCGGCATTCCTGGGTTATCTCTCATATCCAGATGTCACACGGGACCTCCCTAGCACGAACCGCCTGCAGGGCACCACATGGCGACAAAGCGGCGGCTGGGGGCTCCGTAAATGGCGTCCCGGACAAAATTGCTTTTGACAGAGCCGCGATCCCGTGGCAAACGCACGCCCTGTTTGAATGGTGCACAGTTCGCGGAGGCGTTTGGCGTGGCTAAGCCGGAATGGGGATCGAAGAGGATCTGTACCAATTGTCAGGCGCGGTTCTACGACCTGAAAAAAAACCCGATCGAGTGCCCGCATTGCGGCACCCAGTTCGATCCGTCCGTCTTTGCCAAGCCCAAGCGGAATCGACCGCCCGCGGCTGCCAAGCCGGCTCCGGTCAAACCGGTGGCGAAAGTCGAGCCAAAGGTGGAGGCAAAGGAAGCGCCCGCCGAAGGTGCCGCCGACGAGGCGGCCGACGAAACGCTCGACGACGATGAGGACGAGGCGGTCCTGGAGGACGCTTCCGATCTTGGCGAGGACGAAGACGATGTCGCCGAGGTCTTGGAGAATGTCGACGAGCGAAAAGAAGAGTAGGCTTCGGGCGGGATGGATTTAGGGGGCGGGATGGAGCCAGGCGCAGTTTTTCCTTGCGCCGGGTAGGCCACACTCCTTATTGAAATTGGGGTACGATCTGCACTCAGGCCGCGCTGGCGGTCGGAGGATCGTCCGCACGATCTCACGGGGCCGTAGCTCAGTTGGGAGAGCGCTTGAATGGCATTCAAGAGGTCAGGGGTTCGATTCCCCTCGGCTCCACCAGAAATCCAAAAGACCCAGCGGTTCGCCGCTGGGTCTTTTGCTTTGCGCCTCTTGTCGGCAATGTGACGTCGGGCGCGCCGATCATGGGGTGAGCTTGCGATATGGCCGAACGCCTTCACCACGTCCACGTCTTCGCAAGCGATATCGAGGCGACGATCGCTTGGTGGCGCGACATGCTGGGTGCGGTCGTGGCGGTCGATACGGAGCTGGCCGGTGCGCGCAACGTATTTCTCAAGATCGGCGGCGGCCGGCTCCACCTCTACGATCAGCCACCGCAGGATGCCCCAAAGGGCGATGGACGGCGCGGCGGCGCCATCCATCACATCGGCATACGCTCCGACGACCTGCCCGCCCTGGTCACGCGCATGCGGGCCAAGGGCGCGGCCTTCCGCTCGGAGATCCGCGAGTTCGGTTGGTGGCGCTACATCATGGTGGCGGCGCCTGACGGCGTGCTGCTCGAGCTCTTCGCCTTTGACGACGAGGCGCTGGAGGGCGGGCTTGCCGACTATTTTGCCGAACGCTGAGCGAGGCTCAGTTGCGGACCACGCGGCGGACGTCCCAACCGTAGCCTGAGTTCTCCAGGATTACGAAGCGGCCGTGGCGGGTGCGCCTGAGCGCGACCTTTTTGTTGGAGCTGCCCGACGTCCGCACGCGAAGATATCGCCACAGACGGCCGCGCACATAGATGACGAGTCCGGCATCGCGGACACGCGCCCAGCCATATCCCTGGCGCCGAAAGGAGTTCGTGACCACGCGCTCGGCTTGCTTGGGGGCGATATTGGGGCCGCGCCGGGCAAGCCGGCCGGGAGCGCATTCAACCGGCTGGCGCCGGTTGGCCCGGCGGGCGCCGCGGGGATTGAGATAAGCTTGCGGGTAGGGTTTCTTGTTGGAGCCGAAATATGTGCTACCGGTGCGCCGGCAGCGTCCGCCGATGCGCGTCACCCACTTCTGGAACCCAACGTTGGGATGGTCGGTATCGTAGGACGGGCCGATCGCCCGGCCGCTTCGGTCATAGCATTGACCGGCGCCGGCCTGAGCCAGCCCGGCGGATACGACGATGGCACCGGCGAAAGTGGCCGCGATTGCGGCGCGTGAGATGCGACACATGACAGGGCTCCTGAATAAGCTCGAAGGGGCCAGGACCCTATCGCGGCAAATCTTAACAGAATGCAACCAAGACGCGCTAAACCAGCCTTATAGTTAACTTTCAAGGGAGAGTGGTGAGGTGTGCTTGCGCCAGCCACTCTTGCTCTAACCCCCGTCGGGCTTGAAGGCCTGCATTGTCAGTTCCAGGCGGGCGCCGGGGGAGCTCAGATTGTTCACGCAGAGGAGTGTGCTGGCCGGTTTCCAGTCGCCCAGATACTCGCCCATCACGGCGTGCATCTCGTCGGCCTCGCGCATGTCGGTGAGGTACTTCACCACATTCACCACATGACGCCAGGTGAGGCCCTCATGGTCGAGCACGAGTTTGATGTTCTCCATGCATTTGCGCGTCTGCGCGGCGATGTCGTCGTCGTGGATGTGCTCTTCGGGCACGTGCGGGTGCGAATGGTAGAGCGGCGAAGCGGTGGCTCCGGAAATGAAGATCATCTCGCCGCCGCCCTTGGCCTTCACGGCCGGGGCGTAGGGCATGAACTCCGCCTGGCTCGGGTCCGGGTTCACCATTTCGATTTTTGTCATATCGCCCGCCTTTCTCGTTGAATTCCGCTTATATCCAGCGACCCACTCTAGCGGCCCGGCGTCTGGACGACGACCCCCACGATGGTCGTCTCGCCGAGCGCCTTGCAGGCCTCCAGGCGGTGCAGGCCTTCCACCAGCACAAAGCGCTCGCCGTCGGCGCGTACCCGGATCGGCGTCTTCTGCCCATCCTCCAGGATGCCTGCCGCCAGTTCCTCAACGCGCGCCGGTTCGAGCGTGCGCCGTCGCTTGGCCGGCACATAGATCGTCTCGATCTCGAAATCACGATTTTCCATCAACACGGCACTGAACCCCTGGCGCTGCATCTCATGCAAATGCGATGGCCGCATCATAGCAGGCTATTGTCAAGCTGACGGCAGGGCTTGATAGTCGCTCCGGCCATCATCGTAATGGACGGGTGCAGGATGCCCATTTCGATTGCCGCGCGCTGCGGTGCCTGTTTTGCTTTGGCGGTTGCCGGAATTGTAAACGTCGGGTTGTGGGGCAGGAACGCGCCGGCCCAACCGAACAACACCGTCGGAGCGGCCGAGACCGTGCGTATCTACCCGGGCGGCATGGAGTTTCTCGCACGCATCGATACCGGGGCCGCCACGTCATCGATCAACGCGCGCCGGATCAGGCCGTTCAAGCGGGGCGGCCGCCGCTGGGTGGGGTTTGAGATCGCCGGCAAGCGAGGCCAGGTCGTCGCCATGGAACGCGCCGTCATTCGCGTCGTGCGTATCATCACGTTCGACGGCACCCGCAAGCGCCGTTATGTCGTACGCATCGGCATCTGTTTGGGTGACGTGTACAAGGAAGCCCAGGTTAGCTTGGCGGATCGTCGCCATCGGGCCTTCCCGGTGCTGATCGGCCGGCGTTTCATGGCCGGCAAGATCCTGGTCGACCCGGGCCGGGAGTTCGTAACGCGCCCGCGTTGCCCAGGCCGCAAATAGCACCGGTCGCCCGTGGCCTCGGTGCGCCCGCTCGGCGCGCTAGACTTATTGGGATCAGTTTGCATCACCAGCCCTCTCCCCCCACCCGGCCACCCGGCCACCCGATGCCAGTATCGTTGGGGTGGCCGAGTGGGGGAGAGGGCTGGTGCCGACTACAAGTAAGCCGAAAACGCGCTAGATGATCTCGTCCTCGTCGAAGATTGGGTCGCCATCAAGCTCGGTCTCGATCGCATCGACCTTGCGCTCCGCACCACTGGCGCTGGGCACACGAGCGATATTGAAAAGCGCATCGCCCTGATTGACCACGGGCAAATTGGTTCGCCCGATGATAAGCCCCGGCAGCGTGGCCCGGACTTCGGTCTCGATGTCTTCGTAGGGATTGGCGATGACGCCTAGAACGTCCTCCGCCGCCACACTCTCGCCAGGTGCCTTGAATGTCCGCAAGATGCCGCTCTCGGCCGCGCGCGTCCAAGCGCTCGCATCCGACAAGGCCGGCGTCGTGCGCGCGTCGGCGACGCTGCGTGCCGACACCATGTCCAGCGCCTTCATGACCCGCAGGATGCCGCGCACCCCGGCACGCACGGCGAACTCATCGAAGCGCAACGCCTCGCCGCCTTCATACGTCATCATGTCCACGCCGCTCTCCTGACCGGTCAGGCGAAGCGAGCCTCGCCGTGGCGGGCTGTTGACGATGACCGGCACACCGAAGGCGGTCGCCAGCTCCAGCGTGCGTTCATGCGCGAAATCGAGGCGCAGTTGTGGAAGGTTCACGCGGTTTAGGGCTGCCGAGTGCAGGTCTATTCCGGCATCCGCCTTGGCGACGATCTCCGTGGTGAACAGATGCGCGAGCTGGGCCGCCAGCGATCCGTTGGGCGAGCCTGGAAAACTGCGGTTGAGGTCGCGCCGGTCGGGCAGGTAGCGCGAATGATTGATAAAACCGAAGACGTTCAAGATTGGAATACACAACAAGGTGCCGCGCAGTCGCCGAAGCGCAGCCATTCGGCACAGCCGGCGTATGATCTCCACGCCAATGATCTCATCGCCGTGTATGACCCCGCTGACGAAGAGCACCGGCCCGTCGCGTCGGCCGTGAATGACCCGCACCGGCAGGGTGATCGGCGTGTGGTTGGCGAATTTGCTGACCGGCAGGTCGATCACGGCTTGGCTGCCTGCCTCAACGCTGGCCTCGCCGATCGGGAACGGCGCCCGTTTTGCGCTCATCCGGACCCGCGGGTTCTGATCTTTCCGGGCTTCCGTTTCTTTTCGATGAAGTCGATGATCTTGTTGGCGACGTCGATGTTGGTGGCTTTCTCAACGCCCTCAAGTCCCGGCGAGGAGTTCACTTCCATCACCACGGGGCCGTGATTGGAGCGCAGCATATCCACGCCGCACACGTTGAGACCCATGATCTTGGCCGCGCGGACCGCTGTCGAACGCTCCTCCGGCGTGATCTTGATCGCTTTGGCGCTGCCGCCACGATGGAGGTTCGAGCGAAAATCGTCGGCGGCTCCGGTGCGCTGCATCGCTGCGATTACACGCTCGCCGATGACCAGCGCACGGATATCCGTACCGCCGGCCTCCTTGATGAATTCCTGAACAAGAATGTTCACATTGGCGCCGCGGAAGGCCTCGATGACCGACTTCGCGGAGCGTTCGGTTTCGCCGAGCACGACGCCGATGCCTTGCGTCCCTTCCAGCAGCTTGATGACGACAGGCGCGCCGCCGGCGATCTTGATGGCCTCTTCCGACTGCTTGGGGTCGTGCGCGAAGGCGGTCACAGGCAAACCGATACCTTGGCTCGCAAGCAACTGCACGGAGCGCAGTTTGTCGCGCGAGCGGCCGATGGCCACCGATTCGTTGAGCGGCCAGATCCCCATCATTTCGAACTGGCGCAAGACAGCAAGGCCGTAATAGGTGATCGACGCGCCGATCCGCGGGATCACGACCTCGTATCCGGTCAGCTTTTCAGAATTGTAATAGGCCTCCGGGCGATGGGAGGTGATGTTCATGGTCACGCGCAGGGTATGCAGGATATCAAGCGTATGACCTCTCGCTTCGGCTGCCTCGACCAGCCGCTTGTGCGAGTAGAGGCTCGGGTTTCGCGCGAGCATTGCCATTTTCATGGAGCGGTCTCCAGGGCGTTGATGTCCAGCTGAGGCATGAGCGGGATCGGCATGCCGCAATCAGATTCGGCGGGTCGACAAAAACGAGCGGCTCGGATCGACTATGGCACGGCGGCGAAGCGCGGTTCGTCCCAGCAGCATTCGGAACCCCATTTCATCGCGATTGGTCAGTGACACTTCGATGGGCCAGTGGCGGCCGGCCAACTCCAATTCCGTCTTGATCACAAAACGTCGTTGCAGCAAACCGGTCGAACTACGAACCTGCCGCTCGCCAATGACCCGGGCTTCGCATTCGATCACGACGTGGTTGTCGCGTTGCATCGGATGCAGGTCGAAGGCAACCCAGCGCTCGCCGTCCATCTCGTAGGGACGGATGTTCCAGGCATGGAGTGCCGAGGAGCGCGCACCCGTGTCCGCCTTGGCCTTGATCATTTGCACGCCGAGCGCGGGCAAGCCGACCCATTCCCGCCAGCCTATCAGGGTCGGGGGGCGTTTTTTCTTGCGCCCTTTGGGGGCCGTCTTTGTTTTCGCGGTCTTGGTCGGCAAATCGGTCTCTTCTAGGTAAGTCTGCGCAACGTCGATCGGATGAAACGCGAACCGCTTTACACTGCCCAATCGACCGGTGGAAGCGCAATCGGCAATCGGCCACCGCCCCGCAGCGCCAGCTAGCTCTGGGCGCCATGCGGCGCAAAAAGGATGATGGCGGCGCCCAGCAGGCAAACGCCCACGCCGACCAGATCCCACCGATCGGGGCGCTGGCCCTCAATGAGCGCCAGCCAGCCCAGCGAAGCCGCGATATAGACGCCGCCATACGCCGCGAAGGTGCGGCCGGCAAAGGCGCTCTCGATCCGTGTCAGGAGAATGGCGAAGACGATCAGGCTGGCGATCCCCGGCAGCACCCACCAGACCGGTTTGCCGAGCCTGAGCCAGGCCCAGAAGGCAAAGCAGCCGGCGATCTCCGCGACCGCCGCGCCGAGCGCATAGAAGATCGATGCCGGCGTTGCCATGCCCGCCGCTTTACTCGATCACGATCCCGGACATGTCGTCTTCCAGCCCCGGCCATTCGGGCTCGGTCGCCTCGATGGTCTTGCGCACGATGCGGGCGATGCAGGCGTTACGGTACCAGTTCCGGTTGGCCGGGATCACGAACCATGGCGCGTGCTTTGTCGAGCAGCGCGAAATCGCTGTTTCGCTCACCGCCATGAACTCGTCCCAGCGCTTGCGGACCTCCAGGTCGCCGGCATTGAATTTCCAGTGCTTTCGCGGCAGGTCGAGGCGTTCCTGCAAGCGCTCCTTCTGCTCGTCCTTGGAGATGTGCAGGAAAAATTTCAGGATCACCACGTCGTTTTCGGCCAGATGCTTCTCAAACGCGTTGATCTGCTCGTAGCGCTGCTCGATGCGTTCCGGTTCGGCGAGGCCGAAGACCTTCACCACCATCACATCCTCGTAGTGGGAGCGGTTGAAGATGCCGATCATGCCGCGCTCGGGCACGACCTTGTGGATGCGCCAGAGATAGTCGTGGGCGAGCTCGCGCGACGACGGCTTCTTGAAGCTGCTGACGCGGATACCGGCCGGGTTGATCGGCCCGAAGACCCGCCGCACCGTGCCGTCTTTGCCGCCCGCGTCCATCGCCTGGAAAACGCAAAGCAGGGCCTTCTTGCCGCAAGCGTAGAAGGCGTTCTGGATCTCCACGATCGCTTCGACATCTTCCTTGAACTGTTTCTCCGCGGCTTTGCGTGCGGGCAAGCACGTCTTCTCCTGCGGGTCGAAGGCGCTCAAGTTGAAATTCTTGGTGCCTGGCTTCACACGGTAACGTTCGAAGACCGGGTCGTCATGATCGAATGGGGCCATCGGGCGCGTTCTCCCTTTCAAATTTTCTTGGCCGTGCAGCGCTTGGCGGACCAGCCGCCGGCAGATTCAGAGTGTGGGTCGCAATGCCGTGCGGAATCAAACCGATTCTCGTAATTCGCCAGCATTCGGCGGCGGCTTGATCCGGGCCGCATCATGGACCATATACCGAACATAGGACGGTGCCCTATAGGGCCGTCCGACGGCGCCCAAATGGGACGGGGCCGGAACGCCAACGCCAACTCGCTCAATGCAGGAGGAGGTGTGTCATGTCGCGCATTTCGCTGTTCAACAGCCCGTTTCTCCTTGGATTCGACCAGTTCGAGCGCACGCTCGATCGAATTGCCAAGGCCTCTTCCGACGGTTTTCCGCCCTATAATATCGAACAGAGCGCCGAGAACCGCTTGCGCATCACGCTCGCGGTGGCCGGGTTCTCGATGGAAGAGCTCAACGTCCAGATCGAGGACAAGCAGCTCGTGGTCCGCGGCAAGCAGACCGATGACGAGGAAAAGATCTACCTCCACCGCGGCATCGCCGGCCGGCAGTTCCAGCGCATCTTCGTGCTGGCAGACGGCATCGAGGTCGTCGGCGCGGAGCTCGACAACGGATTGCTTCATATCGAGCTTGAGCGCCCGCTGGTCGAGACGCGGGTGCAGACGGTGGAGATCACGGGCGCCGGCGGCAAAGCCAGCAAGCCAGACGCCATCGACGTCGAGACGGAACCGCCGGCCCGAGCGGCCCGGGCGGCCAAATCCTGAACGGTCCGTCTCCCGCAAACAACTTCCGGGCCAACTCGGTTGTGGAACAAGAAGCCTGAGCGGCGTCCCCCAATCAGCGAAAGGACGACGAGAAATGCACGAACACCATGAACTGCGCCACCTCACGCCCGCCGACTTCGCGGTCCTGGGCCTTGAGAGTGTCGCCTATATCAGGCGCGTGACGTTGGATGACGGCGAGGCGGGCTATTCGATCTGCGCTGCCGACGGCCGCGAGATGGCGGTCTT
>Ga0315336_1004315_pt1 | contig 17102 bp, 12 predicted proteins | sample ASW5metaG_FD_204512 | JGI IMG/M metagenome (GOLD analysis project Ga0315336, IMG submission 204512) | Ammonia-oxidizing marine archaeal communities from Monterey Bay, California, United States - ASW #5 | ecosystem: Environmental > Aquatic > Marine > Intertidal zone | place: USA: California...
GGGCGCGGCAAGAGTCGATCGCCCTGCCGATGCTCGAACACGTCTCTTCTTCCAACGAGGCGCAAATCCAGCAGGTGATTGCCACTATTTTACGCACCGGCGCGCAGACGATCGGCGTCATTGGTCTCGCCTTCAAGGACGATACCGACGATCTTCGGGAGTCGCCGATGGTGGCGATGGTCGAGCACTTGCTAGGCAAGGGCCGGTCGATCAAGATCTACGACAACAAACTAATCCCGGACGAATTGATCGGCGCCAATCGGCGTTTTGCCCTGGAGAGCCTGCCCCATTTGGAAAGCATGCTTGTCGGGGACTGCACCCGCCTGGTCGCAGACAGCGAGCTGGTGGTGATCGCGCGGCTGGGGCTGGATGTCGAATTCGCCGCGCTCCCGTGGCGAAGGAATCAAGTCGTGCTCGACCTGGCAGGCCTGCCCAAGGACATCGAAATCGCAGCGGACGTTCACGGGCTCTACTGGCCCACGCGCGAAGGCTCGGGCCGGCTCAAGGCCGTTTCATAACTTGCACAGGTTCATTTCCCGATGAGTGCCGCGCCTGAAATCAAGGACGTGCGAGCCTATTGGGAGGGCAACCCGCTCTACGGCTTCGAGCTGGGCGATCCAGGTTCACCTGAATTCTTCGAGGCATTGGACAGGGTGAAACGCGAGGACGTGGAGCGGTTCTCGCTGGACTATTGGGCATTCGACCGCTTCCGGGGCAAGCCGGTCCTCGATGTGGGATGCGGGCCCGGCTGGCTGACGGTTCAATATGCCGCCGGTGGCGCCGACGTTACCTCCGTCGACCTTACGGACGCGGCTGTTGAGCTCACCCGCAAGCAGCTTGGACATCACGCTTTGAAGGCCAAGGTGCGACAGGCGAATGCCGAAGAGCTTCCATTCGGCGACGAAACTTTCGATTTGGTCGTCTCTTCGGGCGTTCTGCACCACACACCCGATACCCAGAAAGCGTTTCGCGAGTGTGTTCGCGTGCTGAAACGCGGGGGCGGCGCAAAGATCACGCTCTATCGGCTGGGATTGCTCCACTCGCCGCTGGTGTTTCCGGCGACGCAGGGCCTGATGCGCCTGCTGTCGGTTAAGCATCCGGGCGCCGACATGGCGCGTGACGCGGGCTCGGTCGACGAATTTGTTCGCCAATATGACGGTAAGGACAATCCGGTCGGGTTCGCCAAATCAGATGCCGACTGGGCGCGGGATCTCGCCGACGCGGGTTTTCAGGTTCTCTCCAGCGAAGTGCATTTCTTTCCAATGCGCTTCGTACCGATGGGCCGCCATCTGCCGCGTTTTGCGCATTACGGATTGGATCGGGCCTTCGGCACCATGGTGTATTTCGAGCTCTCCAAGCGCTGAGCGCATCTGTCGGACCGGGCCGCGGCATTGCAGCCGGTAGGCATAGCTTTTGTCGAGGTTGCGCGCGCCAACCAAATCCGGCAGCTTACGCCCGCCCGATCGGCCGCCCGTCGTGAGCAAACGTCTGAGCAATGGCCGGTTTTTTCCTTCGGGCCTTCGGAGCACCCATGCCGACCGCCGTTGTCGTAATACCCACCAAGAACGAGCAGGACTCTATCGCGGACGTAATCGGCGAGGTTCGTGCCGCGTTCAAGGGCTTGGCCTATGACCGGGTCGAAATCCTGATCACCGACGACTCCAACGACAAGACCCGCGTCCTGGCCCGAAAGGCTGGAGCTCAGGTCATAAATGGTGGCGGCGAGGGTCTTGGAACCGCCATGTATCGCGGCCTCAAGGGCGCGCTTTCTTACAGTCCCGACGTGATTCTGGCGATCGATGGGGACGGTCAGGCTGACGCCAAAAAAGAAATACCGCTGTTTCTAAAGCCCATCGAAAAGGGTGAGGCCGATCTGGTCCTGGGATCGCGGTTCAAGGAGGCCGGATTGGTGCACTACAAGTACCGTCCGGTTAAGCGTTTCGGGACGCGAATTCTCACCTGGATTCTGCGCCGCTTGACGGGTCTGCCGCTCACCGACAGCCATGGCGGCATTCGCGCCATGGTTCCCGATGTGGTTCGCGAACTGCAGATGATTGGAACCCACACCTATGTGCAGGAGACCATCATCGACGCGGCCGAAAAGGGCTTTCGCGTCGTGGAGTTGCCTAGCGCCTGGAAGGTGCGCGAGCATGGCGACTCCCGCGTCGTGCGGTCGATACCCAGATACGTCTTCTACACGCTCCCGATCCTTCTGCTGCGGTCCGGCCATCACATTCGGACCCTCTATAATCTCGGCATCGGGCTGATCGGCTTGGGCGTCCTCTATTTCCTGATCGTGTTCGTCCAGGAAGGATACACCTTCCGGCTGGCTCACCGGACGCCTGCCCTGATCCTGGTCGCGCTGCTGGTTTCGACCGGGATTCAGTTCTTTTTCTTCGGCTTCATTTTGCAGCTCATCAACCAGATCAAACGGTCGGTGGATCTGGTTGTCTATCGAGAGGCCCCCAAAGATCAGGTGACGCCACGACAACCGGACTGGATTGACCATGAACGAACCGGTTGAACTGCGCGCTGCCGTTGTTGGGCTTGGCAAGCTTGGCTTGTTGCATGCGGCAACGCTCAATGTGCTGTCGGGCTCGCGGCTGGTGGCCGTCGCCGACAAGACCAAGACCGTTCTAAATGGACTGGCCGCGCGCGCGCAGGACGTCGAGACCTTTACCAATCACCGGAAACTACTCGACCGCGCGCAGCCCGACATTGTCGCGATCGCGACGCCCACCGGTCATCATGTCCCGGTCGCCCTCGACTGCATCGAGCGCGGCATTCCCGTTTTCGTCGAGAAGCCGCTATCCCTCGACTCCGCCCAAGCGAAGCCGCTTCTCGATGCGCTGGAGAAGCAACCAGTGGTCAACATGGTGGGCTACATGACCCGGTTCCTGCATACTTTCCGCAAGGCCAAAGAGGTGATTTCGACCGGTGTTCTGGGCCGCCCGCAAATGCTGAGGGCGAGCATGTATATCGGTCAGCTGTTCGGCCGGGGAAAAGGCTGGCGTTACGACAAGAAGGCATCCGGCGGTGGCGTGCTCACCACGCAAAACTCCCACGTCATCGATCTGCTGCTCTGGTATTTCGGCGACATCGATTGGGTAAGCGCCCAGGCAACCCGGCTCTACTCCAAGCAGATCGAGGACCACGCCCACGTCTTCTTCCAGTTCGACGATGGTCTCAGGGGCTATCTCGACGCCTCCTGGTCCGCCCGCCATTTCCGCACGCCGACGGTTGCAATCCACGTACAGGGTGAAAACGGCACGCTCGATGTCGATGACGATCAGGTGCGGCTTCATGCGGTCGACGCCACTGGCGACTTCACTTCCGGTTGGCACTCATGGACCAAGCCCGAGCTTTATCAGGGAACCGAATTCGACATCGGCGGGACCAACTACACCGACCAGACTATGCAGTTCTTGGGCGCGGTGCGCGGCGAGAACGGCGTCGAATCCGACATCGCCTCCGCCTTCAAGGTGCAGCAGGTGATCGATGCGGCTTACGCCTCCGCCGAGCAGAACGGCGCGCCCGTTTCAATTGGCGACTTCGGATGAGCATGACCGCCAACCCGCTGACCGGGATCGTGCTGGGCCACAACCCGTTTTTCGGTGTCGACCATCTTTCGGCCGCCCGCGGCAGCGAGCGGGCAGCTTACTTCTCCGATCCCAACCGCATTCTTTCCACGATCCGGGAAGCGCGAAGCGCCGGCGCCGGCGGCATGATGATGTCGACCCATGAGCGCGCCGCGCCCTTGGCGGACCTGATTGCTACCGATGCTGCCCTCGCCCGCGATTTTCGGATCTATCCGCTGCTTCCCTATGCCCAGAAATACGTCACAAGGGCCAACGAGGTCGGCATGGTCAATGTGGTGCTGGAGGCTCTATCCGGCACCACGCTCAGCCAGAAGACGGCCATGTTCATGAAGGGCGGCAAGGCATTTGTCTCCAAGGATATCAACGCGGTGCTCGCCGCGCTCATGCAGATCGAGCTGAAACCCTTCGCCAAGCTGAATGTCCCGGCGATCTTTCTGCATGACGCCTTCACCGATTTGGCGCTCGCCTTCGGCATGGCGGAGGTCTTCGAATTCTATCTGGCCGAGATCGAGAAAAGCTTCGGCGCCCGGGGCGCCTTCGCCACCAAGAACCTGCCGACTCTGTTGCAGCGGTTCTCCGAGTGGGGACTGCCTGCCCCACTTGTGATGACTCACTTCAATAAGGCCGGCTATCACATGAACCCAAGCAGGCAGGCTTGCGAGCAGGCGGCCGCCGGGCACGATGTAAGCCTACTGGTCATGGGATCCCTGGCGTCGGGCTTTCTGAAACCAGATGAGGCTTATGCCTATCTGTCGTCGGTCGCCAATGTAGATGGCGTTGTGGTCGGCGTTTCCAGCCCGGCGCATATCCAGGAGACTTTCGGCGCGATTCGCCAGCATATGCCGGGCCTGAACGTGCGGCTCGCCGCTTGAGCCCAACCCGAGCGGTTCCCATCGAACCCGCCGGCCTGTAGAGAGCTGACCCATGTGTGGCATTGCCGGATATACCGGCCAAGAAGTCGACGGCCTGCTCGGGCGCATGGTGGATGCGATCCGGCATCGCGGGCCCGACGGCGACGGCGTTTTTGCGACAAACGGCGTGCATCTCGGGCACACGCGGCTCGCAATCGTGGATCCCGAAGGCGGTACCCAGCCGATGGTGCGCGAAGACGGCCGTTTCGTCGTCACCTATAATGGCGAGATCTACAATTACGACGCCCTGCGCGAGCGGATCGAGGCCACGGGACGGCGCTTCGCCACGACCTGCGACACCGAATTGCTCCCCTTGGGATACGCCGCCTTCGGGCGCGGCTTCTTCGCCGATCTGATCGGCATCTTCGCCTTCGCGCTCTATGACACCCTGGAAGACCGGCTGTTCCTGGTGCGGGATCATTTCGGCATCAAGCCGCTCTATTACGCCGAGCTGCCGGACGGCCTGGCATTTTCGTCCTGCGCGCGCGCCGTGGCCCTGCACCCCGCCACGGACCGCAGCCTTAACGGAAACGCGATCCGAGATTTTCTGCAGTTTCGCTACGTGCCGGACGGTTCCCACTTCTTTGCCGGTATCCGGACGCTTCCACCCGGAAGCTATCTGGAGGCGGCATCAAACGAGCCCCCCCGGATCGTCCACTATTGGCAACCGGCCAAACGGAGCGGCCTAGGGACCTGGGGCCCGGAAGAATGGGTGGAGCGCACGGAGACGCTGCTTGACGACGCAATTGGCCTGCAATTGCGGGCCGACGTGCCGGTCGGGTTGTTTCTTTCCGGCGGCGTCGATTCCTCGACCATTGCGACCTTCGCGGCACGCCACAGCGGGTATCCGATGCGCGCCTTCACCTTCAGCATGCGGGATGACGAAGACGAAGTCGCCTCGGCAAAGCAGATTGCCGATTGGGTCGGCGCGGCCCACACCGTCGTCGGCACCGACAACGCCGAAGACTATTCCGGCCTCTACGACGCGATCGCGTGCATGGATCTGCCGGTCGGGGACGCAATCATTCTCCCGACTTACCAACTCTGCGAGGCGGCTTCACAGGACCTCAAGGTGGTGCTGACTGGCGAGGGCGCGGATGAGATTTTCGGCGGTTACGTGCATTTCGGCGCGTTCAAGAAGTTGGCCAGCCTGCGCAAGGCCCTCCCTTTCGCCGACCGGTTGGCGCCACTCGTTGGTCTGGCGCCGCTGGCCCTGCTCGATCAATTCTTCGACTATCAGGCCTCATTGGGCGATCAGGGGCGCGTCAAGCTCTCGCGCATGATCGCGAGCCTGCACGACGATCGCGCGATCTATCGTCTCGCCTCTTCGGTGATCGACGATGACGACATTGCCGAGGCCGCAAATTTGGGTACGCCGCCCGCCTCCGATGCAATGGACCTAAGTCTTTCTGGCGCGATGCTGGAGACGGTCGAGACCTGGCTGCCCTATCAGATACTCAACAAAATGGATCAGCTCAGCATGGCCCACGGGCTTGAGGCGCGGGTGCCGTTCCTCGATCCCCGGCTCTATGAACACATGGCACGCGCGCCCGACGATTTGATCCTGGCGAATGGCGAGAACAAGGTCCTGTTGCGCCGCGTGTTGAAGCGCCAGGGCGGCAACTGGAAGCGGCCCAAGCTCGCCTTCCACGTGCCGATGGAAAAGCGTTACCGTTCCGCCTTGCAAGGGCTCTGCCGGGATTGGCTCTCGGGGGAAGAAATACGCAAGCACGGGATCTTGAAGGAAAGCTACGTGCAGGAGAATCTGCGCTATCTTGAGCGCGGGGATTTCCTGGCCTCAAAGCGCCTCGTAACCATGGCCTCCCTGCATATGTGGCTCGATGCCCATGGAACAGTCCATTAATCGGCCGGCCAAGCGCCCAGCCGTGAACGACAGCTCGCTGTGGCTGTCGTCTGAATTGGCCGTGGCCGCAAAGCGGGCGGCCGCGTTTATGGATGGCAATCCGGCTTCCGCGACATATGGCTGCGCCGACCGGGACTATTGGAATTACCGGACGCTGACGAATTTTTCGGGCACGACATGGCAACAGGCGATGCTTGGCTTTGCCGCACTCCACGGCGCAAAGCATCCGGCGACTAATCAAATCCAAGACGCCGAACTGCTCCGTTTGGCGGGCGCCGCGCTTCGCTGGTGGGCCTCGATCCAGCATCGCGACGGCAGTTTCGATGAGTGGTATCTCAACGAGCGCAGCTACTGCCCGACCGCGATCACCGGGGCAGGCGCGGCCATCAGCCTGCATTTGTTGCAAGGGGAGCTTGCACAATCCGACGCCGAGCCCGCCTTGAGCGCGCTCGAACGCGCCGGTCATTGGCTCGCGGGGCGCAACAATCCGGATGTGATGAATCAAAACGTCGCCGCGGCGGTGACACTGCATGGTCTGGCTGAACTTACCGGTGGCAAGCATTGGCGCCGGGCTGCGGAAGCCAAGCTCACCCGGATTAGGCTGGCTCAAACTTCGGAAGGATGGCTCCCCGAATATGGCGGCGCCGATTTGGGCTACAGCACGCTCGCTCTGGATTTCCTGGCCAGCTGCCACGCATTAGGTGACAGCGGCCAAGCCCGCGAAATAGCCGATGGGCTCATCGGATTTCTGGACCAGGTCCAGGGCGTCGGTCTAGTCATGCCTGGACGGCTGGGAAGCCGGGGAACCAGCCATCAGTTCATCTATGGCGCGCTTTACTTCGGACGTGAGGATAAGCGCGCTGCGCGTCTCGCCCACAAATGGTTGGAGGGTTTGCGAGCCGGATACGCGGCGAACCTCGCGACCATCGACGACCGGTATTTTGCCTATTTCTATTTTCCGCAATTCGCTTTGGCGAAGCGGGAATTGGCAAAGACTGGATCCAATCCCAAGGCAGGTGAACCAACGCAACAAACCGTCACCGCGGATCAGGTCAAAAGCGGCCTGTTGGTGCGGTGCAGGGCCGATAAGTCGGTCACGGTGAGCCGCCGCCTCGGTGGCGCCGTCGCGCTCTGCTCGCCTGAAGCGTTGCCTCTCTACCATCTCGGCTACGAAGTCGTGACCGAAGACGGCAAGCGTTATTCGTCGGCGGCATGGGACGCCGGGTCATCCATTTCTGAACTGGGCGCTACGGACACGTTGAAGACCGCTGTCAATTTCCGGGCGGTGTCCTCCGGCGTGCCCCTCAAATATTTGATGGTCCCGTTTCAGAGCGCGGCCCATCTGCTGTTGCATGGCCGACTCTCAGAGGCCTTCCAGCAGGCGATCAAGCGTCGCATGGTGTCGCCGGACGCGGAGCTGCCCCTGCGGCTCACGCGGACCATCCGCTTTACCGAGGGCGGCATCGAGGTCGAAGACGAACTTCAGCCGCAATCCGATCTGGGAAAGATCGCTTCGGTCCATGTCGCATCGCAAATCTCAATGCACAGCCCATCTGCCCGGCAGGACATGGCCCGCACAATTGAGTTCCCATCTCGAACCTGCCAGACAATCGCCTCCCGGCTGAATGCCGGTCAGTCCGCATCGATCGGCTGGAGCTGTTCCTATGACGGGACTTTGGGGGCCGTGGCCACAGGCGAATCGGGCACTGCGGCGTGACGACAAGCGAGTTCGAGGGCAGCGGAGATTGGATCGAAGCGCACCAGCGTGTGTGGCGGCAAAAACCAGCCCTACGGCGGTTCTATGAGACAGAGTATTTCAATCGGATTCTCTCAGCAATGCGGGCGGGGCGAAGCCTCGAGATCGGTGCAGGCCCCGGGTTTTTCGCAGGCCATCACCGTTGCGATGTCGTCAGCGACGTCTCTGCCGCCCCCCATATCGACCGCGTCATCGATGCCCATGACATGCCTTTCGAAGCCTCCAGCTTCGCGTCGGTCGTGGGCATCGATGTGCTGCATCACTGCCAGCATCCCGCCAAGGCGTTGGGCGAGATCGCAAGGGTGCTCGAGCCCGGCGGCCGGCTCATCCTGATCGAGCCTTGGACGGGGCCGGCCGGCTATTTCGTCAACAAATACCTCCACGATGAAGAGTGCTTCCCGCTCGCCGACCCTTGGGGGGCCGTCTTTGCGGGCGAGAAGGATGCGCTTGAGGGTAACGCCACAATCCCCAAGACCCTGTTCGACCGCGAGCGGATCGAACTCGAGCGCCGCAGCGGCCTGCAGGTCCGGACGGTGGAGCCTTTCGCCCTGTTCGGTTATCTGGCCACCGGCGGCTTCACGAAGTTCCGTCTGCCCGATCCGCTGAGCGCCGGCTTCGCCAGCCTGGACCGGATGCTGCCCAAGGCCGCCTTGCGACAGCTAGCCCTCAAGGTTTTCATCGTGGCTGAACGATAGGTGGTTCCCGAAGCCGGCTGACGCTCAATTAGAATCCTGGTTGAGCGATGACGACGGCCTTTTCCACCTGGGCCCAGTAATCCGCAGGGTAATCACCGCTTTCGGGACCTGGATCGATCCGTATGACAGCGTCGATCAGCGAACCTTCGCGGATTGGCGCGACCACTTCGGCGCCGGAGAAACGCAGCGCTAGCGCCACATCCGAGCCCCCCACGGCGCTGACGTAACCTAAGAAATACTGAATGCTGTCGTCGCGCTGCAGCCGGCGATCGTGCTCGCTCCTGCAACAGATGTATTTCGGTGGATGCATGTTGTTGGTGACGCGAATCTGCGCGCTATACCGTTTGCCGACCTCCAAGCTGTTGACTTTTTGCCCCGCTACGACAAGGCCGTCGCCCCCGGTCTGGAGCACGGGTAGCTCGGGATCGATACTTACCGCGTCGCTCCGCAGCCAAGCGTTGGCCTGGATTGGCCGGTAGAGCCGGTCGGCGCCGATGGTCAGATGAGCGAGCGGCATTACCAGGAGCACAAAGACCCCGGCCGCTATCAGCAGCGGCCTCCAATTCACGATTACCATGGCCGGCTTGGATCGCGGGTTCTGGACGGCGTATGGCGCGAAGACGGCGCAGCCCATAAGGAAATGCAGGATCAAAACCGGGTAACAGAGCCGGGGTTCGGCGAAACCTACCGTAAACGCCACCATGACGTTGGCAAATATCAGCCCGGCAAACAGCAGATTGAAACGGCTCCCAATGGTTGCGATCCAGCCAAGCAACGAGATCACGATTGGCACCCAGAACCGGGCGCGCGACTGCAGATAGGATCGGCCCTCTTTGGCCCAATCCATAGCCCGCGGCCCATCTGGTTCGAGCGAACCCTTCGGCAACAGACCGTAGAACGCCATGAGCCGCCAGGGTGCGGCTCTCACGAAGTAATCCGGATGGTTCACGAGCCGGTCGTAAAAATAGCGCTGCTGGGCCGCGCGGCGCTCGTCGCTGTCCGAGTATCTTTCATTCCATTCGCGGCGCACCTCTTCGGCTTCCGAGTATCGGATGCCGTAGAGCGGCACACGAGGATCATTGTAGATCGCCAGATATGACGTCGATTGGCTGCTGGAGGGCGAAAACCGCCCTTCGGCCACGTAATTCCGGCTCGCCCAGGGCAGAACACCGACTGCCGCGAAGATAAGGCCGAAAACGACCAGGTGCTGCAGTCTACTCTTCCAGCTCAGTCCCATGACAAACAGCACTGATAGACCGAGTGCCGCCGCGTAGAAGGCGCCTTGCAGGCGGGTATTGAATACAAGCGCGGCGGCGAGCGCCAAGACGATCAGCGCGCCGAGATCGCGGCGATCGAGATAGCGCATGAGTGCCAGGACCGAACCAGCAAAAATCGGCACGTACCAGGTTTCGATCTGGGTGTACCAGGTGGCGTGATGCAACGGCTCCCAGAGGGCCGCGAAAAGGCCCGCCAGCAATAAGACCGCCGGGCGCCGGAACAAGATCCAAGCCGCCGCCATCACGAACACGATCATCAGCAACACGAGCGCGACATTGAAGATCTGCTGCACGAAATAATGGTGCCCGAACGCCCAATAAAACGCCGCCATTCCGTATTGATAGACCGGCATATATCGGCTCGATCCAAACGGCTCGGTACCGGTGGCGATGCTGTGGGCCATTCGGTCGTAGTTCTGGGAGTCCGCCCAGCCCGACTGATCCCAGTAGAGAACCACATCCGGCAAGATCTGGATCAGCCCCAGCCCTAGCGCAAACAGGAGCACGCGCCGGAGCCGTTCCTCCAGCCCCCTTCCCTCATCGGCGGTCCAATCAGCAATCTTGGCCTGGCTCGCCTTGCGCCAGTACGGCCTTGCCAAGGCCCAGCGGTAACCCGCAAACCCCACCAGAAAGCCTGCGATCTGCATGGTGCTCAACAGCTTTTGCTGGACGCCCATTGCCAGCAGCAGCAGCACCAGGGATTGCAGAACGGCGGGCCATGTCCTTGCCTCGCCGCTGGAGCTCGCCCGAGCGATGACGGCGCCAGCAGCAACCGACAGCCCCAGGACGCCCAGGACACGGCTCAACTCCTTCAGCCGGTCGAGAATACCGGCCGCGAGCTCCGCTGAGCTTAGGAAGGCGCCGAGTATGAGTAGCAGCGCGGCTGCTATGGCGCCGGCTGCAACGGTTCGGGACGGCAGTCCGAAGACAAGAGTTTGGAGGCGCGCTTTGGCGGCCGCCCAACGGCTCCCGGTGCCTTTGCGCCAAACCCCTGCAAACAGAATACCCAGGGTGAGGGCCGTCAGTGCTGCCGCGAACCAAATCCGGACGTGAACGCGGTGGTTGACGCGATAAGACCGACCATTGCTGCGCGGATCGCTGTTGTCGCTGGAGGAGAAATAGAGGACGTCGCCCTGTTGGCAATATCTGCCCCCACCCATTTCTCCGACTCTGTCGCGAGAGCTGCGCCAAGGCCCTAGCGTCGCCCCATCTTCGCTCAGGCGGGCCGCCGACCATGTCACGCGGTCATAGACCCGCAGTAGCGGGTTTTCCGGAGCAATCGAGACTGTGAATGTGTGGCCTTGCCCCTGATTGATCTCGGCCGGTTGCAGCTGTTTGGATTGGCCAACACCCACGAGCGCCAGAACAATGGCCACGATGGATGCTATTGCGAGCACGCGGATCAGCCACATCAAGGGGCTTGCGCTGCCTTGGTACTGACTATCGGAAGCACGGCTCGCCGCCCGTTGCTTCGGCGTTGAACGGCGGGCCTTGGTTTTCTTGGTCGACAAATTCTTGGTTTGCGGCGCCATCACATACCAGTGTTTCTGGCCAGGACGTCGCCAGCTAATAGCTGGAGCCCCCGTCTGCGTCGATCATTTTGATTTAGCGGGCTCGGCTTGAGCGCGTGACGTTCTATTGGGGCTTGATCAATTCAAACGCCGACTTGGCGTACGCTTGGTAGCCCGCCTGTAGCGGGTGGCTGTCCCGGCAGGGAAAGAAGCTCTCGCCCGCCCTCAATGCGTGCCCATAGGCCTCGACGGTCTGGTCGGTCGCGTCTACTGCTTTGAAGCCTCTCACGGCGAGATTCTGCATTAGAATTGCAATATGCGCGGCCTCGGCGGCGGCCACCGCGTCAACCCAAACTGGGAACGGTGGCGCATCGCCCGCCTGGGACAGATAGCTGGTGATAACGCGTGCCTCCGTCGGGATGACAAGGAAGTAAACCTCGACGCCGTATTCCTGGGCCGTTGACTCGATGCGATCCAAGGCCATCTGGAGAAATGCCGAAGCAAATTCACCAGTCACCTGATCGCGAAAATAGGGCAGATAGCCGTTCTCGCCGTAAAGCTCTGGAACGAAGTCCTTGGATCCATGTGCTTCGAAAATGAAATCGGTTTTGGGCCTCGAGCAGTTCTCGGTGGCCGCCGTCAATTGGCTGTAGTCGGCGGACGGGTTGCGCGCGAATACGTCGCGGCGGGCGCGCACAAGTCCCTGCGCGTGCTTCCACATGCTGTAGACCGCGCTGTTGGATTCGAGCCACCGCTTTACGCCCCGATATTTCCTGACGATGATCTCTTTGGGAGCTTGACCGAGCTCGCCGTCATCCAGCGAGCAATAGGCCTTGAGCTGCTCGCGAGCCGAGGGATCGGCAAACAGCTCGTCCTGCCAATATTTCAGGCGAACCACGTTGCAGATCGAAAGGTCATTGATGGTGGCGAAGGCGATGATGACCTCCTTGGCGCCCATTTCCGCCGCCAGCCGCACCAGCTCCACATAATGCAGCAACCCATAGCTGCCGACGCCGAAATTGTAGACCGGCTGGCCGATCGCATTGCCGAGCACGGCAGGCCAGCTCTGCTCACTTTCGACGTTGTATCCCAGAGTAAAAGAGTCGCCGATCGCGGCGATCTTGGGGAAATCGCCGGCGTAGCTTTCGGGATTGCGAAAGCCATTCGCATCGATGCCGTCGACGCCAGGGTCCACCCGGTAGAGCAACCGGTCGTCGAAGGTCAGATTGGCCGCCGGCGAGTGAATTGGAAAATGGGTCAGAGCCCGCGCCAGCGCTTCCGCGCCGAGCAAGCTCAAGGCCAGTGCGCCAATCAGAATCAATGCTTTAATCAGGCCGTCGTGCATTAAGACAATATCCTCGAGCGGAGCTAAAGCGGGCACCTTCTGACACTTCGCCGATCCACAATCAATGGCTGGAGGCGGCTCGCGACGGCCCGCCCGGCTTGCCACTCGCTGTTCCGATGTCCTAGTTAGCCCAGCCCATCGTCAACGGGATATTCCAGCGTTGCCCCAATCATCCCATCCAATTCGAACGCGGCTCGCGCGCGTTTTGAAGTTCTCCGCCCGCGTGGTGCTGGTGTTGATCGGGTGCGCTGTTGCCGCATTGATACTGTTCGAAGTTTATCTGCGCGTCACGGACCAAGGACCGTCCCGCAAGGTCGAGCGGGGCATGCCGTTCCTAACGGGAAGCGACTATTACGACTATCAGCCCTACATGAATTTCGGCGAGCATCCGCTGTTGGGCAACTACCCTTTTGTCGCGTCAAAACGGGGCGAGCTGCCGAAGGCTAAGAATGGCCAGGAATACCGGATCTTCATTTTCGGGGGATCAGTCGTGCAATCGGAGGGGCTCAAGGAAAGCGACGGCATTCTCAAGGCCTCCGACCTATTCGATCCGCGCGGCGAGTGGTGGGCCTATTTCGAAGACAGGCTGAACGCGGCCAAGCCGCCGGAGCTGGCCGACGTCACATTTCGAGTGCGCTCGGCGGGGGGCGCAGCCTATGTCACCACCAATGAATTGGTGAAGCTGGTGCTGATGGATATCGATCAATACCAGCCCGATCTGATCATTTTTCTCGACGGCTACAACGACCTCTTCACAGTGCACGCCTATGGCTCGCCGCCGGGCGTCGACCACATCGCCAATGGGTTGATGGCGCGGGCACGTTGGCCAGTGGCCTACGCGCTCTACGACCTGTTTGCCGACAGCCTCTATTCGGTTGCCAAGACCGCCGAAGGCATTCTTTTGCTGGATATGAGAAGCCGCACGGCCGAGCCGCCCACGCCGGAAGCCATCGGCGAAACCATGACCGAGAATTACCGAAAGGCAAGAGTCTTCGCCGAGGCCATGGGGGCAAACTTCGTCGTGGCGCTGCAACCCTTTGCCGTGCTCCACCAAATCCCCGACAACGCGCCTAAGGACGATTCCCGTTTTTGGGAGAAATATCGCCAGAGCGACTACGCGGCGACCCTGGATTCGGTTCGCGCTAAGCTTGCCTCAGAGGAAATCAGATTGTTGGACTACACCGCCCTATTCGACCGGCCCGGCGGGCCAGGCGTGGCAACCTTTTATGACTCGGTGCATTTCTACGACAATGGCTACAAATTCCTGGTGGACGTCTTGTTCGCCGATGAGGCGCCGGTCATTTACGCCGATGCGGCGCGACGGGCCGATTCCGGGGGCGATTGATCTGTTAACGCGTTTCTATCAGAGCACAACACATACAAAATCCTCCCCGATTCGGCCGTAACTCCAACAGAATTAATGACGCACCGACATTGTGACGTCGGGCGACCGGCGCAATTTCGTTCGAGCGATCGCAGGCATACGATGTTAGAAATGCGTGAGTAAAGACTGCGCGATTGATTCGGATGGTCCATGCCAGCCGATCGAAAAAAGGGAGACTCTCGAAATGACGTCTCAAAAGCAGAATCGCGCAAATTAAAGGAATGCAAAGAAGAGCGCTGGTCCGCGAAGTCAAGTCGGCAAGCAAAGAAGCAGGCTGAACGCAGTTAAGCATGGGCTGACTGCAGAATCGATGCTGATCGAAGGTGAAAGCCGAGAGGAATTCGAAGGATTGTACAGCCAGCTGTTCGAGGAATTTGATCCGAGGAACATTGTAGAGCATCAACTTGTGGAACGATTCGTGGGTTATGTATGGCGGCTCAGGAGGATTCCTGTGCTTGAGGCCGCCCTATTTGAGGCTCGACGTCTTGAAGTGCAATTCGACGACGCCAGCGTGGATGTCGCGGAATGCGGCTACGATACCTTCAATATACTAGATGGGCCGTCCTACGACGATAGCGATCCCGCATATGTAGACGGAAAAAGACGGCTGGGTGATGCCAGAAGAGGCTTGAGGCAACCGCGACCTCTGTTGGGAAGAGCATTCATTCGTGATGCTCAGCATTTGGACGCATTGGGAAAGCTGTCTCGATATGAGTCTGCTCTCACCCGGGCCGCTGAGCGAACGCTCGAGCAAATTCGAAAGCTCAAAGACCAACCTCTCGATAGCAACCGTCAAGAGTCCAAAATTATCGATTTGCACCCCATCCGCAAAACGGATTGACCTATTGCACTGCAGTAAATGGGTTCGTTTCGCAATCCGACACTAATCACGGTGGTCACGCGGCAATTGGCGAGACAGGCACCAATGATTACCATCCTAACTGATTAAGTCGCCTCGCGAGTGCTTGGAAATGGTCTTTGCCGAAATAGATACGAATGGTTCCGCTCACGATGAATTTCCCAATGAATTATTCAAGTTATAGAAGACGAAGCCTTAGCTGGAATCATCGGTTTGGGGGGAATTGGTCACCCGCCCGAAAAATGGTCAGTGCCGACATGTCCAGAACGGATATCGGTCACGTGCCAACTGCCATTGTAATTAGTTGTCTCATGTTCGATTTGAACAATTGCGCATTTCGAAATGTCGCCTTCGACCGCATTGACAATTGAGTCGCCCTTTATGACGCCAATACCTTGCGTGGGTAAGGAGTGCGAAAAGACGGCCTCGCGTCCCGTATCCGTCATAACCCGAACCGAGACATCGGCATCCTTGTTGGCGGGACCGCCGCTGAAGTTCACCAAAGAGTATTCCCACCTATAGTTCTCATCCCGGATATACGGTGCGAATTTCCGGCATCGGTAAGAGCGATTTTTGCTGTCGACATCGTTGTGAACTCCGAATGTCATATGCGAATGCACCTGATCCGCCAGCCCATCGCCACAAGTGTAATAGATCTGTAGAAAATTTACCGGCCGCGATTGAAAATCACCCACATCCCTCCCCAGATCGATGTAAAGAAATGCTGGTCCATCGAAATCAAGGCCAGAAAACAGTCGACGCGTATCAATTGTATCGACTGCCCTCCCCTGCTCATGGTGGACTTCGCCAAGCAAACCACCCGAAGAGTTTCGGAGTGTCAGGGTCATTTTATTTGGCCGATAGCCAATCTCTCGCTCGTGAGCCAGCAAAAGCGGGGCATTCAATTTGAAGTTCGGGATATAGAGGGCCTGAACGCAGCGTTCTTTTTCCTCAGGCGCGTTCGCTGGCGGCACCAATGTGCCAGCAATATTGTCGTGCCACACCGCGCTCAACGCCCGCAACGCGGAACGAACACCGACAAACCCTGGAGCAAGTGTTGGCAAGGAGGCGCGGAAATGTCCTAAGCCATGAGCGGCGTCGGTCGTGAGATCGTTAACCCGACCGAAATGGTCGTAATACTCCGCAGTCTTTGTTTTCGGGCCGAATGCGCGCGTCCCGGGATGATTAAACTCAACGAATCGGCCGGTATTGAAGTAAAATGAGTGCACCCCGCATATGGACCCCGAACCCGCATAAAGTCCGAAATAACGCAGTTCGTTCATCCGCGTTCTGATTCGTGGGTGGAAAGCCTCGACTAACAAGATCCCGTTCGCAGGCAAGTCTTCCGACGAGGCTTCCGTTGCCGGATCCTGGACTAATTTGACGCCATTTCCCGGTAGCAGGAACTGCGAAGAAAAATAGACAGTCTCATCGTGGATGATCGAAATCCGATAAAGGATTGGATCGCGAATTCCATAGTTCATCCTGAAAAAGTTGAAGACAATCGCACTGGTCGCGCCCTTGGTGTACGGAATAAATGAACGCGAGGCCGGCGTATCGACGGTGGGGACGATCGATTGAGCATCGGCACGGCCGTAATAAATCGAGAAGATCGACTCGATAAGTTCATTCGGTGGGATTTCACTAGTGACGCCGTGACGTTCGCGGTGATGACGATTCACACTCTCAAGATCGAATCCGGGATTTCGGGAAAAAAACTTCCGTGAAATATCGTCAGCTCTCTCGCGGCCAATGATGCTCTCGATCCCATGGAAAACGCGTTGCTTGAAATTTTCTGGCATTGCCTACCGAGTCGCTCTGGGGGAGTCTGTCCAGGTAATGGACACGTCGATCAAACCGTTGGAACCAACTTTATCTGCATGACTTTATGAGCGATTGTG
>Ga0315336_1004316_pt1 | contig 17098 bp, 15 predicted proteins | sample ASW5metaG_FD_204512 | JGI IMG/M metagenome (GOLD analysis project Ga0315336, IMG submission 204512) | Ammonia-oxidizing marine archaeal communities from Monterey Bay, California, United States - ASW #5 | ecosystem: Environmental > Aquatic > Marine > Intertidal zone | place: USA: California...
TGGCCGAGTTGCTGGATTTGACCAACGGGTTGCCACGGGAATTCTACGTCAATGATTCCGCTCATCACGGTATTGCCATGAGTGCGGACGATTCCACCTTGTGTGTGGCTGGCACCATGAGCGACTACGTGGCGCTGGTGGATCGCGAGGATTTCTCCCACCAGCTGAAAACCGGTATCGGCGAAAAGCCCTACTGGGTGACCACCAGTGCCGACGGCAACCATTGTTATGTGTCCTGGAGCGGTACCGATCAGATGTCCGTGTTCAACTACCAGACCGGCCAGGAAGTGGCCCGTGTGGACGTGGGCGATCACCCCCAGCGCATCCGCGAGGGCAGTGTGCCGGAGGCGTGGGTAGAGGCACAGGGCAGCCTGTTCCTGCCCTGAGTCACGATGCAAAAGGCGCTGCCCGTAGGAGCGTCGCTGGGGGCGCGATACCAAGCCTCGGGCAAAAGCATTTTCACCACAGAGGGCACAGAGCACACAGAGAAAACCTGTTTTCCCTCAGTGATCTCTGTGTCCTCTGTGGTGATACATATTTTCTGAGCTTGGGTTTATGCACTTCGTGCACCCTTCGGGCCGCCCTCGCGGGCGTTACCTGCACTTCGTTCCGGTTCGCGCCGCCAGCGACGCTCCTGCGGCGGGTTATGGAAAGGGGGATGCCCCTGAATGTCCGCAATGAGCGGCGATTACCGGAATGTTTTACAGCCTTCACCGTCGCAAACCCCACTTTTTCATTGTCAATCCTGTCCTCTGCCACCACTATTCGCCCTGTAACAAGTCAGGGCTCCCGTGCCCGCTGAAATTGCTGATATCAGGAGCGAATGACGCATGCGAATCCTGCATACCATGCTGCGCGTGGGTAATCTGGATCGATCCGTGGCCTTTTATACCGAAGTGCTCGGCATGAAGGAGCTGCGCCGCAAGGATTACCCGGAAGGCCGCTTTACCAATGCTTTTGTCGGCTACCAGCCGGAATCGGAAGGAGCGGTACTGGAGCTGACCTGGAACTGGGATCAGACCCGCTATGACCTGGGGGATGGCTACGGCCATGTGGCCCTGGCGGTGGACGACGTGTACGCTGCTTGTGAGCGTATTCGCGACCGGGGCGGGCGCATTAGCCGCGAACCTGGCCCCATGAAACACGGCAGTACCATCCTGGCATTTGCAGAAGATCCGGATGGCTACAAGATCGAATTGCTGGAAAGGGACTGAGGGGTTCTCGATTGGTAAATAAGGTCACCGTCGGTTGGCGGGAATGGGTAGCGTTACCCGAACTGGACATTGAAGCGATCAAGGCCAAGGTGGATACCGGGGCCCGTACTTCTGCGTTGCATGCCTTCCAGGTAGAAAGTTTTCAGCGCGATAACCAGGAATGGGTCCGTTTTTCCATCCACCCGATCCAGGGCCAGGACCAGGTCAGCCATTGCGAGGCCGTGGTGCTGGACCGCCGGGTCGTCACTGATTCCGGTGGCCACAAGGAAGAGCGCCCGGTGATCCTCACCCATATCGAGTTAGGGGGGCGCCGTTGGCCCATCGAAATCACCCTGACTGATCGTGAAAACATGAAATTCCGTATGCTGTTGGGACGAACCGCCATGGGCGAGATTGCTGTCGATCCCACGGCATCTTTTCTTCTAGGTGGAAATAAAGACCAACCATGAAAATTGCCATTCTTTCGAGAAACAAGCGACTGTACTCCACCCGCCGACTGGTGGAGGCGGGCGAGGCGGCCGGCCACGAAATGCATGTGATTGATACCTTGCGTTGCTATATGAGCATGGTGTCTCACAAGCCGGAAATTCACTTCAAGGGTGAAGTGCTGGAAGGCTTTGATGCGGTGATTCCGCGGATTGGTGCCTCCATCACTCATTACGGTACGGCAGTCCTGCGCCAGTTCGAGATGATGGGTGTGTTTCCCGTCAATGAATCGGTCGCCATCTCCCGCTCGCGAGACAAGTTGCGTTCGTCGCAGCTGTTGTCGCGCAAGGGGGTTGGCTTGCCGATTACCGGTTTTGCCCACTCCCCGGATGATATTCCCGACCTGATCAACATGGTTCGCGGTGCCCCCCTGGTGATCAAGATGCTGGAAGGTACCCAGGGCATCGGCGTGGTGCTGGCGGAAACCCGCAAGGCGGCGGAATCGGTGATCGAGGCCTTTATGGGCCTGAACGTATCGGTGATGGTGCAGGAATACATCAAGGAAGCTGGCGGTGCTGATATTCGCTGTTTCGTGGTGGGTGGCAAGGTGATCGCCGCCATGAAGCGCCAGGCTCTGCCCGGCGAGTTTCGTTCCAACCTGCACCGCGGCGGCAGCGCCAGCCTGATCCGTATTACCCCGGAAGAGCGCGCCACCGCTGTACGTGCCGCCCGAATCATGGGGCTGAATGTGGCGGGTGTAGACATCCTGCGTTCCAACCATGGTCCGCTAGTCATGGAGGTGAATTCCTCCCCGGGGCTGGAGGGTATCGAAACCTCCACCAACAAGGACGTGGCGAGCATGGTCATCAATTTCATCGAAAAGGATGCGCGTCCCTACCGGACTCAGACAAAAGGCTCCAAGGGCTGATCCTCGCTCCCGTAGGAGCGCCGCTTGAGGCGCGAAGGTTTTGCATCGTAGAGTTCGCCTCTCAAGCGAGGCTCCTACAGTGGATGTAATGTAGTGGCTGTTTCGGGTGAAAAATGAAAAATACCAAAGAACCGAAAGTATTGCCGTTTGAACTGGATGGCGTCAGCGTCAAGCCTGGGACCCGGGCCAAGGTGGAGCTGCCGTTGGCGCAGCTCTATACCCAGACGCCCCTGAATGTCCCCATTCATGTGATCCACGGGCGCAAGCCCGGGCCGGTGCTGATGGTCAGTGCGGCAATCCACGGTGACGAACTCAACGGGGTGGAAATCATCCGCCGCCTGTTGCGCCATTCCGCCCTGAAAAGCCTCAGCGGTACGCTGCTGGCGGTGCCGGTGGTCAACGTATTCGGGTTCATTCACAAGACCCGCTACCTGCCGGACCGCCGTGACCTGAATCGCTGCTTCCCTGGCTCCGAAACCGGCAGCCTGGGCGCGCGTATGGCCTGGCAGTTCAAAAGCCAGGTGCTGGATCGGGCTACCCATGCCGTGGACCTGCATACCGGTGCCGTGCACCGTGCCAACCTGCCGCAGATCCGCGCTGACCTGTCCAACGAGGGCACTGCCGCCATGGCCAACGCCTTTGGCGTACCGGTGGTGATCAACTCGGTACTGGGCGAGGGTACGCTGCGGGAAGTGGCTGAAGCCCAGGGCATCCCGGTGATTACCTACGAGGCGGGCGAGGCCCTGCGTTTCGACGAGTCCTGCATCCGCGCTGGGGTTAAAGGCGTTCTCAACATTCTTCAGCACCTGGGCATGACTGGCGCTCGTCGCGCCAAGGTGCCCAGCGAACCCTATATCGCCCGCTCTTCGAGCTGGGTGCGTGCCGAGCGCGATGGCGTTTTTCTGCCACTGGTGGCACTGGGGGCCTGGATCAAGAAAGACGACCTGATCGGCCGTATCTCCAGCCCCTTCGGTGGCGATGACGTCAACATCCACTCTCCGGCCGCCGGCATCCTGGTGGGGCGCAACAACATGCCGCTGGTGAACGAAGGCGAAGCCCTCTACCACATTGCCCGCTTCGAGGAAGTCAGTGAAGTGGCGCAGTCGCTGGAAGTGTTCACCAACGATATCGAAGAGGGGCCGACCCTTTCCGGTGAGCCGCCGATTGTATAACCCGGTATTGTTTGGCTGAATCCGGGGCCATTCTGCTCATAGGCTGTTGGCTAGGAGTTGTGATTTGGCGGAAAGAGGGTAATACAAAAGGTTGAGTTGACAGTGGCCATGCTTGCTATGCCGATAAATGAGTGAAAAAAGTGGGCCGCTGAATCTCGCTAGTGTTATTTTAACCATTTGATTTTATTGGTTTTGTTCTTGCTTTTCCGCTTTTCCCGCTGTTGTCACTCTCTCCGGGCCGACCTGTTGCCTATCCTTTGCTATACTGCGCCGCGATATGGATACCCCGTTGATTGAGCATTTGGAGTAAATAGATGGTCGCTTTGGTCAAGCCGCATGGTGCGGACGCATTGAATCCCTTGTACGTCGCCGATGAAGCTGCGCGCGTTGCCTTGCAGCATGAAGCGGAATCACTGCCTTCAGTAGTGATCAGCTCGGCAGCTGCCGCCAATGCGGTGATGATGGGGGCCGGTTATTTCACCCCGTTGTCTGGCTATATGAACAAGGCCGACATGCTGTCAGTGGCGGAAAACCTGACCACCGCCGATGGCCTGTTCTGGCCCGTGCCGATCGTCAATATGTTGCAGGATGTCAGCGCCATTGAAGGCGCCAAGCGCATCGCCCTGCGCGATCCCAATGTGGACGGCCAGCCGGTGATTGCGGTGATGGATGTAGCCGCCATCGAAGAAGCGTCTGACGCCGAACTGGAAGCCGTGGCCGAGCAGGTTTTTGCCACCAACGACAAGCAGCACCCGGGTGTGGCCAATTTCCTGGCCGCAGGCAACTTTATCGTTTCCGGCGATATTCAGGTGTTGAACTACTCCTACTTTGCTGACGACTTCCCCGATACCTTCCGCACCGCGGTGTCCATCCGCAACGAGTTCGTGGAGCGTGGCTGGAATAATGTGGTCGCTTTCCAGACCCGTAACCCGATGCACCGCGCCCACGAAGAACTGTGCCGTATGGCCCAGGAAGCGCTGAACGCTGACGGTATCCTGATTCATATGCTGCTGGGCAAATTGAAAGCGGGTGATATTCCGGCCGACGTGCGTGATGCCTCCATTCGCAAAATGGTGGAAGTGTATTTCCCGCCCAACACCGTGATGATTACCGGTTACGGTTTTGACATGTTGTACGCCGGTCCCCGTGAAGCCGTTCTGCATGCGGTATTTCGCCAGAACTGCGGTTGCAGCCATTTGATTGTTGGCCGTGACCATGCCGGTGTCGGTGATTATTACGGCGCCTTCGACGCACAAACCATCTTCCAGGAGAAAGTGCCAGCGGGTGCTCTGGAAATTAAAATCTTCGAGGCCGATCACACCGCCTATTCGAAGAAACTCGGACGCGTGGTGATGATGCGCGACGTGCCTGATCACACCAAGGACGACTTTGTTCTGCTGTCAGGCACCAAGGTGCGTGAGATGCTGGGTCAGGGCATTGCCCCCCCGCAGGAGTTCTCCCGCCCGGAAGTAGCACAGATTCTGATGGATTATTACCAGACGCTGGACGCTGGCAAGTAATCTTTCCTGAGCGTTTCTGCGCTCAATTTGCATCGGGAAAAGCCTCTTTTTAGAGGCTTTTTTCGTCTCGGGCCTGTGCCTGTCCTCGATGTCTCTGGTCAAGGTGCGTCTGCAGGTGGGGTTGTCCCGGTTCGAGGAAGTGTTGCCTGATTCATAACTCCCTGACCCCCTCAAAACGGGCTGGTGGTGTCGAGCAGCGGCAGCAAATTACCGATGTGCCTCCGGTTTTACCGGCTGAATTGAGGTAAAATCCCGCCCATTCATTTTCCGGGTGGCCCGTTTCGGGCAGTTAAAGCCCCGTTGGCAGAATAAAGGTACAGGTTATGGCCGTTATTGTGGTCTGTGTGCTGCTCTATGTGGGCTGCATTGTGTTTATCCGGGTGCGCAATCGCAAGCCGCTCGGGCTCAAGCGGCAGCTGTCGGATTTTTCCACTTTCATGGTGCCGTTCAATATCCCGGCCTACCTGTTGTCGAAGGTGCCTACCACGCCGCGCATCGGTGTGAACCATTTTCCCGAGCTGCAGCTGATCGAGGACAACTGGGAAACCATTCGCGACGAGGCGCTGGCGCTTTATGAAGGAGGCAAGATCGCCGCCAAGGATGATTTGCCAGCCAGTAGTTTCTACAAGGATGGTCGTTGGACCAGTTTTTACCTGAAGGTGTACGACAACAAGTTGCCCTCTGCCTACGATCTGGCGCCGAAAACCATGGCCCTGCTGGATCAGCTGCCGTCTATGAACATTGCCCTGTTTGCGGTACTGATGCCGGGCAAGAAGCTCAATCGTCACCATGATCCGTTCGCCTACACCCTGCGTTATTCCATGGGGCTGAGCACGCCCAATGATGAAGGCTGTGGCCTGACGGTCAATGAGGATGACTACATCTGGCGTGATGGCGACAGCATCATTTTTGATGAAACCTACATCCACTCCGCCTGGAACCGCACCGAGACGCCGCGGATTATCCTGATGACTGACGTGGACCGACCGATGAAATGGAAGTGGGTGCAGAAGGTGTACTGGTACTTCGGCTGGTTCTTCAACCGCTTGTTTTTCATCGATAATCTGGATAGCAGCCACACCGGTGTGGGTAACAAGTTGGGCAAAGGGGTGATTGCCTACAAGGGCTTCCTGAAATCGGTAAAGCGGAAGAACAAGACCTTCTACGTGACAGCCAAGTGGGCCGTGGTGCTGGCGGTGCTGGGGAGTATCGGTTACCAGCTGTTGTAGCCTGGCGTTAAGGAGTTATTCAGAGGCTCCTTAAGAAAAACTGCCGAGCGGTCGTGGTTTTGCGTCCGGCTGGCTTGGGGCGTCTCTCTCCATCATGCCACCATGCCGGTGAACACATCGCTAGGGAATAACAATAATGATAAGGAACATCATTGCCGGGGCGGTTATGGCCTGGGCGTGTGCCGGGGTGGCCAGTGCAGACGTGACGGTGGCTCCGGCGGGGGCGTTTTCTGCCAGCGGTAAACTGGCCATGAAGAAAGGCGCTATCCCGGTCAGTTGCCATACCACTTTCAACGGCCAGGTCAGTGAGCAGGGCGCCATTCGGGTTACCGAGGTCATCTTCGGTGGCATGAATCCGTTGTGCAAAAGTATCAAGGCGCTGGCGCTGCCCTGGCAGGGGCAGGTGGATCATCCGGGGCGCCTCACGGTGGACGATATGCAGGTCAAGGTCAGGGTGCCACTGTTGGGGGGGGTCTGTGGTCCGGGGCCAGTATCACTGGTGTGGGGAAACACGGATGGCTCGGCCACGTTTGACGCGGTCACGCTGGGCCCGGACTGTGCCATGGACGGCACCATGGTTACCTCGCCCCAGGTGGATATCCGCGCAGCAGGCCGTTCTGCGGAAACGGTTCGCCACCCCGGTGCCAGCCAGGACGCCAGTTAACCCGGCAATTAAATACCAAAGACTGATTTACCACCGAGGGCACAGAGATCACTGAGGGAAAACCGGTTTTTCTCTGTGTGCTCTGTGCCCTCTGTGGTGAAAATGCTTTTGATTCAGGCTTGGTACGCGGCGCTACTGCGGCCTCTTTCATTGCCGGGTTCATGATCGCCATCGTATAGGCTTTGTTATTCCGGCCCGATCGGCGTTTCCCCTCGGGCCAACGCCCAGCTATCATGAGTTTTTTCAGTGACAGCAACTGTTTGCAAGGCAAGGATATAACAATGCAGAACGTGGTGGCGATTCCCGCTAACCCGGCGCTGGTAAACAGCACCGAAGATTTCCTTCATGCCGTCGAGCACGATCGTAAAGACAGTGCCGAGAAGTTCATTCACATGGTGGATCATCTTACCGACCGGATTCTCAGCCTGTTCCTGGTGGAGCCGGCCAACATGACCGAGCTGTCCGGGGGCCAGAAGAAGGTGATCGACTTTGCCGTGTCCACCGCCGGCAAGGCATCCAGCATGCTCACCCGCCAAATTTTCAAGAAGGTGTCTAACGCGGAATTCGCCCCGGTGGTGAAGAACGTGAAGGCCATGTACTGGCAGGCTGGCGACGACAACGATAATCACGCCAGTATCGCTTTCCCGGTGGAAGACAGCTTTGCCGCTGATTTCCGCAAGGCCACCGAGCTGTGTGCGGCAGGCAAGGGCACCGAAGACGTGGCCCTGGTTACCCGGGTGATGAGCGCCATGTCGGACAAAATTATCGATGAAGTCTTTGTCGCCAACACCAAGGAAGTCAAAATCGGCTTTGTGACCCAGAAAGCCCTGAATGTGGGGATTGATGGTAGCCGCAAGGCCGTGCATGCGGTGAACAACAAGGTGCTCAAGGATCTGAGCAATGACGAGCTGAAAGGGTATATGGCCCACTATCAGGGCCTGCTGCGGCAGCGATAAATCAATCAGCTGCGAGCTTTTAGCTAGAAGCTAAAGAAAAGGCGCCTATTGGCGCCTTTTCTTGTTCAGGACTGCTGGGTCTGTGGTCGGCGATTGCCTGAGGGGCGGCGTCGCCGTTGGCTGTTACCTGGACGATTGCTGTCGTTCCCCGGTCTTGCCTGACGTTGCTGGCCGCCGTTGTTGTTGCGGGCCTGGGCATTTCCGCCGCCAGCGTTTCCTCCACCCGGTTTGGCTTTCTTCGGACGTTTTCGCTTCGGCGGCTGCAGAGCACCGGCTGCTGGAAGTGATTCGCCAGGCTCAAAGCCGGCGACAATCTTGCGCTCCAGCTGCTGCTGGGTAAGCCGCTCAATATCTTTCAGCTGCTGGGCTTCATCGGCACTGACCAGGGAAATGGCCTGGCCGGTGGCGCCGGCACGCCCGGTGCGACCGATACGGTGTACGTAATCTTCGGGCACATTGGGCAGATCCACGTTGACGACCTGGGGCAGTTGTTCGATGTCCAGGCCGCGGGCGGCGATGTCGGTGGCGACCAGCGCGCGTATCTTGCCGTTCTTGAAGTCTGCCAGTGCGCGGGTGCGGGCATTCTGGCTCTTGTTACCGTGGATCGCGGCGGCTTCGATGCCGTTGCTTTCCAGCTGCTTGGCCAGCTTGTTGGCGCCGTGCTTGGTACGGCTGAAGACCAGCACCTGGAACCAGTTGTTGTCCTGGATCAGGTGGGTGAGCAGGGCAGCCTTACGCTGTTTGTCCACCGGCGCGATCCATTGGGTGACCAGCTCGGTGGTGGTATTGCGCGGGCTCACATCGATTTCCACGGGATCGTTCACCAGGCCCTTGGCCAGGGCGCGGATCTCCGGGGAGAAGGTGGCCGAAAACATCAGGTTCTGCCGTTTCGGTGGCAGCTTGGAGAGGATCTTGCGGATGTCATGGATGAAGCCCATGTCGAGCATGCGGTCCGCTTCATCCAGCACCAGTATTTCCAGGTGATCGAATTTCACCGCGTTCTGCTGATAGAGATCCAGCAAGCGCCCGGGGGTGGCTACCAGGATATCGGCGCCGCCGCGCAGGCGCTGCATCTGTGGGTTCACCTTCACACCACCGAATACCACGGTGGAGGTGAGCGGCAGATTCTTGCCGTAGGTGGCCACACTTTCGGCGACCTGGGCGGCCAGCTCCCGGGTGGGGGTCAGTACCAGGGCACGTACCTGGTTATTGCTGGCGGCCTTGCCGGCGCGCAGGCGCTCCAGCAGGGGCAGGGTAAACCCGGCAGTTTTGCCGGTGCCGGTCTGGGCAGCGGCCATCACATCACGGCCGCTGAGTACGGCGGGGATGGCCTGGGCCTGGATCGGTGACGGGGTGTGATAACCCTGATCGGCAACAGCGGCCAACAGGTCATCCCCCAGTCCAAGGGAAGTAAAAGGCATGAAATTGGGTCTAACTTAAGAAGGGGCGGCAAGCCTACCCGATCCGGGGCAGGAACACGAGCCCGGCGGTCTGGTTGCCGATAGCGTTGCTGAGTGGCGAAATAAAGGTGATCAGCCGAGTGGCGGTGTGTTGCTGAGCACCTCATCAACCCCGGAGCGGAGCGCCTGGCGCTGCTGCTCTTGTCCCTCTGGCAGGAATGCCAGCACCCGGCCGCCAAGGTGGTGGTAGGCATCCACCAGGGAGCGACGGAGCAGGGGGAGACCATGGAAGACCGGCGGCAGGGAATAGGTGCGCCCGTTGCGGATGGCTGCCAGCGGCCTGAGGCCCATCAACAGGGACAGGCCGGCCCGCCGGCATTCGTTCTGGGGGGCCATGGTAATGGCCGCGGGGAAGAGCTCGCGTAACCGTCGTGTGTGATCGGGATGCCAGAGCAGAAAGCGTGCCTGGCGGCAGAGCCAATCGCCTTTTTGTTGTTGATCCGCCCAGTTGCGCAGGGCGCCCAGAGTGCGTTCAGCGCTCTCGGGTTTGATATCAAGCACCCAGCGTTGCTCGGTAAAAGTGCGGGCAAAGTCATCGAAGGTCAGTAGTGGCTGGCCGTCGTTGAGGCGGTGGCTCATACAACGATCCGAATCCATCTCTTCGATGATGGCATCACTGCTGGCGGTGCGAATCAAAGCGGGATCGTGATGCAGGACGATAAGCCCGTCACGAGTAGTGCGCAGGTCGGTTTCCAGGGTGTGAAAGCCGGCTTCGGCGGCGGCCTCGAACGTGTGCAGGCTGTTTTCCACATGGCGCTGGTGCAGGCCGCGATGGCTGATCCAGATTACGTCCATGGGGGTATTGTCTCCCGGAAACTGGCCAGGTTAAAGCGCCATAAGTCGGGAACGTGGTCGGAGGTGACGCTCAGGCGGCGTGGGCGCTGGCCATGTCGGCGTCAAAAGATTCCCACTGGCCGGGATGATCCGCATGGGCATCTTCGAAAATACCCTCTACGGCCTCGGGTACCCATTCCAGATCCAGCTGCTCTTCGTATTCCATGAATCACCCCGTTGCTTGTTTTTTAAACAAGGTCAAGATTAGCTTGCCGGGCCGGAATGCTCTGTTGTTGCGCTGTAAGCTTTTGCTTACAGGGTGTGACAAAAAGGATTGCAATGATTGGCGTAGCCAGGGTCACAATGGCAATACTGACTGAGAGGGAGGAGGCTTGATGCAAGAGCTGGACTGGAATCAAGTCGTTACCCACCTGTACCAACTGGGCATCGCCTTTTTGTTGGCACTGCCGGTGGCCTGGAACCGGGAGCAGCGAGCCCGTGGTGCGGGTCTGCGCACTTTTCCGCTGGTCTCTGTGGCGGCCTGTGGCTATATGCTGGTGGGTATGCAGGTATACACGGGCTCGGATGCGGAAGCCCGGGTCATGTACGGCATCATCACCGGTATGGGCTTTATCGGTGGCGGTGCGATTTTAAAGGATGGTGCCAATGTGAGTGGTACTGCCACGGCGGCTAGTCTGTGGAATACCGGCGCCATCGGCATCTCGGTGGCTTACAGCCGGTATGAGATTGCCCTGGTGCTGTCGTTGATCAATTTCCTGATCCTGCAGTTTTCCCGTTCTTTAAAGCGGTTGCCGGTGGATGACTGACCTCCGGCTTATGGGTACATGAAGGCTTATACAGTGGCGAGAATGGCCTGCCGCACGCAATGCAGCACCCCGGTGGGCCAGTCGTCGGCCAGTTGCTCTTTCAATTGCCGGTAGCTGAAGGTGTCTTCGGCCAGATTGGACTGGCTGAGCAGGGCGTCCTGGATAATGCCGATTTCCGTTTCGCTGATGCCCAGAGCCTGTTCCAGGCTGAGTTGATTCGCGGTGACCAGTTTCGCTAGTTCCCGGTACACGGTTTGTTCATTCAGGTTCTGCTGGCGGGCAATGGCGGCCGGGCTCATGTTGGCCAGGGCCAGGGCAAGGATCTCGTTGCCATCAGGGCCGGCGGGCTCGGCGACACCGGTGGCATCATCGTTACCGTTGAGAATGGCCAGAAACTCATCCCCGTAGCGTTCCAGCTTGCGGTCGCCGACACCGCTGACGGCGGCCATTTCCATGCGATTGCGTGGGCGGATGGCGAGCATGTCCATCAGGGTGGCGTCGTGGAAGACCACGTAGGGGGGCACGCCTTCTTCGTCCGCCAACCGTTTACGGCAGGCGCGCAGGGTTTCCCATAGCTCCCGGTCGGCGTCGGCGATGCTGGAGTGGGTGCGTCGTGTGGTGGCTTTTTTGGCCTTGGCCAGTTCCTTGCGCAGGTGCAGGGGCTGCTCGCCGCGCAGGTAGGGACGGCACAGGTCGGTGAGCTGCAAGGCGCCGAAGCCGTTCATGTCCACGGTCAGCAAGCCGCGGGCCACCAGTTGCCGGTAGATGCTTTTCCACTGGTTGGCGCTGAATTCATTGCCGATGTTCCAGGTGGACACATGGTCGTGACCGGCACTGGCCACTTTGTCGGAACGGTTGCCGGTGAGCACATCGATCAGGTGATTGGCGCCGAAGCGCTGGCCGGTGCGGTAGACACAACTCAGGGCTTTCTGCGCCGCTTCGGTGGCATCGAAGGTCTGTGGCGGGTTCAGGCAGGTGTCGCAGTTGCCGCAGGGCTTTTCCAGCGTTTCAGCGAAATAGTGCAACAGCGCCTGACGACGGCACTGGGTGATTTCGCACAGCCCGAGCATGGATTCCAGTCGCTGGTTTTCGTTGCGCTTGTGCTGCTCGTTGCCGCTGCTTTGGGCCAGCATCTGCTTGAGTTTGATGGCGTCTTCCAGACCATAGGCCATCCAGGCAGTAGCGGGCTCGCCATCGCGCCCGGCGCGGCCGGTTTCCTGATAGTAGGACTCGATGCTTTTCGGTAGGTCCAGGTGAGCCACGAAGCGCACATCCGGTTTGTCGATGCCCATGCCGAAGGCAATGGTGGCCACCATCACCAGGCCATCTTCACGCAGGAAACGCTGCTGATGGGTTTCCCGGGTTTGTGCGGGCAGGCCGGCGTGGTAGGGCAGGGCTTTGACGCCCTGCTGGCACAGCCATTCTGCAACCCGCTCCACCTTGTTGCGCGACAGGCAGTAAACGATGCCGGCGTCGCCGTCGTGCTCGGCACGAATCAGGCGCAGTAATTGGTTGCGGGCACCGTCCTTGCGTTCGATACGGTACTGGATATTGGGGCGGTCGAAGCTGGAGACAAAATGGCGAGCCCGGGTCAGGTCCAGCCGCTCGGCGATTTCCGTGCGGGTGCGTTGATCCGCCGTGGCGGTCAGGGCAATGCGCGGCACATTGGGGAATTCCCGGTGCAGCAGGGACAGTTGCAGGTAATCGTTGCGGAAGTCATGGCCCCATTGGGAGACGCAGTGAGCTTCGTCGATGGCAAACAGGGCAATCTGTGCCTGGTGCAGCAGCGACAGGGTACGCGGCTGTATCAGCCGTTCCGGGGCGATGTACAGCATGTCCAGCTCGCCCTTGAGCAGGGCGTCTTCCAGGGCCCGCTGCTGCTCCATGTTCAGGGTGGAATTGAGAAAGCCGGCTTTGACGCCCAGTGCCTTGAGCGCATCCACCTGGTCCTGCATCAGCGCGATCAACGGGCTGATCACCACCCCGATGCCGGGGCGCACCAGGGCCGGAATCTGGTAGCACAGGGATTTGCCGCCGCCAGTGGGCATCAACACCAGAGCATCGTCGCCCTGGATCAGGCTATCGATAATGGTCTGCTGCTCACCGCGGAACTGGTGATAGCCAAAGACGTGCTGGAGAACGGAGTGGGCATCGGATTGCATCGGGCGAGTATACCTGCCGGCGCCGGGCACTGACATCCGCCTGCCGGCAAACTGTGCTAGGTTCTGGTGAAATTTCAGTGGGAATTCTTGTACGTGATAACCGATATCTTTCGTCAGTTTCTGGTGCTGGGTCTGATCAGCTTTGGCGGGCCTGCCGCCCATGTGGGCTACTTTCATCGTCGCTTCGTGGAGGAATTGCAGTGGCTGGATGAGGCGGAGTTTGCTCGCCTGCTGGCACTGACCCAGTTTCTGCCCGGGCCGGCGTCCAGTCAGTTGGGCTTTGCCATCGGCCGGGTGCGCGGCGGCGTAACTGGGGCTTTCGCGGCGTTCGTTGCCTTTACCCTGCCGTCTTTTTTGTTGATGGCCCTGTTGGGCATCTACGCCACCTCTCTGCCTGACTGGCTGCAGGGTGGGGCGATCACCGGGCTGAAGTGGCTGGCGGTCATCGTGGTGGCCGATGCAGTGTGGAATATGGGGCAGCGTTTCTGTGCCGGGGGGCTGACCCGCACCATCGCCGCGCTGGTGGCCATGCAGCTGGTGCTGTGGCCAGCGCTGGCCGGCCAGATGCTGGCCTTGTTGGTGGCCGCCGCCATTGGCTGGCGATGGTTGCGTCCGGATCAGGAGACGCCGCTCGCGGGTAAACCGGTGTGGCGCCGCTGGCCGCTGATGGCGTTTGCGCTGCTTGCCTTTGTTGCCCTGTTGCCGTCCGGACGGGTGTTGGGTCTGTGGAACGATTTCTTCGCTGCCGGCTCCCTGGTATTCGGTGGCGGGCATGTGGTGCTACCCCTGCTACAGGAACTGGTAGGGCCGCAGATGTCGCCGGATCAGTTCCTTACCGGCTATGCCGCCGCCCAGGCGGTGCCCGGCCCCATGTTCTCGCTGGCCTCCTACCTGGGGGCGGTGCTGCTCCCGGCCAGTCCCTGGTGGGGCGCGCTGCTTGCCACCCTGGCGATTTTCCTGCCCGGTTTCCTGCTGGTGTTGAGCCTGATGGAGGGCTGGCAATGGCTCTCTTCCCGACCGGCCCTGGCCGGCGCGGTAGCGGGGATCAATGCGGCGGTGGTGGGGCTGTTGCTGGCGGCGCTGTATCAGCCGGTGTTTGTCTCTGCCGTGCAAGATCTGTGGGATTTGTTGATCGTGGTGGCGGGGTTTGCGGTGCTGCGCAGCAAGGCGGTGCCGCTGTGGGGAATGGTGTTGGGCATGGCGGCGTTGGGGGTGGTGACGGGGTTTCTGTAGGAGCGGCGCTTGAGCCGCGAACCGCGTCTAAGCGCGGGATCGTTCAAAGGGGGCAGGTATCGTATTGCAACAGGCTTTCTTTTTGCGTTCTGGTGAAAGCTGACACGCTATTTCCTCGCCAAGGCTCGGATTCGCGGCTCAAGCGCCGCTCCTACAACGGCTTCGTAGACGGTGAGGGAGGGTTTTTACGCTATGGCGAACGCCTAACCGCACGACCGGCGGCTCTTGCCTGAAGATCGGAACCATGGTTCACTTTTTAATAAGAAGTGAATATGGATTCCGATTATGGCTTACCGGGAAACCGCCAACGTCAAGGCCCGCAAGGCGGCCCAGCGTGACCATCTGCTGCACAGCGCTGAGCAACTGGTGCGTGAGGGGGGCTTTGCCAATCTCACCATGCAAACCCTGGCTGAGGCAGCCGGGGTGGGGGTGGGCACCCTGTACCGCTATTTCGACAACAAGGCGATGCTGGCGGCGGAAGTGTTTCGCGTGGCCACCGAGCGGGAAGTCGCGGCAGTGGCACAGGCCATGGAGCACGCCGGCAGTTTTCCCGAACGGCTCAGTCATGTGTTGCAGGTGTTCGTGCAGCGGGCCCAGGCGGCCCCCCGGCTGGCCTGGTCGCTAATCGCCGAGCCGGTGGATCCGGCGGTGGATGCCGAGCGCCTGACCTATCGTCAGCGTTATGCAGAGCTTTACCGGCAGTTGCTCAGCGATGGGGTTAGCCAGGGGGCGCTGCCCATTCAGGATACGGCGATCAGTGCGGCGGCCCTGGTAGGCGCGATTGCCGAAGCGCTGGTAGGCCCGTTGTCCGATCCTTTGCCAAAAGCCAATCTGGCGGAATCCCTGACCCAATTTTGTCTGCGAGCCGTGGGGATATCCCCGGCGCAGGCCCAGCTTATTGAGCAGCAACAGACTGCATGATTTTTTCGGGAGAGCGTGAATGAATGCCAAGCACGACACCTTGCAGAAAGGGGCACAACAGAGGAAAGCGGACCCGTTGGCCCAGACCCATGAGGTCTTCAACCAGGCTCGGGCGCTGGAGGGTTACAACGCCTACGACAATGACACCGCCCTGCGCGAGGCAGTGTGCCGCCATGGGGCCGGCTGGGCGGAGGACGCGCTGTCCGCCCATGGCGCCAAAACCGGCAGTGCCGAGGTGATTGAGTGGGGCTTTCTGGCCAATGAGCACAAGCCGCAGTTTTTCTCCCACGACCGCCAGGGTTATCGGGTGGACTACGTGAAATACCACGAGGCCTACCACCGTCTGATGATGCTGGGGCTGGAGTCCGGCATTCACTCGGCCCCCTGGGTGAACCCCAAGCCGGGCGCCCATGTGGCCCGGGCGGCGCAGAGCTATCTGCAGGGCCAGGTGGAAGCCGGGCATGGCTGCCCGCTGACCATGACCTTTGCCTCGGTGCCTTCCATCAAGCTGACTCCCTCGCTGGCAAATGAGTGGCTGCCGAAGATCCTCAACAATGCCTACGATCCACGTAATGTGCCCCACACGGAAAAGCAGGCACTGACCATCGGTATGGGCATGACCGAAAAGCAGGGTGGCTCCGATGTGCGCGCCAACACCACCCGCGCGTATCCGATTGCTGCCGAAGGCTCCGGTGAAGCCTATGAACTGGTGGGCCACAAGTGGTTCACCTCTGCGCCCATGTGCGATGCCTTTCTGGTGCTGGCCCAGACAGACAATGGTCTGAGCTGTTTCCTGGTGCCGCGCTGGCGCCCGGACGGCAGCAAGAACCCGATCCAGGTCCAGCGCCTGAAAAACAAGATGGGCAACGTCTCCAATGCCTCCTCCGAGATTGAACTGCGCGGCGCTCTGGGCTGGATGGTCGGTGACGAGGGCCGCGGGGTGCCGGCCATTATCGAGATGGTGGCCATGACCCGCTTCGACTGCATGGTGGGCTCCACCTCCGGCCAGCGCCAGGCGGTGGCGCAGGCGGTGAACCATGCCATGGGCCGTGCCGCTTTCGGCAAGACCCTGATCGATCAGCCGTTGATGCGTAACGTGCTGGCGGACCTGCAATTGGAGGTGGAGGGCTCCCTGGCCATTACCATGCGTATGGGCGAGGCGCTGGATAACACGACCCTGGATCCGACCAACGAGCACGAGAAACTGCTGCTGCGACTGGGCTTGCCGGCGGGCAAGTACTGGATCTGCAAGCGCACCCCCTTCCATGCCTACGAGGCCATGGAATGCCTGGGTGGCAATGGCGTCACCGAAGATTTCATCATGGCCCGCCTGTACCGCGAGGCGCCCATCAATGCCATCTGGGAAGGCTCCGGTAATGTGCAGGCCCTGGACATGTTGCGGGCCCTGGCCAAGACCCCGGCGGTGCTGGAGGTGTGGTTCGCCGAGCTGGCGAAAACCGCCGGCAGTGATCCCCGCCTGGACAAGGCGGTGACTTCGCTCAAGCGGGAATTTGCTGATATGGATGAAGCCGAATACCGGGCCCGGGACATCGTCGACCGGTTGTCCCTGACCCTGCAGGCCAGCCAGCTGGTTGCCGCCGGTAACCAGCTG
>Ga0315336_1004319_pt1 | contig 17089 bp, 14 predicted proteins | sample ASW5metaG_FD_204512 | JGI IMG/M metagenome (GOLD analysis project Ga0315336, IMG submission 204512) | Ammonia-oxidizing marine archaeal communities from Monterey Bay, California, United States - ASW #5 | ecosystem: Environmental > Aquatic > Marine > Intertidal zone | place: USA: California...
GTAATCACCGTTGAAGAAGGTCAATCTCTTGAAACTGATGTTGAACTCGTTGAAGGCATGCAATTTGACAAGGGCTACCTCAGTCCTCACTTTGTCACGGATACGACGGGTATGCTCGTGAATCTTGAAGATTGTTATGTACTTATTCATGAAAAGAAAATAAGCACCGCGAAAGACTTACTTCCGATTCTCGGCAAAGTTGCTGAATCTGGTAAATCGCTCCTTATCGTCGCTGAAGATGTGGATGCTGAAGCACTTGCTACTTTAGTGGTTAATAAATTACGAGGCACCATAAAAGTATGTGCAGTTAAAGCGCCCGGTTTTGGAGATCGTCGCAAAGCGATGCTTCAAGACATCGCAATTCTCACTGGTGGGGAGCCCGTTTTAGAAGAACTTGGTATGAATCTTGAATCCCTTGAACTTCCGCAACTTGGTAAAGCGAAGAAAGTCACCATAGAAAAAGATTCAACCACAATCATAGAAGGTGCTGGAAAATCATCTGACATCAAAGGTCGTATTGATCAAATTCGCGCTCAAATCGAAAATACTTCATCTGATTATGACGCAGAAAAACTCCAAGAACGGCTTGCAAAATTAGCCGGCGGTGTTGCTCAAATCAATGTTGGCGCTGCAACCGAAGTTGAAATGAAGGAAAAGAAAGCTCGAGTTGAAGATGCACTTCACGCTTGCCGTGCTGCAGTTGAAGAAGGCATTCTTCCTGGTGGTGGCGTTTCAGTCATTCGTGCAAGACGCGCTTTAGAGGGAGCTCGCAAAAAAGCGAAAGGTGATGAAAAACTTGGCATAGATATTTTAAGCCGTTCACTTGCGGCTCCGATTAAGCAAATTGCAGAAAACTGCGGTCTTGATGGATCAATCGTATGTCAAAAAGTAGAAGACTCCACAAATGACAGTTTTGGCTTCAACGGCCTGACTGGAAAGTACGAAGACTTGATTCAGGCAGGTGTAATCGTTCCAACGAAAGTCGAGCGAGTCGCCCTTCAAAATGCTGCGAGCATTAGTGGTTTACTCCTCACTACCGATTGCGCGATCACTGATATCAAAGAGAAGAGCGTTGCGACTCCTGCAGGCATGGATGACATGGGCTTCTAAACAAACTCTTGTGATTACTAGGAACAAAACAGGGAGTGCCGTGCATTGCACGGCACTCCCTGTCTACTACCACTCTGATTCCTTCCCCTCCAAAAAACCAGAGGGCATCTTCTCTTACAAGTCAGTTCGTTGAATCTGGCCTAACGGTTCCATGTCTCCCCTGTTAGAATGGTAAATAAGATGGGAAAACATGCATCACATCGAAGAAATCATCGCCAACAGAGCCATAACCAATCCCATGCTGAAGCCACAATAACTCCAATACTGCAAGGAAACCCGCTTGTGCCTACAGAAGAGGCCGTATGGATAGATGAAGAATCACAGTTCTTACATTTATGTGATGAACTCCAAGAAAATAAATTGTTTGCATTCGACACAGAGTTTATTGGCGAAGATTCTTACTACCCATTCACATGCTTGATTCAAGTTGCCACTGTCAAGGGAGTTTCACTTATCGATCCTTTTGTGATCAAGGATTTGACCCCCCTATACTCCCTCATCACTGACCCAGAGGTCACTGTTTTGCTTCACTCAGGTTCCCAAGACCTCGCCCCTATTGTTCGAAGCCTTGGCGCTCCACCCAAGACTATCTTTGATACTCAGATTGCTGCAGGTCTTATTGGATTCCCGTGGCCACTTTCACTCACCAAAGCAATTGAGACAGTACTAGGTCACGATGTAGGTGGGCACTTCACTTTTTCTCAATGGGATGCTAGACCACTTTCGAATCGCCAACGGATTTATGCGGCTGACGATGTTCGATATTTGATGGCATTACATGAGTTCTTTATTCGCCGACTTGATGAACTCGGAAGATTTTCATGGGCTGAAGAAGAATTCTCGAAATTTACTACGATAAAAACGTATGAGTTTGATTTGCAAAGTGTCGTTAAACGGATTTGCAGAAATAAACTCCCTCGAAAAAAGGAGCTGCAACGGATTCAAGCCCTCGCCATACTTCGAGAAGATATTGCAATCGAACGCAATTTGCCGACTCGAGCAATAATTCCAAACGAGTGCTTGCTTGCCCTAGGGAAAAAACCAGTCGAAACTGTTCACCAACTTGCAGGGATGAAAGGATTCTCGAAAAACATTGCAAATAAATATGGCGAACTGATTCTTAAGGCAATAGAAGAGGCTTATGAACATGAACCTGTTCAAATGAGAAGACCTAACCAAATCGAAAAAGAGACCATGGTCCGCCAAGAACTCGATGGTGCTTGGTCGCTCTTTAATGCTTGGTGTATCGGAAACAACCTTTCCGCTGGGCTTGTCGCAAGCCGTCCAACATTTACCGATTGGTACCTTGCCATCCGCGAGGGAGTCGAAGTTCCAAACTCCTCTCTCACGAAAGGATGGAGAAATGAAGTATCAACTCAGTTCTCCCAAATGATTCTAGGAAAAAATGAACTCATCTTCACCTATGACAACTCTTTTCAAGCAAAGAGCACATCAAAGTGATTCTGTTGGGAAACTTCGCTTCACACAATCTGCATTTTGAATTCCCTTTTTTTGCTACACCTGCTACTCTAAAACGATATGGCACGAGAACGAATCATCTCTTCAAGTGAAATTGCGTCTGATCATGAATCGCATGCAAAAACCATCGATGAACGCCCCTCTATTCGCCCAACAACTCTTGATCAATACTTAGGTCAATCTGAACTGCGAGAGCGATTATCAGTAGCGCTCGACGCAGCGAAACAGCGAGACGATCCCATGGAGCACGTGTTGCTCTACGGGCCTCCCGGGTTAGGAAAAACTACGCTTGCTCATGTCATTGCGAATGAACTCGGTACGCGTGCGTGGGTGACTTCTGGCCCTGCTCTTACGAAAGGGAGTGACCTTGTTGGCACACTTACAAGAATGGAACCAAACGACGTATTGTTTATCGATGAAATCCATCGACTTCCTGCAGCTGTAGAGGAATACATCTACCCAGCAATGGAAGATTACAAAATTGACTTCACGCTCGATTCAGGAATGCACGCACGAGTTGTCACGTACGCATTGCAACCCTTTACATTAATCGGAGCAACGACTCGCGCTGGTTTACTTACTGCTGCACTGCGTAGTCGTTTTGGAATCGTGCATAACATTCGTTTCTATGAATGTGAAGAGCTCGCAGAAATTGTAAAACAAGCGATACCAAAACTAAACATGGACAGTATCGATGACAAGTCGCTCCATCGGATTGCTTCAAGAAGTCGTGGAACTCCTCGAATTGCATTGCGATTGTTACGGAGGGTTCGGGACTATTCACAAGTCCGTTGTGACCATGCCATTGATACATCTGTTATAGATGAAGCATTGAAACTTGAAGGCATCGACGGTGCTGGTCTTGATGCGTTGGACAGAGCGTATCTAGAAACGCTCACGACTATTTACGATGGAGGTCCTGTTGGAGTAGAAGCCATTGCCGCAACAATGGGCGAAGATGTTGGCACATTGCAGGATGTCGTGGAGCCCTATTTACTCCAAGCAGGTCTTCTTGCTCGAACAAGACAAGGACGTAAAATTACTGATTTGGGATTGAATCACCTCAAACCACCCTCCTGAACGATAAAAATTCATCTTTTTTTGCATTAAATGGCAAAAAACTCGTTTTTTTTAACAATTTTATACTTGGCAACAATACCGTTTTCAACAATGATATACTTGGTCGTGCGAGTGTTTATCGCTCGTAGCAGACGGTAGGTTCGACCCATGTCTTTCTGCCTACGATTCAAGGGTAGTTTGTTGTAAAACTACCATTATTACAAAAAGGATTCATGGTTTTCTGAACCCTGAGTCTGTAACCAAGCGTATATATTTTTATCTATATTTTTATGAAGGAAAAACGCACATGAAAAATAAGAACCTCTCGCGAGGGTTTACGATTGTCGAATTGCTTGTTGTCATTTCGATTATCGCACTCCTCATCGGCATCTTGGTACCCGCGGTCCAAAAGGCCCGTGACTCAGCCAAGGTCACTCAATCGAAATCAAACATTCACCAAGTGATGATTGCACTACAAACGTATGCCTCAGATCACAACGACCGTAACTTTACGACTGCCCCCGACAACCTCTCAAGTGGTGACCGGCGTGGAATGCATATCAGCCAAGCAATCAATGCTCTTTCAGCTCCGGGCGATGCCTTTGGCATGGGCCTGCGACTCGGCACGGTAGGTGAAGACCAAGGCGGCATCATTTATTCCATCGGTATGAATCCATTTTATGGTTCTGAAACTGGTGGCATTGCTCCCTATTGTTTCCAATCTGGATTAACAGATAGTACTAATGGCAAAGCTGGGTACGGCACTTGGCGATATCCAAACGGTATGCCTGTTGCTGAGTATATGGATGGCGACACACTTCACGATGCATACTTTGCACCAAAAGACGTTGTGCCACTTGAAGCAATCGAAGCGTGTGATGACATTACTGGTTCGTATTGTCTCACCACCGAAATGGCTTCAGCGGGTGGACAAAACCCAGCACTCGCAAATATTGAATCAAACATGTTTGCGATACCTTCAAGTTACTGCATCTCGCCTTGCATGATGTATAGCCCCGCTGTGTATCAATTCAAACTTGCTCCTCCAAATGGAAACCAGTTCCCAACTGATCCAATGAACTTACAGCGTGGTTTTAGGCCCCCTGCACTCGACCAAGCGCGATACCCTTCGCATAAAACGTGGTTGATGGAACACAACTGGCTACAAAACACCGATACCTCAAACAGCTGTAATCGCTCACACGTTGAGCACAATACGTGGTTTGTTCAAGGTGATGGTGCGTACGGAGATGGCTGTACTCCTGGACATTACAACACCCATCCTGACTCCTCACCCGTCATCGTCTTTGCGGATGGTGCTGTCAAAACATATGTCGTCAATGACTTCATTACAGACAGCGAAATCTCAAAGCAAAACAATCCTCCAACAGACCCACTGGGCCTTTGGATGACCAGTGAAAAGATGACCCAACTCGGTGCAATGACAGGTGGCGCGTTTGATAACGGCGGTCACCTTGAATACTTCTCAGATGTTGCGGAAATTAAATCTGGTGGTGATCCCCTCTCATGGTCAGGTCACACACACACAAAATTCGGCGTTCGTGGTCGCGATAAACTCGCAAAATAACTCTGAATAGTTTTTTCCTTTATCAGAGGGTCATGCGGAAGCATGACCCTCTGTTTTTTTAAGTACACTGCACGAATGCAAGACATTTCCGAAGAAAACCTCCTTGTTGTCGACTCTGTTCTTGGCTTAGTTGGCAATACACCGATGATCAAAACACACTCTATCGATACTGGTGTTTGTGAACTATTCCTGAAAATGGAATCTCAAAATCCAGGTCAATCCATCAAAGATCGCATCGCAATCACAATGATTGATCGAGCCGAACGTGAGGGTACGCTTAAAGATGGAGTCCGAATCATTGAAGCTACAGCAGGAAATACCGGTATCGCACTTGCTTTAATCGCTTCCCAAAAAGGGTACGAAATTACTGTTGTAGTACCAGACAAAATGAGCGAGGGGAAAATTGCGCATTTACGTGCAATGGGCGCTGATGTCGTTATGGCTCGTAGTGATGTAGAAAAGGGGCATCCTGAATATTACCAAGATGTTGCAAAACGACTCGCGGATGAAAACGGGTGGTATTTTGTCAATCAATTTTCAAACGAAGCCAACGTAGAAGCGCACTACACAACGACGGGTCCAGAAATTTGGCGACAAATGAATGGTGAAATAGACGCAGTCATTATTGGTGTCGGCTCAGGAGGAACAATCACTGGCGTGGGGAAATATCTGAAAGAACAAAATCCCAACATCGAAGTTATTCTCGCTGATCCTGAGGGCTCTGTGCTCACGCCCCTTGTCAACGAGGGTAAAACCGTGCCTGCTGGCTCTTGGCTTGTCGAGGGGATTGGGGAAGACTTTGTGCCTTCAATTACTGACCTTGATCTTGTCAATCGGGCGTATCACATTAGTGACAAAGAAACATTTACAGTTGCAAGAGAGTTGTTAGAAAAAGAAGGCGTCCTTGCTGGCTCCTCTACAGGAACCCTCGTTGCTACAGCCCTGCGGTGGTGTCATGAGCAAACCGAGAAGAAACGCGTCGTCACTTTCGCTTGTGACCATGGTTCAAAATACCTTTCCAAAATGTTTAATGACTATTGGATGATCGACCAAGGATTCATAGACAGGAAAAATCATGGTGATTTGCGAGACCTCATTACAAGAAGACACTCGACAAGAGAAGACTTCACCTTGAAGGAATCAATCCCTGTAATACAAGCCATAAAAAATATGCAACTCTATGACATTAGTCAAATGGCGGTACTCAACTCGGAAGAACAAGTCGTGGGTATTTTGGATGAAAGTGACATATTACTTGCCGTTACTAAAGACAAATCAAATTTTCAAAGAGCCGTAAGCGAATTCATGACAAGAGAATTATCCACACTCGCAGCTGATGCAGCAATTGATGAACTCATGCCCTTGTTTGCTCAAGATAAAGTTGCGATTGTCTTTGACAAAGACAGATATCTTGGGCTCATTACTAAAATCGATTTAATCAATCATCTCAGAAAGCGATTACCACAGTGAAACGAGATACCCATTTTGATTCTAAAGTAATTCACGCTGGTCAATCGTACGAAGAAGTGACTGGCGCAGTGATGCCGCCAATATTCCTTACTTCGACGTATGTCCAGGAATCTCCAGGTGTGCACAGAGGGTTCGAATATACTCGCAGTCACAATCCTACTCGTTACGCCTTGGAACGATGTGTCGCACGACTAGAAGGTTCAAGGTTAAGTGAAGAGCAAGATGTATCGTTCGGTGGATTTGCATTCTCCAGTGGAATGGCGGCTGTAAATACTGTCCTTGATCTATTAGATTCTGGTGACCACGTCATCGCTATGGATGATCTTTACGGTGGGACGAACCGACTTTTTAATCAAGTTAAAAAACGAGCTTCTGGTCTTACGTTTTCATTTATTGATCTCACTAATCTCGAGTTACTCGAATCTGCAATCAATGACAAAACAAAACTCATTTGGATAGAGACCCCCACTAACCCAATGCTAAAACTTGTTGACTTAGAAGGCGTTGTATCTATTGCTAAAGATCGTGGAATTCTTTTAGCATGTGACAACACTTTTGCAACACCAGCGTTACAACTTCCACTTGAAATTGGATTTGACATTGTGATGCATTCTGCAACAAAATATCTTGGAGGTCACAGTGATGTTGTTGCCGGAATTCTTGTTACGAATCAGGCGGGTCTTGCTGAGCGCATTCGGTTTGTCCATAACTCCTCTGGACCAGTTTTAGGACCATTCGATTCTTATCTTGTCCTTCGCGGGATTAAAACTCTAGCACTTCGAATGCGAAGACACTGTGAAAGTGCATTGCGAATTGCAACATGGCTCGAAAAAAGAGACGAAGTTGAACGTGTTATTTACCCAGGTCTCCCATCCCATCCACAGTTTGATGTAGCCCAAAAGCAAATGAAACTCGATGGTAACGCTGCTGGCGGGGGCATGATTACATGCATTTTTAAGGATGGACTCGATTCTTCAAAATGTTTTCTAGAGCGATTGCAACTCTTTTCACTCGCGGAATCACTCGGTGGAGTTGAATCACTCGTTGAACATCCAGCCATCATGACACATGCGTCTGTGCCCCCAGACATGCGAGATGAATTAGGTATAGACGACGGTTTGGTTCGATTTAGTATTGGAATCGAGGATTGTGATGACCTTATTAACGATATTGAACAAGCATTTAAATAAATTCGTATGAATCGAATCAACCTCACTCTCAATATCTCTCATCAATGCACACCAAACGTTGATGATTGTATAACTGCAGCCAATAACGGCGCTGGGCACGGAGACGAGCGATGGCGACACCTCTGGCGAGAGCCGCTGCAGCGAAAACAGATACAAGAGATACACCAACTCGTCCAAACCCTTCAGCCATGCGTAAATGTTCTTGTGATTGGCATCGGAGGCTCCGCCCTTGGTACACGAGCACTACACTCCGCGCTAGCAAAGGAAACATCACCGTCGCTTTTTGTCTTAGATAATGTCGACCCCGATACCTTTAAAAAGACAATCAGTCAAATGAAAGCTAAAGACCCAAATCAATCACAAACAGTTGTAGTGATTGTGTCAAAATCTGGCGAAACTGCTGAAATTGCTGCATTAAGTATGGCAACTGAAAAAGCAATTCCAGATGCAACCTATATTGCAATCACAAGTGAGAAGGGCGCACTTCGTACCCTTGCTAAGGAAAAAAATTGGTCAACCCTTTCAATCCCAGAGGGAGTTGGGGGCCGCTTTAGTGTGTTGTCAGCAGTTGGATTGTTCCCTGCTGCCCTGAGCGGTATCGATATCGAAGAACTCCTCAAAGGAGCGTCGGATATGGATACCCGTTGCTCTCACCTAGAAAATAATCCCGCGGCAGAACTCGCATCCAGACTTGTTGCTTCAACCCAAGGTGGTCAAAGCGTTCATGTCATGATGCCATATTGCGATCGACTTTTGCAGTGTGCCCATTGGTACGTACAACTGTGGTCTGAATCCTTAGGAAAAGTAGACAATCATGGTAACCGTGTCGGTCCCACACCTGTAGCAGCAATTGGCGCAACCGATCAACACAGCATGCTTCAACTCTGGCGAGAGGGTCCCAAGGATAAAGTCATTGGTTTTCTTCGTGTTGAAGAGATGCCTGATGTCGCACTTGAAGAACATGCCTTTGGAGATTCTTCCTCATGGCTCTGTGGACAAACACTTGGCGCACTTCTGAATGCTGAGCAATCCGCCACTGAAGAAGCCGTTCGGGATGCTGGGCAATCCACATGGACACTTAGTTTCCCTTCAGTCACGCCGTATTATATTGGTCAATTCTTTGCCCTTTGGCAAATTACAGTTGCCATTGCAGGTCGGCTCATGGACTTAAATCCCTATGACCAACCCGGTGTTGAATATGGCAAAAAACTAACAAGAGATTCTTTCCGACGTTAGTATCCTGATCTTCCTCATCTTTGCGGAGATACTTATGCATTTGTTTGACTTCGGGGTTTTCTTTTTTTGTTGCGTAGCCAACGTGAACAATCTAGGGTCAAACCCCTCGCAGAAACGTCGCTAGAAACGGGCGATTCGAGGCGGAGGAATTTCACCCAAGTCTGTTCTTTCAATTGATGACGCACCTTCATTTTCTTTTCGAATCGCTTCGTAGACTTCCTTCCGATGAACTGGTACAGAAGAAGGTGCTTTAATACCAATTCGTACCTTATCGCCTCGAATATCTACGATTGTTAATTCAATGTCGTCACCAATCATTATTGTTTCGTCTTTATGGCGTGATAACACCAGCATGTTCGGATCCTTCCTCAAGGTTTGCCGCAAGGAGCGGCATGCTCAACCTTCCATGGATGAGCTTACTACACTCTAATTACGCAGTCAATCGTTCCTGTGTTGTCAGCCGAACGATTTCCTGCCTTGTTGTCCATCTCTTATCAGCAAGCACTAATTGTATTGCTTGATGGTTTGTTAAATTTACGATGATTGGTCCTTGCAAATTCACTGTAAGCGTCTGGTCATATTTGTTGACGATTACAAAAGTTTGCGCAGTTTCTAGTGATGCAATTTCCAGCTCTTCCATTTGTTCTTTACGAACCGTCGCTTGGTATTCGGGCACCCATGTTGAAGGGTCTGTCACCACAAAAGCGAGTTCAGCTGCTTCAGTTGATTGCAACCAAAAAAACAACCCATCATTATCCGGCTGGAGTAACGCGTACTGCGTGTAACTTGAAAAACCCAATAAGCCTGATGGAAATTCCAATATTCTGCTGTCATCAACCTCGACAGTGCCGAATCGAGTCGTTTGTACTTTCATTCTCTTGGCAATCCTTGTGTGATTCTATGCATCCTTCGGTGTCCCACTACAGTAGCGGGCGACATCCTGTCCGAGGTCATATCGGCACGAACCACACTGCCGACAGGCCGCTCATTCATTGCGGTCGTCATGCCATCGGCAGTATTGGTCAACTTACGATAATCTCAATTGGAAGATATGCAAAAGTCCGGTAATATCAAGCGATTTGCCTGCTACTCTATTTCAGCAACATTACTATCGTGAAGATGAGAGCGATGACACATATTGTCAAACTCACCGAGAGAATCCGAATTGTTCTCGAGCCTTGTTGTACTTTTCGCTGAAGGGCATTGAATTGGGGTGACCCAACAGAATCCTCTTTATCCGGATTGCTTGCTGGAGCCTTTGGCAACGTCAATGGGGTTGAGAGCGTGTCTAAAATCACGGTATCGGACAGAAAGGATGACATTCCATCAATACTCCCTTCAGGTGGTAGCGAGATGTCAACACCAAAATTATTTCGGTCTTTGTACGTTAAAAATGCCGCTTGGCAAGCCGAACATTGCCTCGCTTTATGCTCAACATGTTCGCCACAATTATGGCATCGACCAAGTAAATGAGCAATACCAGGGACTCTTCTTGCAACCTTCCATAATTGACGTGTCGTTGGCCCCCTTACGATGGTGTGACGCTCAACATCGCCATTATTGACCAGTGCCACAAGGTGATCAAACGTCATTCCAGGGGCAAAGGGGTGTTTCTTATCCCTCACCCACCATGGGCCAATAGAGCCCTCAGCACACAATAATCCATCTGCATCAAGGGCGTTCTCACACGTCCGACAGACTGAAGTTTCTTCTTGAGTTTCCCCACAAACGGGACAGACGAGTATCCTTTGCTTTGCCATGATGCTATTCACCATTGTACAGTCCAAAACAAGAGCGTTGTTGTGCCTCCCCCTGTTTTTCATCGGGTGTTCAGAGCAAATAAAAATTACACAGCGCTCGTTTCCTATTGAGTTACCAAAATCGTCTATTGTTGCAATTGTCGACACCCAAGCAATACGGAAAGATGAGCTTTGGCCAGCCCTCATGGAACTTGGGGGGAATGAGATCTTGCGTGAGCACGTTCTTGCTCTCCAACTGGAATCTGCGTTAACCCAGCAAGGACTTACCGTTCTTCCAATCGATTTGGAAGTTGAAGAGAAATTACTCTCGACTCTAAATTCTGATGTAAACAATGCAAGTATTGATGAGATGTTACACAATCAAGGGTATGGAGAAACGAGAAAATCCAAATTGCTTTGGCGGAATGCTGCTCTGCGTAAACTCGTCCAAGATAAAGTTGCACTGAGTGATGAAGCAATACAACGAATGTTTTCCATCGTATACGGACCAAAATACCCAACCAAAATTATCGTAGTGTCTACATTGGAAGAAGCAAACGCGGTGGTGGAAAGGCTGCAACGGGGAGATCATTTTTCTGATGTAGCAATCGAGGTCTCTATTGATTCTAGTGCAAGCAGTGGCGGTCATGTAAATTCAATATCGATATCGGATCCAATTTGGCCAGCGCCAATACGAGAAGTTGTTTCAAAAATTGAAATCAACACAATTTCGGATCCGATTTTTATTGGTGACCGTTGGGTTATTCTAAAACTTTTTGATTCACCAACTTCTTCAACCGTCGCATTGGAAGACGTTAAAGCAGAGATGAAACAACTTGCAAGAATAGTCCAAGAACGATTCTTAATGGAGAATCTTGCGGAAACTTTGTTCCTAGAGAGCGACATAAAGATTATCGATAAGGAGTTATTACGAAAATCACGTCCGAATGCAAACCGCTCTGAGTAATGCAATTGGGATTAACACGATTGCTGGCAAGAAAACACTCACCATCGATGGAATTCCTGCTATTGGCATAAGCATGACAACCATGCCGCCAAACAAAATAATAAGGGCTACAGCACCACCTTTTACAGCTTGCCTTGAGACTATTACCGCATCCTTCGTAATGAAGAACGGAATAACAATAACCATTGCTAATATGTTCAGCGCGATCGATGCGAAACGCGCATACCAATGTCTTCTGAGCATTGGCTTATCAAATGCTCCTGCAGCATCAAGCATTTTATTGAGTTGGGAAATGCTAAGCATTCCAATATATTGACCGTATCGATGTAACGTAAGAATATATGGCGAGAGTTCCGTTGGATAAAACTCTACTGACACTGGAGTGGAGATTGTCGCCTGCCCATTCGTTTCATCGAACGAGATATCAACCGACCGTCCTCCTGCTAGGAACCAGCCAGCGTGGGTTGCATTGTCCCAAGTCGCACTGTTGGCTTGTATTTGACGAATCATTCTTCCTTTATCATCTCGTTCTAAAAATGATGGTTCAGTGATGATTCCAGTTGCAGGATTCAAGGATGGAGCGAGTAACAGCGACCCTTTTTGATCTGGTGTAAATGGTACGGAAAATGAACCTGCGGATTTACTCCCCGATTCATCGTGGTCTCGTAAAAGCAAGGGAGCAACCTTTGGTAGCATATACTCTTGATTGAGTAATGCTAAGAAACTGATGCCAGCGATTACGTAAAGGAATGGAACTGCGACTCGACGTAAACTGATTCCTGCAGCCATGATCGCGACAAACTCTCGAGAACGTAGCATATTCGAGGCTGTGAAACCCATGGCACCTATAGCAATGACACCATGCAAGTATGCGAACACTTGAAACAATCGAGGGCCCTCAAATCCGATTGCCACAGAAAATAATGAATTCACCCGCGTAAAAAACGATCCGTCTTCTGAGGCGTGAGCCGCAATCTTGTTAAATTCGTCAAGATTCACAATGATGTCTATCACTGCTCCGAACAAAAAAAACAACGTGAATAGGACAACAAAATTAATTGTCATCTTTTTCATGATATATCTTGTAAGCCGATGCATCTTAGGTAGTCCGTAACCTCAACCATTCGTAGAACACCAATACTATTAATGCGATATTACCGACCCACATTACAGTGAAACCAAGAAGTTGGTTCGCGTCGCGAATCATGTGTCCTCCAGAGAAAATCAATAACAACGCAACAATTGTTGGCACGAAGACTTTTGCGTAAACACCAAGTGGCATTGCATCTGGATTTCGAATTGCCAGCAAACTGCCCAATAAAATTGCAAGCAATGGCAACATGCTAACCGCCCATCGTTGACCTACTCGACCTGTTACGTGATCGTCAAGCGCTGCGATATGTCTACGTAGATTGCTCGCTGCACTAGTGACACTTGCTATTTTCACTTCATCAGCACTTGTCAACAATTGCTCTATCGATTCATTTTCATTCATTGACGGCTTTTGGACACCTTCAACTTGCAAAGAGGGCACAACAAGCTCGCCCCGTTGGTTTTCTCCAACTTCGCCTGCTCCAACTATGACGTCTTTCAATTGAAGTGTAATGAAATCAATCTCGCCATCAGATGCAAAGTCAAAAATGAGAGTCGCGCTCTTCGGGGACAACGTGCTAGCCTCTCCTGTTAACCGGATTGTTTCTATTGAAATTGGAGAGGAAAATGAGTATCCACTAAGGCCACTTGAAGAAATGATGAATTTTCTTCCGCCAACTGTCGCAACGCAAGTTATCGAGCCATCAGTTTTGAGTTTGTTATTGAGAGCATCAAGAAATTCATTTTGAATCATCGTTTTTTTCAATCCTGTCGCAGCATTTCGAACGTAGTGGTACTCGGTTGGATGTTCTTTCAATTCGAGGAGTTCACTTCGTGTTAACGCTGTCAACCTTTGAGTTGCTAGCGAAGGAAGATCAATTGCATGTGTAAGGCGACCCTCTCGAGCTCCCCGTAAAACGCCTGCCCCATTAAACCCTCTTGTCCATTGGGTTGTATCACGAGTTTCAACATATAGAGACGTTTGACCATCTACTCTTTGCACATCAACAACCGCAGCGGAAGCCGTGAAATACATTTTTGCATGTCCATCGTTTTCCACCTTCGCAACTGCAACATGATCAAGTGCCATGCGATCATCATTATTATTTGAATCAAGAAAAATGTTCTCCGCCCAGATTATTAAATCCCCTTGTTTAAATGGCGTGTGTTGTTTGATTGAGTTCCTCAAAAGACGTGGCAAATCCGCTGTCATTGCTTGTGCCATTTTTCCGATAAAAACTGGAATAATAGCTTGAGCTAACATTGCAACGCAGAGTGTCAAGATAACTCCAAAAAGTGCCATTGGGGCAAGAAGCCGAACGTAGGATTGACCGCTCACTGCCATCGCAATAAATTCATTGTCTTGTGCCATGCGGTGCAAACAAATCGTTGCAGCAAATGCACCCGCGAAGGGCAACGCGAACTGAAGCATTGGGATCATTGCAAGCGACAAGTATTTCATTGTGTCCCACCCCGTTAACAAACTATCACTAGATAACGGTTTTATTGCCGCGCCAAAAGCGATGACAATCACAAGTATGATTGCTGTTATGGCAAACTGCCGCAGCACGTCGGCAAGCATATATCTATAAAACCGCCACGGCATAAGGGGGCATTATGGTCTGCCCAGAGAACATTGCAATTGATTTCAGGGTCGAAATAGGCTTTTTTTACTCACAGAATCCCATTAACAAGTGTGCATTCCACTGTCCACCCGAATTCTTTCAGATGGTGTTATCAGACGTTCTGCATTGATAATTTGGGTAATTCGTGCCATTTGTGAAGTTTCAAGTACTTAATTTCGCAAAATGTCCATATCAAGGCAGAGTAGCGCCTCTAGACATACGATTTTAGGCTGTAGATGCAAGTGCACAAACACCCATTCCACCGAAAGGGAATCGCCCTTCTTGAAGTCATGATTGCAGTTGGTTTACTGACATTTGCAGTTGCTGCAATCACTTCAGCAATCGTCGCTGGTCAGCAACAGAGCCTTGAAGCGAGAACGACCATTGTTGCCTCAATTGCTGCAGAATCACTCCTCTCGCAACTTTCGCAAGAACCGTGGGAAACCATCGATTCATGGCATGGATATACGGAAGACGTTGGCTCCATTGTTGATCCTACTGGTATACCGATTGGTGGTGATTGGAATGTCATAGGGAGACGCGTTTCAATTGCTGAAACCGATGTCTTCATTGAACCTCTTCAGGTTTACATCGTGGGGCGTACCGTAACTGTTACTACATTCGCAAAGGATGGACGTGAATTAGCATCGTTACAACGATTCATCCCGGAGCCACAATCATGATTCGCCGTGGATTATCATTACTTGAAATGACGCTTGCTATTGGCATTACCGCTGTCATTGGTGTAGCAATCGCCTCAACGATGGCGGCATCTGCAAACAGCCTTTCCTCAAAAGATGATGGACGTCAATCTGCAATTCGACTTGCTACAACCCAGGTTCGACTAAGTGCATACATCGCACCCTCTCGTTGTTTACTTGATAAAAGCAACACTCAGATTACTTTATGGCTCGAGGACTCCAACAAAAGTAAAACCATTCATGCTTCTGAAATCCGTTGGATTGGTTTTGATGAACTTGCAAACGTACTTACCGTGAAGTTTGTTGACTTTCCAGAAGAGTGGTTACCTTCAATGATTGACAATGCAGACATTGAATGCAACTCGCTCACAAACTATTCCTTGCTCCTCTCTTCTTTTGAATCAAACGGTTTTATCGATTCAATTTCACTCGTCGATGCGATTCAAACCTGCCAATTCTGGATTGATACGGATAATCCAATTGACGCTACGCAAATTAGCACTCGTTTCTCATTGCAATCTTCCTTCGGCATAACAAAAGATTCCATCATCGATGAAACAATCCGACTTCATCAACCACCCGCAGAATAACTATGATTCAACAAGACTCCTATTCATGCAAGACTGCCGTTGAACGACGAGGTATCGCCATGATGCTCGTCATGGTGGCAATCTTGGTGACCGGTGGCATGGCTGTTGCTTATTTTGGTTCTCGCGATAACTCCATTGCAATAAGTACCAATGTCGCCTCTTCTTCGAGTGCTCGCGTTGTTGCTGAATCTGGTCTTGATATCGCAGTTGCAATTCTGGAAACAAACGCGGACTGGAGAAACAATCATGTTGATGGAGTCATTCTTGATGAGTATCAAATTGGCGAAGGAACAGTTTCAATTACGATTATCGATGCGGAAACAGATGCACCACCAACTGAGACAACACTTGAAGTATTGATTACTGTTGCAGCAACAGTCGAGGGTCGAATTCAATATACAGAAGCCTCTGCAACAATTGTTCCCGATGATGACGAATTTGATATTGACTACAGCGAGTTTGCAATCTTTGCTCAGAACCGAATATCTGTTCGAGGGGCATCTTCCGTTCAGAACTGGGCTGCATCGCCAATGTCATCACAACATGCGATTCAAATTGGAACGCTATCCACAAGTCCGATGTCCGTTCAAATCAACTCCTTAAATCAACAAAATACACTCTCGTTGCACGCTCCAGAACATGCCTCGTCGATGATTTCAACTTCATCTACTTTTACTACAGAATTCACTGATGCACTCCCATACCTTCAGCCCCCCGCACCACCAAGTGATGTCCGCGAATTTTCGTTTATGCTCGCACCCGATAGTGAAGAAGATGATGATGATGATGTATCGACTCGATGGGTCGAACGGTTTATATCAAACGATTCACACACAAACAGAAATTTCTCGCAAACAACTTCCATACATGAAGGCTCGTATGAATTGGATGAATTCGCGTTGACACCAAATCAAAACATCGTGATTTATGGTGAGGTGACGCTCGTCGTGCGAGATGATTTGGTGATGACAAATGCAAATATCACACTTGCTAAAGACGCCACTTTAACGATTCACATTGGCGGCGATGTTGATATTCAATCAAGTTATATTGGTAATGAAGATAGTACAACACAAGCGTGGATGGATCCAAGCCGCGTTCAACTCTATGGACACGGAGACGCTGACTGGAATATCTCAGGTCGTTCCACTCTGAAAGCAGAACTCTATGCACCAAGAAGTGACATCGATATCCGTGGACTATCAACAATCTGCGGCCGTTTAGCGGGTGAGGATGTTTCCCT
>Ga0315336_1004320_pt1 | contig 17081 bp, 14 predicted proteins | sample ASW5metaG_FD_204512 | JGI IMG/M metagenome (GOLD analysis project Ga0315336, IMG submission 204512) | Ammonia-oxidizing marine archaeal communities from Monterey Bay, California, United States - ASW #5 | ecosystem: Environmental > Aquatic > Marine > Intertidal zone | place: USA: California...
ACTGCCACCACGCCGAACGGTGCGACCGACCAACAAGCCAGCACCCGCATTCACTGGCGCGTACCCGTCTCCTTTCAAACCACGCTGCCGGTACTTGGCGACAATCCCATATACGTAGCGGACATGATCGACCGAGCATCGAGTGGAGGCATACGCCTGGACCTTTTCGAGCCCGGCGAGATCGTTCCCGCATTCTCCATAACGGACGCCGTGCGCGACCGCAAAGTAGAAGCAGGCTATACCTGGATGGGGTACGACCAGGGCAAAATTCCCGCAAGTCCTTTGCTAGGCGCGGTGCCCTTCGGCATGGAGCCATGGGAGTACAGCGCGTGGTGGTTTGAGGCTGGTGGTCGAGAACTGGCCGAAGCGCTGTATGCGAAGCACAACATCCACCCCATATATTGCGGCATGACCGGGCCGGAAACAGCAGGGTGGTTTAGAAAGCGCATCGAAAAGCTCGACGACGTGCAGGGTTTGAAGATCCGCTTCGCAGGCCTCGGCGGCAAGGTGATTGAACGTCTTGGTGCGAGCGTGACCATGATCCCTGGAGGCGAGATTTTTCAGGCGTTGGAAAAAGGCGCCATAGACGCGTCGGAGTACGCATTGCCCATTGTCGATCAGACCTTGGGCTTTAATCGCGTGGCGAAGTTCAACTACTACCCTGGGTGGCACCAGCCCTTTACCGCCTCGCACATGGTGATAAATCTGCATGCGTGGAACGAGCTCGGCGCCGCGGACCAGGCCATGTTCGAAATGGGCTGTACCGCCGGCGTCATCCGCAACCTGTCCAACTCTGAAGCCAGTCAGGGAAGCGTAATCAAGGGCTTTGCCGACATTGGCGTAAGTGCAGAAATTCTGCCCGAGTCACTATTGCGTGAACTGGAAACCGTTACGGAAGAGGTGATTGAAGAAGAGGCCGCTAACGACCCAGACTTTGCCGAAATATTGGCATCTCAACGCCGATTCCGAGAAACCTACGCCGAGTGGAAGTCACGCGCGTACCTCCCTCGGGACTTCTGATGGCAACCGACACCTACTTGCCGCACACCCCGCTTTCGCGCCGCATCGACAGTGTACTCGAGGCAATCGGTCGTTGGACGTCCGGCATCTGGCTGGTGCTGTTGACTGTAATTGTGGTCAACGTTCTGCTGCGCTATGTGTTCAGCGAAGGCCGCATCGAACTGGAAGAGTTGCAGTGGCACCTGTATTCGATTGGCTTCCTGCTTGGCTTGAGCTACGCCTACCAAGCCGATGCACACATTCGGGTCGACGTGCTGCACGAGCAGCTACAACCCAGAACCAAAGCCTGGATCGAGCTATACGGCATCCTGTTGTTTCTTCTACCTTTCATTGCGCTCGTATTGATATACAGCATGCCATTTGTGGCCGCATCGTTGGCGGTTGACGAAATTTCGCCCTCCCCCGGTGGATTGCCATTTAGATGGTTCATCAAAGGCTTTCTGCCAATCGGTTTCGGGTTGCTGTTGCTCGCTGTGATCTCGCGGCTGATACGCGTGTGGACGTACTTGTTTTTATCCGGCGACGCCGATGCCCGCTAACGAAATTCTCGCCGTCGCCATGTTCCTCAGCTTTATCGCGCTGGTGTTCACCGGCTTTCCGGTAGCATGGATTCTCGGCGGCCTGGCCGTGCTGTTCAGCGCGTTTGCGGTCGTGCTCGACGTAGACTTTGCCCTACCCATCGGCATGAACTGGGCATACACGTCTCTGACCGTCGACCGGATATGGAATGTGATGGAAAACTGGGTGATGGTGGCATTACCCATGTTCATCTTCATGGGCTTGCTGCTCGACCGGTCCGGCATTGCCAACCAGCTCATGGTCAGCTTTGCACGTTTGTTTGGCAGCATTCGTGGCGGGCTGGCCATCACGGTCACGTTGATCGGCTTGCTGCTGGCCGCGACCACCGGGATCATCGGTGCGTCCGTTGTGCTGCTTGCGTTGCTCGGATTGCCCGCCATGTTGAACACCGGCTACAACAAATCACTGGCAGCCGGAACCGTATGCGCGGTGGGTACGCTCGGCATTCTTATACCGCCAAGCATCATGCTGGTGCTGATGGCAGATCGCATGTCTATGAGCGTAGGCGATCTGTTTCTGGGCGCCGTATTTCCCGGTGTGCTATTGGCAGGCCTCTACATCCTCTACATTCTGGCAGTCGGCAGATTCAAGCCTGACATGGCGCCGGCGGCGCCCACCGAAGCGTTCGACTTGCAGGCAGTGTGGGATCTGTTCAAAGCTATCCTCCCTCCGGCGTTCCTGATTCTCGCGGTGCTCGGCAGCATCTTCTTCGGCCTGGCGACACCCACAGAAGCCGCTGGCGTGGGCGCTGCGGGCGCGCTCGCACTCGCTCTCATTAAGCGCCAGCTCAACAGACGGGTCATGGGGGATGTGCTACAGGAGACAACGCGAACCACCGCGTTCATTTTCGGCGTGCTGCTCGGCGCCACGGCGTTTTCACTCGTATTGCGAGGTCTCGGCGGTGACGAACTCATCGAAGGTCTTTTGCTGGGATTACCCTTTGAACCCACCGGCATCATCATCTGTATCTTGATCGCTACCTTCATCTTGGGCTTTTTCCTGGACTGGATTGAACTGACCCTGATCGTGCTGCCCCTCGTTTCACCGGTAGTGGCGAACCTTGGATTCGACCCGGTGTGGTTCACCATCTTGTTCGCCGTGTGCCTGCAAACCAGTTTTCTGACCCCACCGGTGGGTTTTGCAATCTTCTATCTGAAAGGCGTCGCGCCTGAGGGTATTGATGTGGTGACCATTTACAAAGGGGTAGCGCCATTCATAGTGCTGCAGGTCATCGGCATGCTCGTTATTTTCAATTGGGACGCTTTGGTTACCTGGCTCCCGGCTCAGGCGTATGGGTAAAATGTTCGTATGACCACTCCGCAACCTACGCGTTTCGCAATACTTGCCTCGCACGAGGGGTCAACGTTGCAAGCGGTGCTGGATGCGTGCCAGCAGCAGCATCTGAACGCTTTGGTTAATCTGGTAATCAGCAACAACAGCAATTCAGGCGCCATGCGCAGAGCCCGGAATGCTGGTGTCGACGCGGTGCACATCAGCGGCAAAACGCACCCGTTGGATACTGACCGCGACGACGCGATGCTGCACGCTATGCTCAGCGCACGTGCCGACTGGGTGTTGCTGTTGGGTTACATGAAGAAACTAGGGCCGCGCACACTCGCCCGATATCGTGGCCATATATTGAATACTCACCCGGCGTTGTTGCCAAAATTCGGCGGCCTTGGCTACTTCGGACGCAAGGTGCACGAAGCGGTGCTGGCCGCGGGCGAGACAGAATCTGGCGCCACCATCCACGCGGTAGACAGCGAATACGACACCGGCGCTCTGATCGCGCAAGTTCGCGTGTGCGTGCATCCAGACGATACCGTGGATAGCCTGGAAAGCCGGGTCAAAGACGCCGAGCAACAGCTTCTTATCACCACGCTCACCGAACTGGTGAATACGCGAGAAGCCTCCGCCTACTGATTGAGCACATCCAGCGCCACAGCGTGCAAAGATGCGTTCGCAGACGCCAATACCGACCCACCCATACTGGGGTTACCCCCATCGTAAGTGGTGACCACACCGCCTGCACCCTCAACAATGGGGACGAGCGCTTGTATGTCGTAGGCGTGCAGCGACGCATCGGTTCCTAAATCCACGTAGCCCAGGGCCACTACACCATAGATGTAGCAATCACCTCCCAGGCGACACAGCTGCACTTCACCGCGAAGGTTGTCGAATTTGGCGCGCGTGGCCGGGTCAAACCATTCGTACCCGGTGGTCGCTAACGTTGATTGCGCTAACTCGGTACAAGCGGAAGTTCTCAACACCCGGCGATCGCCGCCGCGAGCCATAAACGCCTGGTCGCCGTCTCCGCAGAAAAGCTCGTCGGTGTACGGCTGATACATGGCACCTACGATTGGAACGTCGCCGTCAAACAAGCCAAGCAACACACCCCAATGCAACATACCCGACATGAAGGCTCGCGTACCGTCGATAGGATCGATGACCCAGGTCAACCCATTGCCTACCTCGTATCCAAACTCTTCGCCGTAAACCCCATGGCTGGGAAACTCTCGAGCAAGCGCTGCTCGAATGATCTGCTCCGCGGATCTATCTGCCTCGGTAACCGGATCGAATCCATCGTCGGAACGTTTATTGTCGACCTGAATCGGCGCGCGAAAAAACGGTAGCGTGGCAGCACCGGCTGCCTTAACAGTACGGCATGCAAAATCCAGGAACTGAGCTTTGTCCGCAGCAGACACGCTCACTTTTTGCGAGTACCCGAATTTATCCGACACGCTGTTTACCGCCTCTTCCAGGGGTTATAAGATCGGCGCAATATAACAAGTAGGGGCCACTGATGTCTGACCTAATCCTGCCCGAATCAATGAAAGGCGCTTACGAAAACTTTCACTTCGCTCCCGCGCAGCGACACGACGGCGTGCTGTATTGTTCCGGTCAAATCGGCTCTGGCGACACACCCGAAGACGAGTTCCGCAACGCGTGGGAACTGGTTGGAAATATTCTCGACGAGGCCGGCCTGAACTACTCAAACATTATCGAGTTCACGAGCTACCACGTGGGTCTGCAAGCGCATTTAGGCGCTTTCATGAAAGTTAAAGACGAGTTTGTGAAGGAACCTTATCCCGCGTGGACAGCAATTGGCGTATCCGAACTCGCTATACCTGGTGCGTTGGTGGAGATTAGGGTGCGGGCGGGTTCATAATCCCGCTACCGACTATCCATAAATTTCATCCGCTCGGAGGTTTGCATATTCTTTCGAAGTCTGGAATCGGCTAGCTTAGAGCGTACGGATGTGATGTAAGTCACTAAAAAGTTGGGACACTAAGCCTATCTTGGTGCCAGAAACCACTAATTCCACACAGGATGTGTACCAAATGCTTTGGCTTGAGCAATTAATTAAAGCCCTATTTCCTACTCTTGAGCTAGAAGAATCCCCATGGCACTCAGAGTGGGAAGAGAACCAACGAAAGCTTTTTCTGAGAATTATGCGAGTTTTCCTACCCGTTATTGCGGTGGGATATGTCCTCCACTATTTCCTGTTCGATAAACCGTCTGGGCTAGAGCCGTTGCAGGCATGGTTCGAGTTTAGAATGTCACTCGCGTCGCTGGTCTCAGCCGCTTTCGTTTTTTACCTGACCGGACTGAGCAAGCAAAGATGGTACAAACTGCCTGCAATCATAGTCACGGGCATAGCCTGCTATAGCCAAGCAAAAGTGACATACTACTACCCTGCGGCGCCCTGGCTGTATCCATTCGTTTTCGTTCTCGGATCCTCACTCATGTTACGACTCAGTGCGTTGCATAGTTTGATTTTTTCGGGGGTTACCATTGGGTTCTTTGTCCCGGTACTCGTGGATGCGGGAGTGGATCTTGGAACCCTACTCAGCGCGAGCGTAGTGATATGCATCGTCGTAGCTGTTACTAGATCTTCGTATTCTTTCGAAGTTACTAACTTCCTGCTCAACAAGAAAAACGCCGCGCAACAGGCAGCAAACCTAGAGCTGCAACGCGAATTTTCTGACCGAATTAAATCCTTCATACCTCGGGTGATCGCTACAAGAATACAGGCACGAGTGGACGAAGATAATGCTAGCGTAATCGAAGCCTCCCTAAACGTTTTGAGGGCGAGAAAGAAAACGATTTCGTGCTTGTTTTCGGACATAAGAGGCTTTACGGAAGGCAGCAAGAACCTAGATGAGTTTATTAACGAAAGCGTGATGCCGGAAGTCAAAGCGTCATCTGAGCGTATAGAGGAATTTGAAGGCATACCCCGAAAGGTGGGCGATCTGATATTCGCCTATTTCGATGATGATTCGGTCAACCTAAATGCGATTAGATCGCTCTTGGCAGGAATCAGCTTGTCAAAAATGAACAAAGCATTTAACGAAACCGTCTCTCGTGTCGAGATTCGTCGGTACATATTGATCTCAAGTGGAGATGCAATTGTCGGGAACCTAGGCGGGATCGATTCATCCGTCGAAATCACCGCTCTGGGATCACCTGTCAACTTCCTGAGTAGGTTAGATGACGCGACGAAGGACCCCGGCTTGGCCAAAGAACTATCACCTGGAGACATCGTTCTCTGCGAGAACTCTGCAGCAATTTTGCGCGCGAATGAGATCCAGATTGAGATGAAGTGCGTCTCGCTTTCAAAAATAGAGGTTTCAATTCGTGACTTTCCAGAAACGGAAAGGATTTTTGTCATGGAACCCAGCAACAAGAACTGGGAAATCCTAACCTCGGCCTACGACACACTACAGCCCGAAGAAGATCCAATAGCGCAAGCTGGCTAGCCTCTAGGCTTGATTAATCAAATCTCATTAGGCAATTCACATTCGATTGCCATAGAATTTCCGTTGCAAGATATTTGGTCCGCAAGCCGACCACCCAAAAGCCACGGTAAAATAATCTGATGGCGATTACATTGCCAACCATAGAAAGGGCAAGAATTTCTGCCAGGATCAGGGTAAGGGCCGGGCAGGCAGACTATGTCGACGCTACCGTAAATCGAATTGGCCCGCTCGGAGTTGAGTTTTGTAATTTTCACAACGACCAGAACTTCCAATTGGGGTGTGAAGTAGATGTTGAGATCGCCGACGCAGGCGAAACTACTCGCTTCGGTGGCTTTATAATCGCAATCGACCAATTCAGTCCTGAAGACCGAAACCTGGCAGTCAGGTTTTTGGCTGAACCGTCCACAGATGACGACCGGCGAGGAGGAACAAGGTGGATATGCCCGACCATGTACTTGCCTGTAGCCATGGCCCCAACACCAGGACGTTTTAACGAATTCGTTCGATTTCAAGTTAGGAATATCTCAAAGGACGGGCTCGAGCTTCACACAGACTTAAAAGTTGCTAACCTGCTAAAGGGCATGATGCTGAAGCTAACGATTTCCCTTCCACTGATTGGGGACACATCGGTTATTGTGAAAGCCGTGAGGATTGACGTAACGTCCAACGCGGGCAACGAAATCCTTAGTATCGGCGGCTCTTTCGTCGAAATCGATCTCCAGGCGCGAGACCTACTCGCCCAATATTTGCTGCAATTCAGCACGATGGACTCACCTGATGACATGCGCGTTTCGAACAACGCGTTTGTCCCCGTAGATCGCGATTTGACATTTAGCTATATAAGATCCGAATCCGACTACAAGGAGCTACTAGAGCTACGCCGCAATTCGGAGTCCTCACAGAATTACCCTAGCCATTTACTCGACATCTACTCTCGACTGGCACTCGCGAAAAGAGGGGATGTTGTCGTCGCATCGGTTCGGGTCTCGTTCCCGGACCACTTTTCGAGCTCCACAGCAGCGCGCGGGGCACTAGATGTTCTGCCGCGCCAGGATCAGCTGGTTGAGCTAACCGATATCATAGCTGCTGAAAAACTCAAGGACCCGCGACCGGTACTGGAATTGCTCGCTTTCGTACTGTGTACAAATCTCAGTGGACAACGGCCATACGTGACGTGTCATGCGGGTGAAGAATATGCAGCTTTAATGAAAAAAATTGGAATGAAACAGATCGAACTGCAAGACACTGATATTCCCATTTTTTTTGGCCACCCCATAGATTCCGTTTCTGGAACAGGGGCGCACCCTTTCTATTGGAACCTGGCCTGGGGTAAGGTGGCCAAATATCTTGAGGAAACGCATGCTGTCGTACCCGCAGGCGTGACCAGAGTCATGCTGAAAATTTACCGAATGCTCGGTCCTATCACCCTGTTCCAATCACGCGTTCTGACTCTCAAAAAAATTCAAAACCATAAATCCGAAAAGTAGGAAATACGTTGTCTACGATCGAAGAAGAAATTAATTGGAGCGCCTACGCAACCCAATATGACCTGATGTGTCTCCACAATGATTCTTACGAGCAAAATATTGAAGAATTTACCAAGTACGTTTCCGGCCTCAACCTGCCGCCGAAATGTCGAGTTGCAGATATTGGCGCAGGTACGGGAAATTTTATCTGTCAGATTTCCAAGGTAATCCCCTACGCGGAATTCACTCACGTGGACTCGAACAGGGAAATGAACCAAATCGCCCTGAAGAAGTACGACCAGTACAAATTGCCAAATGTGCGAGTAATCGAAGACGACATCCAACGCCTCGATTTTCCAGATCACGAGTTCGACTTGATCGTATGCGTAAACGCCTTATACGCAATGGTGCCTCAGGATCTCGTACTCCGGAAAATGCGTGATTGGCTTAAACCTAACGGCGTTTTCTACGTAATCGATCTTGGGCGGGAAATGAAAACAGTTGACTGGGGTGTGCACTTTTTGAGAACGGCATACAAACAAAGGAGACTACTGGCCTATCTGAACGATGCGTTCCTACGCGGTCGGGAAGTTTTACGCCAAAACAGACTGACCACAATCGCCCAAAATTCCGGGCGATACTGGATGCATGAGACAGCAAGCTTCGGGGAACAACTACTGGAAGCAGGATTCGAAATCGAGAGGCTTGAACCTTGCTACCGTGGATATGCTGATCTAGCGATCTGCCGGAGCCCGCATGCTTCGCCAGCGTGATCGAGGTCACAACTTGTCATAGGCGGTCCACCTAAACTGGCTTCCCAAATAGTTTCCAGCATCTATCGTGGCGGAAAAAACAGAACGGTGGTCAATCCACAAACAATCCGGTCATTGCACCCACCCGATCGGACTACACGCATACATCGGGACAGTAGGGACAGTAGGGACAGTAGGGACAAGCGATTTTGTTCCAATGCTGGGACCACTTTCTCGCTCCCACTTCTCATCGGTTGATATAGCTCAACCAGCTTGGGCTCTAACAAAAGAAATCGAGGAATTGTTTCCCGGGAAGTACGTTATCTGGGGAGGTTTCGATAGAACCCACTGCCAAGCCCCGCTCAAAGTGTTAGGTCAGGAAACGCACTGGATTCCGGATCCCTCAATACGATCCAACTGGGGCCTGATGGCAATGAGATCAGAGGCCGCAACCCAAGCAAGATGCTTCCTGGATCTTGAATGGGATTTTCCCACAGATTCGCACAGCATAATCCATCGAACCGGAATCGGATTCCGATATTCACCCGACAGTTTCAACCGCAGCTGGGCGAACATGCTTCGAGGCTTTCCTGCAGAGCCTTTGATCATAAATCTAAATCATCGTATATGGAGACCAATGAACTGGGAGGATGCGTCTCACAGCCTTGCAGCGGTTGGCTTCAGAGTACTGTGTGCGCAATCTCGCTGGCCGCCGATTGCTGCTCGAACAATCCGACTACGAAATATTCCCGCCGAAGAATTGAGCCTCGCATTCTAACGTCCGGCAGCCTTTGCCGATCTAGCCAAAAACGATATGATGAGAATTCCATCACGGATTAGATGGAATTCGCCAACGCGAACTTGCCCAAATCCAGATGACACTGCATTGAAACCCAACACAACCATGTCGACGGACCTACGAATATGCCTGAGCGTCAAAGCACACCATTGGCTGATGGGCCCGCCGAAAATGGGCCCGACTTCGACATAGTAGTAAAGGAGCGATCCTCCTATCCTTGGCCGTCCGACATCAAACGAGAGACTATCGGAAAGCCGACCCCTCGAATTCGCATGTATTTCGTTCCGTTTATAGCTCTTGTTCGACACGCCCGACGCGACTATTCATGGAAATTTTTCTACACCAACCCAGAAACTGGCCGAAGCTTCATAGAGGCTTACCCGGCAGTACTTCATCAAGTAGAGCGATTGTTCCATGACGAGCTCGGAACAAGTTTTTCGCAAGAACAGCGAGGGATTCTGCTGAACAGCCAAATCGTTACGGTAGCCGTCTCAAGGAAAGATGACTCAATTGCTGGATACTTTTCCTCAAGCTACATCCCAAGTGGAACGATTACGGACGTTGACATTCCACTTACCCTAGGCAAACACGGTGTGATTTCCCGCAAGCACCAACAGTTCAAAATTGGCGTTACGATGGGTGCGATCTCGATGATTCATGGGCAGCGCATCCGTGATCTGGTTCGAACCGTGGGCTGCGTTCTCCGAACCAATAATCGACACATATTCAATCCTCTTGACCAATCAGGAGTTGTCTATCGTTCTGATCGCTTATCCGACAATTCAGATCTCAAACACTCGCCTACGGCAAGGGCAGCGATTCTACATATGCACAATGAGGTCTTCGGACTAAAAAATGTCTCGCTGCCATTCGATAAGCCACTTCAAATTGGGCACCGATTTGACGCCGAAGTCACAATTGAAGGTGTCGCTCCCGATCAAATAATCTATGTGTTTTGCCGCACTTCGTTAATACGTCTTATCTTTAGGCTTTTAGCCCGACGGGCACGGAGAAAGATAAGATGAATACCCTACATCCATGACAACAATCACAAGGCTAAATCAACTTTGCTCCGACTACGCCGAATTTGAGTCTCATACCCTATCGCTAATGGCGTCGGCCAACTACTCTCCACCTGAGATCAGATCCCTAAGCTCATCGAGCCTAACCAACATCACTACCGAGGGATTTCCGGGAAACCGCTTCCATCCAGGCTCAGATATCGCTGACCGCGTGGAAGAAATTGCTATCGAAGAAGCTTGCGCCGCTTTTTCATGCTCGTATGCAAACGTGCAACCTCATTCGGCTAGTTCAGCAAATGCGTCGGTACTACTCGAGTTCGTTCAACCCAATCAAACGATTATGGGATTGCGACTTGCTTCAGGAGGGCACCTCACGCACGGATCCTCTGTTTCTTTCTCTGGGAGAATATTCAACTCGCAACCGTACGACCTAACAAATCAGATACTGGACTATGACAAAATCCGAGCGCACGCGAGATCCGTAAGGCCAACCATGATTATTTGTGGAGCAAGTGCCTACCCAAGGAATATTTGTTTCGAATCGTTCTCTAACATAGCGCGGGATGTTGGGGCCACACTTCTCGCAGATATCTCACACATAGCAGGCTTGGTTATTGCGGGCCTCCATGAGTCGCCCTTGGGAAAGGCACAGATTGTTACAACAAGCACGTATAAGCAGTTGGCTGGCCCAAGGGGCGGAATTATTCTTTCTGACAGCGTAGACGACGCAATCCGTGGAGAAAAGCTCAACAGGTCAGTTTTTCCACTTACTCAGGGGACGCCAGATATTTCGAACATCGCGGCTAAAGCGGCTGCTCTCGCATGGACGCGAACAAACAAATTCACGCAGACGATGAAGACGACTCTTAAGCTAGCGTCGCAACTCGCAGACAAGCTGCTTGAAAGCGGGTTCAAATTGATCACTGGCGGGACCGACACCCATATGATCCTATTAGATTTGAGGCCTCAGAAATTATCAGGCGCCGAAGCGGAGAAGGCGCTCGAAGCAGTCGGGATTTTGGCAAATAAGAATCTAATACCTGGAGATCCTACCTCCCCAGTAGTCACGAGTGGACTACGTTTAGGTACGAATATCCTCGCCGCTAGAGGTTTCGATCTTGAAGGTATCTCAAGACTCTCCAAAATTTTGGTCGACGTTCTAACACATTCCGACTCTGGCGCAGCAAAAAGCGACTGCACTGCACTTGCAGGAGACGTGAAGGAACTGTGCGGACAATATCCGATCCCCGACAATTTGCTCAAGGATTAATCTCTTTGAGAATATCGCGTATAGCGCCTCACGCAGTTACTTTCGCGGCAATACTAGCCTTCATGGGATACGGCGCTTTGCAAGTATCGGTGTCGGAAGACGCCTCCGAGGCGATGCTCGAAAAGCAAGGCGTTGCGTACCAAAATTACCAAGACTACCTGGACCACTTTCCTAGCGATGTTGGTGCTGTTGTAGTTTTCGTCGACCTGTTATGTGACGAGGCTGGCTGGAGTCTCATAAAGGAGGTCGAGCGCACGTACCGCGCTCACCCCAGCGTTCGCAAGACAATTTCCATCGCCTCTCCGAGCGCCCGTTTTATTACAGTAGATAGAGACGAAGTGTCCTTAGACAGGTTTCGAGACACCGATTTCACGGGACACGAGCGATGTGCGCAAGCGTATGCGTACAACCCTTTTCGGGATCTCTTAGTCTCACGTGATGGGGAAGCGGTCGCGCTGTTTCTTGTTGCGCAGGATGATCTCGATACTCAATCGTTCTCGGAATCGATTCTCCGCGTGCGAGACGAGAATCGTGATCGCGCAAAAGCGCTCGACGGGGACATTCTCATCACCGGCGATCCCATAATGAGCACGGAGATTGCCAACGTGATCTCACGCGATATCGGCTACGTCGCCGCGCTCGTAGTTCTTCTACTTACCATGACCTACGCTATAACTCGATCACTGACGACTTGCCTAGCGTCCTTTCTGACCATCACCTTCGCACTAGTGGGATCGTTTGGGTTTATGGGCTGGTTCGGCTTTGAAATCACCCCTGGTACTGCGCTTGCGATCTTTCTACTTGGACCACTATCTGCTGCCTTCGTAATTCATGCTCACGGCTATGCTCTGCGAAGTACAGGTCCTTCGCTGATTCCCACTGAAGCTGTAGTGCCCACTTTGTTCGCTGGGGTCACGACGGCAACTCTCTTTGCCTGTACTGGCTTAACGCCAGCGCCAGATGTCAAAGCACTGGCTCTTTTGGGCGTAGTTGGAATTCTTTTCGCGACCGCCGGGATATTTCTTATCGCATACCCACTATTGTCTCAATGCAAAAGCCTAATCTACTCGGTAAATTTTGCAATTCCGCGGTGGGCCATAGTTCGTCCATGGGTATCCTTTTTGTTGTTGGGCATGTTTCTTCTCGAGATTCTAGTCGGATTTTCAAAACTGCGATTCGAATACGAAGCTGTGGACTACCTACCACTAACGAACGAGAAACGGGCCGAGTTCGAGAGGATCGGGACCTGGTTCGGTCGCATGAGCATTCCGTTAATGGTCAGGCACCCTCTCGGGACAAATGAGCCCGAACTTTGGGAAAGCTTGAATCAACTCGAAAGAACGGTCGAATCAGAGATGGAAGGCGTTCAAAGCGCTTCATTTTACAAGCATGTTTCCGAAGTTAGTTTGGCTTTCACCCTAGGCGAAAGTGGCCAAAACATGATGTTTCCGACTGATGCAGACTTCTTGTCACAATTACTTCTCGTGTTTGACCAAGAAGATTACGACGTCTATATCGGTGACGAGAACGAGCGACTGGTTGCAACCTTTCAAGTCCCATTCATTGGCTCCAACGACTATTTCAAGCTGAAGGAATTGGTGGCCACTCATTTCGACAACACACCATTTTCCGGCAACTTGGTTGGACGCGTTAGCGGGTTTTTCGAATCAGGTCACCGGGTCGGGCTCGACAATCTCAATGGTCTCGCGATTGGCGCACTGCTAGTTTTTCTAATGCTCGTGATTTTGTTTAGGTCGCTTACTCTGTCATCCATTGGCCTCGTTGTGAATTCGATACCCGTACTCACCTCTCTCGCGGCGCTCGGAATTGCAGGCGTTCCGATCGACCTCGGAAGCTCAATCGTTACCGCGATCGCGTTTGGGATCGTTGTAGATGACTCAACTCACCTAATAGTGCGGATTAGGCGGCTGCAACAAAGTGGCTATGATCCGTCCACCGCCGTGTTACGAGCTATCCGGGAACTCGTCGCGCCGATTATGGCAACCACCGCGATGACGTGTGTCGGATTCTGTGTGCTCTTCGCAGCGGAAATGCAGCCTTTTCATGATTTCGCCCTCACAATATTGATCTCGATGATCACCGCGCTTATAGCTGACATAGTTATACTCCCTGTGCTAGTCAGGTCATTCGTAAAAGACCGTTTACAATCGGATGCGGCGTAACCCTCAGCGATCTCATTGACAGGTCGAAAATGATGCAAACATAGTGAACTGGTGATTCTTGTTGCGAACTGCGAACGTCTACAAGGCCCGACTTTTTCTGAGAGCGCAAATACGCGGGATAAAAAACGAAGCGAAGTACAGCTATCAGATATCGAGGTCCTTGTCTCCAACATTACTATTCGTAGTCATCCTCGCCTACGTTGGATCTGCCTACATTGAGAAACATCTCGCGAGTCTGGCCTTCGACACTATTTGGCTGAGGCTATTTGTCGCGTCCTCTTTGGTCCCATTCCTCTTTCGCCAAAGTTGGCCGGCATCACTAGCAAACTATGGCTATTTTCTATCTACAACTACCGCTGGAATTCTATTCCCTCTGTGTTTTGGGACAATCCTCCTCGTTAACGCTGCGCTAGCAGATGGTACTGACATAAACTCGTTCGCAACGACGGAATACATCCTCTCGTTGTTCTTTTTAGTCCAAGTCCTATTTCATATCCGGCTAGTCTTAGTCGTTTGGACAATATCGACGACTCTCGTAGTACTCGGGGTGTTGCTCATTCCAGACGCGAATCGGGCTTCTGTATGGGTTCATTGTCTTTATACGTTGCCCTTTTTCCTAACGGTCTTACTAGTCGGAGGAATAATCAATCGTAATCTATTCAACTTCCAACGCGAGAAAGAACAAGCCGTATGGAACGTCGCGAATGCAATTGCCCATCAGTTGCGAACTCCACTCGCAACTATTCGAAACCTGTCAACTGGAAGCAGAAAGTATCTTCCTGCCCTAACTGAAGCGTACAACAGTGCAGTTGTGCAAGGTCTAGTTGACCAGCCTCTACCCAACAGAAAAGTCGAGGCACTAGGAGACACGCTGGATTCAATCATTGACGAAGTGCGCCATTCTGGAGCGCTCATCGATATCTTGATTGCTAACTCGAAGCCCTTCGAATACTTGGAGAGACCCAAGAACGAAATCCACGTCGGCGCCATTATTCGCCAAGCTGTTGAAGACTATCCATACAACAATCCTCATGAAAGAGGATTAGTCGACTGGGATGCGAGCAACGATTTCACTATCCATGCGCTTGAAAACATGGTTCTCCATGTCATGTTTAACCTCATCGGCAACGCTGTCGAATTCTCGCAGAAACGGCCCAAAGGCAACGTCAAGATCTGGCTCGAGAACAGCAAGGGCTGGAACAAGATCATTGTTCGAGACAGTGGCATAGGTATTCCAAAGAAATATCTACATCTCGTATTTGACCCCTTCTTCTCTCGAAACTCACAGAATGGGACTGGCATTGGTCTGAGCTTCTGCAAGTCCGTCATGGAGGGCGTTGGAGGCAAGATCGAGTGCGATTCAGTCGAGGGAGAGTACTGCCAGTTCACCCTATTCTTTCCGCGAACAGCATCATAGGTACTCCACCCTTTTATGATCGCTGCCAATCCAGCTAGCATAAGCCTACCCGACGTTCACAGAACAAGAAGACTTCGATGATCAAGCGCGTGAGAGGTTACCTACAAGCAACCGACATCAAAGCGCCAGATGCTACCCATCACCTGGAGAAGCTGGGGTACGTGTTCATGGAAGGCGTGTTCGATGCAGATGACGTCACAACTCTCAAACATGAGATCGCTCAAGTCTACGACGCTACCCCGGCAGACGAGCGCTCGGGCGCGCCGCTAGAAAGTCGCGAGATGTTTCGCTATGGCATGCTGAACCGCAGTGCAGCATGTCAAAGGGCAGTGGCCCACCGGGGGCTTCTCGATGTGCTCGAACCGCTGCTTGGAGAAGACTGCCACGTTATTGCCAACACCGCATGGCGCAATCCACCGGCTAGCCATGGCATGCACCAGGGTGGGCATTGGCACATCGACGCCGGGCCACATATTCCGCTCGCCGATGGCGTAGCATGGCCAACAGATATTCCACATCCAGTGTTTGCGGTCGGCGTGCACATCTACCTCAAGGAATGTACCGCGCAAGATGGTCCGACTGGGGTCATCCCAGGTTCCCATCTGTCCGGCAAATTTCCGCCGCCGGACCGCCTGTTGGACGACGATCTCGAATTTAACGGACAGTCCGTAGTGCCTCTATTCGCAAAACCTGGCGATGTTGCAATGTTCGTGTCCGACGTCTGGCACCGCCGGATGCCGACCCAACCCGGCGATCAGGGCCGTTTGTTTTTGCAGGTTCACTACGGGCGCCGCGATATTGCTCAGCGCGTCCTCACCACACAGCAGATCAATCAGCTCTCCGCTGAAGCCATCGAGCGGGCAGTCACGGACCGTGACAAGACGGTCATTGGTCTGCACAAACCGTTTTTCTACGACGGATAAACGATCAATTTCGGACTTTTCGAATCGCGTCTATTGACCTATGGGCGTGGGAATCATTACGCTCTGCGCCTGCCACCCATCCGCAGCAAACAGATGTCAATCGACTCGAATAATATCGTCATCGTCGGAAACTCTTCCGACGATCCATTCGCTATCGATCTGGCATTCAGCATGGGCCAGTCGGAAGACATCGCTGACCTCATCAGCATGAAGACGTTCGCAAACTCTGAGTTTTGCCCCCGCTTTATTTCCGATGAAGAGGACTTTTCCTGCATTGGTCGCAGACTCACCGGTATGAAGGTGGTCATTGTCAGCACCACCAGCCCGGTGGTGAGCAGGCAAAACCTCGCCATGCGTAACCTGCTGATCGCACGTGCTGCGAAAGAAAACGGTGCCGCTCACGTCATGCTCGTGGAGCCGGATCTGTACTACAGCGCCCAGGACCGCGGCCCGACGGCAGATCTGGGCGAGACGGTTGGAAAGCGCGAAGACTCAGACCTCAAGAAATTCGACGGCCAGCCGTTCACTGCCAAGTTGTACGCGCAGATGCTGAAGCTGGCTGGGGTGGACCGCGTACTGACAGTGCACAACCATTCTTACTCTGTGCAGAAAATGTTCAGTGAGGTTTTCGAAGGCAACTTCCACAACCTCATCCCCTACGATATTTACTGCGACTACATTCGCAACTCAAACATCGTGAATTACAGCGCTGATGGTGAGGGGCTTGCCCTATGCGCTCCGGATGCCGGTGCGCGCGATTTTGTTAAAGAGATGCATAAGCGCCTCAACCTACCGAAAGCAAAATTCATTCTGCTGGACAAAGAACGCAGCGGCGAGCGCGAGGTGGAAATCAAACTGCACAGCCAAAGCGAAGCCACGTTCGAGCAGAT
>Ga0315336_1004321_pt1 | contig 17078 bp, 17 predicted proteins | sample ASW5metaG_FD_204512 | JGI IMG/M metagenome (GOLD analysis project Ga0315336, IMG submission 204512) | Ammonia-oxidizing marine archaeal communities from Monterey Bay, California, United States - ASW #5 | ecosystem: Environmental > Aquatic > Marine > Intertidal zone | place: USA: California...
AGATTGTAAAATTGAACTTAAGAAGTTGAATAGTATTCTAAATAGTATTAAAAATTAATTATGAAATTCAATAAATCTAAACTACCAAGCAGGCATGTATCTGTAGGGGTAAAAAGCGCTCCCCATCGTTCTATGTATTATGCAATGGGATTAAAAAGTGCTGATATAGAAAAACCCTTTGTTGGTGTAGCTACAACTTGGAATGAAGCAGCCCCATGTAATATTACTCTTTCAAGACAAGCTCAATCTGCAAAAAAAGGAGTAAAGTCAGCCGGGGGCACTCCTAGGGAATTTACAACCATCACAGTTACAGATGGAATTGCAATGGGACATGCGGGAATGAAATCTTCATTAATTAGTAGAGAAGTTATAGCTGACTCTGTTGAATTAACCATGAGAGGTCACTGCTATGATGCGCTTATCGGTCTTGCTGGTTGTGATAAATCATTACCAGGACTTATGATGGTTATGTTGAGATTGAATGTTCCTTCAGTTTTTATTTATGGAGGGTCAATATTACCAGGCAACTATAAAGGAAAAGATGTAACCATAGTTGATGTTTTTGAGGGCGTAGGTAAACACTCAACAGGTAAAATGAGTAAGGAAGATTTATTTGAGCTAGAGAGTGTAGCTTGCCCCTCAGGAGGATCATGCGGAGGACAATTTACTGCAAATACCATGGCATGTGTATCAGAAGTTATTGGTTTAGCATTGCCAGGGTCCACAGGTACTCCAGCAGTATATGAAACACGAGACAAATTTGCGGTTTCAAGCGGAGAAGCGGTAATGAACCTGTTAGAAAAAAATATTAGACCAAGAGATATTGTAACAAAAAAGTCATTGGAAAATGCGGCCGTTGTAGTAGCTGCATCAGGTGGATCTACTAATGCTGCACTGCATCTGCCGGCTATAGCAAATGAAGCTGGAATTAATTTTACTTTAGAAGATGTAACAAAAATTTCAAAAAAAACACCCTACATCGCAGATTTAAAACCTGGTGGCAAGTATGTTGCAAAAGATTTGTATGAAATAGGTGGGGTTCCAATTTTAATTAAAGCATTGTTAGATGGAGGTTTTTTGCATGAAGATTGTATGACAGTTTCAGGAAAAACAATTAGTGAAAATCATAAAGATATTATTTTTCCAACTGATCAAAAAGTAATTTACAAAACCTCAAAACCAATAAGTTCTTCGGGTGGTTTTGTTGGTTTAAAAGGAAACTTGGCACCTGATGGAGCTATTATTAAAGTAGCAGGATTGAAGAAAAAAAAATTTATAGGAAAAGCAAAATGTTTTGATGGTGAACAGCCCGCTTTAAATGCAGTCCTAGAAAAAAAAATAAAACACGGAGATATTATTATTATCAGATACGAAGGTCCAAAAGGAAGTCCTGGTATGCCAGAAATGTTATCAACTACTGGCGCCATATATGGCCAAGGTTTAGGAGAAGAAGTTGCTCTCATAACTGATGGTCGTTTTTCTGGAGGAACACATGGTATTTCTATTGGACATGTTGGTCCAGAAGCAGCTGTTGGTGGACCCATTGGATTAATTAAAAATGGAGATGTTGTTGAAATAAATATCGATAAGGGTTTATTAAAAGTTCATCTGACCAATAAAGAATTGTTAAAAAGAAAAAAAAAATGGAAACCAAAAAAGACAGAATATACCTCAGGAACATTGTGGAAATATTCCCAATCAGTGGGTCCTGCATTCAAAGGAGCTGTCACACACCCCGGAGCCTCTAAAGAAAAAGAATGTTACGCGGATATATAATAAATAATGAAAATAAAACCAGTTATTATGTGTGGGGGGGCGGGTACAAGGTTGTGGCCCCAATCAAAGAATAATCTTCCGAAGCAATTTATTAATTTTGGCGGTTGGACTTTGTTTGAAAAAACTCTCCAAAGGATAAGAAGCTCAATATTTGATTATCCTATAATAAGTACGAATTTAGCCTATGTGAATTTAGTACGAAAATATCTATTGAAATGTAAAATTGAGAAATTTAAAATTGTTTTAGAGCCGTCTAAAAAGAATACAGCTCCAGCTATATTATCATCAGCTTTATTAAAAGAAATTCCCTATAATCAATCTATGATTTTCTTTTCAGCAGATCATTTAATCGAGAAAAGAAATCAGTTTAACAAGTCAATTATTTCAAACAAAAAATATTTAAATGACAGTAATATTTTTATTTTTGGTATCAAACCAACTTCACCATCAACTGAATATGGTTATTTTTTAACAAAAAAGATTTCTAGAAACATTAATAAAGTAAGCAGATTTATTGAAAAACCTAACACAAATATAGCAAAAAAAATTATAAGAAAAAAAGGTTATTGGAATTCAGGTATGTTTTTTGCAAGAAAAGACTCAATAATTAATAATTTTAAAAAACATCAACCCAAAATTTTTAAGCTATGTACTGATGCAGTAAATAAATCAATAATCTATAAAAATGTTTATCACTTGAACAAAATTTCATTTAAAAAATTACATGAAAAATCATTTGATTATGCAATTTTAGAAAAATCAAAAAATATTAACGCTATCAAATTAAATATACCTTGGTCAGATTTAGGTAGCTGGAATGGAATTTCAAAGATTTTTCAAAGAGATAAATCAAATTATTATAAGAAAAAGAATATTTTTTATCGACCATGGGGAAAATATATTAATGTATATTCAGGTAAAGGATTTTTGGTGAAAGAACTTGTTGTTAATTCAAAATCATCAATTAGTTTGCAAAAACATATTCATCGATCTGAACACTGGACAGTTATTTCAGGCAGGCCAAAAATTACAATTAATAAAAAAAATTTTTTCAAAAATATAAATGAAACTATTTTTATTCCAAAAGGCTCAATTCATAGAATTGAAAATATTTACAACGTGCCAGTAAAAATTATTGAGATTCAAATTGGACCAATTTTAAAAGAAACAGATATAATTAGATTTAAAGATATTTACGGAAGAGTTAACTAATTTCAACTGCTATCGTCAATTAGGATAGCTCTTGGCAAAAAAGTTAAGGAATGGGAATTAGACTTTATTCTTAAATATTAGATATCTAAATTAATTAAATATTTATTGTTATTGATATATTGATTTTCAAACATTCTCATAAATTTATCTTCTTCAACATTGTAATTTTGTATTAGATGTTTAGAATGATTCCAAAATTTGTCCTTTGATTTTTTTCCAAATTCTGTGTGATTATATACTGGCATTAATGGATGTTTAAACTTAGAAAGAATGAATTGTACATAAACAAAAATTTTTGCTGTATTTATTTGTTCTGGTGTTAGTTTTGGGATTTTTTTTATATTACGAAGATATGAAAAATATTCATCCTGAGTTTGCGGTTCAATTGTAAAACCAAGACCAGCATAATAGGGCTCACCCGCTACTAAAGCAGGTATATCTAGACAAGGGTATTCAAGACCGCACGTTCCGCCACCTACAACCGCTAAACTAATCAAGTTCTTTAAAGATGAACCACCAATGTGGTTTGGTAATAATTTAATGTGATCATTACCATCACAAATTTTATAATATACATCGGCTAAAGTAATTTTTGGATGCTGACCCGCATAAGGTCTTGAATGATGTTCTTTTACAATCCAATTAACACTTTTTATTTCTTTGATTTCTTTTAAGGTATATTTTAACCATGTTATGTTTTCCAGGAATAATCTTTTACCATCAACAAAATTGCCATCAATTAAATCATTACCAAAAATACATGCAATCGGTTTAGAAACATCCCAATTAAATAAATTACATAGTTCTTTTTTTGTGAGTGATTTCAAATTTTTGTTGTGAGCTAATTTTGCATCCAACGAATCAATATCAAGAGGTTGATTAGAGAATCTCCTTTCGATTAATTCACCTCCTTTTTTTATTGCATATTTAGAATATTTTTTTGATGCAAAATCTATTAAACTTTTGGGATATTTACACCAACTTTCATTCTTTTCAGAACTGTTAGTAAATTTTCTAACACCAAAAGCTGAAGGTCCACCATCACGAGCATAAACATTTACATTATTTTTTAATGCATTTTGAAATATTACTGCTGCAGGAATAAATTGAATTTCAGAAGCTACAAGGATTGAAATTTTTTTGTCTTTAAAAATTTTTTTACAATACTCATGAATAAAAAATGCCTCAACAAGAAAGAAATAAAATTTAAGTTTAATTTTATTTTCTGATGGAATACCTGTATAACGAATATAGTGGTCATAGGAAATTTTTCCTAGATCTATCTGGTCAATTTGAAGATTAACAAATTTGTCAATAGAATCTACTGATTTCATAATATTGATTACTTTGATCAATAATTTTAACTTTTTTAGTAAATTAGTTTCTTCGTATAAATAGAATTTGTTTATGTTAAAACTTTTCAAAATTTTTTTTCCTGACAGATCTCTATTACTTAACAAACCTATCGCATCGAATGCCGAAAATTTTGATAAATATTTTCCAAGAAAGCATTCGGGTAAAGTATATCCAGGGTGACCAACAAAATTTGATATTAATATTTTATATTCTGAGCTGTTATTGGAATTATCAATTTTTTCCCATTTAATCCTATTTACCTCAAGATAACTATGAAAAGAAATTTTTTTATTAACAATAATTTCTTTAATTTTCCCAAAAAAACCATTTATTAAATAAAATAGTCTACTTTTTAACAAATAAATTTTTTTTTTATATTCATATAAAATGAATAAAATAATTATAAATGCACTTTTAACCATTATGTTATATATTTATGAAATATAGGCCTATCTTTTGGAATATTTAATTTAGCTTTTTTTCCTAAAATTTTAAAATAATTCGAAGCATCGATACCTATTTTAGGACGTAAAGCAATAATATTTTTTTTAGTTATTTTTTCATTAATTTTAATTTGTTTTCTTGAAAAAATTGATCTTCTAAATTGTAAAGATTTTTTTTCGGACTTCTTTATAAATTTTTTTGCTTTTCCTAAGCAGTAAAAATAAGTTTTTGATAGTTTTTTCAAATTTTTAAAATCCTTTGGTGTTATTGAGAAACTTGAATCTTCAGATTTAATTTTATTTGATAATTTAAAATGTTTTTCAACTGCAACAATTTTGAAACTGATTGATACCAACGTGGAATTAATAGAACTTGTGTGATCAGAAAGTCCAACTAAATTTGTTTTTAGTTTTTTTTTTAAAAAGGGTATAGTGCTTATATTTGCCTCATGTTCTGGTGTTGGATATCCTGACACGCAATACAAGATAATTATTTTGTTGTGATATTTTCTAATAATTGTCAAAGCTTTTGTTATTTCTGTTATGCTAGCTAAACCTGTTGATAAAATTATTGGTTTTCTAGTTGATGCTATCTTGTTAATTAAAGAATAATCAGTAATTTCAAATGATGAGATTTTATATATTGGAACCTTGAAACTTTCTAAAAAATCAACAGCTCTTTCACTAAATGGTGTGCTAAATAAAACAATTTTTAATTTCTTTGCTAATCTAAAAGCATCCTTGTGCCAAGCAAATGGTGTGCAGGCATTTTTATATAAATCCCAGTAACTTTTTCCTTTCCAAATACCATTTTTAATTTTAAATATTTTTTTTGATGAATTAACCGTAATATCTACAGGTTCATAGGTCTGGATTTTTATCATATCCGCACCACTTTTTGCTGCTTCTTTTATGTGTTTTAAAAATAAGGTTTTGCTTCCACAATGGTTGGCCGAAATTTCTGCTATTAAAACTGGAGGTTTTTTTTCAGAAAATATAATTTTTTTATTTATTTTAATCATATTTTATTTTTGTTTTTTAATAATCTTAAGGTAATACTTGTTATTAAATATATTAAAAAACGCAGGGTACTTTTCATTATTCACAATTCTTAACAAATTAAATTGACTTCTTAAACTTTTGTTTATGTTTAGTTTACTATCCATAGGTGATCTGGCTTTATAATAAGTTGGAATACCAACTTGTTTAAAGCTTTTTGGAGTTTTTTTATTTTTTTTATAATAAATTAAAAATTTTTTAATTAATTTGATGCAAATATTAAATTGAATATTCTTTATTTCATTAAATAGAGTACTTCTTCTAAAATTCACCTTTTTTTGAAAATAAATCCTTCCTTCGTCAATTGATTTACTTGCTTCAATTAATGAAAAAATAATAATATTTTTTTTATTTAAAATTTGCCAAGAGATGGGTGACATGCCTCTTCCCTTAGGAAGGGCTGAACCATGAATTACTATGTTATATTTAGATTTTTTAAGATATTTTAAAGGTACCAATTTAAAATAGCTTAAAATAATAGTCAAATCGTAATCTTTTTTAAGGTAAATATGATTATTTAAAAAATTAATTTTTTTTGAATAAACTCCAAGATTGCTAACTATTTTTTTTTTAAAGTTATTATTTATCCATGAAGACTTACTAACTAAAATTTGAATTTTCATTGATTAGAATCTTAAGTAATATATTTTTATTTTCCAAGTTTTTTTATTAAATTAGAAATTTTTTTATCATGAAAATTTATTTTTTTCATAATTTTTGACGATTCTTCGGGAGCAAACTTAAAAGCTAATCTAAGAATATTCATCCAATTAGTGTTATTTTTGGATCTTGTTTTTTGAATTTCATTTATTATAGATGAATATTTTTTTTTATATTTAATTTTTTTCATTTAAATTAAATTTTTCTTTATTTCATTAATTATTTTATTAATTTTTGTTTTTTTCAAATTAGGATAAATCGGAATTGAGAATTCTCTTTTATAATAATTTTCTGCCAGTGGAAAATCTCCAACTTTGAAATTATGATTTTTTTTGTAATAAGGCTGTAGATGTACTGGTATATAATGAACTTGAAGCTGAATACCCTTGTCTCTCATTTTATTAAAAAATACTATTTTATTATTTTTAATTTTTTCAAATTTTCCTTGAAGTGGATATAGATGATAAGCATGTTTAATATGATCCTCTACTTTTGGGATTATACAATTTTTGTTATCCCCGAGTAAATTGTCGTATTGCTTTGCAATTTTTCTTCTCATGGAAACAAAATCATTTAATCTTTTCATTTGGCTTATTCCCAAAGCACACTGCATATCCGTAATACGATAATTAAACCCTACTTCATGCATCTCATAGTACCATGACCCATAGTTCTTATTATCAGTTTTTTTTACTATTCCATGCGATCTAAGAGATCGTACTTTTTTGTTAATTAATTTGTCATTAGTGAAAATTGCGCCTCCTTCTCCTGTAGTTATGAGTTTAACTGGATGATAGCTTTGTGTAACAACATCAGCATATTTAATTGCATATTTAGTGTCATTGAAATAGCTTGCTCCCATTGCGTGACAATTATCATTAATAAGCTGAAAATTAAACTTGTTTGCTAAATATCTTAAAGCCTTCCAGTCAGCAGGATGTCCCGCATAATCTACTCCTATAACTGCTTTAATTTTTTTTCCCTTAAGTCTGTATTTATTAATTTTATCCTCAAGCTTATTCGGATCTATAGTAAAATTTGACGAGTTGATATCAACAAAATCTGGAGTAGCTTTTACATATACTATACAATTTATACTCGCAATAAATGTGATTGGAGTAGAAATAATAATATCATCTTTGCTCCAACCTAGTGCTATAGCAGCCAAGTGTAGAGCTCCAGTTCCACTTGATAAAGCACAACAATGTTTGGAACCAAATTTAGTTTTAAGAACAAGCTCAAATTGTTCAATCTTTGGTCCTTGAGTTATGTATTTACCTTTTAGAACATCGGAAACCGAGTCTATATCTTTTTGATCAATATTTTGTTTTCCGTAATTAATTGACACGATTATTTTTAGATTTTTATATTAAATTAAAATTATTACAATAAATTAATTTTTTTACTAACCTAAATAAAAAAATCTTTAATTGTATTCCTTAATTCCATACCTTTGTTGGTTTTTTTCCATAAGTGTGGGGATCTAAAATAATCAGATAATTGGTCGAAATATTTTCTTCTAAACAGGATTGTTTGCTCTAACGTTATATTTTCTTTTCTTACTTAAGTGTTCATGTTTCAACCACTGTTGAGTATTTACATCCCATTCTTTTGGGACATAGTCGGCACCATGTTTTTCTGCTCCATGGTGACAGTTCCTGCAGCCAGGTTCAATTGTTTTTCTTTTACCACTTTTATGTAGCTCTCTTATTTTTTTAATCTTTTCAGAGTTCCAAGCTTCTTTGATAGAGAGTGATTCTAAATTTGACTTAGCAACTTTTCCGGAATAATCTCTTATAACTTTATCTTTACTACCAACATACTTTCCAAGAACCAAACCTATTTCTTCATTATAACATCCTGTGCAGGGCAAAACTATGCCATTTGCAGAAATAACTAATCTTTGAAAAGGAAATTGGCAAGCCCAATTATCTCTAATTTTATTTTCATCCAGCCTATGGTGTCTGTAATCGACAATTTCATTAACTGTTATGAAATCAACTCCAATTTTCTCCATATATTTTTTGTATTCTTCAGGATTTTTTTGAATTGCTGGAAAAATCGTATTAGTTCTGATCTGTGGTTTTTTAGAACGATGTTTTTTCTTAAACTCATTAATTAATTTAATTGATTTAATAACTCTTTCAAAAGCATTATATTTAGTATTGAGTTTATCTGCAGGTGTTCTAATTTTATTGTAATCTTCATACAAACCATCTATTGAAAAACTAATCCAACTTGGCTGAGCTAATACAATTTTTTCAGCCATCTCTTTATCAATAAGTTGTCCGTGTGTTAAAGAATTAATTTCTAAAATTCCTTTTTTGTTCGCATACTTAAGCACATCTGGAAAAGTATAGAGCTTTCCATTGTCATAAACTCTATACATTGTACTTTCTCCTCTCCAACTAAAAGAAATGCAATAAACCCCAATTTCAGCGGCTTCGTCTATTGCTGATTTAACAATTTTCCACGGCATCATTCTTTGAGCTCCAACAACAGAGTTTTGAAATTTATCTGTAATGGTGTAACACATTGTGCAAGCAAGGTTACACGTACTTACTAGTTCGACGTTAATTGTAAGAGGAACTGAACCAGCATCAAATTCTTTTGCTCTTCTGTACCATTCTTCCCTGTAATCTTCATATTTTAATCTGTCCTTTTTGTTAGGATACATACTTTCATAAAATTTTTCTTCTTTTTCAGCAGAAACATAAACGAATTGTGGTGCATTTACAGGAACCATATCGTTCTTGCCATGCCATTTCTTTTTTAATTTTTCTTCTCTAAGCCTAAATTTTATCATAACTATATTTCATATTATTTGACTTGAAGGGTTTATTAAACAAATATTTATACTAGGCATGAAAATAACTCATGCTTAAATATAATTTTCTATCAAATATATTTGGATTTCTGTAAAATTTGATGTGAGAGCCAATTTCTGCATTATTCCAATGTGCATATTTAGGTCCATTTAAAATTTTTTTTAGGAGATTTGGATTCAATTTATAAATTACATATTTATTTTTTTCAAAAAATTTATCTTTATTAATTACATCAAGCCTTTGTTTATTAAAAGGAATAATTATGTATTTATCAAAAATCTCCAACAATATATCTGTATCTAATTTAACATTTAACTTTTCTAATTTGTTCAAATATCTTTTATGACTAAGAGAAGCTAATTCTTTAATTTCATCAAAATCTGCGATTTCTCCATTTTCGTAATCAAGTTTTTTAGGGAGTAAAATATTTTTTATATAATTTTTATAATCTATGATATTAAATTTTTTATAAGTGGTTGATGCCTTTTCTTCACTAATATTAAACTCTGTTTCTGGATTAATTTTAATAGGTTTTATTTTAGATAAATATGGTTCTTTTTTTATATATTGAAAAATGTAATCATAGGCCTTATCAATATTTGGCACTCCTCTTAAATTTTGCAAATTTGATAAATGACCGGTCAAAGTATATGTACCGGCAAATGGTAAATAAAAATTAGGATTAATTTTTTTAATATATTTAATAGTTTGGTTTAAAAAATTTATCTCCTTTTTTTTGGCTTCAATTTCCTTTTCTTTAAGTGTGAAATTTTCAACACATTGGGGGTAGGGACCCGCACCGCCGTAACCCGATAGTAGAACATCAATTTTGTTAAACTTTTTATTTATCTCATCCAGAACATTTGAACTTAAATCATAAGGGCAATCATTTATATTTAAAATAGAATACTTATTGTTATTTATTACAGCCAAACTATCAATTTGTTGAGATCCTCCTTTTTCTAAAAAATTTGTACATCCTGTAAATTTATAACAAATTTGAGGATCACAATTATCTGCAGCATAAATAGTTATATTTAAATTTTTACTTAGGTTAAAAGTTTTTCCGTTTTCTATTTCAACTACTTTAAAACCATATTTTTCAAGTTTGTATTTTAAAAAAGGTGAATGATATTTATGAATAAATATAGGCATAGTTTTTCTAATTTGATTTAAAGTTTTTTCTGAACAATGATCTGGATGAATATGGCTTATGTATATTCCATTATATGAATTTATTTCGTTCAAGTTTTTCTTTAAATCAAAATAAGGATAATGTGACCAAGATCCATAATATTCACCATCAGTTAACCAAGGATCCGTAAGGAGTTTATAATTATCAGAAATAATTCCAACTGTGGCTGATCTATAAAGTTTAATTTTCATATAAAAGTATATTATGTAATGTAACTTTTTTTAATTGTAAAAAACGACTTAATTTTTTCTGTTTAGTATTAAACTAAATTTTTTCAACCAGAAACATTGCTAACAATAAGTTTCTTCAAATTTTCGACAGTTAAAAATTTTCTGTTATTTTCGCTAGAATAGTTAAATCCAAAATTGCAGAATTTTCCAACATCCTTTTTGTTTTTTTTTAGAAATTTGTTTATATTCCACTCTAAAAATTTATGATCGGGCAAAATTACATAATAACTATTAAACTCCACTGCATTTGGAGAATCTGACGTTGTTATCATTTCTTCATGTAGCTTTTCTCCTGGTCTTATTCCTATAAATTTAAGTTTTGCATTTGATGAAATTGCTTTTGCTACATCTAAAATTTTATATGATGGTATTTTAGGTATAAAAATTTCTCCTCCCCACATTAAATCTAGACATTTAATAACAAAACTTACTCCTTCAGTAAGGGTAATGTTAAATCTGGTCATGCGTCTGTCGGTAATTTTTAAAATATTTTTTTTTTTATCTTTTAAAAAAGAAGGTATCACCGAGCCCCTGCTACCCATAACATTTCCATATCTAACAACTGAAAATAGTGTTTTTGAATGTCCTGCATAATTATTTGCTGAAACAAAAAGTTTATCTGACGTTAATTTAGTAGCTCCATAAAGATTTATTGGGGCCGCAGCTTTATCAGTACTTAAAGCTATTACCCTTGATACATTACTTTGTAGAGAAGCATCTATAACGTTTTGAGCTCCCATAACATTTGTTTTAACTGCTTCAAAAGGATTATATTCGGTAGCAGGTACTTGTTTGAGAGCTGCAGTGTGAATAACAATATCTATATCGACCATAGCTAATTTTAATCTGTCAACATCTCTTACATCTCCAATAAAATATCTTATCTTCGTACTTGAAATATTTTTTTGCATTTCAGATTGTTTAAATTCATCTCTACTATAAACAACTATTTTTTTTGGATTGTATTTTTTAATTACAATTTCGGTAAATTTTTTTCCAAATGATCCTGTTCCACCGGTGATTAAAATTGATTTTTTATTAAGCATTAATGATACACACCTTCAACTTTTTTTTATTTCTCGACACCGTTTATTTTGAGTGATTTAAATACTAGTTCTGCTTTCTTCCAATCTTCCAATGTATCAATATCATGACATAAATATCTTGGTATGTAAATTGGGACAGAATTATTTGTAAAAAGATTTTTTTCTTTCATAAAAGCCTCGCATGTTCCCCAATAAAATTGACCTGCATCATGATATCTATTTTGAAATTCTTGTGATCTCATTTTAACATTGGATGGCCATACAGCTTTTAAATAACCATTTTTTTTTATTTTTAATGCCCTTTGAATTGGATGAGGGTAAGAGGAAATTGTAAAAGCAAAATATTTTCTTTTTTTTTTAAGCAAATTTAAACCTTTATAAATAGTTTTTTTTGAAATAAAAGGCGCAGCAGGATAGATACAACAAACTCTATCAAAAAATATACCTTTATTTTTAAACCATAATAAAGCATGTTTTACAACTTTTGCAGTACTTGCTTTATCATTTGACAAAATTTTTGGTCTTAAAAATGGCACTTCAACGTTATACTTTTTGCATATGTTAGCAATTTTTTTACTATCTGTTGAAACAATAATTTTATCAAATAACTTTGATTGTTTGGCAGCTTTTATTGACCAATAAATAACCGGTTTATTAAAAAAGAATTTAACATTTTTATTTTTAATTCTTTTACTGCCTCCTCTAGCTGGTATTATGGCTATATTCATAAACTTTTATTTTTTTTAAGTAAAAACCAATTGTCATCGTCACCTGATTCAGTTGTATCTCCATGATAATGAAAACCGTAATCTACTAAAATCAAATCTTTATATTTTTTTAACATTTCACTTGCAAAATCTCTTTTAAATAATTTATTTTTGTAACCTCTATATTTAACCTTTACCGGAGATGGATTGTAATATTCTGCAATTAAAATAAATTTTTTAGAATACTGGTAAAGCTTTTGATAGATTTTTTTTAGATCATTTGGATTTATATGAACAAGTAAACCTTTAACAAAAGTTAAATCAAACTTTTTATTTGAATTAAATTTAGAAATTGAACTAACGTGAGAAGCAGACTTACCCCATTCGTTTAATTTTATAATTGCTTGTTTATTGATATCAACACCAGTTAGCTTAAATTTTTTGTTAATTAAGTTAATGGCTCGCAAATTTATCCCTTGATTGCAACCAAATTCAAGTATTGTTTTAATTGACTTATGTTTATTTAATATTTTTTTAAAAAAATATTTTCTACTAGAAATTCTATTTTTTATAAAATGTCTATTTATGTATTTATTTCCAAATTTTCCAAACCAAAATTTTTCTTGTTCATTAAGCATATATATAATTAATCTCTTTCAAATTTTAATCTCCATTCTCCTTTATTATCTTTAACAAATATTTCATGGTTTACAAAACTGTCTACAATATTTTCGTATTTTGTTATTGTAATTCCTAGATAATTGCAAAATTTTTTAATATTTTTTTTATCGACCTTTCCATCAATTTTTTTGACAATTTTTAATGCTTTTAATCTACTAATTTTTTTTTGTCTTATTAAAATATTTAACTGATCAGTGGCTCTTCCATACCCATATTTTAAAAATTTAATTCTCTCTCTAATGTCGATAAACTCCATATCACAATTTTCTGTTTTCAAATAAGATCCTGATTGTGCTTCTTTTCTTTCTTTCCATCCAAATTTTTTTACAAACTCAGTATGTTTTTGAGGTTCCCATTTAAAAAAGCTACCGTAAAAAGTTCCTAAAATTCCCTTTTTTTTTAATTCTTTTTCGTCAGGCCATAGTAATATTTTTATATCATCTAACTTTATTTCACTATCGAGCATATCTTCTTCTCTTAAACCTCTCATTCCTCCTAATTCTTGCCTCCATCTTTTATCAAAAATATAATTATCTCTATCTTTTATGGGTCCTCCATACTCAAAAATTGGATTTTCTCCGTAGACAACCAAGGGAATATTAAAATTGTTAGCGACATGCATCGGAACCGAAAAAATTCCAACATGGTTAACCCAGTAAGGATCTCCAACAATTTCAAAGCCTTTTTTTACTAATAATTTAACAATGTTGGGATTTAGAGAAAAATGAATATGATCAACGCCTATTGATTTTAAAGCTTCTAAATTACGAATACCTAATCCTGTTTGATCAAATTGGTCAAAAGTAACCACCAAAGGATTCATTTTGTGAATATGTTTCATCGCATATACTTGCCATGTACTATCCTTACCTCCACTACCAGGAACTATACAATTATAAAAGTTTGATTTTTTTCTAGCCTTATCCAATAATTCATTAAAAAATTTATTTTTCACCTTCCAATCAACAGAATTACTTTTTCCATGTTTTCTTTCTGCAGATATACATGCATCACACACGCCATTTTTATCAAAATATAAATCAGGTTTTGTTTCCGGAAATAGACAGTTTTTACAATATCTAGTTTTCATAAAAGCCTCACATTAATTTTTCTGTTATGTAAAAAATTTTTTATTGTAATTATGCTTTCTCCTACCCAATAAAACACACTTCCCGCAGCAACAGCCGAAGATCCACATTTAATAGCTGAAACAAAATCTTCTTTTTTGCTACATCCGCCAGCTACAACAAGAGGAATATTGATTAATTTTGAAACTTTTTTTATTAATTCTAGTTCAAAACCATTCATCATACCATCTCGGGTGATTACATTTAAAAACAATTCTCCAAAACCGCAATCAATAGCTTTTTTAATTGTATCAGAAATTGTCATTTTCTCATTTATTGAACCTGACATTGAAAAAGGTATAAATTCTGAATTGTTAACTTTTGCAACATCCAATGAAAAAACTATAGACTGTTTACCATAAATTTTAGATATTTTTTTAATAAAGGTTGGATCTTTATAAAATTGTGTATTTATTAAAATTTTATCTGCACCAATTCTAAATAATTTTTCAACATCCTTTTCTGTTCTTATACCTCCACCGATGGTAATAGGCATTATACATTCTTCGGTCATTCGTTTAAGCAATCTAAAGTTAATTAAATTATTTTTAGTGGCCTCAATATCAGTGATGATCATTTCGTCAGCCATTCTATTTGAAAAAACTTTTACTGTTGAAATTGCATCTCCAACAATTCTTGGATTTTTAAATTGTATAGTTTTGACAATTGAACTCCCCTTTAATTGAACTAATGGTATTATCCTCTTTTTAAGCATTTGAAATTAAAGATTGATAAAATTTTCTAAAATTTGTGTGCCGACCGATTGACTTTTTTCGGGATGGAATTGTACTCCATAAATATTATCTTTTTTAATAGCAGCTACAATTTTGTTATTTCCATAACTTGTCAATAAGGTCTGGACTTTTTTTTCTTTAATTTTAATGTGATAACTATGAATAAAATAAAATGACGATTTATTTTTAATTTGGTTAAAAATATTAATATTTGATTTATTTTTGTAAAACACTTCGTTCCATCCCATGTGTGGAATTGGATGGCCTTTAGAAAATTTTAGCAACTCAACGCTACCTTTAATAAAGTTTAACCCTTTTGTTGTTGCCTCTTCTTCACCTGAAGTCATAAACACTTGCATACCAACACAAATACCAAGCAAATATCTTCCTTGTTTATAGCATTTGTTTAATAAATTTGTAAAACCATATAAGTTTAAATTTTTCATAACAGCAGGAAATGATCCAACCCCTAAAAGAATAATTTTTTCGGATTTATCAATTATCTTTGGATCTTTTGAAATTTCATAATTACATTTTAATTTTTTCAAGGCATTTTCCACTGAATAAATATTTCCGATGTTGCAATCTATGATGCCAATTTTATTTAATTTATTATTCATAGGGACTTGATAGAGCTAATTGATTTCACATTCAATTGCAACGTGGTCTGATGGTTTTGTCTGGGATCTTAGTTTTTTATTTATTGTTACATTTTTTATATCATTTAAAATATTAATTGATGTTAAAAAATGATCTATTCTCATACCATAATTTTTTTGCCATGAGCCAGCTTGATAATCCCAAAATGTATATTCGTTATTTTTGTTATTAAAGTGACGAAAGCTATCATGAAAACCTATATTTACTATTTCTCTAAATTTTTTTCTTATTTCTAATTTATATAGAGCATCATTTTCAAATTTTTTATAATCATATACATCAATTTCATCTGGAATAATGTTAAAATCTCCACCAACAATAATATTTTTATTCTTACTTATATCTATTATTAATTTTTTAACAAAAAGATTTAACCATTCTTTTTTATATGAGTATTTTTTCGTATAAATTGGATTTCCATTTGGCACATATATATTGGTAAGATTAATAATTTTTTTTTTAAATTTAAATTCAGCACTTATAATTCTAGATTGAGATGATTTATCCCCAGGTAAAATATTATTGATATTTTCAAGATTGATTTTTGAAACAAATGCCACTCCATTATAGCTTTTTTGACCATTCACGTACGATTTGTATCCAAGTTTAACAAAGTCTTCGTAAGGAAAATTTTTGTCCTCAGTTTTAATTTCTTGCATCATCAAAATATCCGGAGATTTTAATTTTAAATAATTTATTATATTATTAATTCTGGCTCTTACTGAATTAACATTCCATGATGCTAGTAGCATCAAATTGAAAATGATATTCCACAGCCACAAGATGATTTGGTTTTAGGATTAGATATTTTGAAAGAATCTCCCATTAGTTCAGATACAAAATCTATGTCTGATCCCTTTAAAATTTTTAACGAATCCTTATCAATAATAATATTATTTATTTTTTCGTCTCCTTGATTGATATTTTTATCAAAAGAAAAATCATATTTGAAACCAGAACAACCTCCGCCTAATACGGATATTCTAAAGTAGGTACCAAGTTCCTTTGTAGATACAAGTTGGTTAACTTGTTTTATTGCTTTCTCTGTAAATTTTATTTCATTAATCATTATTTTACTTACACGACATAATATAATATTTAGTTAAAATAATGCAAAGCAATAGTAAAAAGTATTTAAATTTAAAAATTTCAACAAGTAAAGGTCGATTATTTAAAGAAAAAAAAAGCAATCTTAGAACACCATTTCAAAGAGATAGAGATAGAATCATTCATAGTGCATCATTTAGACGCTTAAAACATAAAACACAGGTTTTTGTTAATACAGAGGGAGATCATTATAGAACCAGATTGACCCATTCCATGGAAGTTTCACAAATATCAAGAACAATAGCTAGAGCATTAAA
>Ga0315336_1004322_pt1 | contig 17077 bp, 10 predicted proteins | sample ASW5metaG_FD_204512 | JGI IMG/M metagenome (GOLD analysis project Ga0315336, IMG submission 204512) | Ammonia-oxidizing marine archaeal communities from Monterey Bay, California, United States - ASW #5 | ecosystem: Environmental > Aquatic > Marine > Intertidal zone | place: USA: California...
GACAACACGGCATCCGGCACCAGCTCTGCAATTCTCGGTGGCGTCAGCAATGAGGCCGGTGACACGTACAGCGTGGTGCTCGCTGGAGGGAACAACGATGCATCCAGTGTCGGGGCCGTCGTCGTTGGCGGGGAGCACAACACCGCCAGCGGTCGCTGGTCTGCGCTTCTCGGTGGCCGCTTCATGGCTGTCGTAAACGACCACGCCACCGTGTGGTGGTTCTAGAACAACCTGTACATTCGAGGTGCCACATGTTCCTTTTCTACGCTCTGATCGCAGTCGCTGGTGCGCAGACCACGGTCTATGACTCCAACACCGGTTGCAAACAGATCATGTCCAATTCAGAGATGACTTTCGTCGGGTGCAATGTCATCGTCCGCAACGGCCACCACGATACCGATGCGGCGAACGGCATGGGCAACGTGAGCGTTGGCTACGGCTTGTTGACGCCCAGCCCGCTGAACCGCGAGGGATCCCACAACCTGTTGGTGGGTGACGCCCATGGCTTCAGCGGAACCGCGGGTGTCGTCTCGGGAGAGGATCACCGGCTGAACGAACGACGCGCGGCCGCGCTCGGCGGCGCCGGCCATGTTGTCTCGGCGACCGGGGCGGTGGTTGTCGGGGGAGTCAATCACCTCGCCACTGCCGCCAGCGCCTCCGTCTTCGGTGGCGAGAGAGCCGCCGCGAAGGGTGAGGGCTCGACAGCCCTGGGTGGCCTGTCCAATCTCGCAGACGGGGTCCGCGCGATGACCTTCGGGGGCGTCGACAACCGAGCCGCCGGTATCAACGATATCGTGTTTGGAGGCGGCAACAACCTGGCATCGCACATCCACAGCATCGTGGTCGGCGGCCGTAACAACGCGAGCATGGTGGTCGACTCGATCGTTCGCGGTGGCAGGGGCAACTTCGCCCTCGGGAGTAGCAACACGATGACCGGTGGCTCGGACAATGTGTGCTGGGGTTCGCGATGCGGGATTGTCGGGGGGGAGAGCAACGAGGGCGATGGCTACCTCGCGACGCTCCTCGGCGGCAACGACAACGAGGTCACCGCTGACTTTGGCGTAGTGGCGGGAGGGGATCACAACCACGCTTCCGGCGAATACGCCGTCGTGACCGGCGGCGACGAGAACGAGTCATCCGGTCGCTACAGCGTGGTGATGGGCGGGCGATTGCGGCAGGCGGCGTCCGACTTCATGACGCTCCACTAGAGCTTGCCCTGACTACGGACGCCCCGCGACCACGAAGGCCGCCCAGCTCCCCGGCCGGGCATCGAGGAGTTTGTCGCGATTGCGCTCCAGCATCTCCAGCTGCGCCTCACGGAGCGCGTCGCCGGCTTCCATCGGCCTCCTGCGGTGAAGAACGCCCTCGTAGAAGTCGGCCATGAGCTGTGAGGTGGCCTCGTCCGGGACACTCCACAGGCTCATTACCAACTGCTCTACTCCAGCGGCGGCGAACGCCCTCCGCAATCCGAGCACGCCCTCACCGGCGCGGACGACCCCGAGCCCGGTTTCACACGCGGAGAGCACGACGAGCTGGGTGCCGCGGAGGTCGATCGCGCTGAGCTCCTCGGCCGTGAGGAATCCGTCGTAGTCGTCGAGCGGATCGTGCCCCGCATTCGCCCCGGCGAGCACGATGCCGGACAGGAGCATCGGGTTGAAGCCTACGACGCTCTGCCCCCGTTCGGCGCCGCCGGCGAGAGCGCTCTTGCATTTGTCGCTCGCGAAGAAACCGTGAGTCGCCAGGTGCACTACACGCTTGCCGCTCATCTCGGCGTAGACCGCAGATTCTGAGGCGTCGATACCCGTGAGGATTGTCGAGGGCTCACTCCGGTGTGCACTCTTTGCCCAGGACTTCGCGAGCGCCTCGACCTCGCCCGCCGTGCCCTCCAGCGATGCGTAGTTGCCGCCCGCACACGCGGCGGAACGCGAGGCGACGAGACGCTCCTGGGACGCGTTTGCGGCCCGGCTTCCGAAGTCCACGTCGCCGACGAGAAGAGCCCCCGACCCGAGGTGCACGGCGGACTCACGCAGCAGGTCCTGGGCGCTCTCGAGGTAGTGAACGGGGTACTTCTCCAGTAGATAGGTGTACTCATCTAGAGGCAGTGCTGCGAAGGGGAGCGCAGTCAGCGCACCGTCGGGGACGATGTGTATGCGCTCGGCCCCCGCCAGGGCCCCTTGCAATGGGTCCCAGACCCGCTCCCGTACCACGGCGCCTCTTCGGTCGACCCGGGAGGTTTGGCCATCGGTATCCGCGAGCACCACCAGCCATTCCGAGACCGCCTTCTCGATAGGAGCGGCTGGACCGAGCTCGACCCGACGGACCACGCACTCCGGCGCGACGACCGCAAACGCGACGTAGCTCCTCTCTCCGTTCGAGTACGACAGGAAGTCTGCAATCGCCCCGCCCTCTGGCAGGGTGGCGCAAAGGTCACGCGCCGTGGCTTCTTCGATTTGCTGTTGGCTGCGCCATTGGCTGCTCTCGCGGGCCAGCTCGCGCTCCAACGCCTCTTTTTCGGCCGTGAGCTCGAGTTGGCGCTCACGGTGCACGTCGCCGCTGGCCCGGTAGTCGGCAAATGTGAGTCTTGCGAGCTCGGCGCGGGTGTTCCGAAGACGAGATTGGAGGGCCTCTACGGCGTTCGAGGAGGCGTGCCGGTCGATCGTTCTGTCCCGCACCCGACGCGTTGCGAGACCCTTCCAGCGCATGGCGGTCGACCACGCCACCTCGCTCTCGGATGGGGCGTCGAAGGCGCCGAGCCATCCATCGAGAGACTGGCGGGTCGTCGACATGAACAGCAGCGCCTCCCGTTCGCTCAAGACGGCGATCAAGTCCAGTTGGGCTTCGGCCACCGCCAGGCTTCGCTCGTAGAATCGTTTCGCCTCGGCGCTTTGGGGATCCTGTGCGTGGACCACGTCGGCGATGTTCAGGAGCGTCCCCGAGAGATGAGGGTGATCCTCGCCCAGCGCACTCTCCGAGATGGCGAGACTGCGTTGCAGGTGGGCTCGGGCCTCGGCGAGATCCCCCAGTGCCTCGTAGAGGAGACCGAGGTTGGTCAGCACCGGGACCAGCTGAAAACTGGACGGTCCGTGAGCCTCTTCCAGGATGGTCAGGCTGCGCTTGTAGAGCTCCCGGGCTTCGCCGTATTCGCCGCGGATGGCGAGCAGGTGGGCCAGGTTGTTGAGACCCGCGGTGATGTCGGGATGGGTGGGCCCCAGAGCCGCTTCGTAGATGGCCAGGCTCCGTTCGTAGAGGGGATGGGCGAGGTCGTACTCCCGTCGCAGGGTGAGCGACCGGGCCAGGTTGTTGAGGCTCACCGCCGTCGCGCGGTGTTCCGGACCCAGCGTCGCCTCGAAGATGTCCAGGCTTCGCTCGTACAGCCGACGCGCACCATCGTGGTCGCCCTGCTTCATGAGGAGCCCGGCGAGGTTGTTCAGGCTCTGGGCGAAGTCGGGGTGGCGGGGCCCAAGGTTCTGTTCTCGGGTTGCGAGGCTTCTCTCGTACATGGGACGCGCGCCGGCAAAGTCGCCTTGGGTCTCCAGGAGCATTGCGTAGTTGTTTAGCGTCATAGCGAGGAATGGAGTCTCGGGTCCCGCGTCGTTCAGAATCGCGAGGCTGCGGTCGTACAAGTCCCTCGCCGTGTCGAAGTCCCCTTGCTTTTGAAGGACAAACGCCAGGGAGCTGAGGGTCGGCACCAGTTCGGGACTGTCCAGGCCCAACTCACCCTCGCGGATGCTCACCACTCTGTGAAGCAAGGCGGCGCTTCCGGCGTAGTCACCCGTGGTTGAGAGGAGCACCGCAAAGTTGTTGAGGGTGTGCAGGGTCTCTGGATGTCCAGCCCCGAAGCCCGCTTCTTCAATGGCGATTGCCCGTTCGAAGAACTCGGCGGCGCCGGGGTAGTCCCCCTGACGCCGGAGGATCGAGGCCAGGAAACTCAGGGTTCGAGCCACCAAGGGGTCGTCGGCCGGCAGGGCTTCCTCCCTGATCTCCAACGCGACCTGAAGCAACCGATCGGCTCCGGTGAAGTCCCCCTCGTCGTAGAGGCTGCGGCCTTCCCGCACGTGAGCTTCCGCCTGCGCCAACAGCGCAGCCGTGTCTGTGTCCACTGGCTCTTCGGCCCGCGCAACGACCGCAATGGCAGCCAGCGCCAGCCAGCTCGCTACGGGCAGACGACCTCCGTCGTGGACGTAAACCCTGCGCGCAGTTCTACTTTGGTGCGCTCTGACGAGGAGCCCGCCTGGGACCACTCCGAGTTTGCACAGTTCGAGCCCAGGCCGGTGTGCGAGATCTCGACGTCTCCGGTCGCGTCGATGTTCAGGATCGCATAGCCCCGTCCCGGACCGACTCCCGTGAGGTCGCCGTCGATGCCAAGCTGGTTTTCGTCGATGTAGAACGGGCCCTCGCCGCCAGCGGGATCCATCGAGGGCACCGAACCCTCAGCGCCGATGACCTGGCCGACGATGTGGGACTTGGACCAGTCGACGGTGCCCACGTCGGAGAACAGCAAGTCGGCGAACGCCTCCGTGAGTGCGATGAGCCGGTCGGGCGAGGGTGGCGTGTCGACGATGGTCAGCCCCATCAAGGTGCTCACCAGGCCGTCCCCCTCGATGGTCAGTGAGCTCTCGCCGATCGGGAGCTCGAGGTGGATGGCGCCGCTGGCACTGCTGGTCTCGCAGCCGGCGTCGGTGCAGACAGTCGCCCCGGAGACGGGCTGCTCGAGGGCGTCGAGGACGTCGATGTCCCAGCCGATGGTCTCGATTGCAGACGAACCGCTGTCATCGCTGTCCGAGTCTCCGCCCGAGCACGCCGCCAACACCAGGAAACCAAACCACTTCATGAAACCTCCAGGCGGCATTCTAGAGATATCATTCGCCGATGCGCGAACTCCCAAGTCTGCCTGAGCTTGTTGTGGCGGGATTCGACTCGCTTCCCGTGGCCATCATCGGCGTCATCCCTAAGGGCATCGTCGGCTACATGAACGACTCGGCCCGATCCCTTGTCGGGGGCGACCGGATCGGTCAGCCCGTCGATGAAATCGTGCCCGAATCTGCGCGGCGAGGCCACCACGCCCACCGAGCAAAGTATGGAGAGAACCCGGTTCGACGTCCGATGGGAGACGGCCGGGCCCTCGAAGCGCAGCCCATTGATGGCGACTTGATTCTGTTCACGGTCGGCGCCCAAAACCGTGTGCCGACGGCGGATCGTCCAAGGACAGCGAGGTGGCCAGTGAACTGAGGGCATTGCCTATGGCGACGGTTCTGGTGGTCGACGACCAGGAGAAGGTGCGGCGCGTGGCGCGAAGAGTCCTGAGTCACGCCGGCGATCGGGTGATCGAAGGCGGGCGGCGACGAAGCTCTCGGCCTGCTCGCAGGGCCCGATCTCGGCATCGACCTCTTTCTCGTGGATCTGACGATGCCCAATACGACCGGTCATGAGGTGCATCGACAGATCGTTGGCAACGGGCTGGATGTCAAGGTCATCCTGTCCAGCGGCTACTCCAAGGAGGCGTCGACGGCAGGGGCCGCTACGGCCAGGGCGGTCGGTGGGTGTCGATGAAATCGGACGGGTCGAACATGCCGGTGGTGGTGTCCCAGCAGTCGTAGCCGGTGCCGCCAGGGGGCTGGTTCTCGTCCCACCGCATCTCGAAGTGCAGGTGGGCGATATAGGCCCCGTCTGCGTCGCCGATGGCGCCGATGAGATCACCGCGGCGGACCGTATCGCCCGAATTCACATACATCGCGGACAGGTGGGCGTACTGGCTCTCGACGGCCTTGTAGGTGGCCGCTCCGGCAGCCGGCAGCGCGTGGGTGACGGTGATGATGTCGCCCCAACCGGCGCCCTCGTCCGCTGCGGTCTTGACCACGCCGTCGGCAATGGCGTACACGGGATCGCCGTAATCGGTATTGCCACCGCCGTTGCCGTTGAGGTCCTCGCCGCAGTGCCCACCGACCGTGAAGTCCTGCGCGTTGTAGTAGCCAACGCCGTTCGGGGCGCCCACGGCCCAGTCGAAACCGTCGACGGGCTGGACGAGGCAGGCGTCGAAGCTGCCCACATCTCCGCCGCCCTGGTTCAGGGAGTCGCCGGACACGCACGTGCCCGACTGGTGCCCCTGGTAGGTGTAGGGCCAGGGCCCAGCGGGGTCGTAGGCGAGCTCGAGGCGACCGGCGCCGGGGCCGCCGAATCCGGGGATCCAGGTGTAGGTCCCGGAGAGGTTGCGCTCGGTGAATGTGCCATTGGCGAAGAGCGTCCAGGTGGTCTCGAAGCACTGCGCGTTCACGCAGTCTTGCCCAGTCAGGATGACGGGAAACTCGAACGCGTGGGCGGCGGGCGAGAGGACTGAGCCCAACGCGGAGCAGATGAGGATGGCTACGGTGCGCATGGTGGCCTCCAGAAGTGAGCAGCGGCGTCCAGGACACAACGCCGATGCACAGATTGTACGGGGCTGCCGGTCAGAAGTTGTCCGGCCCGAACCTGGCCCGAAGTGCCTCCCACCGACCGCGCACCCCCCGCAGGACGCCGGTCTCCCGTGCCATGGCCACCGCCAGCTTGCGGGTCTCGGCCGCCAGGGCCTTCGTAGACTCGTGGCTGAAGAGCGCGCCGGTGAACCACAGGGGTCCATCGCGCACGAATCCGTCCTCGCTCGCCAACACGCCCTTTCGGACCTGATCACTGCTCAGTCGCGGGCCGTAGTGGGGGATGGCCTCCTGATGGAGTGGCTCGCCGACCTCGAGTCCGAGGCGCTCCAGCTGCGCGGCCAGGGCGGCGTCGAACTGCTCGATGGTGGCCCACTCCGAGTCCGAGTCCGTGTAGTGGATCTGGGCGGTGTAGATGGTGCCGGCGACGCCGACCGGTCCCTCGGCGCGACGCCAGCCCGAGAGTCCATATGGCTTGGGATTGTCGATCTGCTCTTTGACGCCGCCGACCGGAGGCTGTCCGCCATCGTCGACGAGCGGATGCACCCCCAGGCCCCAGGTGGAGGAGTTGATGGAGAGATCTGTGCCGATGAGGGACTCGAGCTCCTGTTCGGCCAAGCGGCTGAAGTCGGTGGCCAGGACCACGTGATCGAAGTGTTCTTCCCAGTCTTTTCCGACCACTTTGATGCCGGCGTCCACCCGCGCCAGGTCCATCACCTCGTGGCCGTAGCGGACGTCGAACTCGTCGGCGAGGCCGATGAACACGTCCTCGAAGGCCTGGGGAACCCAGAGCTTGTTGAGGATGCCGGAGATGAGGAGCAGGGGCGTCACCCAGCGGAATCCGTACAGCATCGGGGTGCTGTCGGTCGGGCCGTAGCCCATGACGGTGAACGCGCGGTTGTAGAGCCGCTGGATTGCGGGCATGTCGTGCTTGGCGAGCCACTCGGAGATGGGCATGGCGAGCTCGGGATGGCTGGTCGCCGCGGCGTTGTAGGAGAAGCCGGTGGCCACGTAGAGCCGCGTCCAGTGTGCGAGGTAGCGGGCGCCCTCGTTGTAGAGGGCGATGCGGCCGCCGTCTCCGAGGATGTAGGTCACAAAATCGGTGGAGCTGCCGAGCTCAGAGACGATGCTCGCCTCGGGGAGCTTGAGATCTCCGACGCCGTAGCGCTTCTGGAGGCGGTGGATGGTCTTGAAACCGAGGGTCGTGTAGGACGTGCCGAGGTTCCAGAGCTGATCGCCCTCGCGATAGGTACGGGCCTTGCCGCCAGGGCGGTCTTTCATTTCGAAGATGACTGGATGCTCGATGCCGACGCGGCGGAGGTTCCAGGCGGTGAGGAGTCCGGCGGGGCCGGCTCCGACAATGGCGATTCGGGGTGCTTTGGGCATGGGGGTCGACCTCCCGGTCGGTTGGAGCGAATAAATCAGAGGAAAAGGGGGGGCCACCTGGAATCAGATCCACGTGGCCCCTGGAGAGGACCGCTAGGCGGCGACGTCGTCCTCGATGGGAGGAAGGAAGTCGATCACCTCGAGGGGCTGTGTGGGCGGCTTGATTGGAGGAGCGTCTTCGCGAGGCTCGAGAATCCCAGCGGTGCCGGGGCCCTCGGACGCGACCGGGATCAGCTTCGACAGCCGATCGGACTCGCCCATGGCGGTCAGGGCGAACTTGGTGTTCGACACCAGGACCTTGTAGGCCAGATCCCAGGCGGCACGCGCCTCTGTCACCTTCGCTATCGCCTTCTCCAGCACTGTCTGTGAAGCCGTCACGGCGGCGATGGATCCCAGGTACGCCTCGTACGTCGCGATCAGATCCGAGACGTACTGTGCAGGCATGCAGGACGCGGGCAGGTTGCGGGCCTTGCCAGCCTTGATCGCCTCGATCGACATCGAGACAGCTGACTTCAGCCACTGGCGCGACCGACCCGCCCGCGAAGGGCTGCCGCCGGGGTAGAGGCTGGCGCGAATGACCGCGCCCGGCAGCTCTCCGCCCTCCCAGTCTTCGTAGCTTGGCCAGACCGCGTTGTAGTAGCCCCACGCATAGAGAGACACGAGGTCGACAGTGAGGGCGTCGCGCTTTCTGCGCAGATCCTCGATGTCGTTTTCGGAGTGCATGCGAAGCACGGTCGCCGCTTTCATGTCTTCGTGAACGCGCGAGAAACTCGCCAGGCTGCCCGCGACGATGTCGCCAAGCTCGGTGAACTCGCTCGCCCGAAGGTTGATGTTGTCGCCATCGACATTGCGTCGATGATCCGTTTTGTAGATGGCCATCTTGGCTCTCCAGTTGTTGTTTTCACCGCGCGCAGAGGCACTGATGAAATAGTGATAACAGGGCTTTGAATTCATCATCGCTCTGTATACATACAACTTATCGGGCCGGGTCCATCCCCGTTTGGACTCATCGCCAAACCGGTCTGTATCAGACCGTTTGGGCCTTTATCGGTCTTGTTCAGACCGGGTTTGCCACAGCGCTACGGCATGTTCTAGCTTGGTACTCAATACCTGTGGCGCTTTGACCTGAACGTCGGGGAACATGCTCAACACCCACCCCACGAACTCCGGGCACAGCACCAGCCGCAACCGCACATTCAACGACCCGTCTTGGCCGTCCGAGACCTGCTGGGTGGGGTGCACCGGGCGTTGACGCATGGCGATGGCGTGGCGTCCGCGGACCTGGAGGTGAACGTCCTGGGCCTCGTCGGGCATCCCGCAGAAGATCCCGAAGGAGTCTCTAAAGATCTCGGCGTAGTCGGTATGTCTGGCGGCGGGCACCTGGAACTTCTCTCGGGTCACCACCACCTTCTGGATCCCGTCGATCAGGTACATGCGGCGCACGGGACGGGGCCCGTGGGCCAGATCGCGCTTGCCGGCCATGCACGCCAGCTGGCCCAGGTGCAGGACGATTCCCCACGGCTCGATCTCGTAGGTGCCCTTCATGCCGTTGAGGCCGTCGTACTGAATCCGACACACCTGGCGCTTCTGTTGGGCGATGAGCAGCCTCTCGGTCCACTTGCCGTGGTTCGGATTGCGCGAGCGCTCGGAGGTTCGGACCTGGAAGTTGGTGGTCACCCGATCCAGCTGCATTCGGTCGACCTCTTCCAGCGCCAGCCTCGCCTGCTGGGCCATGATCTCGAGCTCGCGATGGTGCTTGGTGCCCTGCAGCTCTGCCAATGCCTGCACTGCGAAGTCGAGCGCCGCCGCTCGTGCAATCGAGGTGTCGTCTCCGGCGGCCTTCTGCCAGACCCGCTGACGCCCATCCCGGTAGTCCTCCATATCGCGATGGCGGAGGACAAAGGCGCGGTACTCCCGTGCGCAGCGGATGTCGACCTCGAACTCCTCGATGATGGACTTGAGTCGCAGCGGCCTGCCGCGATCGACCCTGTCGATGAGAGTGAGCAGGCGGGACGCGGTCTTGTAGTCGTTGCGCATGGGTGTAGCATCGCGGGGAGGTGGGCGCGGTTCAAGGGTTTATGAACGGGTCGCAGGGCATGTCCTGGATGGGAAGGGTCTTGATGGACCCATCGAGGGGGTGCTGTTTCAAGGCAAGAGGCTCCAGGAGCGTCTCTCTGACCGTTGTTTGATTCTGAAGGGGGTCTATTGAGGGTCTCGGTAAGGGGGGCCAGGTTTTGGAGGGGTCGACTGAGGGTCTCGTTGCGGGTGTCCCAGATCTTGTGGAGCCTCCTGAGGGCCTCGGCAAGGGTTCTCATTTCCCGCAGCGCCACTGTGGGGCTCGGCAAAGGGCGTCTCAATTCTCGGAGGGGTCTACGGAGGGTCCCGTCGAACGCCAGATTTCGGTGGCAACGATCGGATTCGGGCACTGAGGTGCTCATCTGGCGACTCCGTGAGATAGTGTAGGGCATGCGTACTCTTGTCCCTTTTTTGGCGCTCCTATTCGCGGGCTGTGGTTCTCCTTCCAACGATGGCCCAGGCGACGGCCCTGGTGACAGCAACAACCCCACCACGCCGGAGGTCGATCCCTGTCCGAATGACGGTGACTCCGATGGGGACACGGTCTGTGACAGCGCTGATGTCTGCCCCGGTGAGAACGACCTGCTCGACACCGACAACGACGGCGTGGCCGACGGCTGTGATGTCTGTCCGCAAGACGTGAATGACGACACCGATGGCGACGGCATCTGTGACACGGATGACGCGTGCGAGGGCTTCAACGACGCCAACGACGGCGACGCCGACGGTCAGCCCAACGAGTGCGATCCCTGTCCCTACGACAATCCCGATGACAGCGACTTGGACGGCGTCTGCGATCGCGACGACCGCTGTGAAGGGTTCGACGACACCCTGGATAGCGACGGCGACATGCGGCCCGACGACTGCGACCCGTGCCCGATAGATAATCCGGACGATCCCGACGGAGACGGCGTGTGCCAGTCCGTCGACCCCTGTCCCATGGACAACCCCGACGACAGCGATGGCGACGGTGTCTGCGACAGCGACGACATCTGTCCGGGCTTCGACGACAACGTCGACTTCGACCTCGATGGCGTCACCGAGGGGTGCGACTGCGACGACTTCGATCCGTACATCTACCCCGGCGCGCCCGAGCTGTGTGACGGATTCGACAACGACTGCAACGGGACGGCAGACGCTCCGGTGCTGGGCGGCCCGCCGCCAGGTGTCGACTTCACCATGCTGCACAGCTCCGATCTCGGCGGACCCATCTTCAACCCGGCGGCTGCGATCGCCCCCACCCCCATCAACCTCGGCGACGACGCGGTCACCAACGCGCTGCAGATCGGGTTCAGCTTCAACTTCTATGGAACGGACTACACCACGCTCCAGCTGAGTTCGAACGGCTTTGTCGGCTTCGGCGGCGGCTTGGCTCAGGGCTGCTGTTCAGGCCTCACCATTCCGACCAATGACGCCTACAACAACATCATCGCGATGTGGTGGGAGGACATCGATCCGTCCTCCGGCGGCACGATCGGCTACGAAACGCAGGGTGCACCGGGATCGCAGGTCTTTCTGCTCGGGTTCTCGAACGTGCCTCTGTACGGCAACAACGCCACCAATACGTTCCAGCTGAAGCTGTTCGAGGCCACCGGGGTCATCGAGATCCACTACACGAACGCGTCCATCGACGCTGGCTTGTGGACGGTTGGCGTCGAGAACGACACCGGAACGCTCGCGACGGTGTACTACAGCCGGATCAATCCGCTCGCAGGCGAGGTCGGGACCGCTTTGCAGTTCAGGCCGCCCGCCCGGGACACCGAGCTGGACGTCGACGGAGACGGCTGGCTCGAGTGCGAGGAGTGCGACGACGACGACCCCGCGATCCACCCGGATGTCCAATTCGACCTCTGCGACAACGTCGACAACGACTGCGACCTCGATGTGGACGAGGACGCCGCGGATACCGACGGCGACGGGGTGTGCAACCTCCTCGATCCGTGCCCGGCCGACCCGCTCGACGGCTGCTGAGTCCTACCAGGTGACCACCAGCTGGGCGCCGGGCTGAGCCAGTGTCGGCCGAACGCCTACCGTCGACCTGCGGAGGGCGGCCCGGTCCACCATGACCTGGATGTGGGGCATGACGATGAAGGTCGTCAGCCCGGCACCGAAGCTGACGAAGGCGGCCAGACTCCACGCGCGACAGTTTGGAGGCGGCATCGCAGGCTCGGTAGCCGGAGGCTCGGAAGCCATGGCGGACGTCGACAACAGCACGGTCGTCGCGAGACAGCAGAACATCATGTCGGATCGATAGGCCAGGGCAGGGTTGCGCGCCGGCAACCGTTACTACTGATACATTCGACCGCCGACCAAAGGCGGTGGGGATCGAGTCGATGACAATCCAGAACGAAGGCTGGGAGCTGGCTACCTGATGGCTCGGCTCATCATCTCTTTCAGAACGGTCTACAGATTCTCGCCCGAGATGATGTAGATCGAGCCCAGGTCGGTCGACCAGTTTTCGTCGTGGAAGACGATGTCGGGTAGGCCACCGCCATCGATGTCCGGCGAAATGCCTCCGAGCTTGAAGCTCTGGCCTCCGACGACTTCTCCCAGCCAGAACCGATCGGCATCGCTGGCGCTGACGACGCCCTGGGGCATCGGGCCCCAGAACAGGTAGGCCTTGCCGGCGTCGGCGCCATTGTCATCGTTGTTCAGAGATGTCGCGACCAGGTCCATCTCGCCGTCCTGGTCGATGTCGGCCGCGTCGATCCCATGATCGTATCGCCCGACCTGGTCACCGATATTTTCCTCGACAATTGTCGTTGTAGCGTGATCCTCCAGAATCATGCTGGGTGCGTTGGCGAGCACGTCTGATGCGTCGACAATGAAGACGTCCCCCTGTTCGGTGGCCGCGAAGATGTCCCGCCGCCCGTCCTTGTTCATGTCGACACTGCGGAAGGACTGGGCGCCGATGTTGTGGCTTGTCGGCGCACTCAGGACCGAGATGTCGGCATCGTCGTGCAACACGAACAGTCCGCCGGGTATCGGACCGAGGAACACGAAGTAGCCCTCGCTGTTCTGGCCGAACAGCATGTCGGCCTCGCCGTCTCCGTTCAGGTCGCCCGCCGCGGAGTTCGAGCCCCCGGTGGTTTCGGTCACACCGCGGATCTCGGTGAACGCATCGAGGTAGTTGATGGAGTCGGTGTTGGCCAGTGGTCCTGCAAAAAGCAGATGCGAGACGACATTCGGCGGGAGTCCGCTGCAGCTGGTCGGATTGTACGAAGTGATCGTGGCGAGATCGGGGTTGGCGTCTCCGACGATGCTGGCTGTAGGGACCGGGTTTCGCATGTCCGCGTGATTGTCGGCGCCGGTGTTTCCCGAGACCTGGGCGTAGGAGTCGTTGCGGGTGTAGCTGCCGTCCATTCCGTTGATACCCACCTCGTAGATCGAGAAGCCGTCCGGCTGGCAAGGGCCCGGTGTTTGAATCCCGACGATGAGGCTCGCCTTTCCGGAGCCCGTCAGGTCGAATCCGTGTCCCCCTTCGGAGAGCGTCAGATCGTTGACGACATTGGTCTCGACGATGTTGCCATCCGCGTCCCCGATCGTCGTCCCGGCAAGGATGGGGCCGTTGAAGATGTAGGCGTAGTTCACCGATCCGGCCCGGGCGGTCGTTGCGACGACCTCTGCGAGACCGTCTCCGTTCAGATCCCCCGGAAGAATGATCGCAGACCCGAAGTAGTTCTGCGTGCCGCGGATAACGATGGCCTCGTCGACGACCAAGCCGCCATCGGCCAGGCCGTCGCAGTCGTTGTCGATGTCGTCGCCGATGAACTCTGCGACGCCCGGGTTGACGGCGAAGACGAGATCGTCGCAGTCCCCGTTGATCCCCTGGATCCACCCACCGGGGTCGGTGCAGCTGCGGACCTGGGTGTTTCCGTAGAGATCGCCGTCCACATCTTCGTACCAGGTGCTGGGGTCGACAACGGGGCTGTCGTCGATCCCGTTGGCGCAGTCGTTGTCGAGGCCATCGCAGACCTCGGGCTCTCCCGGATGCACGTTGGCGAGGGCGTCGTCACAATCGGTATTGTCGAACAGCCACCCCGATGGCGGGTCGGGATCGCAAATGGTCAGCGGGTCGGTCGGGTCCCCGTACGCGTCGTTGTCGACATCGGGGTAGAACTCGTTGGCGTCGGACGCATCGAAGTCGAAGCCGTCGCCGTCGCAGTCCCAGTCGAATCCGTCGCAGAATTCGAGGGCTCCAGGATGGAGGTCACCCCGGGTGTCGTCGCAATCGTCGGAGTTTGCGACGCGATTGTCGTCGGGATCGTCGACGCACAGGAAGACGGCGCCGCCGGCCAGGTCGCCGTATCCGTCGAGATCGGAATCGATGAAGTACGCGTCGAGGACGATGCCATTGTCGACACCGCCCGCGCAGTCGTTGTCAAAGCCGTCGCAGACCTCCGGATTACCGGGGAAGACCGTAATCTGCCCGTCGTGGCAGTCCGTGTTGTCGAGAACGTGGTTGGCCGGTGCCACACACTGTTGAACGGCGAGTGCGGATTCGTCGCCGTAGGTGTCCGCATCGGTGTCCGGATACCAGGCCGAGCTGGCGTTCAACAGCGGATCGGTGTCGTCGCAGTCGGCATTGTTCGTGACGTCACCACTGGGCCCGCGCTCGCATTCCGAGGCCACCGCCAGGTCGTCGCCGTCGCCATCTCCATCGGCGTCGGGCCACCACTGCACGCCCGGGAACTCGGTATTGTCGGCGTCGTCGCAATCGCCTCCAGCGGGTGTCCCCGGGCCGACCCAGGTGTTTCCAGTCGGATCGCACTCGACGTAGCCATCGGCGTCATCGTCTCTCTCGTCGTCGGGCGTCAGCGGCGTCTCGCAGGCGTTGGCCTGGCCATCGCAGATCTCGGTAGCGGTCGGGTATCGCGTGGCATCGCTGTCGTTGCAGTCGCCGCCGACGTTGATGCGGTCTCCCGGGTCCAGGCATAAGTAGAGCGCGGGAATGGCGGCCGAACCGTAGTTGTCGGCGTCGCTGTCGATGTACCACTGCTGAAACAGCAGGCCGTCGTCTACGTCGCCAGAGCAGTCGCTGTCGTTGCCGTCGCAGACCTCGACGAGACCGGGGCTCTCGAGGGGCTCGGTGTCGTCGCAGTCGCCGCCGTCCACGATAGCCAGGTCGGCGCCTGTCCAGGAGTTGCAGCTGACGTAGCCATCGCTGTCCGAATCGAGCTCATCCGCGGGCACCCCGAGGAGGCAGTCGTTGTCGAGCCCGTCGCAGAGCTCGGGCGCCGACGGATAGCGCGTGTTGTCCCCGTCGTCGCAGTCCTGTCCCTCGATGACCAGCGCCCAGGGCGGGCCGTCCAGGGTGCAGATGACGTAGAAATCGCCGTCGCCATCTTCCTCTGTGGGCATCAGGGCGAGGTCGCAGTCGTTGTCGCGACCATCGCAGAGTTCGGGAGCCCCGACGTAGGTGTCGGATCGCATGCCGTCGCAGTCCAGGCCTGCGGTCACGGCCGGATCTCCGGCCCAACTCAGGACGTTGTAGGCACACTCCACGGCGTTGTCTCCGTCGGAGTCCAGCTCGTCGAGGGGAATCGCCAGGTCGCAGTCGTTGTCGATGCCATCGCAGAGCTCGGGGGCTCCTACGAAGACGGTGGGGTCCAGATCGTCGCAGTCGCCGGCGCACTCGACCACGCCGTCGATGTCACCGTCGATCTCGTCTCCGGGGACCACCAGATCGCAGTTGTTGTCGATGCCGTCACAGAGCTCTGGGGCGGCGGGCCAGGAGTCCGGATCTGCGTCGTCGCAGTCGTCGCCGCCGTCCACCGCCGCCCAGGGGAGAACGTCGAGGGTGCAGCGCACGAAGCGGTCGCCGTCACCGTCGATCTCGTCCACCCACAGGGCCAGGTCACAGTCGTTGTCCAGGTTGTCGCAGAGCTCGGCGTTTCCCGGGAACCGAGCGATGTCTCCGTCGTCGCAGTCGCTGCCGGAGATCGCCACATCTCCTATCCAAGCGGTGCATTCGACGAATCCATCGCTGTCGTCGTCAATCTCGTCGTCGGGAATCCCGAGCAGGCAGTCGTTGTCCAGGCCATCGCACAGTTCGGGGGCGAGCGGCCTGACGGTGGTGTCGTTGTCGTCGCAGTCGCCGCCACCGGCCACGTTGCCGGGACCCTCCCAGGTGCCGATGAGCGCACAGACGATGTAGGCGTCGCCGTCGCTGTCGATTTCGTCGGCTCCCGGCGCCCCGCTGCAGTCGTTGTCGAGGCCGTCGCAGACCTCGAGCTCGGCTTGATTCACCTGTGCGAAGTTGTCGTCGCAGTCGGTATTGTCTGCGACGGTACCGTCGAGTGGATCGGCACAATAGAGGATTCCCACATCGCTGCTGTCGCCGTAGGTGTCGCCGTCGGTGTCGGGGTAGTACCGGGTGAAGACGAGCGCATCGTCGATGCCATTGGCGCAGTCGTTGTCGATCCCGTCGCAGAGCTCGACGGCACCGGGGTTCGCCGCGGGCTCGGAATCGTCGCAGTCCGAGCCGACGGTGATGGCCGGAGCGCCTACCCAATTGGGGCACTCGACGTATCCATCGCTGTCGTTGTCGACCTCATCGGCGGGAACGACCAGGCCGCAGTCGTTGGCGAGACCATCGCAGAGTTCCTGCGCCAGTGGATGCACGGTCGCATCGTTGTCGTCGCAGTCTTCGCCGCCAGCGACGTTGCCCGGACCCAGCCAGGGCGCCAGCAGCTCGCACACGACGTAGAAATCGCCATCGTCGTCGACCTCGGTTGGATGTGGAGCGCCGCTGCAGTCGTTGTCGAGACCGTCGCAGGCCTCGACCCCGATGGGGCTGACCGCGGCGAAGCTGTCGTCGCAGTCGGTGTTGTCGTTGGCGACCCGTCCGTCGAGGGGGTCGGCGCAGAGTAGCGTTCCGGGGTCGTTGTCGTCGCCAAATCCATCGGAGTCGGCATCGGCGTAGTAGGGCGTGAAGATCAACCCGTCATCGACGTTGTTGGCACAGTCGTTGTCGATGCCGTCGCAGATCTCGGGATTTCCGGGAAAGGCCGTCGGGTCGCCGCCGTCGCAGTCGTCTCCGGCGAGGATCGTCGGGTCGACCCCTTCCCAGGCGGTGCACTCGACGTAGCCGTCCAGGTCGAGGTCTTGCTCGTCGAGGGGGATGAAGGCCGTGCAGTCGTTGGCTACGCCGTCGCAGCGCTGCTGGGCGAGGGGGTGAACGGTGATCGCGTTGTCGTCGCAATCCA
>Ga0315336_1004323_pt1 | contig 17076 bp, 3 predicted proteins | sample ASW5metaG_FD_204512 | JGI IMG/M metagenome (GOLD analysis project Ga0315336, IMG submission 204512) | Ammonia-oxidizing marine archaeal communities from Monterey Bay, California, United States - ASW #5 | ecosystem: Environmental > Aquatic > Marine > Intertidal zone | place: USA: California...
TCAGGGATTAGTCCTTCTATGGGATATACCATAGGTTATGGATGGAGCGAATTTTATATAAGAATTAATCCTGCAGTATTATTTCAAACTGAAGACATTAAAGATTATCATTTCTTAAGCTTTTATCTAACCTCTATAGATCCATCTTCTTCATTGCAGACTACACAAAGATCTTTTGGAAAGTATATTAATGAATCTCCAATGCTAGAGTCTTCAGTATTATCTTCTAAATTTTCTTTATATGATTTAACAATGAATGTCGGTGATACTTCTCAAGTGGTAAATACAAAGTATATTCAGGTAAATTCTGAAATTATGAGTGTTGAATCTTATTCAGATGATACTTTATATGTTCAGTCTAGAAAAATGCATGACACGATGAATCAGCTGCACCTAAATACGGATAAGTTATATTTTTTAGATGTCAATAGGGTGTTTAATTCATCTTTTGGTGAGAATTATTCAGGAGGACTTGAGCAGTTTAGGTGTTTCGCTGTTGTTAACGATTCAGATGCTGTTTTGGATGATTTTGATATTTCTACAAGAGCTTGGGATGATATTGGAAAATCTAATTTTAGTTTTTTTGTAGAAGCCCCAATGGTTGAATCTTTTGCCACTACCTCCATCCACGGAAGTTTTGATTTTTTTGATGTTGATGAGATAGATTATTCTTCTTATGTAAATATGCCGGATGAGGGGATGCCGTCAACTCTTTTTGTTGATCAGATGGTATCTTTTGTTGGAGGGGAAAACGATGGTCAACAAAGAATAATTATTAGTTTCTCTCCTGATTTGAATAGATTTTTCTTAAATGAAGATTTACCTTACCAGATAGGAGTTGGTGATCAAATATTGTTTCATACCTCTCCGAGTTCAACTTCTTATACAGGCACTATTGATCCTAGAAGTATGAATAATAGTATTTATTCTGAAGAAGTTGAAATAAAAGAGGGGCAGAGTCTCTCTTTGAATGGATTGAACAGGGCTCATGAGAACAGCTTGCTTCCAGGAGATGTTTTGTATTTGTGGATCAAAAGGTCTTTGGAACAAACCTCTACCGTGTCTGACGAAATGCCGTCTTTAGATTTTTTATATAACGTAGGATAATATGGGTAACTTAATTAATTTAGGACTTTTAGATTTTGGTGGGTTTCCTGCCGGGTCAGCTATATATTGCGATTGCGATTCTTTGCCAATTAAAAATTATATTAATGATGAGATTTTTATACCAATATCTGGTAGTGGAGGATCTCTTGAAGTTGGAAGATTTGGTAATGCATTAAGGATGGGGATGCAGGATAAATTTTCATATGTTGGTGGACTGTCAACTTCGTCGCAAATGACTTTTAGTTTCTGGTTGAATTCTACTAACTATGCACCGGTTTACGACCAATCAGATCCAGAAGTATTTTATTATGTTAAAATGCCAGTGTTTAGTAAATCATCCTGGTCAGTATCCAGCGCAACTCAAAGCTATGTATTAGATTGGACTAATAGTTCATTTTTAGTATATGAAAAATGCTACGAAGATAATACTAATAGTATTATTGTAGATTTATATGAAAATGGGACCTATGACTTATATCGTTATGAGTCTGAGAGATATGAGATAGGAAAAAATCATCACTTCTATGTGGCTTATGATGGCGTTAATGGTTTTGTAAATATATATATTGATGGTATAATGTCTGAATTATCTGTTACAGCTCCAGGAGCAGTGGCAGCTCCTTATCAGATATCGTCAAGTGGAAATCCTCTTATTATTAACGACATAGCTCCTGGTGTGGTTTCTTCTGTGGTGGGTAGCAGTTCGTTGCTTGACGACTTGTTTATATGCAATACTTCATTCGATAGCGAGGGCTTAATACAGAGAATTATAAATAGAGGAATGAGAGATACATTTAGTTCTGATGTTTCTTTAAGAAAGAATAAGCAGACATTATTTTTACCTTATAAAGAAATTTCTACAAACTATATAACAAGCATATCCGGTAATTCTTCAGAAGTGTATTTAGGAAGTAGTTATGGTGATATCTATAAGGGCTCTTCTACGTCTTGGTCGTCAAGAAGAAACTTTACAAATCAGAATGAAATAGACAACTTAAATTTAATTAAATATGATAGTTCTAATAATTCATCTTACAGCACCGAGGATGGTGATGGAATAAAAATTGACGGCTATGGAATTGAGTTAGAATAAAATGCAGATTGTTGATTTTAAAATTAATAACAACCTAGGGACTCTAGATTCTCCAGTAATTGTTTCTCCTTCTGGAGTTGCTTTTAATTGGACTGTCTCTTCTTCTCCAGGCGTTTATCAGAAATATTCTGAGATCAATATAGGAACTAGCATTAATGGATTAGGAAGCAAAGATTTTGAAGGTAATTTATTTTCTCAGTATCTACAAGAAAATACTGGTCACTATTTTGAGCTTGACACTACTCAGCCCTTAAGCCGTGGTAAAACTTATTATGGTCAGCTTAGGATTAAGGATAACTTGGGCATAGAGAGTGATTATAAAGTTTTTTCTTTCAAGATTAATACTTATCCATTTATAACGTATGCCAATTATATTCCAGAAGAGCCTTCTCTTAAAGAGGATCTTGTTGTTGATTTTGCATTGAGTAAAGATGGTGCTTCAGCTAGGATTTTATGGTACAAGAATGGTGAGTTACAATCAAACTTAACAGACTTTACTACTATACCAAAGGAAAGTCTTAGAGTGGGTCAATCTTGGAACGTGGAAGTCATTCCTTATGACGGAGTAGATATGGGCGAGAGATTGTCTCTTCCAATAATTGAAATAAAACAAGAAGTTCCCGTAGTTGATTATGTAAGAATAATTCCTGAACATCCTACAGAAAATGATATATTGACATTGGATTACAGTGTAACTGGTTCTGATTCTGGATTGATCCTTAAGAATAAGGATGATAATCAAATCACTTGGTATGTTAATGGAGTAGAATATGAAGATTTTAATAATTATCAGTCAGTTAGGATAAAAAGCAGATCTGGAGATAGGGTAAAGGTTATGGTTGTTCCTTCCTATGATGGATCTTTGGGAGATGCTGTTGAAACAGAAGAAGTTATAATATATAGTGCTGATTTCAGAATAAGGAATCTTACTGTTGAGGGAAAACTTGATAATTTAAACATTAACACTGATACCCCACTATTAGATTGGGACGTGATATCTCCGTTTGGAAGATATTGGAAATATGCAAAAATTAACATTGGGACATACTGGGGCGCTAACAATTTATTCAGTGAGGTTGTAGATACGTATGACTCTTTTTACAGAGCTCCATCCGGTATATTGAGAGAGGGAGGAGACTATTACGTATCAGTTTCTGTTAGCGATGATATAGATAATTTTAAGAATTTTTCATATTCTCACTTTAGAATGCATGGTTCTTTGTGGAAAGAATATGCAGATAATCTATCTGGGTGGACTACTAGATTTGTTCTCAAGTCTTCAACTGTTGATGTGGAAAAAGATGGATATTATGATATACAAATCAGTGATGGATCCAGGTTTTTTAGTATAAGTATTTTTTCAGATAAGATTATACTTAATGAAGCTCAGGATGGACCTCTTTTAGAACAAGTTTATTTAGAAGATTTTGTAGAGTTAATAATTTCTGGTAAAAACGATAAGATATCTGTTTATGTTAATGGGAGCCCCTTGGGTTTTGGAACACTAAATAGCGAGCATGTTGCCGGGGCTAGCACTTCTGAAAGGTCCATAGCGGTTCTGCCATTTTCTGTTATATCAGGGGATTCTGATCCAGACGATATTTTTCCAAATAGTTTAACCATAAAAGAGTTTAATTTTCTTTTAGGTTTTACTTTTGAAGAAAGCGAGTTGGATTTATTCAACATGAGCTTTGTCAGACACTTAACTTTATCTGATCAATCAATAGATTTCTTAGATTTTAGAAACGGGAGATATATTGCTAGCGTTAATCCTAAAGATGTTAATTCTTCTGGACGAATTATAGAGATAGATCCGTCTGCATCTTCTATAGTTACTCAGGCTAAATGTCTCGATGACTTTGACATTTCAGTAGACTCTATTATCCAATCTCCGTCAGGAAACAAGATAGTTTTTGATCATCCCCAGGGAGCTTCTATAGTTTCTGGCAATGTCATACCTATTTATGATGTTGATACTTATTTTAATCAGAATGAAACACTAGATAATGATTATTGGAAGTTAATATCCACGCCAGGATCTATAGCACATGCGTATAAGTCAAACGGTATAGAGATAGATACAAGATCTCGAAACATAGGTAAATACGATGATGTTGTTAACCCTAATACAGAGAGATATGTTAATACGGTGTTCAACATATCTGTAAAGACTCTTTTTGATGGTCTTTTAGTAAACGAGTTTAAGGTTTCTGGATTAGAGTTCATAATACATGAAATAGATGAGACTTTTCCAACTGTAATAGATTTTAGTGTTATTAGCTTGGCTAACATAACAATAAGTCAATTAAAGTCTGAATTTTTAGCTACTCCAATAACAGAAAATGGAGACATAGTTGCAAGTGACTTGTATGACTTTAATATCCAGCCTGGATACGAACACAAGAAAGCCAATACCTTAGCTGACTCAGATGGCTATCAGAGAGTTATTTCTATATCTGATGTCGCCAGATTCTACAACAAATCTAATATTGTATTGTCTTCGGAATTAGACCCAGACCCATATTCTTATGTTACTGGAGGAAAGTGCTTCTTCTTCCATAATAGCCCAGGGACTAATTGGTTTGATAATGTTGATGCCGATAGGGGATATACAGTTGATTTAGAAGTCTCTATTGATTCAGTAGAAGATTCTAGGAGATCTATAAACACAGACACCGAAGATGGTTTTGGCATATACATAAACGACGGTAGCTATAGGGAGACGATAGAATTTAGAAATAATGAAATTATATTTAAAGAGTTTAATGATAGCATAGCATTTGATCTTTCAAATAAAGTGGATTTTAGATTTACCGGGAAGAACGGAAATTTGAAGGTTTTTTCTAAGTCAGAAGGAGAATCCCAGCATTCACTTCTTAAATCTGTTTCTATGTCTTCAGATGCCAACAAGCAGTCTAATCCCTCATTCCCATGTGTAGTTAAAGACGGCAAGAATGTAACACATTCAGTTTGGCATGATGATGCGAGGGGTGGAAGAGGAAGGTTATGGTATTCATATTTTGTGGACACTGAATGGTCTAAGCCATCTGTTATAGCCGAGTCTAGTTTTGGATTTAATAATGCCAACATAGGCGTGGATAAAAAAAATAATATTCATCTTATTTTTGAATATAGTGGGTCCGATTATTCAGACATAGCATATTCTTTAATGAGAGATGGGGTTTGGTCAAACCCAATAGTTATTGCTTCAGAGATAAGAAGCTCTTCACGTCCCAAGCTATCAATAGATGATGATGACAACTTACATGTTGTGTGGCAAGATGATAGATATACTAGCTATGATATATTTTATGTTAACCGAGATGGAGAAAGCGGTCAGTGGAGTTCTAGTTCTTTCGGGGGATCTGATTTGCAAATATCTGCATCCGAAAGCGGAGCTTTTCATCCAGACATAGTGTGTAGTAATAACCTTGTATTTGTTGTTTGGTCAGAGACTTCTTCTGCTGGTGGAAGTCACATTAAGATAGGAAAGTTAGATAGGAACACATCTGAGTGGCAAAGCTCTGCTGTAGATGGTTCTGATTTCCAAGTTGATTCTATATCAAATGTCTCCTCGGACTATCCCAGTATTGTTGCTGATATCCAAGGCAATGTTCATGTAGCTTGGCACGATGTGAATAACGGAAATTACGAAATATTTTGGAGAAAAATTGCCCCAAGTTTGGTTGGAATATCTGACGTTATTCAATTAACATCAACTAAATCAAAAAGCTCTCGATACCCAAAAGTATCTATTAGTGATGATAACGGAAATATTTTTGTTGTTTATCAAAGAGAGGATTTAAATCTTTTAGATCCCTATATGTCTTCGCCCACGGGGTCTAATAATGTAGACCAGGGTTCTACTCTGAATTATTCTGTTTATAATTCAGTTGATCAAAAATGGAGAAGTTCTAATTCCCAAGATTATAATAATATTTTTGATTATACTATTACTTTTTATGATCAAAGAATAGCTTTTGATCCTAATATACCAAAAAGTTTTAGTGGGAATATTCCAGTACTTTATTCCGCATCTGTAGTGCATGATTTTACTGATAGGTCGTCCCAGAGAGATATTTTTGACAACATATATTATGCATCTATTAGTTCTGTTCCAGATACAGATAGCTTAGTACGTGTCGGCGTGGATCCATATCTTGTAGACGACATGGTTGTTTCTGGCGTTGAGCCCAGAAAGGAAATCAGGATAGGAGATTTTTCAGAATCAATATCTGGAAAAATGAACATTGGATTTATTAGATATAATACGACTTACGATGTAGACCCATTTTCTATTAGGCTTGTAAATCCTTCTACTTCTAATTCTACCGGAGAATTCTCGTCTTACTTGGTCAATGATTTTGGAGACATGTGGGTGTCTTCTAACCAAGGACTGGAGTTTTATGATTTTAATAAAAATTCTTTCTTTATCTTGACATCTGAAGAGTTAATAGATGAAGTGGGGCTACCTAGTGGAGGTGGTGTGTTAAATAATCTTTTAGTAGACAAGAACAATGTTATGTTCGTTACTGCATCTGAGTTCTCTTCGTCCGATCCTGGTAACGGGATATATATGAGCTTAGATCATTTTCATTTTCACAAAATGTCTATTGAGGGATCCGAGGATCAACAGGGGAACATAGTTACTCCTCTTCGTATGTCTTTTGATAAAAATAATAATTTAACTTTAGTTTATGAAGATTCTATATTTATTATTTATAACATAGAAAAATATGAATCATTGATTACTGATAGTGGAGATTCTCAGGTTATATCTGTATCTTCAGATGATGTTAAGAAAATAGTTTCTAATATTTATGGAAGCTCATATACAACGGGTAAAATTGAAGTTGATGATTTAAATGTCTCATGGATTCCGTTTAAGCATGGACTTTTGAAGTTAACTAATAATGATGTAATTTTATATGGTAGCAATGAGGGTCTAAGGGGTGGAGAGGTTTTGTCTGTTTCCATTAAGAGTCCCTCCCATAGGTTTATATGTTGTGAGAATGGCATATACGAAATGACAGGAGACCATATAGATAAAATTAATTTAAGAAATTCTGAGATTGCAACCATATCTTTAGACGAGCAAAGGACACAAGATGTTTATTCTCCAGATTTTATAGCCAATAAATATGCTTCTTGGACCAAATACAATTCTTTGTTAATAGCTTCTTTGTCAGAAGTTATTCAGTTGAGTTATTTGGATGAAAAATTTAATACTAAGAAGATAGGAATAACCAGGTTCAAGTCTAGCGATTATGCATTAGTTGATGAATTCAATAATAAGAACTATAGACAGAATTTTGTTATTGAGGGATATGATGACATTTATGAATACAGAGAGTTCTTTAATGTCATGATTAATGGTCAAAGAATAAGTAACGGATATTATTTTAATCCGTTTAGTACTCAGTTGACATTCGACACGCCCATTTTGCCATCAGATCTTGTAGAGATTGAGTTGCAGCCTGGAATGTTTGTCTCTGATGATTTTACTCCCAATAATGCAGAAGTGTTAGCTCTTGGCTCTATAGTGAGAAGGCCTAAAAAGTTAGGATTTCAAAACTCTAGCAGGAGGGTTATGCTTATAGACGGCTCAAGTAATTCCTTGTTTTTAGATGATGTTATAACTCAAAGACCTTTTGATTCAATAGTCTTAGACAGAGAGCCACCCATAGGAAAATTGACCATTAATAGCACTGTCGGACCTAGGGTGTTGAATTTACAGATAGAAAAGCTATTGGGATCTGACGGATTGCCTATTCCGTACGACGTTGTTTCTGGAATAGATAAAATGATTGTTTCTAATTTTGATAACTTTACTTCTGACGGACAAGAAATTTTAGACCCCATTCCATTTAAGTCTAATATAAATCATGAAATAGGAGACATAATAAATCCAAGCAGTTTGGTAAAAGAGTTTGTTTCTGAAAAAGGTTCATCAGTTGCAGAATTTAGAGCCACTGGAAGTCTTGTAGATGAAGTTTATTTTTCTGCCAGTGTTCCGCCATCTATTTACAAACATAATGAGAATGGGGAGGTCTCATTGGTTTATGTGTTTGATCAGGAGACTGAAGATTCTATAATATCTTTCATTACAGTTTTCCAAAATGATTTGATTGTTGGCATTGGCTCTCCTGGAGGTATAGGAAAACTCTATAAAACTAGAGATGCAGAAGAATTTACATTTGTAGGCAGTGTTGCTCAAAATTATATTACAGATTATACCAGATCACCATATGATCAGTTACTTTATATCTCAGCAGGAAACGAAGGAGATGCGAATGTCGGCGCTATCTATAGATATGACGGGGATGCAATGTCATTATACCAAGATGATCTTTCCCAGGGCGTATATGCTCTTACATCTTTTGATAGATTCATATATGCTGGAACTGGAAATACAGGGACCGTATATAGACTAGATGTTGTATCTGGATCATCTGAAATAGTTCACGTAGATACCGACTCTAAAATATTGTCAATAGGAAATATCGGAGTCATTGTATATGCTGGATTAAATTCTAGTGGCAGGATTGTAAGAAGCTCGAATACCGATGCTCCTTTTGTCACTTCATTTACAACACTTCCGTCTTCTATCAATAAAATTAAATCAATTATTGAAGTTGACTCTGAAGGAGCAGAGAAAGAAGTAATTTATGCTGCCGTAGATAATAATTTGTATAAGTTTGCCAATGCATGGACTTCTGTTGTTCAGACAACTTCTTCAATAAGAGATTTCATGACGGATTCTAACAATACTTTGTGGATAATTTCTGACGATAAGGTACAAAAAATTATTAATGAAGATATTGGAACAACATACATATATTTAAAAATGATAGACAAGGCGGGCAATGAAACCTCTTTGTTCAGTGAGCCCGATTCTGATGGAGATGGATATAATGACAACTTGGTTGCAGCATTAGATATTGAAACATTAAGAGATTTTACAAACGCCAATAGAATATTAGAACTTAATGAATTTGGTGAAGTCGTGTTTGACTACGAAGGTGATTCAAGATTTTATGCAGCAGATCGTATAGCTCAAGAAGTAGGAGTATTTTATACCGAAGTATTTAATGCAACTAACAACCATGTTTCTTGGGATAAAATATCTTGGGAAACCAGCATTCCAGAAAATACAGACATTAAATTTTATGTTAGAGTTGGTACAAATAGGAATGAATTATTAAACTCTGATTTCGAATTAACACTTAATAATTCTGATAGCGGGTTTGATATATCATTTTTAAATGGACAGTTTCTGCAAGTAAAGGTTGTTCTGATATCTTATGTTAGGGATGTAACTCCATCTCTATATAAACTCAACGTAACTTCTGTAGCTACAGAAGCCTCTCACTTGTTTACAACAAACTTTATTCTACCAAGCAGAGTCAAGAGGGGAATCCTTACTGCGGACAAGTTTATACCTGTTTCTGCGGATATTGTATTTGGTGTAAACACTAATAACTCCACCGAATTTAATGATTATCAAATTGTGTCAGATAACAGGCTATTTACAACGGGTAGCGAACAGATAGGAAGCGGACTTAGGGTAGGGGTAAGACTTTTGACTCCTCAAACTGCTGAGCAGGCTATTGCTCCTCCTATTGAATACGGGCCATACGGGTATGGGGTGGACATTAATAGTGTCGAATGGAACTATGTCAATACGGAAACTTTTGTTCGAACTCTAAACTTTTCTGTATCATTTTATGTAGATGTCGGATTATCAACATTGTTATTTGAATATAACAGTTCTGATAATCCAGAGCTATTTAAAATAAATGGTGATGCATTCCCAACAGGGCAGGGCTATGTCATAGCGCCAGGTGACACTATCTATGTCTCGTTTATACCTCCTGCATACAGTCCTTTAATCTGTGACAAGGATTATTTTACAAAGATCAATCTGATTGAAGATTCTGTATTAACTGTCATTAGTGATGAAAGAAGTTTTATAAATCAGTGTGGAGTTAGCTTTATAGATAAAATTCAGTTTGATTTCCAAAATTTGGGAGATATTCAAATATATGATTTCCGAATAAGGTTCTTTCTTAACGAGGGAAGGACAAATTTATTCAAATCATATTTTAGTGGGAATAACCCGGAAAATTGGACTGTTAATAATACTCCTTTCCCAGATAATGGTGAAACATTTATTCCTGGAGAAACTAAAACTATAGAATTCTCACCTTCATTGATGGATGATGGATTTCAGACTGGCTTAACTTATTATCTTTCTATAGATGCATTTGACGGCGATAGTTTCATATCTCAGAATAACAGTTACACCTTTAGGGCACAAGACTTGTCTGAAGATTCAGCTTGTGGTCCCTATGCAAATGTTCCAGTTTTAAGATCTTTTGCGATTATGTTTGAGTTGGAAGACGGTGAATTCGTTAAATTTAATGTTGTGAATTAATAATGCCTATTAAAACCCCAAACTTTGGTTTTTACTCCTTTACTACTGGAGATACTTATTCTTCAAAGATAGACAAAGATAGATTCCAAACTATTGACAATAGCTTTGCTTTCATTTCAGAAGTTATAGGCGATGGCATCATAAGTGGTTTTGAAATTATAGAAGATCCTGAAGAAGCTTCAGCTATTATAGTTAGTCCCGGCATTGCTCTTATTGATAAAATATCTTCTAGGGTATTTGTTTCTAAAAAAATTAATCTACCAAACAACAAGACTAGTTATATTTATGTTAGAAGAAGGATTGACGCTATTGGAGAGTTTAGTGGGTTTTCTGATTTTTATACTATAGAGTTTGAAGATTTAGATCCTCCGTCAGTCCCTATTAATTTTTCAGTTGGCAACATTGGAGATTATTTTGTTTCTTTTTCTTGGGAGTCTGAATCTGAAACTGATTTAAAAAACTTTGAGATTCATAGAAAGGGGGCTTCGGAGGATAGCTTCTCTTTAATCGGCACTGTAGATTATACTGAATTAAATTTTACTGATGAATCAGTTAATCAAAACTCTAGCTATTTTTATAAAGTTAGATCAGTAGACCTTTCTGGTAATAATTCTGTTTTTTCTGAAATACTAGAAGTACAGACTGGTGCTGATTTAAGTCAGCCACAGCCACCTTTGGATATTCAAGTTTATAATGCAGAAAAATCAGCACAGATAATATGGGGCGCTCCAGTTGGCGATTTAATTTCATATATTCAAATTAAATATTATGCTGTAGGTTCAGACTATAGTCAAATAGAAGAAGAAACAATAGTTAATGTAGATAAAAATAATCTTAATTATATATTTTTAAACTTAAGCAACTCATCAAACTACAGAGCACTTATTAAGTCTGTTAGTATAAATGGAGTTGGATCTGTCGAGATAGAAAAAATATTAGAGCCAAGGTCCCATGGACTTCCATATGATGTCTCTTTTATGTATGTTGACACTATTGATTGGAGCAATTCAACCGCATTAAATATAGTTTGGAATTTGTTTTCTGGAGAAGTAGAAGTAGAAGATGAAGGCGGATTAGAGGGAGGCGGTTTATTAGAGGATCCATACGCAGAAGATCCATATGCGATACAGGGTCAAGGGGCTCAATTTGAACCTCCAATTATCCCCCCTGCAGACGACGATGATGAAGATATTTTTACAAAAATACAGATAACTCAGATTAATGCTGATGGTACAAAAATAGAGAGTGATTTGATGCAGGCATATAATCCAGGGACTGCAACCTTTAATGAGTTTAACGTCACTTCAGATGATGGTGGTGGTATCCCGATTCCGGAAACATTCCCCATTTTGCCTAAGCAGCTTTATCTCGTATCAATATATAGATATTCGAATGGAGCTTTATCAATAGGAAGATTTGTTCGCATTGTGACAAAAGACTTTACAGATCCTCCTATTATAGAGAACTTGAATATTAATGTTTTGCAGGATACTTCTATCGAAATGCAGTGGACAAATCCAGATCCTTCAGATGTTGTTGATTATGATATGTTAATTTATAGGTCTCCTGTTTTGGCTATAGATTATTCTGGTGATGCTATAAATGCCTTAACAATATCTAATAAAGAAATAGATTTAGATGCATATTATCTATACAGGTTTGAAGATTCTATTTTATACGCCGAGTTAAATCCTTTTTATGCTACTGGTCAAGTAATAGGCGGGATCGAGCTTTTTATACCTACTTTTCAAATTGACGCTAACAATATGAATATTGAAGAATTGACAAGTGCTTTAACGTCTATTGAAATAGCTCCTCTGATAAATGGTATACTTTCTGATTACGTTAATGTATGGACCTCTTCTCTTACTGAGGGTAGATCGGTGTCTGATATAATGACTATACCGTCTTTTCCTAATGGTGAACATGCAACGTATCAAAAACTTCAAGTTGTTCCTTTGCCAGGTCAAGAAACTAATGTAGACGTTGATCTTGGAGCTCCAATATTAGTATATGATGGCACGTCTGGTGGAATAGCTTATTTTAAGATGACTCCTGATACAATTATCCCTTCTAGTCAATATGATTTTAAAATTAGATCTAGAGATGGTTCTGGCAACGTATCTGAATATTTGACTGGATCTATATTAGTTCAATCAGAGGAATATTTTGACAAGCCAGGATATCCAAGGAATTTATATGCTTCTCCTGGAGATGGTTTTATTATTCTTAATTGGAGTCCTCCAGTTAACGATGCAGATTTGGAGTTCTTTTCTATCTATAGGCTCGAAGCTCAAAACGGGGTTATAGCTGAGAACTTTATTAAGATAGATACTGTTTCTTCAAACACGTATCAATACATAGACTATACAGTACAAAATAATATTACTTATGTTTATTTGATTACTTCTATTACATATTATGGAGTAGAGAGCGTAAACCCAATTGATGATGACAAGATAAATGCTCCTTTAGTTTATATGACTCCAAGAGAGTCAGGAACTTTATCATCTCCGTTTAATCTTATTGTTACTGTTGATGGGAATAACGCTGTTTTAGAGTGGGAGTCTAGTCAGGATTCATTTGATGGATTTGAGATATATAGGTCTTTTAATAGTAAGGTTAATTTTAATCTCATTGAAACCATACCTGGTTCTATAAGGACCTATAGGGACGTTGGCGGATTATTCCAGACTGGTGTTTATAGATATATGGTAAGAAAGGTTGTTAACGAGGCAGACGTAGGTTTTAATGAAATTTATGAGCTTCCTTCATTCTCTGAGTTTATAGCTTCTGTAACTGTTTCTGATGGAGACATAAGTATAAATCCTAATTTAAAAAGAGACCTGCAGGGGCTAAACACACCAATAACTGATATTACAAAAGAAGTTACACATGCTCATAGGCATTATAAGATAAGCGACAGTGATGATAGAAGAATTAATGTTTCAGAGGGCATTACTATAGATGATTGGTACACCGGACCTAATGACGGAAGAGTGTGGAATACAAATATAGACTTGTCAATCTATGATCCCAATATGGAGTATCAGGCTTATATAGATGACGAGCTAGCTAGGATGCTTTATTATCTAGACTTTGAAACAGGAACTTTAACTTTTGAAGAGACTTTGGCTATATTACAGGGGGGGTCCGAAGGAGGCGCGTTGCAGGTTGTCCTTGATGGGTCTATTACTTTCCCAGAAGTAAAAATTGTTTTTGCAACTAATGAGTTCGAGGGTGACCTATCTTCATCTTTTGTTGAATCTGTGAGCGCTACTCAATTTTCTAAAAATCAACTTGTTGGCGATATGATTCCCGACGTGCAGCACAGTGGTCGTATCAAGGAAGACTTAATCCCTCTGCGAGTGTCCATGTCAACGCTAGATGGATATTCATATTATGGAGTTAGAGACGAGGATGGTAATGAAATAGATTCAAACGAAGAGGAGGCTGCTACCCCGTTGAAGCTTTGGGACACCGAGGCTTCTGGAGACCCTCCAATAATATTTTATGATTTAGCATATTTTCCCTCAGAAGATATTAATGTAATGTGGGCTGCTACTTCTATAGGACTTATTTATAGCGAAGATTTTGGAGTGACATGGGATAAGGACAATAGAGCATCTGTGTCAACAATGCTGGCTCCTCATAGAATATTTAAGTCTGATATTTACAATAAGGTGTTCATGCTAACCAATAGGTCTGTATTCGTTAGTCCTGTTCCAGGGTCTCCTTTGGGTGGAGAAGAAGATGGTTCAGTTTCTCCATCGGGGGCATTTAGTGAGATAGAGGGTATTGCTGCATCTTCTGTCATAAGAGATATCGTAGAAGTAGAAAGTGACCAAATATCAGTCATTGAGACTGGTCTTATAATAAAGAAAAGACCTCTATACGAAGTTAACCTGTTTGAATTTCAAAAAATTGGAAGCAAATTTAGATGGGAGGGTCTACTTGATTGGAATTATGATCTTGGAAGAGAAATCTCGATTAATAATCTCACATTGCTGGAGTTAAGAACAGTCATTGAAGAATCTCTTGTATTTATAACTGGAGATGGCAATAAGGTATACATGAGGGACATTTATGAAATAGATCTTGGAAGCAACATTGCTCTTCCTTCTTCTACCTTGATCGATACAGATCTTATAGTTGATGAAGAAGATATAGAGTTTAAGGCGGAGGTTCCTTATCTGGACCCAAGATCTGGTATGTTTATATCTACCAATCTTGGATTATATAGGCTTAGATATGATCTGTATGGCGTTAACCCCATATTAACTCAGAGGCAGATTTTTGGATCTTCTACAACTAACGCATATGCAATGCTATATGACAAAATTAATGGAAGATTATTGATAAGCACTGATACTGGGTTGCTTGAGACAGGTGATGGCGCGGAAAGTTTCTTTTTAGTAGAAGACATAGCCGATCAGGTTCCGATTTATGCTTTTGTTAAGGAAGGCGAGTACGTCTTTGCTATTGCCGAGCATCATATATACAGAAGAGATCCAGGAAGAAGAGATTTTATTCAGATATATTATGCAGAAGATTTCTTTATGAGAAAAGCCACTCTCCATTATGGAAGGCTTTATGTAACTACATCTAAGGGGCTAATGTGCACTACTTATGGAGATAACATTTTTGCATCTTCAAGTATTGATTTAAATCATGCTTCAGGGGCTTTAGTAAAAAACGGAAAAGATATGGCTGTCCATTGTGCCAGAAAGATATCTGATAAGTTATTTATAGGCTCAGAGAGCGCCTTGTTCGTTTCTACATCTTCATCTCTAGTTTATAAGCATTGGGAGAATCCTTCTGCATCTATACCTAGTATTTATGTGGGTGATGAAGAGCAGAAAATAGGATGGTATATTTTAAATTATGCCCTGGATTCCACGGGTGGTATTGTAGGAATAGTCAATACATTAACTTTTGATGAGAAACACGATGATTCAGATCATGTTTCTGTTGCAAGACAATATAGAAGATTTAGAGCAAAAAATGGTGGTTGGGTAGATTTGGATTTTTCCTCTGCTGTATTAATGTATATTAATGGGTATAGAATTAATGATGGAAGTAGGTCAGCAAAACCAGTATACGCAATCTTAGATGTTCTTCAAAAGCCAGTAGATATTACTGATACTATATCTCACTTAAAGGGAGCAGAAAAATATCTTGAACAGCTCAGAGCTTCTGGCAGTATTTTAATAGCAAATCAGATAGATTCCGATGGAACCGTTACTGAGCTAGGATACGCTAATTTTACAAGAGAAAACGTGAGAATATTAAATAATTTAATAGATAAATTTAATTCACAAACTTATTTTACTGATCCGAAAAATAATGAAGACATCACTTATAAGACAAAGATGTCTTTGCCAGAATTCACGGTTTATTTAATTGGTGGAGATTACAATCCAAATCATACTATGGAGTTTTTGGGATATGAAGATTTTGGTGAATATCCAGTGGAAGAGATTGTTGGTGGTATTATAACAAATGATGAAGAAGACAGGGAATGGCTCCTTCCTGATCCATTCGTTTATGGGGATGGCGATGGGTATATGGACGATATTCCCGGCGGTGGCGGTGGCTCTGGTGGTTCTGGTGGCGGCGGTGGTGGCATGGGCGGTGGAGGCGGAGGCGGTACTTGATAAAAATATTTATTAATTAATTTTATGCATAATATAGTATTACATTTTTTAAGCTTTATAGACAGAGGTGAATTTGATGTCAATTGATATTAAAAATTCATTTCTTTCTTCATTAGGACCATTAGGCTCATTAGAATCATCTTCTTATAGATGGACAAAGACTGCTGGCTCTAGTGAACCTTCACTAGGTTGTCCTGCAGATATTAATAATGACGGCGTTGTTGATGTTACTGATCTTTTAGAGCTTATTAACCAGTGGGGTCAAGCTGGTGGTCCTGCAGACATAGATGGTGATGGGATAGTGGGCGTTAGTGACTTATTAGAACTTATAAATTCCTGGGGGACTTGCTCAGATACTATTTATCCGTATAAGCTCCTTGCAAGCGATGGAGAAGATTATGACTACTTCGGCTGGAGCGTAGCTACAAGCGGTAACACAGTCATTGTGGGTGCGCCCTATGACTTTCTCAATCGAGGCGCGTATGTGTACCGCTTTGATGGAACTGATTGGATTGAAACTAAACTTACTGCAAGTGATGGGGCGGAAGGCGACCAGTTCAGCCACAGCGTCGCAGTATACGGCGACACAGTCGTTGTTGGGGTGCGGAACGCAAACCAGGCAGGGGGGAACTGTGCGTATATCTACCGCTTTGATGGAACTGATTGGATTGAAACTAAGCTTACTTCAAGTGACGGGGAAGAAGGCGACCAGTTCGGCATCAGCGTCGCAGTATACGGCGACACAGTCGTTGTTGGTGCTCCAGGTGACGATGACAACGGAC
>Ga0315336_1004324_pt1 | contig 17075 bp, 13 predicted proteins | sample ASW5metaG_FD_204512 | JGI IMG/M metagenome (GOLD analysis project Ga0315336, IMG submission 204512) | Ammonia-oxidizing marine archaeal communities from Monterey Bay, California, United States - ASW #5 | ecosystem: Environmental > Aquatic > Marine > Intertidal zone | place: USA: California...
TTGTAGCTGCTTTGCAGGCAGCCGCCTGGCCGTTTGGCATCAGCGTCTAAATTGTCGCCCGCCCGTGAGGACGGGCGACTCTTCATTCGTCTCTAAAAGTAGTCGTCACGATTCGAGCCATCAAAAGCGGCCCGATTTCAAACAACAGTTCCTAAGTAGCTTTCGACTGTTGCAGGGACATAGATCGTTTCGACCGAGTTTTTCCTGGAGCAACTTGTCGCCGTGGACAACGCGGACACCGCGCTTAACGTGCGTTTCGGAAGGGAATCCCCTTCTGCGCTTGCTCATCTTTTCGAAAAAAGTTCTGTTCGTCAAAATTCAAGTCTCGCATGGCACACCTCCTTCATCTTGGGGAGTAGCCCGTCCAGGAGTCGAACCTGGCCTAACAGCTTCGCAAGCTGTCGTGCGATCCACCACACTCACAGGCTGTAAGTACCGTGTCAGGGAATCGAACCCCGTCCCGCAGTTTCGAAGACTGCGATGCTATCCGGCACACCCACACGGCATCTTCAGTATCTCGACCTGGAGTCGAACCAGGACTTGGACTTTAGGAGAGTCCTGTGCGGTCCCTTACACCATCGAGATATGGGGCCGACGACTGGATTTGCACCAGCATCAACCGGTTTACAAAACCGGTGCCTAGCTATTCGGCCACGTCGGCAAAGCACGAGTGCAAGGAGTCGAACCCTGTCCGTCAGTTTTGGAGGCTGACTGCTCTCCCAGGAGCACACTCGTATAAAGGGTATCCGACGGGAGTCGAACCCGTACTTCCTGCTTCACAGGCAGGCGTGCGTACCACGTACACTACAGACACCATATTCAGTAGCTCGACCAGGATTCGAACCTGGAACCTCTCGTTAGAAGCGAGACATGATGTCCGTTTCACCATCGAGCCATGTCAGTCAATCAACATCAAGCGGAAGGCGTGGGATTCGAACCCACATGTCGCGCGAAGCGACTCCGCATTAGCAGTGCGGCCCGGCGATCCGTATCCGGCTACCTTCCGTAATGTTCAGTGGACCCACTGGGAATCGAACCCAGATTTCCAGCCTGCCGAGCTGGTGTCTTCCCATTTGACCATGAGCCCGTATATGGAATTGACTACGTCAATCAACATTTCTGCTACCGCGTGCCGACTTTCTTCCTCCTTCATCAGTCGGCGTCGGCACTTGCTAGTGGAGCGTCGGGGAATCGAACCCCGATTGCCTGGGTGCAAACCAAGCGTCTTCCCGTTGGACCAACGCCCCATCAATTCCATCAAGAGGTCCGTCCGGGAATTGAACCCGGTCTTCGTCCTTACCACAGACGTGTGCAGCCGAAACACTTACAGACCATTTTGATGTTCCACCTCATCACGGCTCGTTACATTGCCGTTCTTTGCCGAAGCGATGTCTTTCAGCGCCTCGACATTAAAAGTGATCCCGGATGGAGTCGAACCATCGCTTTCCTGGGTGTCATCCAGGCGTCTTAGCCGTTGGACCACGGGATCATTTAGTGACTAGGGTGGGAGTCGAACCCACAAAATCATCAGGCTCTCGACCTGATCGCTTTGCCAGTTTGCGTACCCAGTCATCTTCTTAAGTAGCGGGTTCGGGGGTCGCACCCGACGATCCAGGCTTATGAGGCCCAGTTGAGCACTGGCTCACCCGCGCTATTGTTCGTAGTAGCCAAGGGGAGATTCGAACTCCCACGCCACAAGTGGCACGACGTTCTGAGCGTCGCGTGTCTACCATTCCACCACTTGGCTGTTGTATCGAGTGGGCCGGGACGGATTCGAACCGCCAAAGCCCGAAGACCGCTGAGTTACAACCAGCTTGGCTCGCCAATGCACGCCGACCCTTCGAGTGACCCAGGCGGGATTTGAACCCGCGATTTCCACATTGAGAGTGTGGCGACCACAACCACTAGTCCACTGGGCCATCATCAAGTAGCACGGGAGGGAGTCGAACCCACATCCACAGACTTTTGAAATCCGTCGCTCTGCCAAGTTGGCGTACCGCGCCTTAGTAAGCGTCCCCGATGGGATTTGAACCCACGACCTCCTGCGTGACAGGCAGGCGAGCACTCCAGGCTGCTCCACGAGGACAAGCAACTGAGCACACATGCCACGAAGGCATGTGAGCGCAGGGCGGTAGTTAAATATCGCAGTGGCCCAGGTGGGACTCGAACCCACAGCATCCCTGGTTCTAAGCCAAGGTGGTCTGCCAATTGCCTACCGAGCCCAAACATTCAATAACCAGTACCCAGAGCAGGAATCGAACCTGCAAACACTCGGGTTTAAGCCGAGTCGCTCTACCAGTTGGCGTATCTGGGCATCACATAACAAGTAGTCCTGGGTGGACTCGAACCCCCAAGTCGCGCAAGCGACCGACTGTTTTCAAGACAGCCTCCTCATCCAGCCGGATGACTTCCGTAAGCTGCGGGGGTTGGAATCGAACCAACATCAGAGCGTTCAGAGCGCCCCGTCCTACCGTTGAACGACCCCGCATGACTTTTCGTGTTAGTTCCGGGGGTAGGAATCGAACCTACGGACTCCTGCTTCAAAGGCAGGCATCACTACCAGCAGCGACGACCCCGGAATGTTTATTCGCATCAAAGAGTGCCCTGTGGGAGTCGAACCCACCTCGCCAACTTGGAAGGCTGGAGCCTTTGCCGCTCGGCCAAGGGCACCTACAGCGGAAGGAGAGGGAGTCGAACCCTCAAGGCTCATCGCTCGACTGTTTTCGAAACAGCTGCCATCGCCTATTGGCTTGCCCCTCCACGTTCAAACAAACACTAAAGCTGCGGAGGCAGGAATCGAACCTGCGGCTAAGCGATTAACAGTCGCCTTCCCGTACCAGCACAGGACCCACCGCATCAATAAGTCAGGACGACTGGATTTGAACCAGCGATCTCGTGCGCCCGAGGCACGCGGAATACCAAGCTTTCCCACGTCCTGAACAATGCGCCCAGCCGGAATCGAACCGACACACCCTGCATGGCAAGCAGGAAGGCTCCCACTACATCATGGGCGCAAAACAATGCGAACCAAATTGTCAAAGAACATCAGAGCACCGGGCCGGACTCGAACCGGCGTCGCCGCTGTACGAGAGCGGAGTCTTCGCCGCTAGACGACCAGTGCCTTTCATGTTGGATGCTGAACGTATTGTGAGTTTGGAAGCACTTGATTCCGCGATCCGCAATCGCCATTCCGCATTCAATTCAGTGGGACCAGAGGGACTCGAACCCTCACCCCGCCGGTTAAGAGCCGGGGATGCTGCCGCTAACACCTCAGTCCCAAGATTGTTATTTAGTTGGCGTGGAAGGAATCGAACCTTCGGCTTGCGACTTATAAGGTCGCCGCTCTCACCACTGAGCTACACGCCAGTAGTAGGGCCGGAGGGAATCGAACCCACACCCACCTGATTAAAAGTCAGGGATGCTTCCGTTACACCACAACCCTATGGATGGTTGGGCGTATCTGTTTGCATCGCAGGACGATGAACATTGTGTTTCTCCTTGCATTTCGTGACATTTCTTACTACCGCGTGCTGCTATTCGCCTCCGCACTGCTCGGCGGCAGCACTTGCTAGTGGTAGCCCTGGGAATCGAACTCAGCGCCACCCGGTTATCAGCCGGGTTCGGGCAACCAGCCCTCGACTACCTCGTAAGTCAGAACGGTCGGACTCGAACCGACGATCTCTTGGTCCCAAACCAAGCGCGATGCCAAACTTCGCTACGTTCTGTTATTTCTACCGCGGGCCACCTTTCTCCTGCGCACTGCTCGGCGGCTGCCCTTGCTAGTACCCCGTGAGGGAATCGAACCCTCATCTGCAGATTGAAAGCCTGCTATCCTTGCCGTTAGACCAACGGGGCGTGTCGTTCAAAATAAAAGTCGGTTTTAGCGCAAGCTCTATCCCAACTCGGCAATGACCCTTCGCATCAACGTCTTTCGACTCAACGAAGTCTGCACACGGGCGTGTTAAACCCTTCATTGCCTTCACCTCTATTGTTGACGTCTCCGCCGCCCAACAGCAGGCAGTAGTGCAACGAGTCTTCTGGGTTTGGCTCGACTATCCCGTCGGACACTCTCACCTAGCTCGATCGGTTTCCTACTCCGGGAAGTAGTCCGCCAATCCCCTTTCGGGCAGCACGAACACCTTGCGGCGTTCGTAGTAGGCACTTCGACTCTGTCACACGCACGGTTTGTTGCCGCTCCCGAAGGATTAGCAACTTCCCGGACACTTCGGTTCCCAAAACCGGCGGGGTTTGTAACCCCATGCCCAGCACGTTTCGCAATAACCGCACCAAATCCGCGATCTTTCAGGTAGCATTCCGCCGGTGGAACGGCGACTCACACCTTCAGTTACTTGACGGCTTCTCTGCTTCCACACAGATCTCCGCCGGCTTCACCGCCAGTGTTGCGACGGGTAAACGCCGCTCGCTGGCCAGCCTTTCGCTTATCTCCCTCAAAGAGGAAGCCGCCGCCCGTGCTGGGGCAAAACGGTTTTGAGTCCGAACGACATCACGGACTAATACATTTCAAGTTGTGCACGCACCGGGTGCGCAAAGTGGGCCAGGAGGCGCTCGAATCCTCGTCTGCGGTTCTTCAGACCGCCGCTATACCGTCTCAGCTACCAGCCCAAATTCATTTCGGATCGGCCTCTTCGATCGGCAGGAGCCAAAGAAAAAGGCCCGGCGTCGCTATGACACCGGGCCTTGTGGCTCATCAAAGAGTCGACCAAGTGTCATAAACGCCTATTTTCGCTGGCGAGCGCATAACCGGGCTGTTCATTCGCCGGTTGGGCAAATGGTATGCAGCACGGCAGGGCTGTCAGCGATAAGCGTATGAAGCTTGGTCTTGAATGCATCATTTTGGTCACCTCTACCTAAACTATACCCCATTCTTGGAGCAATGTTTCGCTGGTCTGTCTATAAGAGTACCACATCGGCCGTTGGTTCGTGCAAAATTCTGAAAAGTTTCTGAAAATCTGAGATTGTGAAGTCTGTCACAGACATTCGAAAGCATGACTGCTAGTGGTTAAACTTCCTCGGCCTATCCAGGACGGTATTGGTGACTGGTGCTTGCGTCTTCACCGCTGGCGACTTGACTACAACCACCGCAGACCCCATAGTTCATTGGATTACAAGACCCCCGCGGCATTCGCCGCCCGCTGCTCTTCTTCCGTTCGGCCTACGGCCTCACTCCAGAAGAACAGCGGAACCCTTAACCCTGATTCTCTCACTTAGGCTGGTACTAAAATCGGGGTAAGGTCAGTTGGCTTCGGAAATCGAACCAACTTTGCGCAATTGGATTTGTTGGCTTCGGTGATAGGGACTCGCAGGGCTGATTGGTGAGGAATGTAGCGTAAACAGTAACACGAGTCGTTATTTTGGCGTGGGAGCCAACACATTCGATCTGTTTCTTGATTCGGACTGTAAGTGGCAATCGGCGGTATGCTCAGGCCACTCGCTTAACTCGCTTCGCAGGATTCGGACTTCGTCAGGAGCTTCAATTCCTACCTTGGTACGACTGCCATTGACGGCCACGACCGTGATCTCGATTTGTCCGTCGATGAGTATTGACTCGCCAACCTTTCTACTGAGAACCAACATGACCCTATCCTCCATGAATATGAAATGTTAGAGGGACGTTCCTTTTGTCCCCTATCCCGTGATGGGTTGATAATCAATTCTAAGAACCTTAGATGGGTCTTTCTGTTTGACAAGTCACATCCAGCAAAATCTGTACCGCCTGCGCAGACTTCTCTTAGTTCTCCTTTATTGTGTTTCACAACAAGCAGTTAGGCTCGCTGTCGTAGCGTTGATAGCACGCGTCGAGCCCGTGAGTGTGCACTGTGCACTGTGACAGAATCGCACAGGGCTGGCACTTCGAGTTGCAAGAAATATCAGAACTGCAATAAGTCCAGCTCAGCATTTCATCCAACAAATCAACGCCGGTTGACTGAGGTCGGGTTGAGTGTTTGGCGATGCGGAAGACTTAGACGTTCGATCTGTTCCGCAGATTCAAATGGGGTGATCATCGCGCGCATCACCATCTGATACCTTTGGCCTACCTGGTAATCTGGAACGAAATATTGGAAGTCCCAGGCAGGGTTTCCCGGCCCGGCACCTGAGGGTGACTGTGTCATCCGAATCTCGTCCATGGTGCGAAACATCAATACGAATGCCATTCCATGGCTCATGCCGAAGTACCACGGTTCGCGAAATTGGTAATTCGATCTATTGAAAACCAAAGAAAGGGGGAAATCGTCGTCGTGGTGAAATACACGATGATCATTCCATGCCAAGTGCGTCGACAAAGTTCCATGCGCCGGGGTTTCTCCTCGTATCCACCGTGTTCGGTCGCGTCCCTCATCGACAGCATGTCCTTTGAAACGGATGTCCAACGATTCCGGTTGATGGATGTAGCTAGCCCAGAAAAGCCCAATATAACCGTTGGCGAACGTGTCGGCTCGCGGGATGCACTCCAGTGCCATTTCGATGGTGCCATCTTCGAGCATGCCATAGCGAAGACAGCTCTCCAGTTTCCAATGTGAAGTCGCAGCCTGGTAAAGCTCGCATGTGAAATCGTCGATCACCCGTACCTGCATCGGCTCCTTCCGTGGTTCGAACAACGTATGGCGTTCTTGGACCGTGCCATCGTGGGTGTGCTCGAAGTTCAATCCGGCATACGGTGGTACGAACAGATTCTCTGCTCTTTTTGCATGGGTGAGCGATGCCAAGCCACTGTATCCCGCGCGGTGGTTGGGTAATACGTCATCGTCGACGGCACTATTATCGACTACGACGGCGCGGACGCCTGCACGCTCTAGGACGACATAAGGCTTTTTTGGCACATAAAACTCGATGGCGGGATTGCTCAACGTGGTTCTTGAAGCAGAATCTGCGCAGAAGGAGACCGAATCGGCTAGCAACCACGCCATAAGCACTGCTGTGGGTAGATAGTTCATGATTCCGAACATAGGGACAAAGATAACCCTCTGAACCAGCGCTTGAGCAGCCGCAGTCCCAGCCCTCGTGTCATGCCGGCTTCAGGATTTGAATCTTGATGCCCACAAGCATGTCTTTCACCTTCTCGCGGTTGACTTGCATGTGCTTTGCTTGGAGATGAGCTTGCAGTGCTTCAATACTATCCCACTTTTCGATCACCGTCACTCTATTCCCTTGAAGCGGTTCTTGGATTGAGATCGGAGTAGCAACGTCGATTGCCGGGCCATATTCGATGCACCCTTCTTCTGCCAGCACAAGCGGTACAAGTTCGTGAAAAGCGGCCAAGTAGTCACTCCGTTTTCCATCAACTATTTCAATCGTTGCGATCACATGAATCATCTACCGTTCTCCTTTTGCTCTCTATGGTTTTAACTAAGCCGAGACATGCCCAATGTGCGGACGAAGGACTAGTCTCAGGCTGCCCAACTCATTCGAGATGGCGGCCATCACAATCGGGCTAATCTTAAGCGGACTATTATTATTGCGCATACCGCCAACCGAACTGAGCTCGACGTTTCGTGATTATAACACACTGCAACCCAATGCCGAGTCTACTGCGTGGCAACCCGGAGCGTTATTCCCATATCCACCACCGCCAGGGGTAAGGATGGTGACAACATCACCGGCGTTCACCTCGAACTCAATGGAAGGGCCAAGTTCTTCGTCGGCGTTGCTGCCTGCTCGTTTTAGCAGACTCTGACCAAGACTCCCGGCTTGCCCACCCTTCAGGCCATAAGGCGCACGGGTGCGTCGTTGGGTCAGAAGAGACACAGTTACCGGTTCCAAAAACTCGATCTGGCGCACGATTCCATTGCCGCCCCGGTGTTGCCCTTCGCCGCCAGAGCCGTGACGGATCAAAAACTGTCGCAGACGGACCGGATAACGATCTTCTAGGACTTCGGGGTCGGTTAGACGAGTATTGGTCATGTGAGTGTGAATAGCATCTGCACCGTCAAAGTTTGGTCCGGCCCCCGCACCACCGCAGATCGTTTCATAGTAGCCGAAGGCTTTCTCACCTCCTCGCCCAAAGATGAGATTGTTCATTGTCCCTTGACTGGCAGCCACGACACCCAGGGCACCGAAAATCGCATCGACAACCCGCTGAGAAGTTTCAACATTGCCACCGACAACCGCTGCACACTGCTTTGGGTCATCGTGCGGCGGTGGATTCAGCAGGCAGTTCTCCGGCAAGCGAATCTCGATCGGGGCCAGCACTCCGGTGTTGAGCGGAATGTCCTCATCGATAAGGCATCGGAAACAATACAATACGGCACTGGTGACAATAGCACTATTGGCGTTCAGGTTTCCTGCCAATACCGGTCCCGTGCCCGCAAAATCGATCACTGCCTCGCCACCACCTTTCCTGACCGTGGAGCCGCTGCCATCAGCAGATTTCCCCTGGGCAAGCACTGATGAATGGTGGTTTACTGTAATCGTCACGGCAATGGGTGAGCCGTCGTCCAGATAGTCGGTGAAGTGATGCTGGCCCTCGGGAATCTTGAGCAGCGCTGCTCGCATCTTCACCTCGGCAGCGCGCTGAATATGCTCCATGTAGCCATGCACGACGTCGAGGCCGTATCGCTCAACCAGCTCAAGCAACTGAACGACCCCCATATTGTTGGCGGCTACTTGAGCCTTGATGTCGGCAAGGTTTTCCCGTACTGAGCGGGATGGGTAGGTGCCGCTGGAAAGTACATCTCGGAGTCTATTCTCACTAAGTTTCTCATCATGCACCAAGCGAAAGTGCCGGATGAGCACCCCCTCTTCCGCCAGATTGTGGGAGAAGGGTGGCATGGATCCGGGAGTAATCCCACCAATCTCCGCATGGTGGGCGCGGCTGGCTGTGAAAAATAGAACGCGGTCTGACTCTGCGTCTGGCTCACAGGACGCAAAGACCGGAGTGACTACCGTCACGTCAGGCAAGTGGCTCCCGCCGCGGAAGGGATCGTTGGTGATAAATACGTCGCCGGGGCACATCTCCGACACATCTTCCATGAGACACTTGACACATTCGCTCATGGCCCCGAGGTGTACGGGCATGTGCGGAGCATTGACCACCAAATCTCCATTGGGGTTGAAGATGGCACAACTGAAATCGAGTCGCTCCTTGACGTTGGTGGAGAGTGCGGTTTGTTCGAGCGTGGTCCCCATTTGCTCGGCGATCGCAGCAAACCGGTTATTGAACAGTTCCAGCGTGATGGCATCCACTTGGGATTCAACTTGGACCTTCTGTGGTGCGTCCACGCGGTCAGTAAGAATCAGGTCGTTGCGCCCGGTCACTTCGCAGTCCCAGCCCGGCTCCACCACCACGGTGCTGATGGCTTCGACGATAATCGCTGGCCCGGTGATGAAGTCGCCAGCCTGAAGATCGTCGCGCAAAAAGACCGCCACGTCCTGCCATTGCTCTTCGAAATAAGCTCTGGTCGTTTTGGCAGGCTGTGGACTCCGCCGCTCGCAGCTCGTTTGGACTGGCCAAGGTGGTTTGTCGGTTTCCCCGGTTACCTCCACCCGCGCGGCATAGATTTCAACTGCCCGTTGAAGGTTGAAGCCGAACAGTTGCCGGTGCTGCTGCTCGAACTCGCGGAGATAGTCGCCGTCGTCAGGGCAATCGATGGGAATGGTGGCATCTTGGCCGATGTACCGCAGCTCCAACAACCGTTGCGCACTGTCAATACGGTCGCTGGAAATCCCTTCGTTGCGCACCTGTGAGATGAGATCCTCTTCCATCTCGTGGAAGAGCGGTTCCAGTGCCTCAAGCTGTCCGGGACTGTAACGCCGACTGACGTCACGGGCGGCGAACTTCTTGACATCGGCCATTCCGATACCGAAAGCACTCAAGATTCCAGCATAAGGGTGTTGTAGAATCTTCTTGATGCCTAAGTCCCGAGCGATCGCGCAGGCGTGCTGGGCACCTGCACCACCGAAGCTTACCAGTGTATAGTCCCGCACGTCATAGCCACGTGCGATTGAGATTTTCTTGATGGGGGCAGCCATGTTGGCATTGGCAATGGCGTTAAATCCAGCAGCGAGTTTTTCAGGCGTGTAGCGCTGACCGGTAGAGGTTTCAATCTCGTCGGCCAGCTCCTGTAAGCGACATTCCACTGCCCGACTGTCCAACGGAAAGGCAAAATGTTCAGATAAGATCTTGCCGAGGTACAGGTTCACGTCGGTCACACAGAGCGGCCCGCCCCGGCCATAGGATGCAGGACCTGGCTCAGCGCCGGCACTGCGTGGTCCGACCACTGGTTTTTGGCCGTCGAACCAGCAGACCGAACCTCCCCCGGCGGCGACCGTCTCGATGGCAAGCATCGGTGCCACAATCCGCACTCCGGCGTCCGATTCCGGATCGTTGACCTCCATTTCGTATCGACGTTCGTAACGACCGGCAAACCGACTCACGTCGGTACTCGTGCCACCCATGTCAAACCCGATGACCTTACTGAAGCCAGCTTGCTGTGCCACATAGGCTTCCCCGACCACCCCACCGGCCGGTCCGGAGAGAATAGTGTCCTTGCCGACGAAAGCTTCGGCATCCACCAGCCCGCCAGCACTCGTCATTAATTTAAGAGAGCCAGCGGGAATTTTCTCGCGGATGCTGGAAATGTATTCGCGAATAATCGGCGTGAGATACGCATCCACGACGGTCGTATCACCTCGGGAAACGATCTTCTGAAGTTGCGTAATTCCCAAAGAAACGTGCTCAAATCCCAATTCTCGTGCGATCCGTTCGACTACACGCTCGTGCACACCGTTGCGGTACGCATTCATCAAACAGATGGCCAATGAGGTGATGCCCTTTTCCCATAACGAGGTCAACTTCGTGCGCACCTGGTGTTCGTCGATCGATCGGATCACCCGGCCATCTTTGTCCAGCCGCTCGTCAACCTCCACGACCTCTTCGTAGAGGTCGGCGGGCTTCTGGATGTGTAACTCGAACAGTTTGGGGCGATTCTGGTAGGCGATGCGCAGAACGTCGCGAAATCCCTTGGTGGTCACAAAACCAGTGCGAGCACCCTGTCTCTCCAACAGCGCATTGGTGCCGCGGGTGGTGCCGAGCCGAATGCTGACCGGGCCGATATCTTCCATCAGACGCTTGCCCATTAACCATCGAATGCCGGTTACCGGGGCCTCTTCGGCGGATCGCAATTCGTAACGTGAATCCAAGCAAGGAGCCGTTCTCAGCGGACGTTCCAGCAGGATTCGTCCCGTTTCCGCCTCGAACGTGGCCACGGGAACAGATTCTTCACCGATCTTAAGCGTGAACTCCTCAAAGAATCCTTGCGGATCACACCGGCGTTGCGGATCGACGATACAATCTACCGTTGAACCCTCGACGACTTTCCCTTTGTAGCTGCCTGTGCTGAGCAGTTTGTGCGTCGCTAGGGTTCCGTCAGGCCGTCGTGCCAGGCAGTCTGTGAAAGTTCCGCCAACGTCGATCCAGAATTCCCAATTATTCATCTCTGTTAGCTAGACTTCCTATTAAAGCGTCTGGGCCGGGTGGTCCCGTTAGTCGAGGGCCGGCGATTCATCGTCAAATTCACTGGCGTTAACCTGCCCGCATATGCGACGCCAACCGAAGAGCCCAGATGCAAAGAACAGCGGGGACCAGCGTGCCTAGCCATGACACCCACATGGGGGCTGCCCACGTTCCCAGCACAAGATCGCAACTGGTGACGACCCGTAGCAAATGAAAGACTGCGACGATTCCGAAGATGGTTCCGGAGATAATCAAATAGGCACGAGCATTCATTGCTTCCCTCCGGTTTCTCTTTTGCTATCCACCACCCACCACGATGATAGTCTTCGATTTCTAATATTGAGGCTAGCTGGACAGTTTTGTAGTGCGCTTGCCTACTTTATTGGTACTAGTCTCAGTTCTTTAATCTCTATATTGTCTGAGGTGGACTCCAAAAACTGGACAGCTTGATAAGGTGTAGAATCCGACGAGGACTAGCCTATCAGGAAGTTCATGAGCTGGGGTGAGTATAAACCCATCGAAACTGCCGGTCAAATTCCGGCCCGCCTGCGTATGGACATGGTGGGCCAAGGCGAGTAAGCGGGAAAGGTGATGCGACGCTGCAGGCCTGGCCAGTCGTTCACAGGGATGGGTCGCCCAATTCGATCAATCTTTCGTTTAGCAACGTCGCTTGTCACAACTCATGGGCATTCGATAACTGAAGTGGGGCCGCCACCGAGAAATCACTTCATGAAACATAATGCAATCAACTCGTCGAATCGGCGACGAATGAGACAAGGAGTCCACCTCCAGTTGTCGCCAGAAAGAAGGCGGTAGACGCCTGCGGCGCTGATTGTGGGTCCGCCATTGCAGGTGTCCTCTCACAGGTGTGGTGACAGTCCATCATTTTCGCGGCTTCTTTCGACTACCCACGATCTTGGGAAAACAACCGAATTCGGGTACTGTTGCCCGCTTCGGTTCTTTGAATCTGTCCGCACAGAAAAAGCTTGTAGCTACAAGTCACACCAAGAGTAGGACTTACCGAATTCTGCAAATCGCTATCTAACCGATTTCGCGAGATAGATTTCGAGGATGGTCGCTGGGGCAATCAGACAGAACCTACTAATTCTCAAACCGTTGTGCAACCATGGGATGTTCCTGGCATTTTACAGCGAGTGACCTTGCCGGTTCTGAGCAGCGATGCCGCTCTCACCCGGTTCTTCACGTGGTCGCCAGGCAAGATCGAGTTCTTCACTCTCTTAGGGCACCATTCGCTAATCAGCTTCACCCCTGCTGATATCATTCACCAATACACGTATCTCGACAATGGAACAAACCAACTGGTTCGAGATCCGAGGGCCGAGACGGTTTTTGCAAATAGCTCTCAGCCATCGGCAATCAGAAATCCCCTCTAGCTCTAGACTCTAAAACACTTTTTCTGTTTTGCGCGCGTGGTAGGGGTCCCACATTCTCGTGCAAAACTCCCCCATTCTGCGCGGGACTCCGTCGCTTCTGCTCTGCGATCGCAGTCTCACCACGGTAACGGTCCGCGCAAAAAGGCGTGAATTTACGTTTCCCAATGCGAGTTTACGCGCCTTTTTCTTGGCCAGTGAAGCGATCAACGCGAGTTAAAACCTATCCCAGAAGCGTCGGGGACTGGCTCATTTTGCACACTCTTCGGAGTAAAATGTGCCTGTCCCCCTTCCGAGACGCCATTGGCGGCGCAAGCTTCCATAAGTTTTCAAAGAACGGCGCAACTGCGCGTACGTCGATTATCGATGATCCGAGAGAAAACGCGAGTACGTGTTTTTGGCCGGGTAACAGGATGACGCGATGATTTTATCAACGTCCTATGAGGGGATACCCTTGGGCGTGGACCTATTCTACCGACTCCATCGGTGAATCAGTTTCCTGCAGCCTAGTTGCTTCGGTCGGAGGACCGAAGCATTGAAGCTCAGTCCACAGACTGCATTCGGTCGATGAATTCGACGCAGTTTCAGCACTTTCGTTTCCGTCCAAGGAGGGTCATACTTACGCACGAACGGTGCCTCACAAATCGCTTTGGTCGAAGAAGCCGTTGGGAGTTGGCGATATGCGTCTCGTGCCCTCGATGAGCGGTGTTCGGGCGACAATTTCCCCAATGTTGGGGGCGATTGACGAGATTCTGGCAACGTCCGTTTCCTACGGCGGGCAGATTCCCCGCCGCGCGCAAAGGGTCAATAGTTGGCCCACGGGCAGACAGCCCTGTTGGCAGTTCTCAGGCCCCGTACCCTGGGCATTTGAGCCTACCGCCAGGCAGCGAATCCATTGCCGCTGTATGACGATTTCAGTGCTGGCCTGAGCGGTCTCAAGCTGAAATATCACCGCAAAACCTTTGCCATCCCTGGTGCGTTCTGATAGACTGAGGCAAGTTCCAGTAGGCATCATTAGGAGAAACTCCAATGACCGCCGGGAAACTTGTTGTTGGTTATAAGAGCCACTGACGCTCTGTGTGTACATGCACAGGACGACAGTGGCTTTTTTTGTTGCCCGGTTGGACGCATGACCAATTTCTCACATCGTTTGTTTTTTTCAGAAAGAACACTAATGCACATCAGGGGTAGTTCTTTGACGCGGTGGGCAGTAGGTCAGGCTGGAACAGTACTGGCCACCTTGTGTATCACGACGTCGTTTGCAGGTTCAGCGGGAGGTGAGTTGCTGTTTGAAGACAACTTCAACAAGACAGGACCACCGTGTTGCGACAATATTGATCCTGCCACGGGCGACGCGCCTGGGCGGCAGTCCGGTTCAGCGGCGCCGCTCGATTACTTGGAAGACTTGGACCACGAAGATCCCGGTGGTGGCCGCAACAACATGACCCAGGTCAACAACCCTGACTATCTAAACGCTTTGCTGCTTGCTCCCAGCAACGATTTAGGGTTCGAAGTTGGTGTATTTGCCCAGCCCGACCACGATTTTTCGGACGATCCCGGCCCGGGTAATCGCACGGTTATTGAAGTGGACATCAACCCGGTCCACGATTCGACCGGAATTCAAGTGACGAGCAGCGCAGCGGCGACGCTCCATTTTGCCATTGGGCGACTTTCGCTTTACGATCACGGCGGGTGGGATTTCAGCTCGGGACCTGCAACTGCGTCCGGCGATCTGGATCCGCTTGATGCCGGTGGCTTGGGTGGCTCCTTTGCCGGTTTTCACAATGTCCGCGTGGAATTGACCACGGATGCCTATGTGCACGGCAATCCGTTGACGATGCGCGTGCTGGTTGACGGATCGCCGTTGGCCATTGATACGGATGGATCGCCCGACATCCTGGAGTCTGCTGTCCCGATCCTTGGTGCCGGTCTGGCAGTCAAACTGGAGGGGGTAACTGATGCGAGCGCCCCCGGTAAAGTCAGTGGATTTACGGCGTTCACTTTGCACGGGTTTGACAACCTGCGGATCGCGATTGAGCCGGTTCCCGATCCAAGTGCCGACTTCGACGAAGACGGCGACAAAGACGGGGTGGATTTTCTCGCATGGCAACTCGGCTTTGGCATTACCAGCGGAGCGAGCAAGGCCCAAGGCGACGCCGACAATAATGGCACGGTTGACGCGGCCGACTTGGCCGTCTGGGAACTGCAATACGACACGCCGGCACTAGTTGCAGGAGCTGCGGTGCCTGAGCCAGCCGCCGCCACCCTAGCCCTAGCCGCGCTGTGCTTGGCAATGAGCCGACGGCGGATTGCGGCTCGATAGAGCCCCGCTGTAACGTCCGTTATCGTCCAGCGGAGTGCACACCCGCGGTACTTTTCGTAACGTCCGTTTCCTACGGCGGGCAGATTCACCGCGGAACTTAGCCGCTTGCGGAAAATGGGCACATCTTTGCCAGCCGGAAGCAGAAAAAGTACAATCGGCTTAGGCAATAACTTGCCGGCTATTGCCTAGATTTCCTAATATCAACACACTAGACGACATTGTGTCGTCTAGAACCTTGTTGGACTGGACGAGGGAAGAGAAATGGCTAGCCTCCAAGGTCTTAGGATCGATTGCCTTGTCGTGATGCTGGCTGTCGGCCTTCTGAGCCGATTCACCTGGGAGATGGCATCTGCTCAGGCCGGCGAATCAGAGATTACGATCTTCAAAGACGAACCCGTTGCGCACGCGCTATACGACAGAATGATAAAAACGATACGCGAAGCGAATTCATTGTCCTTCGAGAGTGACTACCGCATCACAAAAGATGTAAAAGGGTTCAATCCACGTCATGCTACTTATCGATGCTGGTTAAAAAAGCCGAATCAGTTCCGAGTTGAGGCTTCTCAGTTTGGAGGCGATGCCGACAGCGGCATTTTAGTAGGGGACGGGGAGCACTTGTGGATCTATTGGCCTGGTGGAAAACCGCGCACAGTCTGGGAGCAGTCAGGGGAATTGGCCAAGGAATACGAAAAACACCGAATGACGTCCTATATGAAGAAGCGCACTCCACAGGGAGATCACTCCGTTTTGCATGAAGTGGGATGGCTTGGCGCTGACATGCCCTGGACGGTCTTCGAACTCAGCATGTTTCATGGTTCCCAGGATCTTGAGTCTTATTTGGATGGTGTCCGTTACTCGGGCTCGGAATGGGTGGGTGAGGTAGAGTGCGATGTGATCGAGGTGAGCTTCATGAAGTATCAGCGGAGCCGATATTTTTGGCTGTCTAGGAAGGATCATCTTCCACGCAAACTAAAGCAGGTGATTCGGGTTTTCCCGGAAATCATCACGCATGAACTATGGTCAAACGTCATGGTCAACCCAGCGATTTCAGACAACAGGTTTTCCTGGAGTCCACCGGCGGGTTGGAGAGAGTTCAAGAGGCCACCCCAGGAATCAGCGTTCCTTAAGCCTGGCACCCAAGCACCCGACTTCGAGTTGACTTCTGTTGACGATGAGACAATCCGACTCTCGGATTTCCGGGGCAACTTCGTGTTGCTCTTCAACTGGCGGGTTGGTTGCCAGTCCTGTCTTGAGGAACTTCCTGTTGTCCAGGAACTATATGCGAAATATCGGGATAAAGGCTTGATAGTGCTCGGCGTCAACACTTGTGACGTGAAGAAGTTTGTCACAAAAGTAATTGAACAGAACGGTGTAGATTTTCCCAACATTCTCGACACATCGCCAGACGCCGTGAAGGCAATGGAGGACTATGGCGTTAATGCCTTTCCCGTATCGTACGTCATCGATCGCAAAGGGAAAGTTATGGATGCCTGGGCCGGATATCAAAAAGGGGACAAGCGAGCTTTTGAGGCTCTGAAAGAGGCAGGGCTCCAATTGGAAGAGGCCACGCATCAGGAGTAATTCGTCTAAATGCTACTTGGTTGGCAGTCCGCCAACAGTGTGTGGTGGCAGTGTCGCTTCGCGATCGCCGCCTTGGTGTTTTGACAGTATTTAGTATTTGGTAAAATAATCGGTGGTTGAAAGCCATCTCCTTCGGTTAGGAGCGGCGACCACCACACTCCCCGTTGGCCTGCAATTCTTGCATCTTTTCGTGCAGGCGTTCACAACATCGGCAGTAACCTCAACAAATTATCGTGCGGCGGAGTGCACACCTCATCGTACCACACAACTTGTGGTCCAAAAAAATAATTAGTCGGGACCGAAAGCTACC
>Ga0315336_1004325_pt1 | contig 17074 bp, 9 predicted proteins | sample ASW5metaG_FD_204512 | JGI IMG/M metagenome (GOLD analysis project Ga0315336, IMG submission 204512) | Ammonia-oxidizing marine archaeal communities from Monterey Bay, California, United States - ASW #5 | ecosystem: Environmental > Aquatic > Marine > Intertidal zone | place: USA: California...
CCTTCGAGTCGAATTCCTTAGACGATTCCCAAATCCTGTCTGGAACAGAGGTTGGCGATTGTCGATTTCTTAGAAAGTGCTTTCGGAATACCGTGGAACGCCGGGCAATGGTGCTGGAGCCATGGGGCAAATCGGCGGAATGACGCCGCTGCCGTTGCGGTCTGTGACCCGGATACTCGCTCACACATATACACATGTATCTATGCGATGAGATGCGCTGCACGCTGCAAAGGCCAGTCAGGCCAGGATTGAACCGCCGGCGCCGGCACGCAGTGCAGTTTGATGCGGAGTCACGCGGCGGTACAGGCCGGCAGCGGGTCTGTGGAGTCAACGCCGAATTGGGCGCGGTCCATCGAGGCCGCATGCCACGGACTCCGGGGACTCCAGCAAAAAAAAACCGGCCTGGTCCAGGCCGGTTCGTCTGATTTGACGGGTTGTCTGCAACCCCCGATTCCGGACAGGCTCTGACGCTTTTGGCGCCGGAGAACCCGAGTGCAGCAGCGCCTGGGCCTATTTCTGAGCCGCTGGATCCGCCGGGGTTTTGGGTTCCTTCACATCTTTGTCGGCAACCGGTTTTTCGGCCAGCAATTCGGTCACGATGGCCTCGAGCCCTTCGTAGGGGTGATAGCCCGTGATTTTCGCGCGCACCTTGCCGCTGCGATCAATGAAAATCGTCGTGGGAAATCCCTGAAAGTCGGGGACCAGTGCCTGGGTTTCGGGGTCGCCGATCAGGCAGGGATAGTTCATCCCGTTGCCTTCGGAGAATTGTTTGACTTTGGCGGCCGCGGCTTCAAATTTCATATTGCCTTCGTAATTCAGTCCGACGATCTGCAGCCCTTTGTCTCCGAAGGTCTCTTGCAGTTTGATAAAGTGCGGGATCTCCTTACGGCACGGAGGGCACCATGTGCCCCAGATGTCAGCGATGACCACTTTTCCTTGAAATTGATCTAACGACACCGCATCGCCGTTCAGATCGGGAAGCGCAAATGTGAATGGAAAGGTGACGTTTTCGGCCAACAGGTCTCGGGCGACTTTTTGGTGGTGTGCCTTGACGGCCTGTTCCGCTTGTTTGATCACATCGGCGAACTCGGGCAGCCCGCGGGCGGCAACCAGATCATCGTCGGTTTTCGCCAGTTCCAATCCATCGAAGCCGTGTTCAAACGCCTGCTTCAATGCCGCAAGTGCTTCCTGTGGTTTTTCACCGCGCGACAATGCGCAGGCCTCGTTGTACAGCGCATTGGCGACCACGGTCAGTCGTCCACCCGCGACATCCGGGTGGTGTTTCAGGAGGCTGCGAGCGTATTTGGCCGAGACCAGGAACAGGGGCATGGCTTCTTGATCCTGGCCGTTCTGTGCCAGAGTCATTGCATGCACCTGGGGAATCTGCATGGCGACAAACAGGGCTTGTCGGTGATCAGGGTGGGTCTTCAGTAAGCCTTCGATCGTGACCAAGGCCTCTGCGAATTCCTCTTTGTTCGCCTGAGCGATGGCCGCTTTGATCACGGCGTCGGGTGTGTCCGTGGATTTTTCGTCCGGCGCGTCGGTCGGTTCTGGGGATTCAGGGTCCGTGGTGGCGATAGCCCGCGGTTGCGGCGGAGTTTCGTCTGTGTTCTGGGAGGCCGCATCTTGCGGTGTTTTGTCCTGACCGTTGCCAGGCAACGCAGCTTGGTTTCCGTCGTCGGTGGCCTGTGCGCTGGTTGGTGTGGAATCGGCTGCAGCTCCCGGGCTGCTCGAGTCAGAGGGCGTCGAATCACTGCAGCCCAGGCCGAGCAAGCAGGCGGCAAGCATATAACGAAGTCGCTTCATTTCAAAATCTCCCGCCTGTGATGGAACAGCGAACGGAACACTCGGTGCAACCGGATGATAGCCGAATCCACTTTGCCACACCAGCAGCCGCCACGATTCCACCGTTTTGAGGATCAGGTGGGCAAGATCGATGGGACCGCCGCTGGTCATCCGGAATCAACCGCGAGGATGGACGGGATCCGGACTCGTATCGGCGCCGGAAGGTGGATTGTCGTCGCCCTGCCCCACGTGACGTCCCCCCGATCGTTGTACCACTCCGAGTGAGAGAATCCGGGTTCCGTGGTCGGACTGTGATCTGAAGGGCCCAGTGTCGCCGAGTCCTGCAAAACACAGTTGGCGCACAGGCGGCCGGGGTCTGATAGTCCCAGCCACAGCTCTTGGCAATAAACAGCGTGTTGATGCCAGCCTGGGACAACCCCCGCCGCACGCTGTGAGCAACGAACGTCCGCCTGTTATCGCTGCGGATGTGCTCGGGCAGCCCGCGGACCTCAAACCGGTAACGCAGCACGTTGATCACATTGGCCGATTTGAAGCAACGGCCAACTTCCAAGGCCGGGCATTCGCGAGTGAATGCGTCGATCACCACCAACAACTTCAACGCCCGCTCAGCCTCGGTCGATCCGTCACGAAGTCGTAAATCCAGACAGGGTTGCGCGAACAGCCCGCTGACGAATACAACTGTTCTGGCTGCCTCCGAGAGTCAAATGACATTTGCGATGCTGTTTTCCAGGGATTTGCATGGATTCCTGTCTCGACAGACGGTGCACGCGCTTCCGGTTCACTTTCCGACCGTCGGCTACCACCTCTGGCTGAATCCGCAGCACCCCGAAACCGGGATCTCGTTGGCCGTCGGGCAATGGAATGGCGTTAATCGCCGGATTCCGACAATGGCTCACAGCCGCCGTCGCGGTGGGCTCGGGGCGGATCTGCTGGCAGGTCGCCCATCGATGGTCGGTCCGGATAGGTGAGCGCGCCTTGGCCAAAGTCGATCCCGACCAGAGTGATCAATCGCCTCAAGGCGTATTCGCCCTCATGGGGCAGGCCGAGAAATCGTGACGCTGCTGAGCCGGTGGCGACAATTTGTGTGAGCCCAGCTCGGGCCAGAGTGGCTGTCGCTTCCGGCCAACGCTCCAGTGGAGCGGCGAGAACGGCGGTTTGCAACAGGCGGCGAAACGGCTCCAGCGTGTCTTGGATTCGCTCGAATGCGCACATCGGGATCACCAGCACAGTGCGATAACCGACGGGGATTTCGCTGGGCAGAGTTTCCGTCAACAAGACCGTTTGGTGCATGTCATTCGCAGAGGTGAACGGTTCCGCTTGATCATTCCAATAGGCATTTTCGCGGATTGCCAGAACTTCAGATTTGTCGTCGAGCGACAGCTTGCGGGGCGGGATGGTATCGCAAATTGTCAGCAGTTCCGCACTCAGTCGCTCGGCCACCTGTCGCGGAAATGTTCCGTCGCGGTTGCGGTCCTCAACAAAGACAATCCTCGGGGAGCTGCAGGCTTGCTGTTCCCACAACGCGATATCCCAGGCCATAGCGGGCAACTCGTCATTCAGCGTCGCGCCCTCAAGTATGAAGCCGATGCCCAGCCGTGGGCCATATCCGATCACGCGACCGCGGCAGCTGTTTGCGGGAAAAGCGGATATCGCCTGTTCCCCACCCCAAACGACAATTCCGTCGGCCTCCTCGCGCAAGACCTGGTTCATTGTGTCCTGGGAACTGTCCCAGACACAGACCTGGACCGCAGAAGCGATGATGCCGCGGGTATCGGCTTGCCGCAAAGATCGCACAAACAACGCGGTCATTCCGGCGTCCCGACGGCTGAGCTTCAACAGGGCCGCGTTCCGCGTCAACAGACATTGAGCCAGCCCCACCACTCCGTTCATGAACACATTGCCGGCCAGGACGTGTGCGACAATTCCCAACGGGAATCCGCGGACTCGCCCGACTCCATGTTCGTCGGCTTGCCAGGCGTCCAGCAGATCACTGCGGCCCAGTTCCCGTGTCAATTCGGCCAGGATGACATCGCTGTTCAGAGACGATGCGAGATTCGTCAACGCCCCTTCAATCGCCGTGCGGCTGAACGGGCCGGTCAGCAATTCGGTTGCTTCTTGAAAGTAGGCTGTTCCGGGTTGCCACAACCTGGCGAGCTGATCAAGGACCTGCAATACGTCAGGGGTCCGTAACTGCTGCAGTTGACGCGCTGCTGGCCGCAGGCTGCGCAACAGCGAGCGGAGTTCGGTGTTCGATCGGCAAACAGACACCAGCTCGGAATTGTTGTCCTCTGTCGTGTGGTCCGGCATGTCTTGTTCCAATACGGAATCAGCTCGACAGCCCCAGGCATCGGCGCGCGGGAAGTCAATGCACCGCTTGACTCACGCGCATGGCGCAGGTTTCAAACCTGGCAGCCGAAACGCGCCCTTGGGGTTGAAAACACGGTGATTGCAATCCGCAGGGGCAACTGCGGTTCAGGCTGATTTTGTCCGTCGTCAGAATCCGCAACAGCGGATAACTGGTTGTCAGTGGAGTGGTGATTTGCAACAGGCCGACGTGGCCATCCGGGACTTCTGTTTGAGATTCGGGATCCACTGCCTGCACCCAGACGAATGCCGGAACATGGTAGTTGCCAGTCGGGCATTGGAGAAACACCGCTGGACATTCACTCAGACCAAACATGTCACGGATCGCTGTTGTGGGTACCGAAAAAAAGCGGGCAGCCATTTGGCGAAAATCCGTCTGATCGAGTCGGACGCCGGGCAGTGTGGATTTCCAACCGCCTCCGGTCAAGATCAGGCTGTCGGTTGGCAGGGGCAGGTTGTTCGTTCCGCTGTCCCGCATTTGGCCGATCGCAGCTGCGATCAAGGATGGGTAGCCCACGATCAGCAGCGGTCCCCGATGCGCGGCAGTTGTGACGAGCTCCGTCGCCTCTCGGCAATTGAATGCTGGCCCCGATTCCGTCATCCGCGCCAAATAGTTCACCGATGAGACGTGGGGGTGAGTTCGCAGGACGCCGTCAATGATCACCGATCCAGCCATGTTGGTGGACTGGGGATCCAGTAGAAAGGCCAGGGCCGTCGTGGGGCCGGTGAGGATGCCCATGTCACGGTATGCAGCACTCATCGCCATCACGCGCCGTTCCAGATTGACTGCGTCCAGAGGGACACTGCTGGGGCGTCCCGTCGTTCCGGAACTGGTCAATGCCACTTGCACCGTCATTTCTGCGGGCAGTGTGAACTGGAACCGCTTCAATACGGGGAGAAACAGTGCGGGTAACCGGTCGAGTTGGTTCAAAGTGTCCCAGGTCGGATGAGCGCCCAGTTCCGAACGCTGAGAAATGAACCGAGCGTATTGCGGAAATCGTTGGATCAGTTGCGCGGAGCACACGTTGACGGCCGGCAGAAATTCTTCGGCGGGGCCGGGGTGATCAAATCCCGCGGTGGATAGCAGACGATCGATGGCGGTGTTGGTCGGAGCGGACATGGTTCGTCAGTTTTTCATGCGGGACGGTGTATCGCCAGTGAGCCGTCGCTGGATCAGCTGGCGTTGCCGAGCCAGTCACTGTGTCGAGTGCACTTCACGCACAGGAGTTCCGGACAGTGGTTCGAGAAGCCGACAATCGCCACGACAGTTTGCGTTCACAACAGCCCCTCAATGATCTGACCTTCGATCAGCCGGTGCGGGCGTCCCAGGGGATCGTGGATGTCCTGGTGGGGGTTGATTCCGAACGCGTCGTAAATCGTTGCGCCCAGATCTCCGGGATGCACCGGGTTCTCGGACGGATACCAACCGTCTCGGTCGCTGCGGCCAAAGTAGCTGCCCCCGCGAACACCACCGCCGGCCAGCAGGATGGAATAGCAATGGGGGTGATGGTCGCGGCCCGTTACATTGTTGGTGTTGTTGGATTGCGTGTAACCGATTTTGGGAGTTCGCCCGAACTCGCCCATCCACACCACCAGTGTTTCGTCCAGCAGACCACGCTGATCCATGTCTTCCAGCAACGCGGACAGACTCTGGTCGGCGGGAGGCAACAGTGTCTTGCGCAGCAGTGGGAAATTATCGCGGTGGGTGTCCCAACTGACTTTTTCGATGTGATCGACCGGAGCATATGCTGTGACAAATGGGACACCGGCTTCGATCAACCGACGTGCCAGCAAAGTCGATTGCCCCACCAAGTTTCGACCGTAGCGGTCGCGGACACTGTCGGGTTCTGCAGCAAGATCGAAGGCCGCTTTGGCTCGGGGAGTCGACAGCAGAGAAAACGCCCGCTGGTAATACGTATGAACCTGTTGGACCGGATGCACCGCCTCCAGCAGTTGCAGATGATCGTCCAGCTCATCCAGCAATCCGCGGCGTTGAGTGAATCGTCGAGTGCTCATCCCCGATCGCGTGTTCAAGGCGTCGATAGAAAAATCAGCAGCGCTGGGGTCCTGCGCAATCAGGAAGGGGTCGTATTGGCTGCCCAGCATGCCCGCGTCTTGCCCGGGTGTCTTGGCCGGTCCATTGTACAGCGTGAAGGGCAGCGACACGAACGCGGGAACGTCGTGCGGGTGTTCCGTGAACTTGGCCACTGCCGACCCGAAGTTGGGGTAATCGTTTTGTTGAGCCGGAGTTTGATTTGAGACGGCCTTGGATTCTCCCACGGCTCGGCCCGACAAAGCGCAATAGCAGGCTGGATTGTGGCACAACATGCGATGGTGCATCGAGCGGACAACACAGATCTTGTCCATCTGCTGGGAGATCAACGGCAGATGTTCACAGACATGCATTCCCGGGACGCTGGAAGAGATGGGTTGGAACTCGCCACGAATGGTGGCCGGCGCATCCGGTCGCATGTCAAATGTGTCGGTCTGGCTCACTCCGCCGGCCTGAAACAGCACCAGACAGGACTTGATGCGCGCCGGCGGCGCGGCAGCTCGTGCTTCCCGGGACAACAGGTCGCCCAACACAGGGAATGGCCAGCCCAGGCCAGCGAGTTTCAGAAAGTTGCGGCGGGTTCCATTGGGAGATTGTGACGCCAGCGGCAACTTGCGGTGCCGTTTGCGTCGGGCGGCGCGGATCGAGACTTGGGTGGCCGTTGGGGGGGCCGACTCGGTGCTGGAATCGCGGTGTCGTCCCATGCGGTTTCTCAATACGTCACCCGCCTGATGCGTCCCGTTTACGGGGTACGATCGTCAATGCTTGATGATACCTGAGAAATCGCTGTCGCGGATGACAGATTTCACAACTTTGCCGAAGACAGGTCGGCAGGTTGACGAGACATTCACTCGGGCTCAGTCCCCGCAGACAGAGCTTGTGGTGTTTGCTACACTGCTGCATGGTGTGGCGTTCCGGCCGAGTGGCATCTTGAGCGGATCGCATTTGTGAGGGCATGCATGTCAATTTCCCGACGGCCTGACCAACAGAGATCGTTTTGTCCCGGCCCTCTCGACCGACGCAGTTGGCTCCGGATCGGCGGAATCAGTTGGGGAGCCCTTACCGGCGGTATGGTTCCGAGTCTGGCGGACGTGCTGCGGGCGGAGTCGGCCGGACCCGCGAACCGGCAGGGGATTGACGACTTTTCGGTGATCCTGTTCTGGGCTAATGGTGGCCCCAGTCATCTGGACTTGTTCGACTTGAAGCCCGATGCGCCGGCCGAGTATCGCGGCCCGTTTCGCCCCATTGAAACACGCGTGCCGGGGATGCGGATCACCGAGCTACTGCCGCGGATCGCCGATCTGGCCGACAAGTTCTCGCTCATCCGCAGCCTGCACCACGAACGCAATCAACATTCCGGTGGCACGCATCGGTTTTTGACGGGCTATGAATCGCTGGCCGCCAATCTGCCACGCAGTGAGTATCCCGACATGGGGTCGGTGGTCAGCCAGCGGCTGCAGGATCGCAGTCGCGGAATTCCAGTCTACGTGGGCAATACGCCGTTTTACGGCGGGGGGGCCGCATATCTGGGGCCCGGTTGTGAGGCCTACATGCCGGCTGCCAATCCGCTGACAGCCAGTGGCAACAACAGCTATGATCCGGTTCCCATCTATCAAGAGTCTACGAGCAACAGCGATCTCCAGATCAGTCCGGAGGGGATACTCAACTTGCGGCGGCGACAGAGTCTACGGCGGACATTGGATCGGTTGCCGGAGCATCTGGACCCGGCGCGGGCCATGGCGTCGCTCGATATGTTTCACGAACGCGCGTTTGACGTACTGGCCAGCGGTCGAGCGCGCCGCGCCTTCGACCTGAACCGTGAACGCGAATCGACACGCCGCCGTTACGGCGACACGCACTGGGGCAAGAGTCTGCTGACCTGCCGCCGCTTGGTCGAGGCCGGAGTGCGATTCGTGCAGTGCCAGGCCACCTTTCGCCTGAAACCCGCGACCGGCCGGACCAGCAACTGGGACGACCACTCCGTCAACTCCGACATCTTTAAGGCCTATGCTGAGAAGCTGCCGTCGTTTGACCAGTCGGTGTCGGCCCTCATCGAGGATTTGTACCAACGTGGACTGGACCGCCGCGTATTGTTTGTGTTCTGCGGCGAGTTTGGCCGGACTCCATTGATTCGCCACCAAGATGCCAGCGGAAGGCCCGGACGCGATCATTGGGCGGATGCGATGACCGTTTTTGTGGCCGGTGGTGGCTTGAGAATGGGGCAGGTCATTGGAGCCACCAGTCCGCGGGGCGAGTATCCGGTCAACCGCATCATGGACAGCAACTGCCTGCTGGCAACCATCTATCAGCAGTTTGGCTTGGATACGTCGCACAGCTTCGTCGACAACAATGGACGGCCGATTCCGATTCTGACTGATGGAAAGCCCATTCCCGAATTGCTGTAACGTGCCCCTGCAACTCGGAGTTTGATCGCTGACGATGTGCGGGACCTCAAGCGAGCACGTCGTGAACGACGCGGCCCGCGAGATTTGTCAGCCGGACATCCAGTCCACGTACGCGGGACGTCAACCGCTGGTGATCGATGCCGAACAGATGCAGCAGGGTGGCCTGAAAGTCGTTGATGTGTACGGGATTGGCGACCGGCGCCCAGCCGATCTCGTCCGTCTCGCCATAGGCCATTCCGCCACGGGCACCGCCACCGGCCATCCACATGCTGAACGCGTGGGGATGGTGGTCTCGACCATCGGCCCCCTGCCCCAACGGCGTGCGTCCAAACTCGCTGGCCCAGACAACCAGAGTGTCGTCGAGCATTCCGCGCTGCTTGAGATCCTTGATGAGTGCAGCAATCGGTTGATCGACCAGCCGTGCGTTCCAGGCCAGGTCATGCTTCAACTTGCTGTGCTGATCCCAGGACGCGTGAATGATGTTCACAAATCGCACACCGCGTTCCACCAGCCGACGGGCCAGCAGACAGTTGGTTGAGAACTTGGCATACGTGTCTCCCAGCTGCATTTCGGCCGTGGGACGTGGAGTTGAGCGGTGCACGCCGTACATGTCCAGCGTCTGCCGTGTTTCACCGGTGATGTCGATCAATTCCGGTGCCGACGACTGCATGCGAAACGCCAGTTCGAACTGCGCAATGCGGCTCTGAATCTCGGCATCGCCGGTCAGCTTCAAGCGCTGTTGGTTCAGTTGATTGATGGCGTTCAGCACGCGGCGTTGTCCCGATGTGCTGACTCCCGAGGGATTTGCCAGATTCAAAACCGGGGCACCTTGGTTGCGGAAGACCACGCCCTGGTACTTGGCCGGCAGGAAACCACTGGACCAGTTCGACGATCCACCGCTGGCCCCGCGGCCAGCCGTCAACACCACGTAACCGGGCAAGTTGCGTGAAGCCGTTCCCAGTCCATAAACCAGCCAGGAACCGATGGTCGGACGTCCCAAGTCGGCTTTGCCGCAACTCAGCAGCAACTGACCCGGGTGATGATTGAATTGTTCACCGTGCATGGTGCGGATCAGACAGATGTCGTCGGCGCAGGAACCGATATGCGGCAGCATTTCTGAATATGAGACTCCGCACGTTCCTTGCTGGCGAAAGCTGGCTGGCGAGCCCTTGAGCAGTGCTTTGTCTTTTTTGATGAACGCAAATTCTGTTTCCCGCAACAACGAGTCGGGCATTTTGGTCCCGTGGCGTTCGTTCAGTAGCGGTTTGGGATCGAACAGGTCGACATGCGATGGACCACCAGCCAGGAAAATGAAGATGCACGACTTGGCACGGGAAGGAAAGTGCGTGGCCGGCAACGCTTCCCCGCTATGCTCGGCGCCCAGCAGACTTCCGGTGGCCAGCGCTCCCAGGCCGCTCGCCGATGTTGCCAGAAACGCCCGACGTGCGTTGATCGTGTTGTCCGTGATACTGTGCATAACGCGTGTCCAGGTTCGGCTGGGCCCCATGTCTCTGGTTCCCTCGCCATGTTGCATTGCCACTCAGATTGTCATGTCGTCATCGCGCCTCTGAGGTTTGGGGTGAACAGAGGCCGCCGGTTGGTCAACGGAGCATCATTCCCGAGTGATGAACTCGTCCAGGTTGATCAAGGCCCGCGCCACGGAGATCCACGATGCCAGTTCAGCGGTCGAGACTCCCGGATGCGGCTGATGTCCGACCAGCGCGGCCGCTGCGTTTGTGTGCTGTCGGAAATAGGCGTATTCGTCAGTCTGCAGTTGTTCCAATGCCAGACGCTCTGTCGCTGACAGAGATCTGGCCAAAGCGATCAAGCTGGCGCGTTGCAGACGGGCGGTGTGGGTGTGGGCATGGCTGAGGATGCGTCGAGCGAAAGCTTGGGCCGCTTCGACAAATACTGGGTCATTGAGTGTGGTCAGTGCTTGAAGTGGTGTATTGGAACGATTGCGGACGGCCGTGCAGACATTGGACTCCGGCGAGTCGAACATGATCAGACTCGGAAACGGGTTTGTGCGTTTGAAATGCACATAGATTCCGCGCGCGTAGCGTTGGGGTGGTTCACTGACGATCCAACGCGTTTTGTATTTGTATGCCAGGTCGTGGATCGCCGAGGACACCGGTGGGTGAATTGTGGGGCCACCAAGTTTTTGATAGATCAGGCCGCTGGCCGCCAGCGCCAGGTCGCGCACCAGCTCGCTTTCCACGCGAAAGCGGCCTTGGCGTGCGATCAGTTCGTTTTCGGGATCCACAGCCTGCAGATCTGGACGATGATGCGATGCTTGCCGGTAGGTCTGTGAAAGCACAATCGTGCGGACCAGCGATTTGCGACTGCCGCCGCATCTGGCGAATTCATCGGCCAGCCAGTTCAACAGTCCGGGGTGCGTTGGCGGACTGCCCTGCATGCCGAAGTCATCCACAGTTCTCACCAGAGCGGCGCCGAACAGATGTTGCCAGATGCGATTGACTGCTACACGTTTGGACAACGGATTGTCTGGGGCTGCGATCCAGTTGGCCAAATCCAGCCGGTCGGCCTCCTGGTGGTTATTCCGCGGTTGCAGCGAGCCCAGAACATTGGGGATGCCCGGAGCGACCCGGGTTCCCGTTTGCTTGAAGTCGCCGCGTATCAGCACGTGTGTTGGGCGACGCTTGTCATGCACTTCTTTGAGAGTCATCACGTACGGCTTGGGAAGATGGCGCTTTTCGACCGACAACTGTCTCTGAGCCTTGTTGTTGTCGTCGATGCGCCCACCGAGCGCGTGATTGAATGCCGCAACCTGCCGTGATTCCGCGGCAGTTCGTTGTCCAACCCGAGTGCGGATTGCTGACTGTACAGAGGGATCACAGGCCAAAACCGTCAAGATGTTCGCGACTTCGTCCGGCGAGTTCTTGTCCGTCAGGAATGTGTCAATCCCACCCGCTTTGCGAATATCTTCCAACAGGCTGTGTGCCTGTTTCAGGTCGCGTTCGTGTTGCTCAACGTCGCTGAGCGCACGCTGGTAAGCGGCCTGCTCGGCCGATGTTCCGGGGATGTCCACGTCTTCCGGAATCGTATTGTTGAACAAACCGTAGAGGCGGTAAAAGTCGCTTTGTGTGAACGGGTCGTACTTGTGGTCATGACATTGGCTGCAACCGATCGTAATTCCCAGAAACGCGGTGGCCGTGGTGTTGACACGATCAACGATTTCCCGGTTACGATAGTCCTCTTTATTGATGCCGGATTCGTTGTTCTTGATGTTCATACGGTGCAGGCCGGCGGCGAGTTGCCCGTCCAGCGGAGTTCCCGGCAGCAGATCGCCGGCGAGTTGCCGGATGGCAAACTCGGCATGTGGCAGGTCGCGGTTGATCGCGTCGATGACCCAGTCTCGATATCTCCAGGCATTGGGACGCACGTCGTCGCGTTCGTATCCAAACGAGTCGGCATAGCGTGCGAGATCGAGCCAGTGTCGGCCCCAGCGTTCGCCAAAGTGGGGTGAAGCCAGTAGACGGTCGACCGTGGTTGCATAGACGGAGTCAAGGTGTTGCGGGGAGACTTCGGCGATGACTGTCGTTGAAATGCTGGAGGTCGAGTCCCCCGTGAGACGTCTCACGAAATCGGCGATCTGCTCGGGGGTTGGTGGCAGGCCAATCAGATCCAAATGGACGCGTCGCAGCAGAGTGAACGGGTCTGCCGGACGTGATGGGTTACATCCTTCCCTCTCAAGTCGTGCCAGGATGAAATTATCGATGGGATTGAGAGGCCAGTCTGTGTTCTTGACGACGGGAACTGTCGGTCGTTTCGATGGACTCCAGGCCCAGTGGCCTGCGAAGACCGCACCCTCGGTGATCCATGATCGCAGGTTTTGAATTGCGCGTTTGTCGAGCCTTGGACCATCCGGCGGCATGCGGACCTCGGGGTCCATTGACATGACGCGACGCAGCAATTCACTGTCCTGCGGGCGGCCGGGGACAAGCGCGATGCGACCCGAGTCGGCGGGGCTTGTGGCCGTGTCCCTGCGGTGCAGTGACAGTCCCGACTCGTGCTCGGATGGTCCATGACATGCAAAACACCGGCGGGCCAGTATGGGCTGAATGTCGCGAGCGAAATCCGCGGTTTCGTCAGCCAGGGCCGAACAACAACTGCAGAGGACAATCCACGACAGCAGGGTTTTCAACGGCGCCAACCGCAACCGGGCATTGTCAGAGTTATCGGAAGACATCCGCGGAACTCCTGTCGAAAACCGCTGCACATTCCGGTCGGCCGCGCCCTGGGGATGTGCCCGCGAAAACCGCTCTGCGCCGCTCCCGCATCGCGTGGGTGCGCAGCGCCTGTATATATATGTCGAGTGTCGCCAAACCGCCGGTTTGCATCAAGTGAAGTCGGTGCTCCGGCCTGTTCTCCGGACGTGTTTCAGCGGATCAACGACGGATTGTCTGGCGATGGCGACAGGTGAGCACAGGTGATATAACAAATGCGTAACGTCCACCCGCGTGAGACGGTCGAGGAACCGACGATGATGAGTTTGCGATACACTCTGTGTGGCACGCTGTGCCTGCTGCTGTTGACTTCCTGTCAGGATGAATCGCCGAATCCCGCTGGCCAGGTTGCGGCGAAACCCGTTGCTACGGTTGTCGATGATGCCGCGGCCGTGGCAGCGTTGGAGCCCTTGGCCCAGTCTCTCAAACGCGACGGACAGGGGGCGGTGATTGAAGTCAATTTTCGTGATTCCCAGGTCACCGACGCCGACCTGGAACACCTGCTGGGACTGAAGCGTGTTCGATCCGTATTGCTGAATGGAACGGGGATCGGAGATGAGGGCCTGGCGACCCTCGGGAAACTCAGCACCTTGTCACTGCTCGATTTGCGGGAATGCAAGATATCCAATGCGGGCATCGCTCATCTGGCCCCACTGACATCACTCCGGGCCCTGCGTTTGTCGAGCCGGGACGGTGCGACGACTGTCGATGATCAGGGACTCGAACATTTGGCGGGGCTCACCCAAATCAAGCTGCTGGGTCTGGATTTTCTGTGGGTGAGTGAAGAGTCCCTGAGCAAGCTCGGCGACTTGCAGCAACTGGAAGAACTGTATCTGGCGAAAACCCTGGTCGGTGATGAGGCGCTGGCGACGTTGAAGCAATTTCCTCGTCTCAAGAAACTACGGATTTCTGGTACGCAGATAACCAATGACGGCTTGGCCCATTTGGCGGAACTGACTGCGTTGCGCGAGTTGGATTTGAGCGAAAACGGACAGGTGTTTGGCGACGGGCTGGCCCATCTGGCTCCGCTGACGCAGCTCACGCGACTCAACCTGTGGCGTGTGCCGCTGACCGACGCCGGAGCGCAGCACCTTGCGGCGATGACCCGTCTGGAGTGGTTGAATCTGGACAACACCCAATTGACGGACGCCGGGCTGAAACATCTGCAGCCGATGACAAAACTCGTGTTCTTGCACCTGGGGTCTACGGCCGTTTCCGACGCCGGTCTGCCGGCATTGAACAAGCTGACCGCCTTGCGGGATCTGAAACTCACCCGCACGGCCGTCACCGAAGACGGTGTCGCCCAATTGCAGCGATCGCTGCCGGATGCGAAAATTCAGCTCAAGTACATCGCCGGGCCGTGAGTTTCTTCCGCAGCGGGCTGTCATCCGGTCCCGCGGGGCACGCGGGAATCAGCGGTGACATCGCTGGAACGAGAATTTGGCCGCCGACACGCTGCGCGGAAGTTGCATTCCCCGTGTTCAGCGGCAGTTCCCACCGTACATGCTCCACCGTGCCAGCGCGCCACCGTACATGCTCCACCGTGCCAGCGCGCCACCGAATGCAATTCGATGGCTGGAGTGCCGAGACAAGTAGCGGCGACGGTTGGTTTGGCGCTGAAACCCAATCCGACCCGGTATCGGGTTTCCAGCGATTTCCAGACACCCGATCTGCCGTGTGCCGATCAGACTTCCCAGCCTGCGCGGTATTCCTTGCGGATGAACTGATCGGCTTCAGGACAGTTCGTGGCCTTGAGCGTTTTGGCGTCCCATTCCAGTTTCTTGCCCACTCGGTAGGCTACGTTGCCCAGCAACACAGCTTCGGTCAAGGCTCCGGAGTAGTCGAAATTGCAGGTCGTGGGCGAGCCGTCTTTGCAGGCCTTGATCCACTCGGCATGATGTCCGATCGATCGCGGAATGGTCGGCTTCGGCGGTTCGTACTTGACGTACTTCTCGGTTGGGAATAACCGGTAGCTGCCGTAGTTGGCGAACATCTTGCCTTCGGTGCCAATGAACATCACTCCCGCTCCGGGAACACGCTCGCCGGCGACTTGCCGCGGAATCTTGTTGCCGTCGTACCAGGTGAATTTCACAGGCGGCATTTTGTCGCGTTTGGGGAATTGGTAGCGGACGATCAAGCCCAGTGGACAGGTTTCTGGATGCAGCTTGGGGCCTTCGGCCTCGCAGGTGACGGGGTGCCTCAGTTTGAGCGCCCAGAAGGGCAAGTCCATGTAGTGACAGGCCATGTCGCCGAGCGTTCCTTGTCCGAAATCCCACCAGCGTCGCCAATTCGCGGGATGATAGACTCCCGGCCAGAAGGGACGCTTCGGTGCCGGGCCCAGCCACAGATCCCAATTTAAATTCGCGGGCGGTTTCTGGCTGCCCTGCGGTCGTTCGCCGCCACCCCAGCCTTTGCCGACCCAGACGTGCACGTCGGTCACGTCTCCAATCACGCCGTCCTGAATCATTTCAACGACCCTGCGATAGTTTTCGCCGGCATGAATTTGCGTGCCCAGTTGAGTGGCCACTCCCTTCTGTTTGGCCGTTTCGGCGATTAGTCGTGATTCGTGGACGGTGTGCGTCAGTGGCTTTTCGCAATAGCAGTGCAGCCCAGCGCGGATGGCCCGGATGGATGCCGGAGCATGGCTATGGTCGGCGGTCGCCACGACGACGGCATCCAGTTTGGCGGCTTCCTTGTCGAGCAGTTCGCGGTAATCGGTGTAGGTCCTGGCATTCGGGAACTGGGCTTTGGCGCGTTTCAGATAATTCTCGTCAATGTCGCACAGGGCGACGATGTTCTCGCCTTTGACCCCGCCGATGTCGGCCGACGCGCGGTTGGCCGTGCCGATGCAGGCAATGCTGAGTTTGTCGCTGGCCGATTTGGATTGTGCCGGCGCGACTCCCGTCCAGGCCGAGTGTGTGATGGCGGCTGCGCCGGCTCCCGACGTTGCGATGAAATCACGACGGCTCAGATTGGACGACATAGCGAATTCTCCGACGGTTGTATGGGTGACGGGAGTTGTCTCTTGGGCACTGCTTACGATACGTTCATGATACTGAACCGGCAAATCGGCTGCAAACCGACGAGGCTCAACCCGCCAGAATTGACGCGTGTCCTGTCTGAGTCAGCTCAAAACCTCGGATAGGGAATCCTGCAGGATATCGACCAGCTGGTCCAGTTGCGCGTGGGTTGTGACGATGGGGGGAGCGATACAGTACACGTCGCCCCGCAGCCGGCTGAACAGGCCGCGTTGCTGGGTTGCGGCGTGCCACCGCGGCCCCACCTTCTGTTCCGCTGGAAATTCCGCTTTGGTGGTCTTGTCGGCAACAAGTTCCACGGCGCACATCAGGCCTTTGCCACGGACTTCACCCACGTGCGGGTGATCGGCCAGGGCCGTCTGCAGTCCGGCCAGCAGATGCTCACCCTTGTCTGCCGCCTGAGCGGCAAAGTCCTCGCTTTGAATGATATCCAGTGTTTTCAGGGCCACCGCGCAGCCCACCGGATGGGCACTGTAAGTGTAGGCGTGCATCCAAATCGTATCGGATGTCTCGAACACGCTGGCGAGCGTGTCGTTGATTCCCACACCACCCAGCGGAAAATAACCCGACGTGATCGCTTTGGCAAACTGGATCATGTCGGGCTCGATGCCCCAGTGATCCAAGGCAAACATGGTGCCGGTCCGCCCGAACGCGGTAATGACCTCGTCGGCCACCAGCAAGACGTCATACCGATCACAGATTTCGCGAATCCGCGAGAAATAATCATCCTGGGGCACGATCACTCCGCCCGCACCCTGAATCGGTTCTGCCAGAAACATGGCGACGGTCTCCGGCCCTTCCGCCAGAATCGCCGCTTCGAGTTCATCGGCCGCCGCGATGCCCTGACTGGCTGCCGCGCGGCCGGATTCGCTGCTGGGCGTGTACCGGTATGGATACGGTGAGGGAATGTGGATGAAACCGGGCACCCGCGGTTCAAACATCGGCCAATAGCTGGCGATACCGGTGGCGCTCATCGCCGCCAGTGTCACTCCGTGATAGCCCCACTGACGCGAAATGACTTTTGTTTTTTCGGGCCGGCCCATTTCTTTCCAGTAGTAGCGGGCAATCTTGATCGAAGAGTCGGTGGCTTCACCGCCACCGGATGTGAAAAAGAAGTGATTGATCGATGGGTAGGTGATTTCCGCCAGCCGCTCGGCCAGT
>Ga0315336_1004326_pt1 | contig 17074 bp, 18 predicted proteins | sample ASW5metaG_FD_204512 | JGI IMG/M metagenome (GOLD analysis project Ga0315336, IMG submission 204512) | Ammonia-oxidizing marine archaeal communities from Monterey Bay, California, United States - ASW #5 | ecosystem: Environmental > Aquatic > Marine > Intertidal zone | place: USA: California...
CCCATCTAGTGTAATGTGTCCACTTTGTGGATCATAAAAGCGTAGCAATAATTGAAATACGGTTGACTTTCCGGAACCCGATGGGCCGACAAGTGCAAGCTTTTCGCCGGGCACTACGGTAAGGGTGAAATTATTAAGTGCCGGATGATCGGTGCGTGAAGGATAGGCAAAGGTCACATTCTCAAACCCTACCGCACCGCGAGCGGGCGATGGCAGAGGCTTTGGCGTTTTAGGAGCCGTGATTTCCGGCTGTAAGCTAAGAAGATCGAACAAACGCTCAGTCGCACCAGCGGCCCGCTGAAGATCGCCAATAACTTCGCTGATTGCGCCGACAGATGCAGCAACAATGACAGCATAAAAGATGAAAGCTGCCAGGTCGCCGGCGCTTAAATTCCCATCAAGAACCTCGTGACCGCCCACCCAAAGAATGCAACCGATCGCACTGAAGGTCAGCACAATAACAATGACAGTCAGGACAGCGCGTACCCGCACACGATGCATGTTCGTATGCAACGCATCTTCGACACGGCTGGAAAAACGCGTGCGGTCAATATCTTCGTGTCCAAAGGCCTGCACGGTGCGAACAGCGTTGATGCTTTCTTCGACGTAGGCGCCGACGTCTGCAACACGATCCTGGCTTTCCCGCGAAAGCTTACGTACACGCCGTCCGATCATCAAGATCGGAGCTATGAGTAGAGGAATAACCAGTGTGACAAGAAGCGTCAATTTCGGGCTAGTGATGCCAAGAAGAACAATGCCACCGATCAGCATGAGCACATTACGAAGCGCCATTGAAAGGCTCGAGCCAACGACTACCTGAAGAAGCGTGGTGTCTGTCGTTAGGCGCGACAGCACTTCACCCGTCTTCGTCACCTCGAAAAAACTAGGGCTTAAGTTTAGGATGTGGTTGAAAACCGCACGTCGAATATCAGCGACGACGCGTTCTCCTACCCAGGACACCAGCGTGAACCGACCATAGGTCGCCACTGCCAATAGCACAATGACACCGAGCAGCACCATCAACGCCTGATCCAGCAACTGGGCATTATCAGCGCCGAAACCTTCATCAACCAGTGTGCGTAGACCTAAACCAAGAGCCAGCACGGTGCCAGCAGCCAGCGTGAGCGCGAAAAGCGCGCCCAAGATGCCAAGGGTATAAGGCCGAAGAAAGGGTGCTAGCCTTCTAAGGTGACGCAGATCCCCATGCGAACCCTTTTCTGAAGTGATAGATGGCAGTGCTTCTCGTGTCATGAAAGCGATTTGATCCCCTCTTGTGTGTCAACCCAAAACTATCAACTGTCGCCTGACCCAACAAGCAGGGCATTGTTAACCACCTATTGTTCCGGCGGCGCTTCTTCGCTATAAGGTTCACCCCCTGAAGGCACGAGACGAAAGATGAAAAAGACAGGCCATCCCGATTATCACACGATCAATGTCGTGCGGACAGACGGCACAACGTTTCAGACTCGTTCGACCTGGGGCAAGGAAGGCGATACGCTGAAATTGGATATAGACCCACTTTCGCATCCCGCCTGGACTGGTGTACACCGCCTTAGCGATCATGGCGGCCAACTCGCTAAGTTCAAGAAACGATTCCAGGATTTTGGTCTAAAATCGTAGGCCCCACTACTTCTGAAAGAAACGCTCGACATCAGTGCCGTGTGATTGCTTCGCGCTAATTGCATTCTTTACGCGAGCGATTTCTTCTTCCAGTTCCGCTATGTATGCCCTTAGATCTTCAATCCCCATCGGGGTGAGGTCTTTTGGCTTCTGTTTTACTTTCTGCACCAAGCTTTCGTCGTCTAAGTCCATTTCTCTATCACCGAATCGGCTCTTGCCCACATGTGAGGATCATACTACACCCGGCGTAACACCAACACTTAAGGCGCGATGTAAAACTTAAAAGATGTTCCAATCTGTGCCCTCAAAAATGAAAGCAATCGAAATTACCGGGCCCGGTGGCCCGGAAAAGCTTGAGCTTGTCACGCGTACCGTGCCAAATCCAGGCCCTAGTGAGATCCTAGTAAAAATCGCAGCCTGCGGCATTAATCGCCCGGACATCATGCAGCGTGAAGGCACTTACCCGCCTCCGAAAGGCGCCTCCGATCTTCCTGGGCTCGAGATTGCAGGCCAAGTTGTAAGCATAGGCTCGAATGTGACGACGTTTGAAATTGGCCAAGAGGTCGCCGCTCTTCTTGCCGGCGGCGGTTACGCGGAATATTGCGTTGCCTCCGCGCCGTTAGCACTTCCTATTCCTAACGGGCTGAGCATGATCGAAGCGGCCGGCATCCCTGAAACCTTTGCAACGGTCTGGACAAACGTTTTTGAGCGCGCACATCTTAAAAAAGGCGAGACCTTCCTCGTCCATGGCGGGACCAGCGGTATCGGCACAGCAGCCATTCAGCTTGCCAAGCAGTTTGGTGCAACCGTGCTCACAACGGCAGGCAGCTCCAAGAAATGCGTCTTCTGCGAAGAGCTCGGCGCAGACCTTGCAGTTCCCTACAAGGATGAGGACTTCGTCACGGCCGTAAAGACCTTCACCGACGGCCGTGGCGTAGATGTAATCCTGGACATGGTCGGCGGCGACTATGTCCGGCGAAATCTCGAATGCCTTGGCACAAAAGGCCGTCTCGTACAGATAGCGTTTCTCAAAAGCGCCAAAGTGGAATTGGATCTGACGCGGCTTCTTTTGAAACGGCTTACTCTTGCCGGTTCCGTATTGCGATCACGCACAGTAGAAGACAAGGCAAGGGTGATGGCTGGACTGAGCGAACACGTCTGGCCGATCATAGAGGCAAACCGCGTACGACCGATCATCGATTCTACGTTTCCGCTGAAAGATGCCGCTAAAGCTCATCTGCGCATGGAAACAAGCGAACACATCGGAAAAATCGTGCTTATTCCTTAGGAAGAAAGATAAAACCTCCTCACCCAATCGCATCGCAGAGCCGTCCTTTTTGATCGGGGGTAGTCATGTGAAGTTCACACGCGTCATACCCTTCTCTCTCCAAGCTGCGGCGAATTTTAAGGAGCGTCTCCATCTCCAATGTCGTAGACCTTCCTAAAACCCAGGCAAACTCCTGTGCAGGATAGCCAAGCACGGCCCATTGATAGGCGGGATCAAGCCCGATGATCCAGTAATCGCCAGCCGCTTGCCACAGCCAAGAGCCCCACAGTTTAAGGAAGGTCACCTCAAGTCTGCCTTCTGAGCTTGCAGCTACGAATCGCGCCTCACCAACTGCATGGCTCAGCGAGCCATCCGACGTTTCACAAGAATTCAACACACTAATCCTGTCATCTTTGCCCGGTGCATATTTTGCGGTCATATGCGCAACACAGTGGCTCTGAAACCAAGCGGGAATTGCGGCCACCTGGTGCCCCTCACCGAGATAACGGTCAGCCTTGAATCCGGTAACTATACGCATCGAGGCCGGCGCTACCTCCTGGCAACCGCTCAAACAGGCTATGAATGTGCCCGCTAGAATCAAGCAGTGAGTTTTCGGCCAATTGCAAAGGGTCAATTTAAGCCTCCCCTGCATACCCACATCCCCGTCGATATAAGGACTTTGATATCACTCTTCCAGCAGTCCATATGTATAAGCAAAATCTTTGTCTAGATGCTTTGATTTTCGCTTATCCACAGGCTATATTAGATAAAGTCTTTTCCGAACAATGGATTGTTGACCCCTACGGCCACAGGCTTCGCGCCAGGCTGGCGTCTGTAGGAATGATTCCGGAGGAAATATGTCAAAACCCCTGATGCCCAAGGCGACGGCCGTTTGGCTGATTGACAACACGACGCTTACCTTCAAGCAAATCGCTAATTTTTGCGGGCTACACAGTCTCGAAGTGCAGGGCATCGCTGACGAAGAGGTAGCAATCGGCATTGTCGGCGCGAGCCCAGTCGATGCTGGAGAGTTGACCGAGGAAGAGATCACACGCTGTCAAAACGACGATTCCGCGCAGCTCATAATGGCGAAGGGGGAATTGCCGGTTCCGGTTGCGCGCGCAAAGGGCCCACGTTATACGCCGGTCTCAAAACGCCAGGATCGTCCTGATGCCATTGCTTGGTTGCTCACCCAACATCCCGAGCTTGGGGATGCACAGATCTCCAGACTTGTCGGCACGACAAAGCCGACGATCAGCGCGATTCGAGAGCGAACCCACTGGAACATGCAGAACCTGAAACCCCAAAGCCCGGTGAAGCTAGGCCTCTGTACCCAAGCGGAACTAGTGAGTGACCTTGCAAAAGCTGAGCGTGCGGCCGCACGAAGAGCTAAACGCGAAGCCGCTGCAAAGAAGGCTAGCAAAAAACTGATCGCAAGCGAGCCAATGGCCGGCAAAATTCTAGTCACGGAAGCCGCCTTAAGCCCGGGCGAAAGTGCGGTCTCGCCCACATCCGAAGCACCACCGGTGCATCCAAGCGAATGGCATGCTCATCTTCCCACCACAAATACAGTTAAGCCTGAAGAAGCATCTGTGGAGGTAGGTGAGGTGGAGAGTGCGAACGAGAAAGAGGAACAAACTAAAGAAGACGACTGACAAAATGCTAACGCTTACCACGACGCTTTTTTTCTTTCGGATAACCAACCTTTTCTAGCACAACGGAAATCTCACTCAAAATTTCGGGATCATCGATTGTCGCAGGCGTCTCGAAGGCCTCCCCATCAGCGATTTTCTGCATTGACCCGCGCAGGATCTTTCCGGACCGCGTCTTAGGTAGGCGTTTCACGACGCATGCAATCTTGAAGGCGGCAACGGCACCGATTCGCTCTCGGACCATAGCAATCGTCTCTCGAATGATCTGATCATCTTCGCGTTCAATGCCCACCTTTAACACTAAAAGCCCCAGTGGCACCTGCCCCTTTAACTCATCCCCCACCCCAAAGACCGCACATTCCGCCACGTCCGGATGTTCGGCAAGCACCTCTTCCATACCGCCTGTCGATAGCCGGTGTCCGGCTACGTTGATGATGTCGTCCGTGCGGCTCATGATGAAAAGATAGCCGTCTTCATCCAAATAGCCAGCATCGCCTGTTAAGTATGCACCGGGATATCGGGCGAGGTATGATTCAACAAAGCCCACATCATTTTGCCAAAGGGTGGGCAGACAGCCAGGTGGCAATGGTAGTTTCAGTACGATGGCACCGATGTGCCCCGGCCTTGCCTCGCCGCCTTCTTCATCGAGCACATGAATGTCATAGCCAGGCACCGCCTTCGAGGGTGAGCCCGGCTTCACAGGCAAGGCCCCAAGGCCTATGCAGTTTGCTGCCGCCGGCCAGCCGGTTTCCGTCTGCCACCAATGGTCAATCACCGGTCGTTGCAGCATATCCTCGGCCCAATGAAGCGTGTCTGGATCTGTACGCTCACCGGCGAGAAACAGCGCTCTGAAGGCAGATAGGTCCTTGCCTTTTAAATAATCCCCCTTCGGGTCTTCCCGCTTGATTGCCCGAAAGGCAGTGGGCGCCGTGAATAACACCTTCACCTTGTGTTCGGCGATCACGCGCCAGAAGGTGCCGGGGTCTGGCGTTCCAACTGGCTTGCCCTCAAACAGGATCGCGGTCGCACCATGAAGCAACGGCGCATAAACAATGTATGAATGGCCGACCGCCCAACCAACGTCGGAGGCTGCCCAGAACACCTCGCCGGGATCGACGCCATAAATATTGGACATGCTCCAGGTAAGAGCTGTTGCATAGCCTCCATTGTCGTGCACTACGCCTTTGGGAGTGCCGGTCGTGCCGGATGTATAAAGAATGTAAAGGGGGTCTGTTGCTGCAACGGGCACGCAGGGCGCGGGCTCAGCCATTGCCATCGCATCGGCCCAGGCGATGTCTCGTGGGGCTTGAAGGTCGGCCACGCTTTGTGCACGCTGCAGCAATATGCAGCGTTCCGGTCGCGATGCCGGCTTAACCAATTCAATCGCTGCATCCAGCATGGGTTTATAGGGAATCACGCGGGTCCCCTCGATCCCGCAAGAGCCCGCCACGACTACCTTCGGCTTTGCATCCTCGATTCGTTTCGCAAGCTCAGCCGGCGCGAAACCGCCGAAAACAACGGAATGAATAGCTCCGATACGCGCACAAGCCAGCATGGCAATAGCCGATTCAGGCACCATAGGCATGTAAATGATGACGCGATCGCCCTTCCCCACGCTAATCGCACGAAGCGCTCCCGCAAAGCGCGCTACGAGATCACGAAGTTCCCGATAGGTGTAACTTTGAACCGTTTCCGTGACCGGGCTGTCATAGATGAGGGCTGGCTGATCCGCCCTCCCCCCCTCCACATGGCGGTCGAGCGCGTTGTAACAGACGTTAAGCACGCCCCCGGTAAACCACTGATAAAAAGGGGCATTTGAGGAATCAAGGACGTGGTCCCACTTCTTTTCCCAATCGAGCGCTTCAGCCGCTTCGGCCCAGAAATCTTCTGGATCTGCTTGCCAGCGCGCATAGACCTCGTCGTAATGGCTCATTCCCCACTCTTCCAGTTTTGCTCGTTAGCGTTCAGGCCCAGGTGCAGCAATCAAGCCCGCCACATAGAGGCACCCTCTCACTGGAAGCGCGGGGAAAGGCGCACTCTCAATGAACGGCCAGGACTAGACGGCATCTAGCCGAAGAAGTTCGTCTTTAATATGGAGTTTTTGGCGTTTTAGTTGGTGGATATAGGTTTCGTCGGGTAGCGGTCGTTGATTTTCTTCTTCGATTTTAGTTTCCAGTGCGGCGTGTTGTGCCTTTAGCTGCTCAACTTCTTCTATGCCCGTCATACTGAACCTCCCGCCTAGTTCAAAACGAAGCCTGAAATCTTTTAAAGCCTACCTCTTCGTCACGGGCTTGACTAGATATGGCGTGAGCTGTTTCAACCTTCTAGCAAAATCCTAAGGCCGCGGGCAGTTTCCACGAGCCTCCTTTGTGGAGCGGCACTTGAGTGATGAACCGGGACTTACTTGCTTAACGTCAAGGCCTCCCTTACATTGGCGCCCTTTCCGGCCAAGCAAAAATGCCTTGGAGCGCAGCGCGCCATGGGATCGAAAGAACCGATCGTCGGCATCCTCATGGGAAGCCAATCCGACTGGGAGACGATGTCCCACGCCGCCGAGGTTCTGGAAGCGTTAGGCATTGCCTACGAGAAGAAGATCATCTCGGCCCACCGCACGCCAAAGCGGCTTTATGCCTACGCGGATCTCGCTCATCAACGCGGCCTTAAAGTACTGATCGCCGGCGCAGGTGGGTCTGCCCATTTGCCTGGCATGATCGCCGCCATGACCGCCCTTCCTGTCCTTGGCGTGCCTGTCGAATCGAAGGCGCTCAAGGGCCTAGACAGCCTGCTTTCAATTGCCCAGATGCCGGGCGGTGTGCCGGTCGGCACACTTGCCGTTGGCAAAGCTGGTGCCAAGAATGCAGGCCTTCTTGCCGCCGCTATTGTCGCTCTTTTCGACTCAAAGGTAGCCAGGGCGCTCGACGACTGGCGCGCGCATCAAACCGAAGCCGTCGACGAAACCCCAAGCGACTAAAGCCGTATGACTAAAACGCCCCTGCCACCGGGTTCGATGATCGGCATCTTCGGCGGCGGACAGCTTGGCCGGATGGCGGCGCTTGCAGCAGGAAAGCTTGGTTATCCCGTTCACATCTTCGATCCAGAAGTGGGTTGTCCGGCAGCACAGGTCGCCGCACTTCACACCGCAGCTTCTTATGATGACATGAACGCGATTAAAAAATTTGCAGACACCATAAATGTTGCCACCTTTGAGTTCGAAAACATACCAAGCAACACGCTCACTGCCTTAGAGGGAAAGGTCCCGGTGCGTCCAAACGGTGCGGTCCTCCATACCGTACAGGATCGCCTAAGAGAAAAGGACTTTCTGAACGAGTTGGGCATCGCCACAACTGCCTATGCATGCATCACATCGCCGGCCGAGCTTGCCTCACAACTGAAGGCTACCGGTCTACCGGCGGTTCTAAAAGGAGCGAGGCTTGGCTATGACGGCAAGGGCCAGCAACTGATCGAAGCGGTGACAGATGTGGAACCTGTCTGGAAAGCGCTCAAGGCCGAACGGGCTATCCTAGAATCATGGGTTGATTTTGTTTGTGAGATTTCCGTCATCGTCGCCCGCGGCCTTGATGGAACGCTTGCTTCCTATGCGCCGTCCGAGAATATTCACAGTGATCACATCTTAAGAGAGACCCGCGTGCCGGCATCAATTTCGCCTGAGATTGGCCGCAACGCTCAGGCTATTGCAGAAAAAATCGCAGACACACTTGGCCTCATCGGCCTGCTCGCCGTTGAATTCTTCGTGACAAAAAAGGGGACACTTTTAGTAAATGAGATCGCACCCCGACCTCATAATTCCGGCCATTGGACGATGGATGCATGCATTACTAGCCAGTTTGAGCAGTTTGTCCGAGCGATTACGGGGCTTTCCCTTGGCAAAACAGAGCATCATTCGAACGCGGTGATGGTGAACCTGCTAGGATCAGAGGTCACAGAGTGGCAGGCGCTTGCCGCTGAACCTGGAGCGAGCGTCCATCTCTACGGCAAGAAAGAGACGCGCTCAGGTAGAAAGATGGGACACGTTACCCGGTTGACAGTGAAACGTTAAACGCCCCGATTTAAGAATTGGCGGCCCACTGCCGCAATACGGCTAAACGCCTTTTCCGCTTGGCTGCGAATCTTCGGTACCTTCATGACATCGGCAATACGCCGATCAAGAAACGACCAGGTTTTAGTGAAGCCTTTTGAGTCGTCGTTCAGCCACGTGAAGAAAGTCGATATGTAGACGGCGGCAAGCAATCCGCGCTTCGAATAAAAGTTAAAATCGGAAGATCGGTCCCCAATCGAATACCAGATCGTATCGACCGTCCGCCAGGCAGCGGAAACCGCTTCCCCCGTATGGGCGGGCTGCAGGAGATAAGCCATGGCGCGGCGCGACGCCTCTCGGTGCTCAACGTTTTGTTCGAGCCGCGTGCGCACTGCAAGCACAATCTTGTCGCGTATCCGCATGTTTTCTAGATCACTCTCCTCCAAAACAGCCGCCATCTTCAGGTCAGCCTCCATCGTGTAAACACGAAAAAGATCCCGAACTCCTCTCGGAAAGGCATGCGCAAGCTGCACAGCGTTAGCTCCAACTTCCTTCGCTCCCAAACTAAGTGCGTGTTCCGTCCAGCCGTCGAAAGGTACGTGACGTAAACTTGCTTCAAGAATTTCTAGGCGTAGCTGTTCAAGGTCCGGCACGTTCTGCATCCCTAAAGCTCCGGAAGCGTCTTTTGCATTTCATCAATATAGCCTAAATTTGATAGATCTTTTATCCGCATCGGATAGAGAATGCCGTCTAGATGGTCTACCTCGTGCTGCACGACGCGGGCACGAAAGCCACTCACCTCCTGCTCGACCGTCTCACCTTTTTGCGTCACCCCTCGGTAACGCACCTCTAGGTAACGTGGCACAAGGCCAGCCATACCGGGAAGCGAAAGGCAGCCTTCCCATCCTTCCTCTATCACATCTCCAATCGGCTCGATGACTGGGTTGATAAGCGTGGTGAGCACCATTTCAGGTACCTTGTCTTCCTCCATCGGGCCGGCCGGCAGCTCGAAGATAAGCACGCGTTTAGGAACGGCGATCTGAGGGGCGGCTAAACCGATCCCCTCCATTGCCCGCATCGTTTCGATCATGTCGGTGATAAGTGCCGAAACTACGGGATCCGTCGGATCTGTCACTGCTTCTGCCACACTCCGCAAAGCTGGATGCCCCATCCTGGCAATTTCAAGAACAGACATCTATCTACTATGGGCGGCGAGCTCTCCGACTTCCAGAGGAAGTTTCCCTGAAAGCAGCGGAAAGCTTAGGATTTCCGTGCGCCTCCCCTTTCCAAAGGTAGGTGACTGTGCTATGTAGCGGCCCACTTAGATAACTTTACAACCCTTGGGGATTGGAATCACCGTTTCCCACGGAAACGGAGGGAGAGCGTTTGCAAGTCACGGTTCGCGATAATAATGTTGATCAAGCCCTTCGGGCATTGAAGAAAAAGATGCAGCGTGAGGGCATTTTCCGCGAGATGAAGATGCGCCGCTCTTACGAAAAGCCATCTGAAAAGCGCGCCCGCGAACGCGCCGAAGCGGTGCGTCGAGCCCGTAAGCTAGAGCGTAAACGTCTAGAACGCGAACTTTAAGAATCGCTCAGCCCGTAAACCAAACCCCTCGAACCTTCGCGAGGGGTTTTTTATTCTTCAAACTGCAAAAAAGAAAAAACGACGGAGCTGTCCATGCCATCTTTGATGCCAGTGAAGCTACCCCTAGCCGAACGCCTTAACAATCTGTTCGACCATTTTCTTGGCGTCTCCGAATAGCATCATCGTCGCATCACGATAGAAAAGCTCATTATCAACCCCCGCATAGCCAGGCGAGAGCGAGCGCTTGACGAACAAAACGGTATTCGCGTCTTCAACGTCGAGAATCGGCATGCCGTAGATCGGGCTTGCAGGGTCTGTCTTTGCGACCGGATTCGTTACGTCATTTGCCCCGATGACAAATGCGACGTCCGTTGAAGAAAAATCATGATTAATTTCTTCCAGTTCGAAGACCTCATCGTAGGGCACGTTTGCTTCTGCTAACAACACATTCATATGCCCCGGCATACGGCCGGCGACTGGGTGAATTGCGTAACTCACCTTCACCCCTTCCGCCTTCAAAAGGTCCCCCATCTCGCGGAGGGCATGCTGGGCCTGGGCAACCGCCATCCCATAGCCGGGCACAATGATGACTGAGGCGGCGTTCTTGAGAATGAAGGCAGCATCGTCACCACTGCCCGATTTCACGCTGCGCTCGCCGCTGGCCACGGTAGGTGCCGCGTGTCCCTCTCCACCAAAACCGCCGAGCACAACATTGAAGATCGAACGGTTCATCCCCTTGCACATGATGTAACTGAGGATGGCGCCCGACGAGCCGACAAGGGCTCCGGTGATAATGAGTAGATGGTTGTCGAGCGTGAATCCAATGCCACAGGCCGCCCACCCTGAATAGGAGTTCAACATCGAAATGACGACCGGCATATCGGCACCACCAATCGGCACAATGATCAGAAAGCCAACCAGGAAAGCGAGGGCGGCCATCGCCCAAAATACCTCGACCGACTCGTTAGATCCGAAATAGGCGATCAGGCCTACGATGGCGATTCCCAAAAGTGCGTTCAGCGGGTGCTGGCCAGGAAAGACCAGCGGCGACCCTGATATCAACCCCTGCAGTTTCGCAAAGGCGATGACAGAGCCCGAGAAGGTGATGGCACCAACTACCATGCCGATCCCCATCTCGATTCGGTTGGCAACAGGAATCGATCCTATATCGCCGATTCCGTATGCGGCCGGCGAATAAAGGGCGGCCGCAGCTACGAAGACTGCAGCCATGCCGACCAGGCTGTGAAAGGCCGCCACCAGTTGGGGCAAAGCAGTCATTTGGATACGAAGAGCGATCACGGTGCCGGTGGCACCGCCGATCAGCACGCCGAGAATGATGAGCGTGTAACTTGCGACTTCCGGTGAAAGTAGAGTCGTCGCCACGGCGATTATCATGCCGGTGATACCGTAGATATTGCCGCCACGCGCTGTCACCGGCGAGCTTAAACCGCGAAGCGTCATAATGAAGCAGATCGAGGCGATGAGATAGGCGAGCGCTGTAATAGTTGCAGTCAAGCTTCCATCCCCCCGTTAGCTTTTCTTCTTAAACATCTGCAGCATGCGCTGGGTTACGATAAACCCACCGAAGATGTTGACACTGGCCAGAATCACCCCAGCAAAGCCTATTAGTTTCGAGAACGTCGTCTCCATTGGACCTGCCGCGATCAGCGCTCCGACAATAATCACACTTGACACCGCGTTCGTGACGCTCATCAGTGGCGAATGCAGGGCCGGCGTCACGTTCCAGACGACGTAATAACCTACAAAAATTGCTAAAACGAAGATTGTCAACGCGAAGACGATCGGATCCACACCCACCGCACTCTCAGCTATCTTTTGCATTTGCTCCATGACCTAATCTCCCTTTCCGGAGAAGGCGGAATGGATAATTGTGCCGCCCTGGGTGAGCTGGGTGCCCTGGATAATCTCATCTTCCGGATCAATGTTCAGTTCCTTCGTCTCTAGATCGACAAGTGGTGTGAGAAAATTCAGTAGGTTCTTCGCATAAAGCGCGCTTGCATCCTCCGCAATACGGCTCGGCAGGTTTGGATAAGCGATAATCGTCACCCCATGTACCTCAACGACACCTTCTTCACTAAGTGCACAATTACCGCCCGCCTCTATCGCCAAATCGACGATCACAGAACCTGGCTTCATATCGCGGACCATCGTCTCCGTAATCAGGATCGGCGCCGGTTTACCTGGGATTAGTGCCGTTGGGATGACGATGTCCTGTTTTTTGAGAGTTTCATGGATAAGCTCGGATTGCTTACGCTTATAATCTTCGCTCATCTCCTTCGCATAGCCAGCAGTGGTTTCTGCTGCCTCCGTTTCTTCCGACTCGACCTCGATGAAGGTGGCCCCCAAGCTTTCCACCTGCTCTTTCACGGCCGGCCGAACGTCAAAGGCAGAAACGACTGCACCAAGGCGCTTAGCAGTTGCGACCGCCTGCAGGCCGGCAACGCCGGCACCTAATATGAGAACGCGGGCCGGCGCCACGGTACCGGCTGCAGTCATCATCATCGGCATACCCCGACCAAAGACGTTGCAGGCCTCAAGTACCGCCCTATAACCAGCTAGGTTGCTCTGGGAGGAAAGCACGTCCATGCTTTGAGCGCGCGTGATACGTGGCAGAAGTTCCATCGCAAAGGCATCGACCTTTGCAGCTGCGTAAGCCTTCACCTGATCTGGGTTCGCATAGGCACTAAGTGAAGCAATCAGCTTTGTGCCCGCCTTCATATAGGAAAGCTCGTTCGGTCCGCCCTCTGCTTCCGTAAGCGGGCGCTGCACCTTTAGCACGATGTCCGCATCCTGAAGAGCGGCTGCCGCGTCAGCTGCGATCGTGGCACCGACTGCCTGATAAGCTTGGTCTAGTAACGAAGCACCTGCACCAGCGTCTTTTTCTACCGTCACATCGAATCCAAGGCTGATCAGCTTCTTGACCGTGTCCGGAGTCGCCGCGACTCGATGTTCGTGTTCGCGCCGCTCCCTTGAAATGCCAACTTTCATTGCTTGCCCAGTTCCATCCACTGAAAATCCGCGACCCGCTTTAAAAAATCCGGCCGAGTTTGCCGTGTTCGGCCCGGTTTGCCAAGGACCAACCGCTGATACGAACGCCAACGCATTAAGATAGGGTTTCCAATTCGTCAATCATACGCGCAATAACGCTAAGCCCATGCCCCCAAAAGGTAGCATTTGAGGCATCCAGCCCGAAAGGCGCCAGCAATTCCTTATGCCGACGCGTTCCGCCGGCCCGCAACATATCGAGATATTTCTCTGCGAACCCAGCTTCCGCCTGTTCGTAAGTCGCATAAAGGGAATTGACCAGGCAATCCCCAAAGGCATAGGCATAGACATAAAAGGGGGAATGGATGAAATGAGGGATATAAGCCCAAAACGCACGGTAGTCTTCGTCTAAGCGGATGGCTGGACCTAAGCTTTCCGCCTGCGTCTCAACCCAGATTTCGCTCAAACGATCAGCAGAAAGTTCACCTGCGCTTCGTTCATCGTGGACGCGTTCTTCAAAGCTGTGGAAGGCAATCTGGCGAACGACCGTGTTCAGCATATCCTCGACCTTCGCTGCAAGCAGGTTTCGTCTTCCCCTAGGGTCTTTCTCAGAACGAAGCAGCTGTTTAAAGGTCAACATCTCGCCAAAGACCGAGGCTGTCTCAGCCAATGTAAGAGGTGTTTCTGAAAGCAATAGCCCGTTCTTCGCAGCAAGCACCTGATGGATGCCATGGCCCAACTCGTGGGCTAGCGTCATGATGTCCCGTGTCTTTCCTTGATAATTGAGAAGGAGGTAGGGATGGTGGGATGGCACGGTGGGATGGGCAAAGGCACCAGATGCTTTACCGGGACGAGGGTTCGCATCAATCCAGGCTTCATCGAAGAAGTGCTTTGCCACATTCGCCATTTCTGGAGTGAAGCTTGCGTATGCCTCGAGCACGATCGTGGTCGCCTCCTCCCAGGGAATAAAGCGCTCTTCTTCACCCGGCAGAGGCGCATTCCGATCCCAGTAATCGAGCTTGTCAACCTCAAACAGGCGCGCCTTCCACGCATAGTAGCGGTGTGCAAGTTTCGGGTAGGCGCCACGCACGGCATCCGCCAATGCGTTTACGACTACATCCTCAACCTGGTTTTCCAGATTCCTAGCCGAGATGGGTTTTTGAAACTTCCGCCACGCATCTTCGATTGTCTTGTCCTTAACAAGTGTGTTCGTGATCAGCGCAAACAGCTGTATGTTTTTGCTGAAGACCTCGCTAAGCACCTTAGCAGCCGACTTGCGCAGCGCTCCGTCCGGGCTTGAGAGCAAATCAAGCGCCTCCGTTTCCGTCAGCTCTTTCCCACATATGGAAAAACGAAGGGCGGCCATCGTCTCATCAAAAAGCCGTGTCCAGGCAGCCCGGCTTGAAAGGTGCTTCTCATGGAAGAGCCGTTCGAGATCGTTGGATAATTGGTGGTCGCGAAAGAGACGGATGTCCTTAAGCCAGGGTTCATAATGACTAAGGCTAGACTCACACATCTTCTCTGTAAGCACCTCATCCGAAAACCGGTTAATTTCAAGCGTAAAAAACAGAAGTTCGGTGCCGATCGCGTTCGTCTTTTCCTGAATGTCTTGAAGAAACTTGCCACGCGCTGAATCCGATACGTCGGCGGCATAGCGAAGTGTTGCATAAGAAACAACCCGGCTAAGACTTTCTTGAATGCCTTCGTAAACCCTAACAGCGGTTCCTAGCTCTTCACCCGTCATCTTGGCTACGCAGCCTGCGTGAGCCACATGAAAGCGTTTAGCTTCTACTATGGCCGCTTCAAGATCAGCCGCTAGCTCGGGAGCTTCGGGGCTTTCATAAAAATCGCTCAAGTCCCATTCCGGTAATGGCCCCAACGAGCGCTCACCGCCTACATCCATTTCTTTTTACCTCCCAGTATTCCCTTGGCCCAAGGGTAAAGCGATTGCCCCGCATGCCCCCTTCCCGTTAAACAATAAGCAGAAAACCAGCATACGGCCAGATAGGGGGGGTCATGGAATCCACTAATGGGGATTGGCAGAGCCTGCCACAGATGTTCTTCGACAAAGCCGAAGAGAGAGGCAATAAGCCCTTTCTCTGGGCAAAACACGAGGGCGTTTATCATCCAATGAGCTGGCGTAAGTGCGCTGAGGCCGTACGTGCATTGGCGAACGGACTGCGCATCGCAGGCATCAGGCCGGGAGATCGAGTGGCGCTAGTCTCCGAAAGCCGCCCGGAATGGCTGATAGCAGATGTCGCCATCATGACCGCTGGTGGCGTATCGGTGCCAACTTATGTCACAAACACAATCACAGATCATCTGCACGTCCTCACAAATTCTGGCGCAAAGGCCATCATCGTATCCTCCGCCATGCTGGCCGATCGAGTTTTCTTAGCGGCGGCGGATGCGCCTCTTGTCGAGACCGTGATCACTATAGAGCCGGCCGAACCAACCACACCATCTGCCTTCAAGGTCGTCCTGTGGGAGGAAGCGCTTACACCCGATCGTAACCAGGCGAACACGATCACAGATAAGATTGCGAGGGCATCGCGTGGTGATCTTGCCTGTATCATCTACACTTCTGGTACCGGGGGAGCGCCAAAAGGGGTCATGATAAGCCACGGCGCGATCCTTCATAACTGCGAGGGAGCCTATCAAGTCCTTATGGAGCTGGGCTTAGAGCGTGAACGTTTCCTTTCCTTCCTTCCGCTTTCCCATTCCTACGAGCACACAGCTGGCCAGTTTTTCCCAATTTCGATCGGCGCTGAAATCTATTATGCCGAATCAATCGATAAGCTTTCGACGAACATGGCTGAGGCAAAGCCGACGATCATGACGGCGGTACCACGGCTATACGAAGTCCTTTACGAGCGTATTCAAAAAGGAGTCGCTAAGGCGGGCGGATCGAAGGAAAGGCTCTTCGCAAAAACTATCGCCCTTGGGCGCAAAGCCTACGAACACCCCGGCACACTTTCCCTAGGCGAACTCTTGCAAAGCCGCCTTCTCGATCTACTCGTTCGTCGTAAGGTGGCGAAACGCTTTGGCGGCAAATTGAAAGCCCTGGTCTCCGGCGGCGCACCGCTCAATTATGAGGTCGGTATGTTCTTTACCGCCCTTGGCCTTCGACTGCTGCAAGGCTATGGCGAGACGGAAAGTGGCCCCGTCATCAGTTGCAATAGGCCCAGTCAAAATCGGCTCGATGCCGTCGGTCAACCACTGCAATCAACGGAAGTCCGGATCGCCGAGGACGGGGAAATCTTGGTGAGGGGTGAGCTCGTCATGCTCGGCTATTGGGGGGACAATGCGGCAACGGAAGCCGCCATCCGGGACGGCTGGTTACACACCGGTGACGTCGGCAAGATCGATCCAGACGGCGCTATCCGGATCACGGATCGTAAGAAGGATATAATTGTGAATTCCGGCGGCGACAACATATCCCCCCAGCGTGTTGAAGGCATCCTGGAGCTTGAGCCGGAGATCGCTCAAACTATGGTCTATGGCGATCAAAGGTCACACCTTGTCGCCCTCATCGTGCCGAACGCGGAATTCGCCCAGGAATGGGCTCATACCCACAAGCAATCGCAGGAGCTTACTAAGCTGACCGAAGAGGATACATTTCAAAAATGTATCCGCAGTGCGATTGATCGAGCAAATACAAAGCTCTCACCTATAGAAAAGGTGAAGCGTTTCACGCTGACGGCAGAAGCTTTCACTATCGAGAACCATTTGATGACGCCGACGCTGAAAGTTAGGCGTCACAAGATTCGAGAGAAGTATGGGGAGACCCTCGAAAGGCTCTATGCCACGAAGAGGCCCGCCTAGAGACCATGATAGTCGTGATACCACGAGACGAAGCGGGGAACGCCTTCGCCGATCGTGGTTCGGGGATGGAAGGCAAGGTCT
>Ga0315336_1004328_pt1 | contig 17062 bp, 11 predicted proteins | sample ASW5metaG_FD_204512 | JGI IMG/M metagenome (GOLD analysis project Ga0315336, IMG submission 204512) | Ammonia-oxidizing marine archaeal communities from Monterey Bay, California, United States - ASW #5 | ecosystem: Environmental > Aquatic > Marine > Intertidal zone | place: USA: California...
CGGGCGAACGATTGACACTCCTGCATCGAGCAGCTTCTCCCCGAGATACTCGATCGATCGGATTCGGTACCGGAGATAGTCTTCGTCCATGACCTCGGTGAGCCCGATAGCCATCGCCTCAAGATCGCGCCCGGCGAGCCCGCCATAGGTCACGAAGCCCTCGGTCAGGATGAGGAGATTGCTCGCGCGCTCGAACGCGACGGGATCGCGCAGAAGCAGCACGCCTCCGATATTTACCATGCCGTCTTTTTTCGCGGAGATGGTGGCCCCGTCGCAGAGGTCGAACATGTCGCGCACGATTGCCGGTACGGGTCGCCCTTCCTGCCCAGGCTCGTGCTGCCTGATGAGCCAGGCGTTCTCCGCGAAGCGTGCGGCGTCGAGGATGAGCGGGATGGCGTACCGATCGCAGAGTGCGCGAACCGATCTGAGGTTGGCCAGCGAGACCGGCTGCCCCCCGTTGCTGTTGCACGTCACGGTCATCATGACGAACGGAACGTCCTTCGCTCGGCTTCGAAGCAGATCTTCTAGCCGGTCGGTGTCCATGTCCCCCTTGAACGGGCTCGGGGTGGTCGGAGACTGGCCGGCTACGGTGAGCAGGTCAACCGCGTCGGCGCCACTGTGAGCGATGTTTGCTCGAGTGGTGTCGAAATGAGCGTTGTTCGGGACGACCTTCCCACGCCCCGCGTCGCCACCCCCGATCAGGGCTTCGACGAGCAGCCGCTCGCTGGCCCTGCCCTGGTGCGTCGGAAGGACTCTCTCGAAGCCGGTAATCCGCTCGACCGTTTCATGAAACTTGTAGTAACTCTTCGCGCCCGCGTACGACTCGTCGCCGCTCATGATGCCAGCCCACTGCCCGCTGCTCATCGCTCCCGTCCCCGAATCCGTCAGCAGGTCGATGATCACATGCGCGGCCGGGATTCGGAAGAGGTTGAAGTCCGCCCGCTCAAGGTAAGCCCGACGTTCCGTCGCGTCCGACATGCGGATCGGATCCACGGTCTTGATCCGGAACGGCTCGATAATGGTCTTCATGAGGCGGGTTCCTTGGCCGTTGTCACGCGCTCAGGGCGGTGGGCTTCTTGGTGGTTCGTGATTGCGGCTCTCTCGCTCTTCCGCGCGACGAAGATGCTCGGCTCCTTCACCGCCGCGCCCGGTCTCGGAGAGAAGGCGGCCGAGCTGAGCGTGTGCTGACGCGAACTCGGGGTCTGCCCGAAGGGCGGTTACGAAGAACCGCTCGGCCTCTTCAAGAAGGCCGAGATCCCAGAGCATGGCGCCCAGGTGAGTCCAGATGACCGGATCGCTCGGGGTCAGTTCAGCGGCCTGCAGCAGCAGACGCCCGGCCTCCTCGGGGCGCCCGAGTTGGGCTTCTAAGGAGCCGAGGCGGACGAGGGCCTGCGCATTGTGCGGGTCCAGCTCTACGGCGGCTCTTAGACGCTCTGCGGCGCCCTCGAAGTCCCCGTACATCGAGCGGAGTTCGCTCAGCGCCAGGTGCGGGCGCGGATCCATCGAATTCTCGCTCGCCGCTCCCTCAAAGGCGGACACCGCTTCGGCCGGCTTGCCTTCCGCGGCCGCGATCGCTCCCAGACTCATCCAGGCCGAGCCCCGATAGTGGGAGTAGCGGGCCCGGTCCTTTCCGGAACGCTCCTGCGCTCGTGTAACCTCGCGCAGCACGGGAACCGCCAGGTCCGCTCGCCCTCGCTGCATCAGCGAGGCCGCGAGGTCAAGGCGCGCGTCGTGGTTCTCGCCAAACCGCTCGTACGCGAGGCGCCAGTTCCGCTCGGCGCCCTGGAGATCGGCGCTGGCCCAGCACGCCGACGCCAGGAGAGCGTGGTGCCCGGGAGCGGTCGTGAGACCCCATGTCTCGCAGAGCTCGAGGTGCTTTCGGGCTACAAGGGCGAGATCCTCGACGGCAGCGGGATCGCCGCCCCGCTCATGGACCGTGGTCGCTCTGTCGAGTGTGGTCCGGCCCACAACCTCGTGATATCGAATGAACGCAGAGTGAGCAACGAACACGCCGGCGATGAGCGTCAGGACCAAGAACGCCGCTCCCGCCCGGGTGATCCGCCCCTTGAGCTTGAGCTGGAACTGATTGAACCGCACGTTCTGCCTTCGGGGCAGACGAAGGGCAAGAACCGAGAGGTACGCCAGGATTCCACCGATCGCCAGCGAGAGAAGGAACGGCACAGCCCCGTAGAGCCCGCGGAAGATCGCAAGGGATGCGAGAAAGACCGCAGCCATGAGGATGTCTTCGCCCAGTGTGAAGTCGTAGGGGAGGCGGCGCCGCCTCGGGCGCAGCGACCGAAGCAGGGATGGGCGCGTCCAACCGAACGACAACGCCCGCTCCGGACAGGCGCTCACGCAGTCAAGGTCCTTGAGACAAGCGGCGTCCACAACGGACCCGTACAGCGCGATCTCCTCATGCACTCTCACGTGTGACTCGCAGACCCCAGTGCACACCCCGCAGCTCGTGCATCTGTCCGGATCGACCTTGATTCGTCCTGGGGCGATCCGGTCCATGATCCCAAAGATGGCGCCGTACGGGCAGGCGTAGAGGCAGAAAGACCGTGTCCCCAGGACGTAGACGATCAGAAACCCGCACACGCCGAACGTCAGCAGGGCGACGAGCGGCCCGGGCAGGTTGCGCCAGTAATCATCTGTAACAAACGACGCCCACCCCCCTGCATCATCGCGAAGGTGGAACGCGGGGGCCGCCCGCCCCTCGATCACGCGGCTGACCTGCGGCCACACGAACATGTACAACATCGCCCCGGGCGCGACGAGCAATAGAACACGGGATCGGACGGCCTTGGCCCGGATCCGCAGCTTCCCCAGAAGCCAGCCGCACAGGTCCTGAAGCGCCAGGATGTGGCAGCCCCACGAACAGAAAAAACGTCCAAACACCGTCACCGAGAGAACCGCCAACGCCATCAGCGTGAACCCGGCGGTGACGATCCCCAGCTCAAGCGTGTGCATCACCTCGTTGAACTCGAGCGGGGCGAGCGTCTCGCCGCTCATCCGCCAGTGGGCGATATGTGCGGCGGCAAGAACATGAACCCCGATCAGCGTTGCAACTCGCCAGCGGGCGTAACGCCTGCGCGGTGGCCTGGGGGCATCATCGCCGCTCGGGCGGAGCTGGGGTAGAGAGAGAGTGTGCGCGGACCTGGGCTTGGCCGGGGTACCTCCTGCATCGGAGCTGTGATGCTCGATGCGTGCGCTCATTCCACGTTCTCCTTGCCCAGGTTCCCTCACCCTTCAAGGGACCTTCTTGGGTTCAATCCTATGCGAGGCAACCTCGCAGAGTCACGGCGGTGAACGTCCCTGGGTTCATGCCCCATGGCCATATTGATGCCCGCGGGCGACCATTTCACCTGTGCGTGAACCGCGTCGCTCAATAGCGTGTGCATCTTGCACCGGGATTTATGTGCCTTTGGCGCTGAGCGAGAGGAATGGAACACGGCACTCCAGCAAGCGCCTCACGTCCTGGGGCCTGTTGCGATGAATGGTCGACCTCGTCGCCATCTGATCCATACTCCACCGCTCGATGAGGATCGTGCGAGCAGGCTCTGTCACCCTTGCAAGAGGGCGAATGAGTTCCCGAGCACGAATGCTCTGGGCTTGCCGGCGCGCGCCGTGCTGCCGCGCTTTGCTACATTCTGCCGCGCAGCCGGTCGCGCCTATCGCTCAAAGAGCGATGGCGATAGAGAATCAGAGACCCCCCACTCACGCTCTCATCACCCGGAAGTCGCAGGTTCAAATCCTGCTCCGCTCTTGAACGCAGAGCGAGTGCGCCCCGCTCTTTGGGGCTCGCCGCTTTTGTGCGCGGAGGACGTTGCCAACTGGCGCGCGGCGTGTCTGGGCTCGCGGAGCGTGCCGATCGCGCGGTCGAAGCCTCACACGCGCGCAGGAGCACTCATTCCAGCGCCGACGCGCGCCCTGGATTCCCTCTTCAGACCGGATGAGGCGGCGGGATGAAACCCATACACAGGGCCGGTCTGGGAGTGGTGGTCTTGCGCGTTCATCGAACTGCGTGGTTGATATACAGAGGGGCGATCTGGCAATCCACCCCACCCGTTGGCGGCCCTTGGTCCCGTGTTGGCCGGGAACTTGTGCCGCGGGCGCGGTCCTGATAGACCTGAGATCGAGCGGGGGGCCGGAGCCGGGGTGATCCCCGGCGGACGGATCGTTCTGAGCGCCCTCGAGACCGTGGCAGTTCGGGGGGAGCTTCCGGATCGCCGCCCGTTTGGGGAATCGCACCATGTCGGTACGGATGATTCTCGCGGCTTGCGCCGCTTTCGCTGTTGTTGCGCCTGTGGACGCCGGTGTGGTCGAGCCCGCAAGCGAGGTCCGGGCGCCGGCGATTGCATCGCCGATCGTGTACCAGGGCCAGCTGAGCTACTTGGACATCCCGGTGACGACGACGGCGGACCTGCGCTTCCGCCTGTACGACGACGCGGGCGTGCAGCTCGGCGACGAGGTCAGCGTCGAGGGCGTGGACCTGGACGAGGGCGCGTTCGAGGCGGTGCTGGACTTCGGCGTCGCTGCCAGCACGGGCTGGATCGAGGTTGACGTGCGCTCGCCGTCCGGCGATGGCGAGTTCACGACCCTGAGCCCGCGTCAGCGGATGCAGACGCTGGCGCCGATCGTTGGTGACGGCAGCGCGCTCGAGGGCGCAGCGGGCGGATCCCTCGGGTCGTCTGACGCATCAGGCGGCGGGCTGCTCACGCTGACGCCGAGCGCGTCCGGGCCCGGCTCGATGCCCGCGCCGGGGACGGGCTCTGGAGGCGCCGGTGTCGGCGCGGACCCGGGCCAGAACGCCGGCGAGGGCGGCGGCCAGCGCGCCGACTGGGTGATGTCCGGAGCGAACATCGTCTACACCGCCGGAAACGTCGGTATCGGCCTGGCGGCCCCGACCTCGCGCCTGCACGTCAGGGGCGCGGGCGCCAACGTGGCGCACTTCGACAACACCGCGACCATGGGCAACGGGCGGGGCCTGTTCGTCGAGGCGGACGCCAACGCCTCTCGCGCCATCTTTGCCCGGGCCAATCGCACCGTCGGCCAGAACTACGGCGTGTTCGCCCAGTCACTCAGCAGCCGGGGCACGGGCGTGTTCGGGACGGCGTCGGCGACCGCCGGCGTCACGTTCGGCGTGACGGGCGTGTCCAAGGCCGCTTCCGGCACGGGCGTCCGCGGCTTGGCGACGAACGCCGGCGGGACCAACTTCGGGATCTTCGGTCAGGTGACCAGCCCGACCGGATGGCCCGGGTTCTTTGAGGGCACCGATGCTACGCTCGATCAGGATGTCGGCATTCGCGATGGTCTGATGCTATTCCGGACAGATTCCACCAACAACACACTGATTCAGTTGAAAGGGCATCCGAGCAATCCGAACTTCAACGGGGTCATCGAACTCGGAACATTGGGCAGTGTGGGCCTTGTGGAATCCCCGTTTGCCCTCGTTCTCATAATGGATAGCGACGACAACGCGGCGGGTGGGAGCATCGAGTTCCGGGAAGATTCGATAACCGGGAACGAACTCATGCGTATCTCGGCGGGCGAGGGCGCCGCGGTTCTTGGCGATGGGGCGTTCACCGCCAACGGCATCGACTACGCCGAGTCGTTCCGAGTCGCCCACGAGGGGCTCGAACCGGGCGACGTGGTTGTGATGGTTCGTGGTGACTGGGAGAACATCGAGCGGGCGACAACCGCGTACAGCGACGTGCTGCTCGGCGTGGTCTCGACCAGGCCTTCGTTCATCGCGGGCCAGAGCTTCGAGGCCGAGCATCGCGCAGCCATTGAGCTTGGGATTGATATGGCCCGTATCCCGCTGGAGGGGCAGACTGCCGAAGAGTTCTACGCTCCACGCCAGGCGGCGATCGACGCCCAGATTGCGCGGACGACCCGTCCGATCGCGCTGGCCGGGCGTGTGCCGGTGAAGGTGGACGCGTCGTACGGCGCCATCCACGCGGGCGACCGCCTGACCTCCAGCGCCACCCCCGGGCACGCGATGGTGCAGACCAGGCCCGGCCCGTCACTGGGCATCGCGCTCGAAGACTTTGAGGCGGGCACCGGGACGATCCAGCTCCTGGTGCAGCCAGGCTGGACCGGGCTGAGCGATCAGCAGTACGACCAGCTTGAGATGAGGAACGCGGAGCTTGAAGCGCGTCTGGACGCGCTCGAGAAGCTGCTCCTCGGGGGGGCGCCGTAATGCGAAAGGCAACCCTTGCAAGTGCGGTATTGTTGAGCGGAGTCGCCCTGGCGGTCGCGTCCGACTCGTCGGCGACGGGACGGATGGCGGGCGACGGCTTCACGCTGACCATCACGCCGGCGCCTCGTCACAACGCGGGCGTGCTGGAGGGCGAGGGCTTGACCCTTGTCGCCCAGATCACGCGGTTGCAGCCGAGCGCTGACGTTGCCGAACCGTTCGGCGTGCTCGACGCGCAGGACAAGGTCGTGTTCATGACCCGGCTCGGCGCCGGCGATACTCGGGCGGATCTGGCAGCGCCCTGGGGCGTCGTGGACAGCGCGGATCTGAGCGAGTTCATTCGGCGGTATGAGTCCGGGCAGCCGTAGGCTCACCGATCTGATCAAACGCGGCCAGCTCTTCGGGGCTGACCGCTTTCGTGCGCAATTGGCGCTCCCGACTGGCGCGGCGTGTCCATGGCGCCGACGAACGCTCGCCTGTCGATGCTCGCTCTCCGATCAAACGAGAGCCATCGAATGAGCGAGCTTGAAGCGTGTTCGATGCGCCTTCTTTGTGCGGCCTGAGCACCTCGGATGCGAGCTGGGTATCGTAGCTGGCCCGCTTCGATCGCCTGCTGCTTGACCGTCTTCCCCCGGAGCGATGCTCGCCGGTATGCCCACACTCCTGACCGCTCGAAACTTGATGAAGGCCTACCCCGCGAAGACGCTGTTCGAGGGCGTGTCGGTCCATGTAGAGGATGGCGAGCGGATCGGGCTCATCGGCCCGAACGGGGGTGGCAAGACGACGCTGATGAAGATCCTCGCGGGCGTCCTCACGCCGGACGCGGGGGAGGTCGTGCAGATGCGTGGCCTGCGCACGGCGTACGTCGATCAGGACGATCGGTTTGCCGATGACGCCACGCCACTGTCGGTTGTCCGAGCGGGCCTGGACGGCGAACACGATCCCAGCATGGACGCGACGACACGCGCTTCGATCGCTCTCTCGAAGCTGGGTTTCTCCGACCCTCGACAATCCGTGGCGACGCTTTCGGGTGGGTGGCGCAAGCGGCTCTCCCTGGCCAGGGCGCTCGCGCAGGACCCCGACGTGCTGATGCTCGATGAACCGACGAACCACCTCGACCTGGAGGGGGTTCTGTGGCTCGAGAGGTTCGTCCAGCAAGCGTCGATCGCGATGATCTTCGTAACCCACGACCGGCGATTCCTTGAGAACACGGCGACGCGAATCATCGAGCTCTCGGCGGCCTACCCGGGGGGGGCCTTCGAGGCCGCGGGGAACTACAGCGAGTTCGTCAGGCGAAAGGGCGCGTTCCTTGACGCCCAGCGGGCGGCCCAGTCGAGCATCGCCGTCCGGGTACGGCGCGATACCGCCTGGTTGCAGCAGGGGATCCAGGGGCGCCAGACCCGGAACAAGACCCAGGTCGATGCGGCCGCCAGTCGCCGCGAGGAGTTGAAGGCGACCACCGACCGCAACCTGGCGCCATCGCACACCACACAGATTGCATTCCAGGCGACCGAACGAAAGACCAAGAAGCTCCTGGCGCTCCGCGGCGTGTCACAGTCGATGGGAGGCAAGCCGCTCTTCGAATCGCTGGACCTCACGCTCACGCCCGGCCAGCGGATCGGGCTGATGGGCGTGAACGGCTCGGGCAAGACGACACTCATGCGATTGATGTCGGGCGATCTCCAGCCGGACTCGGGGGCCATCGAGCGAGCCGACAACCTGCGGACCGTGACCTTCAGCCAGCACCGAGAGTCGCTCGTGCAGAACCAGTCTCTGCAGGAGGCACTGTGCCACATCGGCGACACGGTCCACTACCGTGGTGTGCCGGTGCATGTGACGGGGTGGGCCGCACGATTCCTGTTCAACGCGGATCAGCTTGCGACGCGTATTGCCGATCTATCGGGGGGCGAGCAGGCGCGGGTGCTGATCGCCAACTTGATGCTCTCGCCTGCAGAGGTGCTGCTGCTTGACGAGCCGACAAACGATCTCGACATTCCTTCGCTGGAAGTTCTAGAGCAGGCACTCTTTGAGTTCCCCGGCGCCATCGTCCTTGTCACCCACGATCGCTTCTTGCTCGAGCGCGTCGCGACGGAATACCTGGCGCTCAATGACCAAGGCGACGCCAAAGCGTTTGCCTCGATGGAGCAGTGGAAGTCGGCGATGTTGAAGGCGGAGCGGGCGACGGCCGACAAGCCCAAGCCCAGCCAAGCGGCCCCGAAGAAGCAGAACCCGTCCAAGCCCGGGAAGCTCTCCTACAAGCTGCAGCTGGAATACAACGGCATGGAAGAAGCGATCCTCGAGGCTGAAGCCGACGCCGAGCGGCTAGAGGAAGAAGCCGCCAATCCGGCGCTCACCTCCGATCACAAGCGGGCCGCCACGGTCTACTCCAAGCTCAAGGACAGCCACCAGCGAGTGACCGACCTCTACGCACGGTGGGCCGAACTGGACACGATGCGAAGCGGCAGCTGAGTTGGGGTGTTGCCGCAGAGGCCGTGAGGAATCGGTGTGGCATGGCCTCAACTACAGATCCAAGAGGTCCCTCACGGCCCCCGCTGTTGAACCTCTAGCGGGTGCGCCCAGCTCTTTGGGTTATGCGCGAAGGACGCTCCGAATCGGCGCGGGGCGTGTCTGGGTTCGGCGATAGCGCGGTGGAAACCTCATACGCGTGCGCGCAGAACTCTGCTTCATCCAAACTTCCCTTGCTCGAGAACCAGCGCAGGCTCCTACGCCCCACCCAGATTCCACTTGCGCCCGCCGCTTGCGGCTCCCTCTGGACGTCCAGCGACGGGGTCATCGCCCGCAGTTATCGCCCCATGCTGCCGCATAGACGTCACTGAATCTGGCCGATGATGTGCGAGTCCACAGCAGCAAGGAGAGAAACCATGTGTATTCGCCAACTCGCACTCGCCGTCACGTGCGCGCTCTCGCTCGGCCTCGACTCCGGCACAGAAACGTCAGATTTCGAGCTCGAGAGCAAGACCGTCGGTGAGCCCTCGATGACCAACCAGACGGGCACATTCCAGGGGCCGCGTGTCATATGGAACGGCGCCACCGGTGATGCCAGCGGAGCGTTTGTGCCGGACGGCTGGGTGCTTCCGGACATCGAGCGCGTCGAGGTGGAGGGAAAGCGCGGTCACATCAACGTTACGCTGACCTTCGCCAAAGACCTGAGGAAGACACTGAGTCAAAAAGAGAGAGACGGGACGATGCGTGGATACCTCGTCGCCGAGGTCTTCTTCGACGTGGACGGGAACGAACGGACCGGGCGCGGTCCCTCGACTTCCCAAGATCGTACCGGATTCGACATCGGGCTCGAGATCGTGACGGGCATTGAGATCAAGGACAAGGACGGCGCCCAGGGCGCCGTGCACGGGAACGTGTCGGCCACGCCACAGCCCGGCCAGTCGCTGGCGCCGTTCGTCACTTACGACGTGATTAACCGGGGGGTGGACGCCGCGATCGACCTGGCGCCAAGTCCTCTACGAGTCGATAAGGACTGTGAGGTCCGCGGCAGCAAGCTCACCCTCCGGGTCGCCTACGAGGAACTTGGGCTTGAGCGCCGGCAGAAAGTCCGCATGTGCTTCGACGACAGCATGATCAGCGCGTTTGACGAGGGTCGCGTTTCAGTCGATGCGCGCCTGACACTGAAGTAGCGGAGTCGTCATCCGCCCTCTGGAGGCTGCCAGAGTTCCAGCCTGTTGCCTTCCGGGTCCATAACCCAGCCGAACTTGCCGAACTCGGACACTTCAACCTTCTCGTCCACGTCGCATCCTTCCTCGCGCAACTTGGCGAGCAGGGCGTCCAAGTCGTCGACGCGATAGTTGACCATGAAGCTCGACCCGCTCGGAGCAAAGTACGAGGTATCGTCTTTGAACGGGTTCCAGATCGTTGAGCCCGCACCCTTCGGATTGTCTTCGGCCCAACGGAACGCGACACCTCCCCATTCCTCGACGTTCATGCCCAGGTGAGTTCGGTACCATTCACCCAACGCCTTCGGGTCCTTTGCCTTGAAGAACACTCCGCCAATGCCAGTGACACGTCTCATCTGCGTCTCCTGAAGCGTGGAACCGTGGACCCGCTCAGTTATATTTTGGCGCCGACGGTCTGCACACCGCTGCGGCTGTCTATTGCGGGTCGGGCGTCTAGTCCACCGGGACTTCCGCATGCTCCGCAGGAGTTGGCACGGTCGCCAGTTTCCAGCGCTCTACCTGTTCAGGGCGCTCCCAGCGAGCATAAAGTGTAACGAGATCGGACGCGGCCTCAAACGCGTGCTGGTGCTCGCGCCCCAGAGTCAAGGCGATCTGGTCGTAAGAGCGCATGAGCGCCTCCTCCGCATCCTCAAACCGCTCAAGGCTCGTGAGGCAGCGGCCCTGCATCATGCTCGAAATCCCGCCGAAGAAATGGTCTGGGAAATGCGTCAAGAACTGATCGGCCGCGTTCCCGTACTGAGAAGCGGCCGACTCATATTGCTTGCGGTTGTAGGCAACCCGGGCGAGATTCATGCGGGTCAGAATCGTGTCGATGTGCTCCATTCCGATCTCGCGCTCCTGAATCGCGAGCGTTTTGACGAGGAGCGATTCTTGCTCTTCGTCGCGTCCGGCGCGCCCATATCCCACGGCGAGGCTGCTCGCAACCCCGAGTGTCCTGCGGTGTTCCTGGCCGAGGACACGCTGGCGCAACGCATAGGCCTCCTCAAGAAGTTCGATCCCCTCTTCGTTCCGCCTGAGCCGGAGATACGTAACGCCGAGATTGACCATGGCCGACACCGTCTGTGGGTGCGCATCGCCGTGCACTTCGCGGAGGACGTCCAGCGCGCGCGGCAGGAGCGTCAGAGTCTTCGCCTCACGCCCTGTGTGGTTATAGACCACTATCAGGTTATTCATTGTCGTGACCGTGTGTTGGTTGTTTTCACCGAGCACACGGGTCTGGCGTTCAAGCGCTTCGTCTAGCAACGGTTCGGCGTCATAGTATCGGCCCTGTCCGAGAAGAGCTGAGCCCAGATTGTTGATCGACGACATGGTTTGCTTGTGGTCGTCGCCGAACAGATCACGCTGGATGGTGAGCAGCTCACGTATCGCCGATTCGGCCCCGACGTAGTCGGCGCTATCCGCCATGATCGAGCAGAGCTCCATCCTGCAGTGAAGCACATTCTCATCGAGGGCTCCGAGCTCTTCACGGTACAACTCGAGTGCGCGGCGGAACTGGGTTTTGGCGTCCTCCAACCGGTGCCGATGGCGGTATGCCTTGCCGATGGTCCTCCGCAGGTTCGCTTCGACCAGGGGGGCCTCCTCGAATCGACCCTCGATTCGCTGCGTGGCGCGATCGATGGCCTCAAGGAGAGTGATCTCATTGTCCGCCTCGAGATCCGGGTCCGCCTGCTGGGTCAGGTCCACCGTCAGAAACTCGTTGATCGCGTTCGTGATGGAGCGCTGGCGTTCAGATTCCTCGAGTGCGCGGGTCTGCCCGACAGCGTAGGTTGTTGCCACAGCAACACCCGCGACTAGGGCGATGAACGCGACGCTTGCGCCGGAGATGAGCGCCTTGTTCCGGCTCGCGAATCGGGAGAGTTGGTAGAGCGTGGTCGCGGGGCGAGCCATGATCGGCTCGGCGTTGAGGTGGCGGCGGATATCAGCGGATAGATCTGAGACCGACTGGTACCGGCGGTCCGGATCCTTCTCGAGCGCTTTGCGGACAATCGTGTCGAGATCGCCCCTGAAACTCCTGTCGATGATCGTCAGCGATGTCGGCTCTTGCTCCGAGATGACCCTCGCGGCGGCAGCAATCACCCGGTCATCAAGGTCATACGGCAAACGCTCTGCGAGCAACTCGTAAAGGACTACACCGAGCGCGTAGACGTCGGACCGGATATCGATGTCGCCGGCTCGCCCGAGGACTTGCTCGGGGCTCATGTAGGCGAGCGTGCCGATGAGGCGCCCATCTCCCGTGTGGAGCGTGGAAGCCTGCAAGTCGGACTCTGTCGCACGGGCCACGCCGAAGTCGAGAATCTTGGGCTGGCCTGACCCATCGACGAGGATGTTGCCGGGCTTGAGATCGCGGTGGATCACACCGCGCTGGTGCGCGTGGTGAACGGCTTCGCAGATCTGGATGAACATCTCCAACCGCCCGTGAACGTCGAGCGTTTGTTTCCTAACGTGATCCAAGAGCGGGACGCCGTCGATGAACTCCATCGCGAGGTAGGGCCAGGAGCCGATGTCGTCGTCGTACTGCCCGGCCTCGTAGATCTGCGCGATGTTGGGGTGCTGGAGGCGTCCGAGCATTGCGCCCTCGAGCTCGAAGCGTTTGAGCAGCTCTGAGGTGACAAGCCCAGGGCGAATGACTTTGATCGCGACCTCGCGGCGCGGGCTGCTCTGCTCGGCGAGGTACACCACGCCCATGCCGCCCAGGCCGATCCTGCGCTTGATCGTGTAGCGATCGATCATTGTGGGGAGTGCGGAGGGGTGCGCGGGCGCCGACGTGGGCATCAGGACGGAGGCCGCGAGGATCCCCTCTGCGCCCTCGTGGTGGGCGAGCAACTCGCGGACCTCGACGAGCAGTTCAGGATCGTCGGCGCCGGCCTGCGAGAGAAGGGCCTCGCGCTCGTCGCCTTGAAGCGATCGTGCGCGCTCGAAGAGTTCCGCCACTCGCTGTAGCCGCTCCTGATCGCTCATCCGCCCACCCTACCGAGTTGTGCCCGAAGCCACGCGCGGGCAAAGTACCAGTCGGCCTCGGCGGTTTTGGGGGAGACCCCGAGCTTGGCGGCGGCCTCGGCGCAGGTCAGCCCACCAAAGAACCGGAGCTCGACGACAATCGCCTTTCGCTGGTCGAGCAGGGCCAGTTCCTTCAGGGCGTCATCGAGGGCGAGGAGCTCAATGTCCTGGTCTGGTGTAGCGCCAAGCTCTGGCGCCAGCGTAATACGGAGGCGGTCACCGCCGCGCTTCTGGGTCGCCCGGCGTCTCGCGTGATCAACGAGAATCTGACGCATGGCGCTTGCCGCGACGGCTTGAAAGTGCGTCTGGCTCTTCCACGGGGCGCTGGCGCTGTTCCTGGCGAGCTTGATGTAGGCCTCGTGAACCAGCGCGGTGGGCTGGAGGGTGTGATCGGAACGCTCGGCGTGGAGGTACGCGGCTGCGAGTCCCCGTAGTGCCGCGTATGCCTCTTGGTCGTAGCGGGACTCGCCATCGCTGACCTGTTCTTCCGCTGCCAGTGGGTTGTGCACGGTGTTCATCGTCACTCTGAGCGTTTTTGGATTTATCGATAGGACTCCCGCCCCCCATTCTCGTGTTTCCTTCCGGCTGGGGCAAGTGCCCGGGCGCTGGACGGTGACAAGCCGCCGGCGTGATGGACGACACGGTCCTGGCTGGCCGCTCCGATCACGTTTCGCGGCCTGATTTCGGTGCGATCGAGGGATTCGCGGCCTCTGCGAGAGCATGAGGCTCGCAGTGACAAACGCCTCACAAGGGAGTCTTCCAATGCGTCAATTCAAGCTGCTCATCGTCGCCGCCCTGTTCGGCGCCATCACGGCGGCCCCGGGGCTGGCCAACGACACCACATTTACATATCAGGGAAGCCTCAAGGACGGGGGGGGACCGGCCAACGGCTTCTATGACATGACGTTTCATCTCTACTCTGCGCTTTCGGGAGGCTCGCTGCTGGGCACGGTCGGCCTTGGTGTTCAGGCCACAGACGGAGTCTTCACCGCTGAACTCGATTTCGGCGCCGCCGATTTCAACAACTCGGACCGCTGGCTCCAGATCGTCGTCAACGGCTCGACGCTCAGCCCGCGCCAGCCTGTCACCCGAACGCCGTATGCCATCCAGACGCGCGGCATCTTCGTCGATGACGACGGGCACGTGGGCATGGGGGGCACGCTCACCTCGGCCAATGAGTTGCTGACGATCAGGGATCCGGACGCCAGCCTCCTGCTGCTGTCGCAGAGCAACAACTTCGGGCCTCACATCACGATGCGCAATACTGCGAGCGGCACCGTCTCCGTGCATGGTCAGATCCGGTTCGATGACGGGAGCCAGCTCGCGAGCATCGGCTACTCGAAGCAGCTCGGCAGCCCGGAAGGACTCGCGTTCGGTGATGCGGTTGGGACGAAGTGGAAGATGACTCAGGGAGGGTTCATTGGCATGGGCGGTGAGCTCAATCCGCTCGGCGCACTCCATATTCAGCCATCCGGGGACTTCCTTGATCCGGCGGCCATCGTGAGCGACGACATCATCGTCGAGGCTCCGGACGCTGTCCTCGGACTCTACAGCACCGACGGCGGTTCACGCGGCTCGGCCATCGCCCTCGGGGAGATCGTCGGCGGCGTGTTCAACGATCAGTGGAGCATCGGGCGGAACACCAGTCCTGACAGCGCGCTCTACATCAAGTACGGGTTCGACCCGAGCTACGCGGCCAACGAAACGATGTTCGCCATGGGGACTGATGGGCTCGCGTATTTCTTGGGGGCGAACCCGCGCCTGGGCATCGGAACCCCGAGCCCCGCGGTCGCGTTGCACGTGGTTGGCAACGCGCGCGTCAATGTCCTTGAGGTCATCGGCGCGGACCTGGCCGAGCGGTTCCCGATCACCGACGAAGCGGTCATCGAGCCCGGCATGGTCGTCGAGATCGACCCGGAGAACCCGGGCGCCCTTCGCTTGGCCAGCAGCGCTTACAGTCGCCTCGTTGCGGGCATTGTCAGCGGCGCCAACGGGCTACCCGCGGGCACTGTCATGGGCAACCTGCCCGGCAGCGAGGGATCACCCGCCATCGCCTTGACCGGACGTGTGTGGGTGCAGTGCGACGCCGGTGACCGTGCTATCGAACCCGGCGATCTTCTGACCACGTCATCGACGCCGGGCCACGCAATGAGCGTGACCGACCACAGCCGTGCGATGGGCAGCGTCATCGGCAAGGCCATGACCAGGCTGGACAATGGCGAGACGGGCATGGTCCTTGTGCTCGTCGGGCTGCAGTAGCGATTCGCAACAAGGAGATCCAAGATGATCCCGACAACACTTGCGATCATGATGCTCGCGGGCGCAGGGGCCACTGAGACCGCCCCCAGCCAGCCCGTATCCCCGCGAGGACCCATCGGAACCTGCGACACGGAGGTGCTCGTTGGCGGCAGCATCTTCCGCGGGGGCGGGATGATCAACGACGGCTGGGACGGCGAGGGCGCCAACCCGACCACTCTCTACTTTCACATCGAGAACACCTCGGGCGATCTCGGAGGAGGGCAGCGAGCCGCCATCATCAACGCACTGGCGGCTTGGGCCAGCGTTGTGCGGATCGACTTCGTTGAGATCGGTGTTCCCAACATCAGCAGGTCGCTCGACTTCAGATTCGCAACGGGCGATCACTGTGCCGTCGAGAGCGGAGAGTGCGGCGACCCGGACTGCCCATTCGATGGCTCGGGCGGCGTGATCGCTCACGCCGCGTTCCCGCCGGGCGGCAACGGCACGTGCGGGCCAGCCTCAAGCGAAAGCCGCTCCGGCAACGTCCACTTCGATGATGGTGATTTCTTCGAGACCGACACGGGCAGCCCAACCGACGGCTACAGCATGACGCTCATCACCGCACACGAGGTCGGGCACGCCATCGGGCTTGTCCACGATACCGGGGGCGGTGGGCCGCACATCATGAGGCCGACCTTTGGTTGGGGCAGTGTAATGCAGAACCCGTCCGCCTCGGACGCTGCGCATCTCCAGCAGGGCTACGCCACGGGCGTGGGGAGTGTGACAACGTTCGAAGGCAACGGCATCTGGGTTAACGCCTCTTACATGTTCACCGAGCTCGGCCTCCCCGGAGACCCGTTCAACACGATCCCCGAGGCGCTCAACGCGCTCCCGCCGTTCAACACGGGCGTCACAATCCACCTTATCGGTGGGGCGTACCCCCCGATCACCATCAGCCAGCCCTGCACAATCACCGCCGAGTTCAACGCGGCCACCATCGGGCAGTAGGGAGGAATGCGAATGCGTCTCTTGCTCGCAACCATCGCCGGTCTTCCGATTTTGAGCACGAGCGAGGCGCCTGCTCAAGTGGAGTTTCCTCCCACATGCGGGATGGCCCCATGGGGGGATGGCGCCTCCCAACGCGGCGTGGGGATGATCGGCAATGGCTGGGACGGAGAAGGACAGAACTCAACGACAATCTACTTTCGGGTTGAGAATGCGTCTCCCTTCCTTGGACCGAGCCAGCGCCAGGTGTTCTTGGAGGCGCTCTCGGCCTGGGCCGAGGTGGTCCAGATCCACTTTGTTGAGCTCGCGTTCTCCAACTCCGCTCGCTCCATCGATTTCCTGTGGGCGGACGGGGACCACTGCGATCTCGAGCCCGACGAGTGCGGTGAGGATCTTTGCGGCTTCAACGGAATGGAGTTTGGGGCCATCGCCCACGGGTTCTATCCCCCCGGTATCGACAACCTCTGCGGCGGCCCCTCGACGGAGAGCCGGGCGGGCAACGTCCACTTTGACGAGGACGAATCATTCAGTACGAACCCGAACAACAGTGGGTACAGCCTCAAACTGACGGCGGCTCACATGATCGGGCACGCGCTCGGACTGCAGGACAACGACCTTATGGGTGACCACGACGTCATGGGTCCGATCGAGTGGAACGAGAACTTCATCAAGATCTCTCAGACCGATGCGCTCCAGATCCAGGCGGGCTACGCGGCCGGGACAGGTAGCGTCACAACACTTGAGAGCTCAGGAATCTGGGTCAACGGCGCCTGGCTCGGGCCAGAGACTGGCATGCCCGGATGCCCGTTCGACACGCTCCAGGAAGGCGTCGCCGGTCTCCCCCCCCACCACACCGGGGTGACGATTCATGTGCTCGGGGGCTTGTACCCAGGGAGCATCACGATCTCAGAAC
>Ga0315336_1004329_pt1 | contig 17060 bp, 13 predicted proteins | sample ASW5metaG_FD_204512 | JGI IMG/M metagenome (GOLD analysis project Ga0315336, IMG submission 204512) | Ammonia-oxidizing marine archaeal communities from Monterey Bay, California, United States - ASW #5 | ecosystem: Environmental > Aquatic > Marine > Intertidal zone | place: USA: California...
CAATTGTCGCGAGCAGATAAAAACAAGCCCAAGCAACTGCCACTTTCATTAATTCCGTTTTACACATTTCAAAAGATGTTTTTACGTATGTTGCCAAAGGATTTTTTGGAATGCGTGTACTCGGGTTCATCGCTAGCAATTTAGGCAAGAAAAGAATGGCTACTAAGCCAAACACGGCAACAATTGTCAAGACAATTCCTGGCAACCATACTTCAAAAAGTGAACCTGATTTGGATTGCAACTGATCACTCACAATTCCTGCGATTAACATTCCAACAATAATTGAAATGTTTGTCGTCATATTCAAAATGCCATTTGCCCGGCTTACATTTTCTACTGGCACTATTTCAGGAATCATTCCATATTTTGCTGGGCTAAAGAACGTTGATTGGGATGCGAGCAAAAACATAGCAATTGCAGCGAGCCAGAAAGTACCCGTAACAAATCCAATTCCAGCGGCAAGTGCAAGCGGCACTTCAATCCATTTCATGAGCACAGAAATCGTTCGTTTTGAATAGCGGTCAGCAAGTGGACCAGCCCATCCTGAAAAGAGAATAAAAGGCACAAACAAACACAGTGCAATAAGCCCTTGCCCTCCCTCGCCGAGTTTTCCTTCCCACATTCCGCGTACCACTGCAAAACCAAGAAGAGTCTTGAGAATATTATCGTTTGCTGCACCCATAAACTGGGCAACGAGGAGTGCCGTAAGTCCACGAGGTGTACCCAGTGTGTTGTTTAGTTCCTGCTCCACAGTACACACGATAACGAAATCGTGTGTGCTGGGGGTGTTGCTAGGGTCAGCCCCTTCTTAAAACCGTAGTGGTTTCAACCAATGTCTTGGAATGAAGACTACTGTTGCTTCACTCAACAGTTGAGGGTCAGACCCGCCGCTACCCTTCATTTGTCGCCGTTGGTGTTCCTGGTTCAGATGATTCCGAATCTGAGCTGGTTGCATTTGGATCTTCAAGCACACCGCGAGCGATAAGCACCTTCTGTTTGATTTCTTCAAACATTTCAGGATTGTCAGCAATGTGCTTCTTCGAATTTTCACGCCCTTGACCCAATCGGATTTCACCGTAACTAAACCATGAGCCACTCTTGTTCACAATACCGTCTTCCACAGCAAGATCGATCAAATCGCCTGTAATGCTGATACCTTCATTGAACATAATGTCGAATTCAGCTGAGCGGAATGGTGGAGCAGTCTTGTTTTTGACAACTCGTGCTCGGACGCGGTTTCCGATTGGAATATCACCATCCTTAATGGAGCCAATCCTACGAATATCAACGCGAATCGAGGAGTAGAATTTTAAAGCCCGCCCGCCCGGTGTCGTTTCAGGACTTCCGAACATAACGCCAATCTTTTCGCGGATTTGATTGATGAAGATAACCATACAATCGCTTTTGGCGATAGCACCAGTCAATTTACGCATTGCCTGACTCATGAGTCGCGCTTGCAATCCAACATGCGTTGCACCCATTTCGCCTTCAATTTCAGCTCGTGGGATAAGCGCAGCCACAGAGTCGATGACAACAACATCAACGGCATTAGAGCGAACAAGCATTTCGCAAATTTCTAACGCTTGCTCGCCAGTATCTGGTTGTGAGACAAGTAGAGCGTCCACATCAACACCGAGTTTCTTAGCCCACATTGGATCAAGTGCATGCTCCGCATCGATAAAAGCAGCGATGCCTTGCTTTTGTGCCTGAGCAACAACATTTAAGGCGAGGGTTGTTTTACCAGATGATTCTGGACCAAACACTTCAATCACGCGACCGCGTGGCATTCCGTTGCCCCCTAATGCGAGGTCAAGACTAATTGCGCCGGTAGAAATTGCTGGGATGGCTGAAATATCTTCGCCATTGAGTCGCATAATTGCACCCGAGCCAAATGCTTTATCTATTTGAGAGAGAGCATTCTCAAGTGCTTGTACCCTGCCCTTATCTTCTACCGTTGCCTTTGCTTTTGTCGCCATATCTTTCCCTGCCTTCCGTGGTTCTTTTGGTGTGCTTCCTGCACTCGATTGAGTTGTCTTTCTGCCACTGGATACGATACCGCCCTTTTTCTGTTTTTCAGCGGGAGATGCTGTTTTTCGGGCTGATTTCTTTAACTTTCCATTTTGGGTTGCTGTTGCTAGTGTTGCCATTTTTTCGTGTTCCTTCACTTTCGTTTATTTGTTAGGTTTACGGTAGGATGACAGAAACATCGGCTATGTCAACCGTTGTTCGGTAGTTATTCGGTATAAATCTTTGATTTTCACCCAAAATCAATGGTTAGGGTGACCGTATGTCGTCAGTAAAAGGTCTAGGGAGTCGCTGTAAGACCGCCCTCCCAGTTGGGGGTGGGCGGTGTCCACTGAGACAGTTCAATTTCGGAGAACCATGCAATCGTCTTTTGTAAACCTTCTGCAAGTGGAATTGTTGGCTCCCAATCTAAGGTGTTCTTCGCCAAAGTAATATCCGGTTGGCGTTGCAAAGGGTCATCAGCAGGCAATGGTTTCATCACCAATTCAGAGGCACTTCCAGTCAAATCGATAACGAGCCTAGCAAGTTCAAGCATCGTAAACTCTCCCGGATTTCCTAAGTTGATAGGACCCGTTGCTTCATCGACATCCATCATTCGAAGGAAGCCGTCAATAAGATCATCAACGAAACAAAAAGATCGTGATTGTTGTCCATCTCCAAAAATAGTAATGTCTTCATCTGCCAACGCTTGTCGAATAAAATTACTCACGACTCGACCATCAAATGGATGCATGTGCGGTCCATACGTGTTAAAAATTCGAGCGACTCGAATATCCACATCATGCACCCTGTGATAATCAAACATCAAAGTCTCGGCAGCACGCTTCCCCTCGTCATAACACGAACGTAATCCAATTGGATTTACATTTCCGCGGTAAGACTCGGGTTGTGGGTGTACAGATGGATCACCATATACCTCACTCGTTGAGGCATGAAAAATCTTTGCCTTGTTCGCCTTCGCCATGCCAAGAGTGTGAATCGCACCAAGTAAGTTCGTTTTCAGCGTTTTGATTGGATTGTGTTGATAATGGCCTGGAGCCGCAGGACAAGCGAGGTTGTAAATTGAATCAACCTGCAAATCGATGGGCTGAGTAATATCGTGGAGAACAAACTCAAAATGTGGATTTTCCAAGAGATGCGCAATCGTCTCTTTCCGACTTGTAAAGAGATTATCAAGGCAAACAACGTGTTCGCCTCTGCCCAAAAGCCGTTCACATAGATGAGAACCAAGGAACCCCGCTCCACCTGTCACTAATGTTCGTTGCGTCATATTGTGCAGGATACGCGAGGAAGCGTGTAGAGTGTTGTCATGCGAATAGGAGTTGGCACAATGACAGGCACAAGCATGGATGGGGTCGATGCTGTTGCAACCAAAATTGATGGTCGCGCCCTTGAAATGGAAGCTACATTTCTCTCGATGGAATCTCGAGATTTAGGACCAACGCAATCTGCTTTGCAATCCTTATCCGTTTCAGGGGGATCACAAAAAGAAATGGATAGAGTTGCCCACGATGTTGGGAAAATTACGAAACTCGCAATACAAGATTTAGAACTTCAACACATTGATTTCATCGCACTCCATGGACAAACCATTTTTCATGCGCCACCAAAAAGTATTCAACTTATCGATGCGACTGAAATTGCAGATGCATTTGGTTGCACCGTACTCACTGATCCACGGCAACAAGATTTGCAACTCGGTGGGCAGGGTGCACCAATCACCCCGCTTGCTGACTGGATTATGTTTCGTAGCGATAAGGAATCGACTGCAATTGTAAACTTAGGTGGCTTTTGTAATGTCACAATCCTTCCTGCTCACTCTACTCCATCCGAAGTAATAGGATTTGATGTTTGTTGTTGTAACTTACTATTAAATGCAATTGCAAGATGCATGTTGGAAGAAGAATTCGATGAAGGCGGGAAGTGCGCACTCCAAGGAACACCTGATGATAAAACCACAAATCGGATTCTTGATGTGCTTGTTGCGCAACGAGAATCAAACTGCTCGCTAGGTACAGACGATGACTTAGGGTCACTTGCAACCGAATTATGTGCAGAGGTCGCTCTAGAACACTTACTTGCGTCTGCAACTTCAGCGATTGGTCAATGCATTACCGAATCAATTTTTGGCTTCGAGAGAGTGTACCTTGCAGGCGGTGGCGTTCACAACGAGGCGCTACGACATGCAATTCAACATAACGGAACTACCGAAGATCTTGGCGTCCCAACACAAGCAAGAGAAGGGATGTCGATGGCAATCCTAGGCGCTCTAGCTCAAGATGGTGTCTCGATTACTCTTCCGCACATTACTGGTCGGCGAAAAAGTAATGGGGTCGTCGGCTGGACTCAAGCGAGCCCATAAAGAGGCTTCAATTTCCATTCAAGGTGTCGCATCAGTGGTTCTGCTGAGAGTGGCTTGCCAGTCACGTGTTCGCACAACTCGGCAGCTCTATAGAGTTGACCGTGGCAATGAATGTTTTCATTCAACCAAGTTTTCAGCGCACCGAATTCGCCTTGTTCAAATTGAGTGTAAAGCGTTGGAATATCTTCCATTGCTTTTTCGAAGAACTGCGCGCAATACAAGTTGCCAAGCGTGTACGTTGGGAAATATCCTATCGCTGTCATCGACCAATGAATATCTTGCATGCATCCTTTTGCATCCGATGGAACGTTGATTCCCAAATACTCTTTGTACCGTTGATTCCACGCCTCTGGCAAATCTGCAACTGCAAGGTCGCCATTCATTAACAACCGCTCTAATTCAAACCGAATCATGATGTGCATGTTATATGTTGCTTCGTCAGCTTCAACCCGAATAAAATCGGGTCGAACAATATTCGCACCACCGTATACATCATCAAAACTCAATGATGCAGTTGCATCACCGAAAAACTCTTTCATTGTTGGATAGCACCATTTCCAAAAGGCTTCACTCCGACCCACTTGGTTTTCCCACATTCGACTTTGTGATTCGTGTATCCCAAGTGACACCGCTTCACCCATGGGCGTTCCAATATGTTCAAAAAGTAGACCTTGCTCATAGATACCGTGCCCCGCTTCGTGCATCGTTGAACCAATCGCATCGTTCACATTGTTTTCATGGAATCGAGTAGTCAAACGTACATCATTGCAATGCGTACCACTGCAAAATGGATGTGTCGATTCATCGAGCCGTCCGGCATCAAAATCAAAACCAATCTTCGTAGCTATCGACCGTACAAATGCTTTTTGTTGTTCAACCGGTAACGCAATTTCATTAAATGCATTACTTGGGGTTGTTTCGCTTCCCATCAATTCGTCGAGTAACGATTGCAATCGTTTTCGCAATGGCGTAAAGACTTCGCTTACTGCAGAAGCGGTACAACCTGGTTCGTAATCTTCGGCGAGGGCGTCCCATGGTTCTCCACCATCAGCCCAACCAAAACACTCTGCTTTGCGTTGGAGTAAATCAACTATTTTTTCAAGCCACGGTTGGAATGATTTGAAATCATTATCTTTACGCGCTTGAGCCCATGCACTTTGGCCAAGACTTGACAATTTTGCTTCCTCTTCAACAAGTGAAGAGGGTAATCGCGTTGCTCTGTCGTACGCGTGACGTAACTCACGAATGTTTGCAGCGCTTTCACTTGTTTGATTTCCTACAAGGTCTTGATCTGATTCGCATTCATCAAGGAGATCTCCAACTTTTAGATCAGTGCTCATTTCATGGTGGATTCGAGATCCAACTGCCATTTGCTCAGCGCGATACTCGTTTCCTTTTTTGGGCATCATGACTTCTCTATCCCAGCCTAAAAGAGAAAGTGATGCACCAAGGGCAGTAGCATCTTTTGCTGATTTAATCAGTTCGTCATACGCGGTGGATGTTGCGGTTGTTGTCATTTGAATTCTCCTATTGTGAACTCCTCATGATAACGAAAGCAGGCCACCTTTTGGTGGCCTGCGATACAAATCCAATTCAGTTATTATGAATTATTCTGTTTTTGTGACAGTAGTGAGATATTCGGTAATCGCAACACCATCATCATCTGTACGCAATTTGGCGAGATCAAGTGCGGTTTTTCCTTCACTATTTGTAGCGTTTGGATTCGCACCCGACGCAATCAAGAGTTCAATCTTGTCAAGAGTGACATTATTGCTGTCAGCCCCAATGATAAGAGCTGTGGCCTTCTCATTATCAACACCATTTACTTTTGCGCCAGCTTCGAGAAGCAATGCAACACCTTCAAGTTTGCCAGTGCGAACTGCGTGCATGAGCGGTGTTCTGCCTTCCGCAAGGTCGTACACTGCGACATCAGCACCCGCTTCAAGGAGAATTGAGATAGAGCCTGAATCACCAAAGCCGGATGCCCAGATGAGTGGGGTATACCCCAAAACTGTGTCAACGGTGTTTGCGTCAGCACCAGCATCAACAAGTGCTTGAACACCTGATTCCTTACCGAACCCTGAAGCCCATGATAGAGGCGTGTTGCCAAGGCGGTCCCGCGCTTGAATGTCAGCGCCAGCATCAAGAAGAATAGCAATTGTTTCGGGGTTTGAAGAGCGAGCTGCGTACATAAGCGGTGTTCGATTCACGCGATCCACTCGTTCAACGACTGCACCCATTTCAAGTAAGCCTCTCGTTGTTTCAGCATCTCCGCTTTCAGCTGCGATACTCAGTAAAGAAACACCACCGCGATTCACTGCGTTGAACTGCCCGAGACCATCGTTAATATATTTCAAAACTTGTTCACCGCGACCCGCTTCAATATATCTCGCAAGTTGGTCGCCAGTAAGCGGCCTTGTAGGATCTTTTGTTGGGAGTTCCCCGCCCTCTCGACGCAACTTGATAATCTCGTTGAGTTTTTGTCTTTGTTCAGCGGTAAGGCGAACATTCGTTGTGATTTCACCGCAGAGTGGGTGATCTAATCGGATTGTAATTTTTGTCGTTTGTACAACATCCCAAAATGCTTGCCAATCGAGTTTTATCTCTTGCTTCGTTGCGGGTTCAGCTGGAAGTTCAACTGCAATCGCTGGAAAAATTGAAGTCACAACAAATGGTTGATCATCAATTGAAGTCAATGTAATGGTCTCGATACCAAAATCATTTTCGATTGTAACTGGATCTTTATCAAGATTTACATACGCAACCGTTTCTGCTGTTACATTAAGTCGAATTGGGGGATGATCTTTAATCGTGAACGTTACATTTTTGGACATCTTGCGAGCACGTCCCTTACCGTCCATTGTCACACTAACATCTGTAGCTTCACCAGGTTGTAAAACTGTACCTGGTTTAAAATCTGACGTCGTGCAACCGCAGCTTGCCTTGGCCCGCTCTAGTGTCACGGGCGTGTCACCTGTATTTGTCAAAGTAACGCTGCCAGTTCCTTTTTCACTCGTTGAGAATGAACCCAAGTCTAACGCTGAAGGTGTTACGGTGACAACTTGCTTGAGTAATTCCTGCGTTTGCGTTCCTGCTGCAGGCTGATCCTTCGCCTGAGAAAGCCCATCTGCTTTCACTAAATCCGTACTTGATGTAGAAGGATCCGGTTTCTCTTGCATTGGTTTTTTCTCTGGGTCAAAACTAATCTTTGAAACATCCACTGGAATGGGTTCCGCTCTTTTTTTCACAGGTGTTTCAGTGACACCAGTTGAGGCAACAGGCGTTGCTTCTGTTTCAGACGAAGTTGCTGGTTTTTCGCAACCCACGACACAAACTGAGGCTGTGGCGAAGAGTGCAAACGTTATTGTTGTAATCAGGAGTTTCATATCTTTCCTTCCGAGCAAGTCCTGCAAGTAGATTCAAAAAAATGGGGATTCTCTATTGTAAACCATGCCCACGATAGGGCAAGGGGTGATACCGTATGACGCTGTTGTAGGCCTTTTATTGCCCCTTTCTTCAACAGATGTTCTGTATTGACGGCAAAAAAGCCCATTCTTCTTCACTTGGAGTTACCACATGTCATTCTCGGACCTACCCGAACACCTCTTGATGCCAGCATTGCGACAGTTTCAAGCGTGGCCACTCAAGCAAAAAGACGAACAGTTCGTTGCATTGCGTGATCCGTATATGTTGAGAAAGGAAACAATGGTCGTCCCAGCGAACATATTTGGGATTATTCAGCGTATTGACGGAAACACACTTGCAGCCGACATCGCCGCATCAACCAAAGCGCCCGCTGATAAATTCATTGAACTTCTAAAAAAATTAGATGAAGCTGGATTACTCTGGGGACCTACTTCTTCTCAACTTGAAAAAGATGCCATCTCAAAACTTCAAGAGGAAGGAACATTCCCTGTTCGTTCTTCTGGCACGCTTGGCGAAACAGAGGAAGCGAGTAGAGAACAACTCCATGATTGGTTTTCTGAAACAGAGGACCCTGAATTTGAAACTGCGTTGAAGGGCATCATTGCCCCCCACCTTGATTACACTAGGGGTTGGCCAAATTATGCTTCCGCCTATTATGTGTGGCAAAATGTTGAAGCGCCCGACCGAGTCGTTGTCCTTGGTACAAATCACTTTGGCGAAGGCGATGGCGTAGTTCTATCAACAATCGGTTTTTCAACACCGCTTGGAACGTGTCCTGTTGATCAACAGGTCATTGAAGCCCTTGTTGAAAAGTTCGGAGAAGGAATCACGAAAGACCTTATTGACCATGCTGCAGAACATTCGATTGAATTGCAACTCCCTTGGATTCAGCATTGTTTTGGAAATGTACCCATTGTCGCGTTGCTTATTCCGTGTCCACTGATTGAGATGATCGAAGAAGACGGTGAAAGAACTTCTACCGAAGAGTTTATCCCTGTCCTTAGAACAATACTTGATGAGATTGGAGGCTCCACACTTGTTGTTGCTTCCGCTGACCTCAGTCACGTTGGTCAACAATTTGGAGAGCCAAGGCCAGTCGATGACCAACGTAAGTTCGACGTCGAGCGACATGATCGCGAGATGATGACAAAATTTATTGCAAATGATACGGATGATTTCATCAGCGCAATGAAGTGGCACAACAACTCAACGCACTGGTGCAGTATTGGGAATATGAGTGCGGTGTTAAACCTCGTTCAGCCAAATGAAATTGAACTCATCGATTATCGACAAGCATGCGACGAGCGTGGAATCGCCCTTGTTTCTAGTTGCGCCATGGCACTTTTGTAAGCGTAAGCGACGGGCTCTATTTTTTGCGACAATGTTTACCATGATTGCAGTTGTACAACGTGTTCTTACCGCTGGCGTGTTTATTGAAAAACCACCGCATACAAAAACGATAGAGAAAGGATTATGTGTATTTCTTGGTGTTGAACAGGGAGATGGAAAAAATGATGCTGAATGGGTCGCAAAGAAACTCGCAAACCTTCGCATTTTTAATGATGAAGATGGAAAGATGAATCGCTCGATTCTTGAAATTGAAGGAGAACTACTCCTCATCAGCCAATTCACACTCGTAGGCGATTGCATTCAAGGTAATAGACCGAATTTTATGAAAGCTGCAAGACCAGAAATTGCCGAGCCTCTTATTGATAAAGTAGGAACTCTTCTTCAAGAGCATGGTGTCCCTGTAAAACTTGGCATCTTTGGTGCTCAGATGCGAGTTGAAATAGAAAACGATGGACCAGTGACGCTCGTTCTCAAACAAGATTAAGATGTAAACATGGATTACCAGAGTTCCCAATTACATCTTGAAACAAGCAAACTCATGGGTGTCGATTTTCTGCCCGTTGGTAAGATACAAACTGAAGGTGAAACACTCGAGGATCTACGGGAAGACCATGATGCTCATTGCCCGCACTGCACAGTGGTTACAGCTCATACTCAAACGGTGTTTGGAGACGGCAATCCAGATGCAACACTGATGTTCATCGGTGAAGCACCCGGCGCTGAAGAAGACGCTCAAGGCATTCCATTTGTTGGCGCTGCTGGTAAGAAACTTAATGAAATCATCGCAGCAATGGGGCTAAAACGAGAGGACGTCTACATTGCGAATGTCTTAAAAAGTCGACCTCCAGACAATCGGACGCCGTTACCAAGTGAGGTTGAATTGTGTGGTGCGTATCTCAAGAAACAGATTGAGATAGTAAACCCAAGTGTCATTGTCACGTTAGGCTCTCCTGCGACAAAGTATCTTCTTCAAACTACGATTGGTATCACGCGGCTTCGAGGAAAGTGGGCAGAGCATCAAGGCATTCCAATCATGCCAACATACCACCCCGCGTATCTCCTTCGGAATTACACTAAAGAAACGCGCCAAGACGTATGGTCAGATATGAAACAGGTACAATCCAAACTTCTTCAATAAATCATCGTTCACAACTGCTTTTTTAGCAAGGGTTTCCGTTAATCGCTATTTTTTGTGAAAAAATACTGATATTAAGGGTTGATTTACAAAAAATATCGGCAACAATACACGGATAAACACGGCGGGGCAAAGATGTTGTTAGGTCTTTGTTATCATTTCTTACTTCTCTCTCTATCAAGGGATTCAAATGCAAACACCAGATAAGTTAATCGATCAACCCACCTATAGCATGGCGCTATTTAGGTCAGCGATTCATCCCGAATTCTTCGGAATTGAAGAGCGAATCGAGGTGCGATACAACGACTATGACTTTGAAGCATGGCTCTGTAAAGGTGGACATGTCCTTCGCTTTGAATATGAAGGAATCTGTGTTACTGAAGTCATTTTCCCAGATGTCGACAATCTACCAGATCGTGGCCATGTCACGACAATGGTGTGTGCTGGGGAACGTGATCACGAACAAGAATTCGGAGACCGAATCACTCTGATTAACTCCATGCAAATTGAACTTCTTCCTGAACACCTCTTCGGTGACAGTTTCATGGAGCTTTCTGAATTTGCTGAAGAAGTCAACGCGAAAGTAGTTCGATATGAAAACGGTGAACATCGTGGATTAAGCATTCTTGATGTTCAACGATACAACGATCAACTCCACGTTCAATCGTATCACTTGAATTCCGAACACGGTGTCGTTCTTCGTTCGCAATCAATCTTTGAATTGAAACCAGAAACGCTGTAAGTATCACATTGAATCGTTTTGCTCTTCTGGAATGTTGGTGCCCTGCGCTGTACCTTGCCACCAAATATCGCGAGTGTCTTGACCGTCGCAACTTGAACGCATGAGCAGATACATCATCGTGCTTGCACTAAAGAAGCCACTAAAAATCCACCCAATCATTAAGTCGTGCACGATTGTTTCCCACATGGCTATAAACCATCCCGCGGATGTTTCATACCAAGAAATTCCAACCGCTGGGACAGCGGTTCCTTGAAGTGACCCCGCCCCATGGAGTGACATATTAAAAGTCCAGGTGCCAACAATATTTGCCGTTAAATCCAGTGTCAAATTCGCAACAAGTCTCACGATAACGTACCCGATTACCATCGCGATTAGTAACATTGCGAGGTACCCGATAAACCGAAGTGTTTTGGAGAGTAGGTATGCGAATGAGCGTTGTACCGCCTCGCCACCCGCGCAGTTCTCAATGACAACTGCTGGAATAAACAAAGGAAAACATGCCGCATACCCAACCGCTATCAATGCGACTAACAACCCCAACAATAACGCGATGCCATACAACACTCCCCCGATAAGGTTGAGCCATGGAATATTTAAAAGGAGGAGTCCCATCAACATCAAGAGAATCGTAATTGCAGCGACAAACATCGCTGGTCCAAAAATCGCAGCGAGCAAAGCTCGCCACCTTGCTGTTGAGAAATCAACGGCATCACTAACAGAAATTCGAATGGAGCGAGAATGTTGCGTTGCTTGCATTCGTGCAATCGCCCCGCCACCGATACACAGCACATAGATTAGTAAAAACCCATACAAACTTATAAACCCGTGAAAGCCCCCATTCCAAAGAAGTTGTGGGAGTTCCCATACAATCGCGACAACACCCTGCCACATCTGCACGGGGTTAAACTCAAGCGTACCATCGACGATTGCGTTCCAATAATCAGATATATAGAGGGCAGATGATTCAAACGGACCGCGGGGGCGAACTTCTTCTAGGGTCATATAAATCTGTTCGAACTCTGCTCGCTCCTCCTCTGTGACATTCCCTTCATATAAATAATCTTGCCATGCTTCAAGCAAATTGGTTTGAGCCTGAATTACGGTCCAATTTTCTGAGCCACTTGGAGCAGTGAGGCCTAATGCTGTTGAAGATTGGGCAATTGCAACCGCCCTAGCTTGTTTAATCTCATCTTGGGATGTTTGCCCATCGAGGGTAATTGCATCGACACCCGAAAGTGAATCCCAAATATTGCCTGATGCAAGTAAGACCAGTACCATACAAAGCCCGATGAGCAAGCGAGCGGGTTGCATTGAACTGCCAATTGCACCAAAAATATGTTGGAATCTAAAAATCTTTCCAAATTCAGCACCATCAACGATTGCTCTTTGTTCCCTCATGTGCAATATCCTAGCATGTTCAAGTACGTCTAAGAAAATTCGCTGCATTTATCAAACTAGTTTTGTTAAATATTATTGGACGCAAGTTTTTATACTCTTTATGCGTTGTAATGCTCTGATTCCAAAGTCCTGCTCGTTATATTGCCGATTTACTGGACATTACACCAATCAGTACCTATATTAAGGAAGAGATGATTTCAAAATTCACAACATACCTGCTCTTATCAGCCATTGCGGTGCAAGCCCTGTTTGGTGGTTTGCAGAACACTGTGTCCATCTGCCTTGGCGGAGGGCATGAGCACAAAGTGGCTGAAGTTGTTGAAAATTGCGAATTTGAATGTAGCCATCACTCCGCTTTTCCAACACCCGTTTCTGAAGTGGACATAGAAAATTGTGATTGCACTGATCTTGAATTCGCGCTCATCACACTTCTATCAATTCCCCGCACTGCGGATGACGACACCATTGTCGATCTGCAGTTGCACCCTGTCGTTTCAATTGAGCGTACTGTTGAGAATCAACCACTTCATGTATTGCGTGGTCCACCTCAACTGCAAGCGGATACACCCGCAAAACGGTTGCAACTGGTCGTAGTGCGCACAACACGCCTGCTTGTCTAAATTTCTATCTCTGATGATCGTTCGCACCATGTGTTCTCGCATGGTTTGCTTTGTTATGAATGTAGATAGGAATGTAAAAAAATGAAATTCAATCTGTGGAGAAATCTGTGTTTCTCCTCCATGGCCTTCATCATCGTTGGCTGCCAATCTTATGAACCTAAACCACTTGATCTCGGTTCGTATCGCAATTCGTTAGAAACACGGCTTGTGGATATCGAATCCGTCGAAGCGTTTGCGAGCCGGCTTGCACTTAACAATCGCGTTCCAACTGAGTTTGATATCAGTGATGGAATAACACCTGCTGAAGGTGAAGTTATCGCGTTGTTTTATAACCCCGAATTGAGAATTGCTCGGCTGGAAGCGGGTGTTGCTCTTGCCAATTTTGAAACTTCGGGTCTTTGGGAAGATCCAGTATTCGGGTTTGATGGTGCTAAAATATCCTCTCCTTCAGCACCATTTCAATTCGGGCTGATGGGTAATTTCACAATCCCAATTTCTGGACGATTAAAAATCGAAAAAACGCAAGCAGGTAGCGCTTACGAAACGCAACTTCGAGAAGTGGTCCATGCAGAATGGAATACAAGGTCGAGACTTCGTTCGCTGTGGTCAAAATGGGTTGCAGCGACATTACAAGCTGAGTTGATTCATGATGTTATCGATCAACTTGAACAAATTCATGATATTGCAAACACGCTCTTTGAATCAGGTGAACTCAATCGGGTTGAAAATCGATTGATTCAGGTTGAACTAGCGAGTTTTGATGTTCAGGTGACCGAGGCGAAACTATTGTTGCTAGAAGTTGAAATGGAGTTGCTTGCTCTGATGGGTTTACCTCCGGAAGGCATAGACTATTTACTGCCAGAGTTTCCTGCAATCCCGACAACCTTTGTTGAAGACGAAACCGCTCGAATCATCGACGCGAACACAGAACTTGCAGTTTTGTTTGCAAAATATCAAACAGCTGAAGAAACGCTTCGGCTTGAAATCAAAAAACAATATCCAGATATTGTCTTTGGCTCAGGATATGGAAGTGAATTCAACGATCACAGAGTGTTGTTTGGACTTTCCATTCCACTTTCAATCTGGAACAGAAATCAAGCGGGAATCGCAGAGGCAAGAACAAAGCGAGAAGTTGCTCGAGCGTATGCAGAAATAACATTCGCTCGTTTGTATCGTGAACTTTCACTTGCGAACGAAACATTAACCATGAAAGAACAGCAATATTCGTATTACGAAGAAGAAATTGTACCGCTGCTTGCTGAACAAACTCGCGATATTCAGAATATTGTTGCACTTGGTGAAATTGATACGTTTATTCTTCTTGAAACCATGACAAGACAATTTGAGGCAAAGACGCGGCTCTTGCATTTAGAACTCGAAGAAATCGATGCTTTAATTGCTGTTCATACTATTCTGGGGCCCGATTTTCAACTCAACCCCTCCCCAATGATTAGAGAACTCAAAACAAATGACACACTTGGAGGTGTGCAATGAACTATGTACTCCCATTACTTGCAACCATCGCCCTGATCGGCTGTGGTGATCGTTCCAACGAGCCGACCAACTCAGAAACTCAAACGGCTCATACCAATACGCCAACCAATAGCGTTGCGATTCCAATGTCGGTCCAAAAAAACCTAGGCATTACGTTCGCGACGGTCGAGCGAAGGCAACTGCAAAACACGCTTAGATACCCCGGAATGTTTGAATATTTACCTTCTGCGAAACGAGAATATCGAACGATGCTTACTGGCAAAGTCGAACTTCTTGTCAAACAATTTGATTATGTAGAAAACGGAACACCTCTGTATCGAATTGATTCTCCACAGTGGCGAGAAATTCAACAAACGATCGCAAGTCATCAAGCAACTGTGCAGCAACTCGAAGCTAAAATAGAAATGTTTTACCCATTGTTTCTTGCACACGAACAACATGAATACTCCGTCAAAGTCAATGTAGGGATGTGGGAAGAGCGATTACAAAAACTTAAAGCCATCCAAGAAGCTGGCGGAGGTAGCCTACGTGAATTGACTGCGGCTCGTTCTGCGCTTTCTGCAGCGTTTGTTGAACTCGCAAATCTACGTGAGAAAGATGCTAAACTTGATGAATCGCACGCGGAAACGATTGCTGGATTGCGTGCTGCCAAAGCAACTCTCAATTTTGACCTCAAGTCCGCTGCATCAATGTTGGACATACCAATTCCTGATAACCCCGAATGGTGGGAAAAAATCTCATTCATCGAAGTGAACGCCAATCATGCCGGAGTTGTTGAACGATTGGATGTGACAAATGGGGCATGGGTTGATGCTCAGGAAAATATCCTTACCGTTGTACAACCTGACAAATTGCGGTTTCATGCTTTTGGTTTACAAAGTGATTTAGGTGTATTGAGGGATGGATTACAAGTCAATATTGTTCCGCCGACTCCTACTTCATCCGGCAACGCGGTTGCATTACAAAACACGATGCATGGAATTCTGCGACTCGGACTCGCAGGAGATGCGATGGATCGAACGGTTGATTTATACGTGACCCCAGATTCTTTATCCGATTGGGCAAGACCTGGTGTTACTGCGCAACTTGAAATTATTACGGATACAACGAGTACACCTGAACTATCAATACCGCTTTCTGCTGTACAGCAAGATGGATTGACTCCAGTACTCTTTCGCCGTGCACCGAATAATCCAAATGAAGCAATCCGTATAGAAGCGGATTTAGGCATCAATGATGGAAGATGGGTTGCAGTTCTTTCTGGTCTTACTGATGGCGATGAGGTTGTGCTTGACGGTGGTTTTCAACTCATGCTCGCAACGAGCGGTTCGATTCCAAAGGGTGGACACTTTCACTCCGATGGCACTTTTCATGAAGGGGCTCACTAAATCATGTTAAAAGCATTGATTCGTTTTTCACTGCACTACTCTTCGCTCATCGTGTTGATGGCGTTGCTTATCACTGGATATGCTGCATATCAAATACCGCGGATGAGCATTGACGTATTCCCTGAATTGAATGCACCAACGGTTGTAGTCATGGCAGAAGCGGGTGGGCTTTCTGCAGATGAAGTTGAGCAATACGTTACCTTTCCAATCGAATCCGCGGTGAATGGTATGACGGGGGTTCGCAGGGTCCGTAGCGCGAGTGCAATTGGTCTATCGATTATTTGGATCGATCTCAGTTGGGGTGCGAACCTTTATGACGCACGTCAACTTGTCGCTGAGCGATTATCCACTGTAAGAGAGAGCCTCCCTTCTGGAGTTGAGCCCTTTATCACACCTATCACTTCGATTGCTGGCGAAATTATGCTCATTTCTCTTTCTTCACCAAGTGGTACAGCATCACCCCTTGAATTAAGATCTTATGCTGAGTTTGATTTGCGAAACAAAGTGCTTGCTGTCCCTGGTGTGGCGCAAGTAGTTGCGATTGGTGGCGAACTTCCTGAGTATCAGGTGAATGTTAATCAAGAACGATTACATCTGTACGGTTTAACGATTTCTGATGTTGTTGAAGCTGCGGGAAACGCACACTCCACTGCAAGTGCTGGATACTTACCAAACGTTGGGAGTTTCGAAATTCCCATTCGTCAACAGAGTAGTGTCACAAAGCCAAGCGATATAGCAAATACGATTGTTACATTTCACGATGGTGTTCCAGTCACGATTGGTCAAGTCGCAAATGTACAACTTGGGCCGGCACTCAAAAGAGGTGAAGGGTCCGACAATGGTTCGCCCGCTGTTGTGATTTCTATTCAAAAATCTCCAGGAACGAATACACTTGAGCTCTCTGAGCAAATAGATACGTTGTTCGATCAAATTGAAAAGACATTACCAGATGGCATGGTTCTCAACAGAGATGTTTTTCGTCAATCACACTTTATCAACCGAGCGGTAAGCAATGTCACGACAGTACTCATTGAAGCAGTGATCATTGTCGCGATTGTGTTGATGTTGTTTCTGATGAACATTCGCACAACCCTTATTACGCTTACTGCCCTTCCAGTCT
>Ga0315336_1004331_pt1 | contig 17045 bp, 11 predicted proteins | sample ASW5metaG_FD_204512 | JGI IMG/M metagenome (GOLD analysis project Ga0315336, IMG submission 204512) | Ammonia-oxidizing marine archaeal communities from Monterey Bay, California, United States - ASW #5 | ecosystem: Environmental > Aquatic > Marine > Intertidal zone | place: USA: California...
CCGAGAAGCTGCCACAGCTCGCCCGGCACCCCGCCGGCCCAGGCAGGCCCGGGGAAAGCCACCAGGGTACCGCCGCGCCGGACCCAGTGCTCGAGCGCGCCGATAGCTTCCGCTGGCGCTTCTGCAAGTGAGGAGCCGTGCAAGAGGACGATCCCGAAGGGGTCGTAGGCCGGAGCCAGCGCGGGTAGCTTTCGAGAAGAGAGCATGGTGACGCCGAGCTCGAGCGGAGGAAAGTTGTCCGTTTCCGTGGTCTCGAGGTCTGACTGAATGAACTTCGTGAGCCCCGAGAGGTTCGGGATGTCGTCCGCGATCACGAGGAGGCGAAGCTTCGGGAGCACATCCTTCTGAGGTACCTCGACGCGAATCGCTTCACCGTAGCCAGGCTGGCGGAAGGTCACGTCGAACTTCTCCCACTCCTCGGGACGAACCGGGAAGGAAATCTCCCGGTAGGTGGCCGACTCGCCGGGGATTTCCATCTCCCGCCGGTAGGCGACGGGCTCCTTGCGCAACTTTTGCCCGCTGAACACCAGACCTTCAACCGTGACCGTGCCGCGAAAGTCCGCGCCCAGGTTGCGAACCTTCAAGCTGAGGAGGTTCCAGCGGTGTCCCACAACTGCATCACGGATGCCCAGCTGAAACCGCGCCTCGATTCGCGGCGATGCGGTTCTTTTCCTGCACCCCGCGCTGCCGACGGCGCCCATTAGAAACAATAGGGACAGCAGTTGCGCGAGTGATTTCTTAAAGCGGGCCCCGGGCAGCATTCACGCAACGTACCCGAGTTACTCACAGGAGCAAGGCTTTTTGTTGACAGGGCTATCCGTTAGCCCAGGATGTCGGCATGAAGCGCCGTGTCCTGTTTCTCTGCACCGGGAACTGCTGCCGCAGCCAGATGGCCGAAGGACTGTTGCGCCAGCTGGCCGGGGATCGATACGAAAGCCTTTCTGCGGGAGCTAACCCTGCCGGTTTCGTGCACGAGCTCGCCATCGAAGTTCTTGGAGAGAGTGGTATCGATATCACGCCTCAAGAATCGAAACACATCAGGGATTTTCTGCCGCCTGCCGGAACCGCTCCAGACCTCGTCATCAGCGTCTGCGATGCGGCCCGAGCGCAGTGCCCGACCTTCCCCGGCAAGGTGGACCGGCTCCACTGGCCGCTCTACGATCCCATTCGGGCCAGGGGTACGATAGAGGAGCGCCGTGAGGCATTCCGCAAGGTGCGAGATGAGATCCGCGAGCGGCTCCGGGTCGCGCTGGAGGTGGGCGAGCTGGAGCCTTAGTGTACGATTAAGTACGGTAACGTATCAGGATCGGGCAGGGGTACGGGCTCGGAGTAAAGGACAATGCCATGTCCATCCGCCGATTCCTGAACAAGCTTCGCCTTCGCTTTCGAACGCCTCCCCGTACGGCGCGGGACTTGATTCCCGATTACGAGGAGTACCTGCGACTTCAGCGGGAAGAGTTCCTGAGCCACGAGTCGGAGGTAGAGCGCTGGGTGGAGGGGCAGCGGCGCTTCGTCGAGTATGCGTTTCGAGGAAAGTCACGGGACTTGCGCGTTCTCGATTGCGCTTGTGGTGACGGGGTCGGGCTCGAGGCGCTGTGTGCGCTTGGCTTCCACGATCCGGTCGGAGTGGAGCTGTCCGCTGGGAAAGCGCGCCGGGCTCGGGACCGTGGCTTCCGCGTCGAGGAGCTCGACATGCACGATCTCACAAGGCTAGAGGCTGAAAGTTTTGGTGCGATCCTCAGCTCCCACACTCTCGAGCACGCCTACGATCCCGTCGGTGTGCTCGCAGAGTTCCACCGTCTCCTCCAGCCCGGCGGGGCTCTCGAGGTAGTCCTTCCCTATCCCGATCCCGGGCCGCGCAATGAGCGCGCCCACACGGCGAAGTATGAGCTCGGCACGGATCGCGACGACGGCGGCGAGTTCACCACGCGATTTTTCCTCGAGCGCGGCTTCGAGCTCATCGGCCGCCGTCAGGACAGCTTCCGCGAGCCGGAACTGTGGCTGTCTCTCCGGAGAGCCACCGTGTAGACTGGTTCGTCTTACCAAGCCATCACACCCCTGAGGAGAGGCCCATCATGCTTACCCGAGCAACCATGACCGGACCCTGGGCCGGATTGCCGGTCGCGTGGACTGCAGACGACCGCTTCGACGAGAAAACGTATCGCGCCGTGGTGGCGCGGTGTTGTGAAGCCGATGTCCCCGGTGTCTACACCGGGGGCACCACGGGCGAGTTTTACGCCATGGAGCTCGACGAGTTCGAGGCGGTTGCGCGGGCCACCGTCGAAGAAACGAAGGCCCGTGGAAAGCCGGCCATGATCGGTTGCAGCTCCACGTACACCCTCGGCGCGGCGCGGCGCGCGGCGTTTGCCGCCGAGCTGGGGGCGGATGCGATCCAGGTAGCCTTGCCTTTCTGGCTGGAGGTTCGCGACGAGGACGTCGTGCCGTTCTTCAAGGAGGTGTCGGCCGCCGCGGGAGATCTGGCGCTCTCCATTTATGAGACCACGCGCGCGAAGAAGGTGTTGACGGTCGAGCAGCATCAAGCGATCCAGGAAGCGGTGCCGCAATACACCATGGTGAAGGCGAACGAGGGTACCGTCGGTGCGACCCCGGAAGGTTGCGCCGCGCTCTCGCAATTCGTGAACGTCTTCGTCGCCGAGCCGAGCTGGGCGACTCTGGGTCCGCACGGAGCCATTGGCGGCTGCAGTTCGGTCGTCTACTGGAATCCCCGCGTCCTCCTCGCGCTGTGGCGGGAAGTCGAGCGCAAGAATTGGGTGCGTGTCGAGGAGCTGACCGAGCGCCTCCGCACGATGTACGAGTTTCTTTTTCGCCTCGATTCGAAGGGCTATACCGACACGTCTTATGACCGCCTGGGCGCTGTGGCGGGCGGTTTCCTCGAGACCAGCCTGCTGCGCTCGCGCGGACCTTATCCGTCGGCGACAGCGAAGGACGTGGAAGCTATGCGCGCTTTTTATCGCGAGAAATTGCCAGAGATGCTGGAGCTCTGAGAATCATGCGCGGCCCCGGGCTACTTTTACCAGGCGTTGCCGTACTCCTCTCCCTGGCCGCCCGCCTCGACGCGGAGCCCGTTGTGTTGCTCGAGCGCGAGGGTGGGTGGAGGTTTTTTCCCGGCCTCTCGGAGCCGTCGTCTCCCGCAAGCGCATGGCGTCTCCCGAGTTTCGACGACACAGCCTGGATCAGCGGCCCGGCGCCGTTCGGGTTCGGGGATCCGCCGCTCGGGACGGACCTCTCACAGATGGATCCGCCCATGCGAAGCCACTACAGTACGTTCTATCTCCGCCGCACCTTCGAGGTCGAGGAGGCGCCGGATACCCAGGAGCCCGATATCCAGGCGCTCCACGCCCTTGTTGATTACGACGATGGTTTTATCGCATGGATCAACGGGGTCGAGGTCCTGCGCGTGAACGCGCCTGGTTCTGACGGGATCTTCGTTCCCCACGACGGTAGGGCTACCGCTGGCCACGAATCCGGCGATTACGTCGACTTTGTCCTGCGTGAGCCGAAGGATTACCTCAACACCGGCACCAACACGATCTGCGTCCACGCCTTGAACGCCTCTGTAGGCAACAACGATGCCAAGTTTGCCCTCGAGCTCCTGGATGCCACGGGTCCTGACCTGACACCGCCCGTCCTCGAGATGGTGGCCCCCGAGCCGAATACCGGTGTTCGTCAGCTGGCCTGGATCGCTGCTCTCTTCAGCGAGGGAGTCCAGGGGGTGGACGCGGCCGACCTGCTTGTGAACGGGGTAGCCGCTACCACGCTGTCGGAAGGAGAGAATGGCGAGTTCGTATTCGCGTTTCCTCAGCCTTCCTCGGGAAAGGTTCAGATCGAGTGGGCAGCGGACAATGGCATAACCGATCTGGCGAGGATCCCGAACGCGTTCGTGGAAGGGTCGTGGACCTACACGTTGAATCCGGCGGCGCCCCCTCAGCACATCGTGATCAGCGAGTTCCTCGCATCGAATGGCAGCGGACTGCAGGACGAAGACGGCGACACGAAGGACTGGATCGAAATCCGCCACCAAGGGAACGCGCCTGTCAATCTGGCCGGGTGGTCCCTCACGGACGACGCGCAGAGGCCGCGCCGATGGACCTTTCCCATGCTATCGGTGAATCCGGGCGAGTATATCGTCGTTTTTGCCTCGGGGAAGGATCGCAAGCTAGTGGGCCGAGAGCTTCACACGAGCTTCAGACTGGGGCGTTCGGGAGAAGACCTCGCCCTCTTCACGCCCGATTCTCCACCTATCCCCGTTTCGCAGTTTGTTGATTACCCCGAGCAACGTACCGATCGCTCTTACGGTGAGTCGATGCCCGACGGCGAGTCGATGGATGGCGCGGTGGGCTATTTCCTGACGCCGACGCCGGGAGGGCCCAACGTCGGCGAGGGCCTCGTCGGACTGGCGGGAGAGGTCGAGGTGAGCGTGGAGCCTGGCTTTTTCGCGGAGCCTTTTCCCCTCGAGCTCACGACTCGGACCGTGGACGCGGAGATCTACTACACGTTCGACGGCAGTGTCCCGACTCCTGAGAACGGATTTCTCTACACGGAGCTGCTGGAAGTCAGAGGCACCGCACGCAGGGCGGTGGTCACCCTCAGGGCTGCAACTTATCTAGACGGTTTCGTGCCTTCAACCGTGACCACCCGAAGCTACATCTTTCCCGCGCCCGTGCTGCTGCAACCCAACGATCCCGATGGATTCCCGACGAGCTGGACCGGGGCCCCGGGAGCGGACTACGAGATGGACCCTCAAGTCGTGCAGGACCCCGCCCGGGCAGGGGGGATTGCGGCGGGACTCCAGAGCCTTCCTGCGGTCTCCATCGTTGCGGACGTGGAGGACCTCTTCGGTTCCGCGGGACTCTACTCGAACCCCGCAAGATCGGGGGCTTTGTGGGAACGGCCCGCGTCGCTGGAGTTCATCCAGCCCGATGGGAAGGACGGCTTTCAAGTGGACTGCGGGCTCCGCATCCACGGGGGTGCCAGTCGCAGTCCTTCCAATTCGCCCAAGCACAGCTGGCGCGTCCTTTTCAAGAGCGCTTACGGGCCGGATAAACTGCGCTTTCCTGTTTTCTCCGACAGCAACGTCTCGATTTTCGATACTTTGATCTTCAGAGCGAACTACCACAATTCCTGGATTCATAGCGATGATGGTCAGCGGCGGCGGGCGCAGCTCATGCACGATCAGTGGGCCCGTGACACCCAGCGTGACATGGGGCACGCCACTTCTCACGGCAGATTCGTGAACCTCTACTTGAACGGGCTCTTCTGGGGCGTCTACAACCTCGTCGAGCGGCCCAGCGCTCCCTTCTGTGCCGCGTATCTTGGTGGAGAAAGGGAGGAGTGGGATGTCTACAACTCCACCGACGCGGTCGACGGAGACGGTCACAGCTGGTCGACCCTGACGACCCTTCGCGAAGCGGAGCAGGGGATCCTCGACAACTACCTGGCCCTGGCCGACTTTCTGGACATCACGAGCTTTGCGGACTACATGCTGCTGAATTTTTATGCGGGCAACGATGACTGGCCGGGCCACAACTGGTACGCTGCTCGCAGGAGGGTCGCAAGCGGTACCTTCAAGTTTTTCAGCTGGGACGCCGAGCGCATCCTCGAGTCCACCACGGTGAATCGTCTCCTCGCCAGCGACGACAACAGTCCCGGTATCCTTTTTTCGCGCCTGCGAGAGCAGCCGGAGTTTTGCCTCGCGTTTGCGGATCGTGTCCAGAAGCATTGTTTTAACGGCGGAGCCCTTACTCCGGCCGCCGCCGCTTACCGATGGGAAAGTCGGGCGGCTGAAGTTGAGAAGGCCGTGCTTCTCGAAGAGGCACGCTGGGGAGACTATCGCCGGGACGTGCAAAGGTCCGGGGGTACGCTCTACCGCTACGATCCTCACTGGCTCGCCGAGAAGGCTCGCTTGATGAGCCATCAGTTTCCGGAGCGTTCGGAGGTCTTCTTGCGTCAGCTCGTGAGCGCCGGGCTCTATCCGGATCTGGATGCGCCGGTCTTCAGCCGGAGAGGAGGGGAATTCGAGCCCGGATTCACCCTCGAATTTAGCGTGCCGAAAGAGGGTGCGGCCACCCTTTACTTCACCACGGACGGCCGGGACCCACGGGTGTTCCGGACGGGGGCCGTCTCTCACGCGGCTAGCATTTATACGGGTCCCATTCCCATCCGTGGCAGGACAGTGGTCAAGGCCAGGGCTATCCGCGGCGAAGTGTGGAGCGCTCTCAGCGAGGCGGTTTTCTTTCCGGCCGGATCCGATCCCGGAGACATCGTCATTTCCGAGATTCTCTACGCGCCCGAGGGTGGGGGAGCTCACGAGTTCATCGAGATCCACAATACCGGGAGCACCACAGCGAACCTGGGTGGAGTGAAGTTCACAAGCGGCATCGACTTCGTCTTCCAGGACGGTGAGGCCCTGCTGCCCGGCGCTTATCTGCTTCTGGTTTCAGATCCCGACGCATTCGAGAGACGCTTTTCTGAAGTCCCGTACGCAGGCGTTTTCTTGCGAAGTCTCGCCAACGAAGGAGAGAAAATCACCCTCCAGGATGGGGCTGGCGTGACCCTGTTCTCCATCAATGACTATGCCGGAGACCTCTGGCCAGTCTCTCCTGCCGTGCTGGGTCATTCCCTCGTACTCGCCGATCTCGGAGCGAATCCCGACGATCCGCGGGCGTGGCGGGCGAGCGCCTGGATCGATGGCTCTCCAGGCGCGCCCGATCCCGAGCCGGTCCACGATGGGGTGGTGATCAGCGAGGTTCTGGTGCGCCCCACTTCATCGGAGGGGAACGCCATAGAGCTGCAAAACCTGAAGGACGTCACTCTCGACATCAGCGGCTGGTTCCTTAGCAACGAACGGAGGGGCAACGCACGCACCGGAGAAGCCGGTTTGAAGAGCTTCAGACTTCCCGCTGGCACCGTCTTGGCTCCGCGCGGTTATGCAGTCCTCGCCGAGGAGGTCTTGCGTGCTGAGCCCGGAGCCTCCGGCGGGCTGGAGCTCGACGAGCTCGGCGGCGACCTCTACCTGGCCTCGGCTGACGAATCGGGAGAGCTCACCGGATACATTGCGGGCGTGAGCTATGGAGCTCTCTTGGAGGGCTTTTCCTTCGGGCGTCACGAGACTAGCACGTCGATCGAGTTCACGGCCTTGAGCCATCCGACGCCGGGAGGCCGGAACGCTGCGCCGCGGAAGCCGCAGGTTGCGCTCAACGAGGTCCACTACCATCCTCTACAAGACGATCTGGAGTTTGTCGAGCTCTACAACACCGGCGCTCAAGAAGTGCCGCTGGATGGCTGGAAGCTAGTGGGACTCCTGGGCCCTGATGGTCCGGAGGGTTTCACCTTTCCTATAGGGGTGACTCTGCCGGTCGACGGCTACCTCCTCCTCGTCCCGACGGACCCGGAGACCTTCCGAGTGGCCAGCGGGGTCGCGGCTGAAACGATGGTTGTGGGTCCTTATGGGGGGGCACTTGATAACAGCGGAGGGCACTTGCTGCTTCAGAAGTCTCTCGAAGGCTTTGCCGAAACGTATGTCGAGGTCGACAGGGTGCGGTACAACGACCGGGAGCCCTGGCCACTCGAGCCGGACGGGCACGGGATGTCGCTCGAGAGGATCCGCTCCTCTGAGTATGGCAACGAGCCCTTCAACTGGGCCGCGTCCACCGCTCTGGGCGGAACTCCGGGGGCCCGCAACACGGTGACCCCGAAGGAGCCGCCGCCGAGCAGACAGGCCCCGGGAGATCTCGACCAGGATGGCCGCCTGGCCATCGCCGACGCGATCGCGCTCCTCGGGTACCTCTTCCAGGGTTCCCCCCCGGAGCTGCCCTGCGGGGGAGGCACCCTACAGGACTTCGGGAATCAAGAGCTCGTCGACGCGGATGGCTCGAGCGAAGTGGATATGTCGGACGCGATCTACGTCCTCGGATATCTCTTCAAGGGTGGCCCACCGCACGTGCTTGGCGCCGCTTGCCTGGAGATGGACGGTTGTCCGGGGGTGTGTCCGTGACGGTGTTCGGTGTTCCGACTTCAGAGTTTCTCGGTGCTGTGGCTGTGGGGCGGTCTCCTGACCGCCCCACCGGTTGGACCTTGGTGGCGACCTTGGTGGCGATCTTGGTGGCGACCAAGGCGGGAGCCACCAACTTCTTCGCGCGGGACCTGGCCACCAACTTCTTCGCGCGGGACCTGGCCACCAACTTCTTCGCGCGGGACCTGGCCACCAACTTCTTCGCGTTTGACCCCAAACCGGAGGGCGGGTCGGGAGACCCGCCCACAGCACGCGAACACTTTCTAACCCCTGCCTCTCCCGAACACTACTTCTCCTCCTGCTCCCGGCGCCACTCGAGGATCTTCGAGATTTGCTTCTCCCGAACGGCCTCCGAGGCGGTGGGGTCGAAGGGGGGCGGGAAGTCGATGAAGAAAGCGCGAAAGCTGTTGTAGGCGGCAAGCCGCACGACCGGGTCACCGTGCCTCAGATCCTCGAGGAAGAGCGGAATGGCTTCCCGGACCCTGCACCGCTCGAGGGCCCACATGATGGTCTTCTTAAGGGGGGCGCTCTTCTGCGTGCTCTTGTAGTATCTCAGGAGATCGGGGACGCGTTCCTGCTTCTGGTGTGTGCCGATCAGGATCACGCGCTCCCACCGCCTGTGCCACTTGAGGTAATCTTCCCAGTTCTTATAGTCGTGCCCGGTGATCGTGGTGAGGTGTCGCTCGACGCGCTTCTGCGCCTTCTTGCTTTTCAGCTCATCCCGTACGCGTGCCAGATCGGGAATCAGCTCCCCCTTCGACTCGTCGGGATAGTGTTCGACGATGTTGGTCAGGAACTCGAGGAGCTTCGGGTGGGGCCGCCTGCGAATCGTTCTCAGGAGGGTCGGATAGTGGACCGTCGTCTCCAGCTCGGGGACGTAAACCCAGCTGTGATCGTTGGGGTTCTTGTTGTCGATGTGGCGTCCCGAGACCACGATACGGTTGAGCGGATTCTTGCTCATGAGGTTCAGGAGAGAGCTCGCTCGATTCAAGATGAGGAGCGCGAATGCCGTCGAGATGCGCACGTCGCTATGCCCCGATTTCGGCCAGCTGCCGTCAGGCTGTTGCGCGTCCAACAAGTACTGGGAAAGCTCAGCATACCAGTCGTGATCGCCGAAGTTTTTGACCTCACCTATGTCGGCGACCTTTTCCAGGCTGTAAGCACCGTAGTAGGCGCCCTTGGGAGCCCAATGGCTCATGAGCCAGCCGAACCCATCGCGAATCGCGGTGTTGATTTCGGCCATTCGCTTCGGATCGTTCCGTACCCGATCGGTTCTCGTTATCAGCGCCGAGCGAGCCAGTAAGAGCGACGAGAGTCCGGCGCACGTCATGTTCCAGCTTGATGCTCCTTCAGCTGCAGCGTACCTCCATCCCCGAGCGTGGACAGGAATGCCTTCCGTGCCGATCCGGGGAAAGGCGTACTGTACGGGCGCCGTCTTGGCCGTAGTCTTCCCTTTCTTTTTCTTTTTCTTTCCCTTCTTCTTTGCGCCGGCCTCCTCACCCTCCTCTGGCACGACCTCTACCCTCTCCTTGGGTTTCTTGCCGCGCAGCCGTCGTTCTGCCACCTCGTATGCCTCCATCATGGTGAGGCGCTCTTTCACTTCGGGCCCATCCGTTTCCTGGCAATTGATGAAGTGGGAGACGATCTGCTCCCAGACGTTGGGGTCGATCGGCACGTTCCGCTTCGCACCGGCGCCGAGCGCCAGAACGGCAAACTGCGTATTCGAGTTGTCATAGTCACTGCCGCCTCCAGTGTAGCGCCAACCCCCTGCGTTCCTCTGCATCTTCACGAGCTGGTCGATCGCGGTCGTCAGATACGGCCTGTATTGCCGGCCGATTTTGGGATTGTCCTTGAACCCGATGAGCTTCCCCCTATCCATGTTCATGAGCAAGACATCGGCTTCTATTTGCGCGATTGCGGCGTCGAGTGCAAACACGTAACAGGCCAGAGTGTACGTGTAACCGCTCCCGACAGCATGACTGTGCAAGTAACCGAAGTTCGATTGGATGAGGGGATGAGCAACGGAGACGCCCGCGACAACCAGAGCGTAGGTCTCGAAGGCAACTTGACCGAGCCCGTTATTGCCCTTGAGCGTCCCCTTCGGTTTTCTCTCGACCTCGCCCAGCAAGTACTCGATACCGCGGTCGATCACCCGATCGAGGCGATCTCCAGCCGCGACGCGCGAGCTGACGCAAACGAAAAGGTACAGGGCGAGAAAGATCAGTAGGGGCGTTCTCGAACGGCCCATGAAAAAGCCCATGAAAAAAGGTCAATGCCCGTCTTCCCCAAAGCGCGGGATCGACGAGCCGCAAGCTTGATGCGGTGCGATCTTCTCGAACTCCTCGCGCGGGATCGACGGGCCCTCGCGAGTGCACACCTTGTCAAAGGCCCCGGTGAGGGCCGTCGCCAGTTCCTGGGGTGTGCGGCCTTCGATGTCCTGACGCTGGAGAATCCCGGCCAGCTCGCCATCCTTCATCAAGGCGACGCAGGGAGACGACGGCGGGATGCCCTTGAAATAGCCGCGTGCCTTCTCGACGGCCTCTTTATCCATACCCGCGAAGACGGTGGTCAGCTCATCCGGAATCACCTTGTGCTGGAGGGCAAGCATCACGGCGGGTCTGGCGCCGCCCGCGGCGCAGCCGCAGACGGAGTTGACCACGACCAAAGTGGTACCCTTTTTGGTGAGGGCCTCGTCGACTGCTTCCGGGGTCAAGAGTTCTTTCACACCGACCTTCTTGAGCTCGTCTCGCATCGGTTGAACAGCGGCCGGATCGTACATGGGGTTCATTCCTGGTTCTCCAAATCTTTCAGAGGTTTCAATTTTTCTTTCCCTTCACCAGCTCTTCCCCAGCACTTTCCCCGAGGCTGGGCGGTAGTTTTTTTGCGCCCTTCAGTTTTTTGAGAAGGGACCTGGCCGCGGGATCGCCCGAAAGGAGAAGCTGCACGAGGGCGAGGATCTTGTGTTCTGTCTCCGGGCTGAGGAGGTGCTCGATCTTGCACGCATCGATCTCCGCCTGGCCAGGATCGACCCCTAGCACCGTGTGCAGAAACTGGATGATGGTGCCCCGGTTGGTGACGACCTGGTGCGCGACCGATTCTCCCTGGTCGGTCAGAGTGAGGTGCCGGTTATCGTCCTCGGAAACGAACCCCTTCTCCTTGAGATGGCGCATCTGGACGGACACGGTGCCCTTGGTGACCTTGAGTTCCCTTGCGACATCTGAAACCCTGGCATAGCCTTGGCCAGCATGCAGGTCTCGCAACGTCATCAGGTAGTGAGCCATCGAGTGCGAGATGGGGTTCTCATTGAACTCCTTCCAGGAATTGTTGTGATCGGCCATACTCTTAAACTATTCCTCATCTCAGTTTATGGTGATCGGGGGAGCTTGTCAAAGGAAGGATCAAAAGGAAGAGTCAAGGGAAGACGTGAAAGGAACAATCTCCCCGGGGAATAAGGAGACCCTCATGAAGTGGTGGAAGACTCTGGGCGCGGTGGTGTTTGGTATGTGGCTTGTGACAAGCTGCGCCCTCGAGACCGCGGAGCGCGGGGCGACGTCCAGAGCCCCAGGAACCGCCCTCAACTACCCGACGGCCAAAAGCGATAGCCAGGTCGATGTCTACCATGGCACCCGGGTCGAGGACCCGTACCGCTGGCTCGAGGATCCCGACTCTCCGGCGACCCGCACCTGGATCGAGGCGCAGAACAAGCTCACTTTCGCTTTTCTCGAGGACATCGAGGAGTGCACCTGGATCAAGAAGCGCCTGACCGAACTGTGGAATTACGAGAAGTACGGTGTTCCCAGTCACGAGGGTGGGCGCTACTTTTTCTCGAAAAACGACGGTCTGCAGAACCAGAACGTCCTCTACACGATGCGTTCCATCGACGGTGAGCCGCGAGTGCTCTTGAACCCCAACAAGCTGTCATCGGACGGCACGGTAGCTTTGAAGGGGTACGAGATCTCCGACGACGGCGAGCACATGGCCTACGGGCTTTCTACGGCGGGGTCCGACTGGCAGGAGTGGAGAGTCCTCGATGTGGAGTCGGGGAAAGACCTGCCCGACCGGCTGAAGTGGATCAAGTTTTCGGGCGTTTCGTGGAGTCGAGACGGGAAAGGGTTCTATTACTCGCGCTACGCGGAGCCAAAAGAGAGCCAGCAGTTCCAGGACGTCAATTACTTCCAGAAGCTCTGCTATCACCGGGTCGGCACGCTGCAGTCGGCCGACGAGCTCGTTTACGACCGTCCGGACAAGAAGGAATGGGGATTCGACGGCATCGTCACCGAGGATGGCCGCTATCTGCTCATCCTGGTGCACGAGGGCACCGACCCGCGCAGTCGTGTCTTCTACAAGGACCTCGAAAAGGACCCGGACGTGGTGGTGGAGTTGCTCAACGATTTCGACGCCTCCTACCATTTCGTGGGCAACGCCGGCCCGGTGTTCTGGTTTCATACGGACTGGAACGCTCCGCGCGGGCGCCTGATCGGGATCGACACCCGGGTCCCGGGAGCCGCGGAGGGGAAGGGACGCACTGAGATTGTCCCGCAGGTTCGGGAGACCCTCGATCAGGTGAGTGCGGTCGGCGGCCATTTCATCGCCTCCTATCTCAAGGACGCCTACACAGTGGTCAGGGTTTTCGACCTCGAAGGGAAGTTTATCCGCGAGGTGCCGTTGCCCGGTATCGGCACCGCGGCAGGGTTCTGGGGGAAGTTTGACGAAGCGGAGACGTTCTACTCCTTCAAGAGTTTCACGACCCCCACGACGACCTACCGTTATGACGTGAGGACCGGCGCGAACCGCGTCTTTCGCAGGCCGAGGGTGGATTTCGACCCCCAGGACTACGAGGTCCGACAGGTCTTCTGCACCTCGAAGGATGGGACGCGCATCCCCATGTTCATCACGCACAGGCGGGGCCTCGAGCTTGACGGCAAGAACCCCACCCTGCTCTACGGCTACGGTGGCTTCAAGATCTCCCTGAAGCCCCGCTTTTCCGTCATGAGCCTCCTCTGGATGCAGATGGGGGGTGTTTATGCGGTTCCCAACCTGCGGGGCGGAGGGGAGTACGGGGAGAAGTGGCACAAGCAAGGCACCAAGCTCTCCAAGCAGAACGTTTTCGACGATTTCATCGCCACCGCGGAGTGGCTCATACAGAATGGCTACACCTCGACCCCACGCCTGGCCATCTTCGGCCGTTCCAACGGCGGGCTTCTCGTAGGCGCGTGCATGACGCAGCGCCCCGAGCTCTTTGGCGCAGCGCTGCCGGCTGTCGGCGTGCTGGACATGCTGCGTTTCCAGAAGTTCACGATTGGCTGGGCGTGGGTCTCGGACTACGGCTCCTCCGACGAACCGGAGGAGTTTCGTGCCCTTTATGCTTACTCACCACTTCACAACCTGAAGAAAGGCAGCGCTTATCCGCCGACCCTCATCACCACAGCCGACCACGACGACCGCGTCGTCCCGGCCCACAGCTTCAAGTTCGCGGCAGCCCTGCAAGCCGCGCAGGGTGGGAAGGCGCCGACCCTTATCCGTATAGAGACCAAGGCGGGCCACGGCGCCGGCAAGCCCACCGCGAAGATCATCGAAGAGGCGGCCGACCAGCTCGCGTTTCTCGTCGAAGTGCTCGGGGTGAAGGTCGAGTGATGAGCTGACTAACAGCCCGTTGAAAAAGTCTGTTCTACGACAACCGGCCATTTTCGCCCAGCTCCGCGTCGCAAATACTCGACGATATCCCCGATATCGCCTCCGTTTTGCTCCTTGATCTGAACGAAAATGACTCGCTTCTCGCTACGAAGAACTTTTTCAACGAACTTCTAAATCAACACCCTGGGTCGCCCCTGGCTATAACATCGCCTATGCTATAGGCATATACGCTGTGGTGATGACGCAATACGACTCGTGATCCATCTCACCGAAATACGGCAAGCCGCCGCGCGCATCGCCGGGAAGGTTCACCGCACACCGATTCTCTCGAGCAAGACACTCGGAGACCTTGTCGGCGTCGACCTCTTGCTGAAGTGTGAGCACCTTCAGAAGACCGGCTCCTTCAAACCCCGGGGAGCCTTGAACAAAGTCCTGTCTCTTTCTGCTGAGGAACGAAATTGTGGGCTGATCACCGTTTCCGCGGGCAACCACGCCCAAGCCGTGGCGTGGGCGGCTCTGCAGGTAAGCGCGCCGTGCGCTGTCGTGATGCCATCCGAAGCTCCCCACTCCAAGATCGAAGCGGTCCGCGGTTATGGCGCGGACGTCATCTTCCATGACGACCGTGCGACCCTTTTTGACAAACTGCATCAGGAGAGACAGAAGCGGGGATCGACTTTTGTCCACCCGTTCGACGATGCCGTTGTGCTCGCGGGCGCTGGCACCACCGGGCTGGAAATCGTCGACGATTGTCCAGATGTCGACGTGGTGATCGTCCCCGTAGGCGGAGGAGGACTGCTGGGCGGTGTGACCTCCGCCGTCAAAGGGATGAAGCCCCATGCCAAAGTCATTGCGGTTGAACTCGAGGCTGGTCCAGGGTTAACTCCTGCGCTCGAAGCGGGGAAACCCGTCCACGTTGATCGTCCTTACGGTACCCTCGCCGACGGCATGACCCCGCCTTTTGTCGGTGCGCTTCCAATGGAAATCGCCCGGGAAGCCGTAGACGAAGTCGTGATGGTCAGCGAAGCGGAGATCATCGAGACCATGAAGCTCCTGATGACCCGGTGCAAGCTCTATGTCGAAGGGTCGGGTGCCGCAGCGACGGCAGCACTGCTTCACGAAAGGGTCCAGGTCGCTCCGGGAGCAAAGGTCGTGACCCTGGTCTCGGGAGGTAACATCGATCTGGATACGATCTGTAAAGTCCTGGTGTAGCCTTTAGCCCGGATTTTTCGCCGGGTTAGCGGTCAGCTTCGCACAAGAGAAACAATCTCACCGCCGCGTGTTGAGCGCTGCCAGGAGCACAGCAACAATCAGGAAGGCGGCGCCCACCGGCACGAGCACGATCCCCACGCCGGGATCGCCCGCGTAAAAGAACACGCCTCCCAGGAAAAACCCCACGGGTAGCAGCATGCTCGCCCCAAACAGAAGACAGGAAGCCAGCTTGCGCGATCGCGCCGGCCAGGACGCAACCAGGTGCAGCGTGGAGCCGAAGACCAGGTTGAGCACGGCGAGGAGTGTGCCGTGGGCATGCGCCAAGGTCCACAAGTGGCGCCGCGTTGTGTTGGATACGTCGAGGTACCACCCCACCTTGAATCCGTGTAGAGCCTCGAGGGTCACCCCCAGCGAAATGAAACATAGCAGCGACCACCAGCCGAAACGCAGGTGGCTTCGGGCGAGGGCGGTGATCGGAGAGTCCTGGTCGCCAGGGTCGTGGTCGTCAAGGTCTTTGGGCGACGAAGGCGTCTCGCTGTGAACTTCCCGCTCGGTCGCCTGTTCGCGGGGTCGCTTGCGACGGCTCATTCGGCCAGGTCCATGTCTCGGTTGTCACGCTGGCTGAGCAGTCTTTTGACCGTCTCCCAATCCAAACTGCCGTCCTCCTTCATCAAGATTTCGGGTCCCGTGCGGCCGGGACTGGAGCGCCGTCTTCGGTCCCACGCACCGACAACCGCTCGCAGCGTTTGGAGGCGTTTCTTGCGCGGCCCAGTATAGTCGTAGGACACTCCTGAGCCTGCAAGACTTTGCAGCGACCGGCCGGCGATGTACCGGACCGCCGCGTAGGGATCGTCGAGTAAGTGAGCCAGAAAAGGTGCCAGCCAGTCGTCTCCAGAGGCCTCCCTGGCCGGACCCCAGCCCAGGGTCCAGGCCGCCAGGGCACGCTGTCCTGCGTCGCCGCGAAGGAGCCAAAGCAGCACTGCAGAGATCTCCTCCTGATCGGCCGTCAGCTGAACCGGTGGCACGCCGTACCACTTCTCGAGGTGCTCTTGAGCCCAACCCAGGCTCTGGTCGAGGTGACAGAGATTGCAAGCGTTGGGGCGGCCGGTCTGGACGCTGCTATTGACCGACGGGCTGTCGATCTCATGGCTACGCAGCGCCTTGAGCAAACCGTAAGCTGTGTGGGGCATGTGGCAGTTGTAGCAGCGGCTGCCATGGGAAGCGGCTGGGTGATGCGTATGTTCCTCGATCCCCTCGCGGAACGACGAGTGACACTGCAAACATGCCTCGTCGCCTTCCATGCCCTGCGCCAGCATGTCGTCGGGATCGCTCTTGTGCATCGAGTGACAAGAAATGCAAGTGAGATCGCCCTGCTGGTGGCACGCCGACTCGATCAGGCCGTTGTATTCCCGCCCCGACACACGCACCATACCATCTGGCCAGAATCTGTTCGGGACCCAGGGGTCGTCCTTCGACATACGCTGCATCATCAACGCGCAGCTCGCGTGCGTCGGGCGGAAAGAGGGCCTCGTCTTCTGCAGGTCGTCGCCCGGCCGGTACCGGGGTCCGTTCTGGTAGTAGTCCTCGGCGTCCCGGAACCCGTTGATCCCATGACAATGGCCGCAGATCTGCGCAGAAGAGCGGGGCGACTCGTCAGCGGGATTGACGATCGTCGGATCGACTCGGTCGCCCAGGTGATGCGCGTATCGCAGTAGCGGATCGCTGTGGGCGCGGACGTGCTCCGCGCCGGGACCATGACACGCCTCACAAGCGATGCCCAGCTCACCAACCGTTGTGTCCATGGTTCCGGTCTTCGAGGTCGGCCGAGGTTGCCCCCCGGTGCTGTGGCATTGTATGCACACGAAGTTCCAGGACGAGGCGCCGTAGGTATACCTGTAAGACGTGACCTTCTCCGGATACCTCAGGAAGACGTCCCGCAATGGGACCCACTTCTGCTCCGGGATCAGGTAAGCCAGCGGCACGATATACAGATGGTTGGGATGTTTCCCCGTTGCCGAATAGATTTGCATGTGATGCGAACCGGTACTCAGAACTACCTGCCGCCACGCGTCAGGTGGGATTGGCTCATCGCGTAATTTTCCAGGAGGCAACTTATGCTCATCGAGCTTTTCGTCCCAGCTCGGAAGGGTCCTCGCGGCCCAGAACTCGT